>Ga0209096_1000515_pt1 | contig 51800 bp, 39 predicted proteins | sample AD_UKC034_MetaG_FD_184407 | JGI IMG/M metagenome (GOLD analysis project Ga0209096, IMG submission 184407) | Active sludge microbial communities of municipal wastewater-treating anaerobic digesters from USA - AD_UKC034_MetaG (SPAdes) (version 2) | ecosystem: Engineered > Bioreactor > Anaerobic >...
TCCGTTCGAACTCCGCCTTCGCCGGCACGTACCCGCCACGCTCGGGATCCAGCCGGTTGAGCCCCGTGGCCACTTCCACGTAGGAACGCACCTCCTCCTCGATCGCCCCCGAGAGACCCACCACCCGGACCACCTGGTTCCAGCGCCGATGATGCGGTCCCACCTCGACCAGCACCGGATCCGAGCCGAGAGCGAGATCGGGCTGCGGGAACGCGGACACCCCGCCCAGGAACACCGTGCTCAGGAGGGTGGCAAGAAGAAACGGTCTCATGACGACGAGAGGCGGCCGCAGCCGGGCCGATGCCGCGGCGAGCCTTGGGCTTTGATGTTGCGTACTGCTTCGCTCCGCGGCCGGGCGAAGTCAAGGGACAATCTCGAGGGCGGATCATCGTGCCGAACCATCGGGCATCCAATCTGGAATCACCGACGGCGCTGTGAAGCGCCACGCGGGGGCGTACTCCTGGGAGATCAGCGTCGGGGCGAACACGACGGCCAAGGTTGGATTCCATGGGGCGACGCCCACCGCCCAGCGGGCCCGGGCTGCCGAAGCCGAGGCCACCAATCTCGCCAGTGTCATCAAGCTGGCGAATGAACTGCGCTCCGCCCTTGTCGAGAAGGGGATCATCAAAGGCGCCGCGTAGGGCAGCGGCCAAATCCATGGCGGCCAGGCGAGCTTGCGCTAAGGGGTCGCTCGGGGCTACGGTGCCGCCATGCAGCCAGACAGGACGCCCTTTACCGCAGATGGCCCATGCGTTTTGGACCAAGCTGCTTCTGATACGCTGCGGGCAGACCGGGAGGGGTTCGATATACGAACCGGCGGTTCGTAGAATCAACGTTAGCCCGTGACGTCGCGGGCGAGTCGAACACGCACAGCAAACCGAACCGCCACCATGCAAACAAAAACCAGAACCGCAACACGAATCGGAACAGCAGTCATCGCGCTGGCTCTCATCGGCGCGAGCCATGCCCAACTCCAGGAACCGCCCATTCCGGGCACGTATTACTCGACCAAGGATTTTGATTGGAGTCCGCCATGGCCATTCAACCCGTTCCCAGAGCTTGATGCCGTAGAGATTGCACCGGGCATTTTCGTCTTTGACGACACGGCCATCCCCGACACGCCGGCTCAGGCCGCAGCCCGACAACGCCACGAGGAGACCGCCGCACTGGCCCAACTTATTGCCGCTGATCCCATCCTTGCGGCGGCAGCGCGTCAGGCCGCGCAGGAAGCCGCCCGCCAGCGGGAAGCGGACTGGCAAGCGCGGCTGCAAGCGGCGCAGCCGCTTCTCCGCTCATGGGGTCTGCCCGGCCAGGCCGAGACGCAGCAAGCCCGCGAGGAAGCCCGAACGGAGTTGCAGGAGTTGGCGCGCAAGGCGGCGGAAGCCCGCGCCGATGTGCCCCGCCTTGATGCCGAGTTGGATGACATTTCCCGCCGGTTGAACATGCCCCGCGAGCGGGTCCACGAAGACGGTTCCAAGGAGCTGCTGGGCGGGCACGTCGGCGGGCAGCCGGTCTATTACTCCAGCCAGAATCTGTGGGCTGCCGCGAGCATCAGCGCGGATGAGTTGTGGCCCACGAACTCTACGCCGTGGCCCGGCGCTTCCACAGGGCGCAGTCTGACCGGTACGAATGTTACACTCGGTCTCTGGGAAGTGGATGGCGCGGTGATGACGAATCACCTGGAGTTTACCAACCTTCTCAACCGTGTCCGCCAAGTGGATCATTCGGCGACCAATCCCATTCCCCTGGCCGGGCACGCCACTGCGGTAGCCGGGACAATGGCGGCAGGGGGGAATCTCCAGTTTTCCATTGGCGGCGTGCCTGCGCGCTGGCTGCGGGGTGTTGCCTTCCAAGCGACCGTAAACGCGTATGACACCAAGAACCTCGCCGTCGAACGTCTTCAGGCGGCCGGCGGCGTTGTGACCGGGCAGCCGTTGCGGCTGGCCAACCATTCATGGGGCGCAGCAGGCGGATGGATCTACAGAACGATCGCGGTTCTGCAAGGGGGACAGACCAACAGCATCACGACTTGGGTTTGGCGGGGCGACCCTGCGTTGGCGGAGGAATGGAAGTTTGGCTTTTATACGCCGGGCGCTCCGTGGATTTCCGACGGTTCCGGCTGCGCGGACACCGACAGTTTTCTCGCCAGCGATGCCGCCCGGCACCTGATGGTTTATGCGGCTGGCAATGATCGGCTTATCGGTCCTGGCAACCCGACGAATTACTACTACTACACCGGACCGGGGGATTACGATTGGATATCCGTTACCAACCCGCCCGCTGGCTCTCGTGATTGGCGGAATGGAGATGGCAACACCGGCGGCTACGACACGGTTCTTGCGCCCGGCACGGCCAAGAACGTGCTCACTGTGGGGGCGGTGCGGGATGTGTATTACGTCAGCAACAGTCTGGCCTACCTCGGTTACGCAACCAATGCCGTGGTCACACTGGCCCCGTTCAGCGGCTGCGGCCCGACAGACGATGGGCGCATCAAGCCCGATGTGGTGGCCGTAGGGCAAAGCAACTCTACAATCCGATCTTACGGTATCCTAACCCCGGCGACCAACGCCGTGGACGGTTTCTACATCACGCAGGCCGGCACAAGCTTTGCCGCGCCCGGCGTCAGCGGCGGTTTGTGCTTGGCGATGCAGCGGCGCCATCAGCTTTGGCCAAATCTGGACCCGAATCTGGATGCTTGGCGCGGCTCCACGTGGAAGACCTTGGCCATGCACACCGCCGATGATGTCGACGCACCCGGCCCAGACTATCAGATGGGCTATGGCTTGTTCAACGCCGTTTCCTGCGTGGCGCAGATCGAGTTAGACCAGCAGCACGGGCGCGGCACGCACATCAAGGAATTCCAGCTTGCCCTCGGGCAGGCGCTGGCGTGGGAAGTGGATTTGACCAACGGCGTGCCGTTCCGGGCAACGCTGGGATGGAGCGATCAAGCCGGACCCGCGACCAACCAGCCCGTTGTTGATCCGACGACACCGATGTTGGTCAACAACCTCGATCTGCGCGCGGAGCCCGTCGGCACCACCAATGTCTTTCGACCGTGGGTTCTGAATCCCGACCTCACCAACAAGACCGAGGCGGTGCGGAGTGCCGCCGCCACGACCGGCGTGGACAACCGGAACAACCTCGAGCAGGTGTTCATCGCCAACCCGCCCAGCGGACGGTATCGCATCGTGGTGACGCATTCTGGCGGACTGACGGGCGGGCCGTCGCCGTCTGCGCAGTGGGCGACCTTGCAGACCACAGGTGACACGCCGCTGCCGCCGGTGTTCACCGCGATCGAGCCGAGTCCGTCAGGCACGAACATGCTGCTGACGTTCACGGCAGACCCCGGGGCGCATTTCCACCTGCTGACCTCGACGAACTTGGTTAACTGGGAAACCAACGCCACGGTGAAGGCGGAAGCGGTCACGAACTCGATATTGGTCGAGGCGACCGACCCGTATCGGTTCTGGAACTTGCGGCGGCAACAGTAGATCGCCATGCGCCGCCGCTGTTTCACTCCGTTCGCACTTGCGATCACTTGGCTGGGCTTCGCCCAGCCGTGTGCCGCGCAAGGGACAATTGCCTACTACCGGCCTGACACGCCGATCACCTTGTTTACATTCGGCTTTGGCCGGCAGCACGCGCTGGACATGGACGGCGACGCCGATGCCGAACTGACATTCAGTTACGACTTCCATTTCATTGGCGTGCGCTCTGAGCAAGCGACCCGGGTGTTAACCAACATGGACCCCCCTCCAAATGTTGGCGGTAGTGTCGCCCCTTTGCCATTCGATTATTCGATTGGCTCCTCGAGCGCGGGAGGCTCGCTCCAGTGGCTGGGCCGTATACCCGGAGCACCCTACGAGACGGACTTCAACACGCTGGTTCAGTGTTTCGACGCGGGCTGTACAGGCGATTTTCGTGGCCAGCACGCCTATATGGGGATCGAATTCCAGCGTGCAACCGGCACTCATTACGGCTGGGTTTTGCTCCAGATCAGTTCCGTTGCCCCGGCCGGACAAATTGAGGCGTGGGCGTGGGAAACGCGGCCTGGCGTGCCGATGTTTGCAGGCGCAGTGCCGGAGCCCTCGACGGTCGCCCTGCTGCTTGCGGGAGGAGTCTTGATGGTGTGGTTGAGACGGTACAGAAATGAAACGAAGGGCTAACCAGAGCGAATCGAGCCAACGGTATTGGCAGCCCGCCGGCTCCACACCGGTGATCCCTTCGCGCCGCGCGAGGGGTGGTGATCTCCCGGGCGCTGTCGTGGTGGCCGACAGTGACCGATTCGCTGGCCGTTCTCCTCGCGTCGAAGCACCCGCTAGGCGCTGCCGAAACAGCCCGGTGGCAGCGTTCTAGCCTGCCTGGAGGTCCGCGGGCTTCTCGACCTGTTCTCGCGAGCGACTTGAACCCGCCCTCATCCGGCCTCTCCAACCGCCGAAATGTTTGGCGATTGTTTGGTTTTGCGCCCCAGCGCGCCCCAGTGCGCCCCAGTGCGCCCCAGTGCGCCCAAAACTCGCGCGGATTCAAGAATCGTGCCAAAACCGGGGTTAACCTGCTGAAGACCAGCGGCTTAAGTGCTTGGTAATCAATGGCAGTCGGTTACGGCGGCGGTTTCCGAAAAGGTGGGCGTAGGATTATCCGTCTAAAGGTCTATAGTTCAGATTCCGGTTTTGCTTTCACTGCGACGCTCTGACCGCCAGCCCCCAACGACCCGACCTGAGGATGGCAGCGTCACCCACCTCTTGTCCGAGGACTCTAACCCCGCAGACACCATCCCAGGCAGAGCAAACCGCCCGCGATCGCCGTGCGCGCAATCCAGCGGCCGCGCCCGTCAATTTCCGGCATGTGCGCTTTCGCCTCCCCCAGAATCCCGACGAGGAGACCGCCCAGGGCCAATAGGAACGCAATGGGATTGGGCCTCCCGTGCGTCGGCATGAGACCCGCCCCGGCCAGGCCGCTGAGCGCCAACGCCACCCACGCCCAGTCATTCCAGTCTCCCAACAGCGGCCGGCCACGCTTGCCCCGAACCCCGGTCTGCGACTTGGAAGGCGGAATCGGCGGAGGCAGCGGAACGCCCGCCGGAGGCGGCAGCGAAGCGCCGGGGCGCCCACCCTGATGTCCCCCCACCCGCCCCCCACGGCCCCTTCTCGGCGGCGGCACCCGGTGCGCACCGGTGCGAACTGCTTCGATCGACGGGAACGGATCCCGCCCCCCGAGCATCCGGGTGCGAAGGCACCAGGGACAGTGCTCGACGTGGTCCGCGTAAACGTGCTGGCTGTTCCATTGGCATGTCACCAGGTGGGACTCGGCTTCCTCGAGTTGGTACTGCCAGCTCCGCGGATCGGGACGGAGTTCGGGGCGGAAGTGGCCGTCCCGGAAGCAGCGCAGAAACAGGTCCTGCAAGCCGGGAAACAAGGCCTCGAAAGCTGGCGCCGTGGGTTTGGCCCCGAACGGCACTTGGGGAGCGGCGCCATAGGGGAAGTGCCCCGCCGCGATGCGGGCCTCGATCGGCGGCGGCTCGCCTCGTCCCCGATACAAACCCGCAAACGGGTGCGTCCCCTCCATGAGCAACTGAAAGATCAACACCCCCAATCCGAAACAGTCGTGGACCGGATCGCGATCGCACTCCGCGAAGCTGCGCCCCTGCAGCTCCGGCGGGGTGAACTCCGGCTTCCCCACCCGGCACCGGAACACGGTACCCGTGTCGTCATCCCGCACCTGGAAAGAGTCGGTGTCCACGATCGTCACCAGCGCGGTCTCCGCCACAAGCACGTTGGATTCGTTGAGATCGCCGATCACGTAACCCCGCTCGTGGAGGGCGCGGACCGCAATCGCCAGGTTCCGGGCCGTGCGGTGGAGGTAGAAGGTGCTGAACAACGGCGACCGCTCCCGCCGCGTCTTTGGGTGGCTGACCTCGCCAATCGGCTGCATGCCCTGCACCCGGGGCATGAGGAAGCCGCTCACCGGCTCCGCCCGCCCCGCTGGCAGGAGAAGATCCGTCGGCCAGGCAATCGAAACGTGCTGCTGCGCGGCCATCGGATCCGCCGGTGGATTCGACAACATCACCCGTACTTTCCGGCTTCTCTCCGCGCCCGGCTTGTGCCAGACCTTCGCCACCAACCCTGGCGCGCCAGGCACGGTGTAAATCCGGGCCTCCCCGCCCGCCCCCAGCAGGTGGAACTCGTTCAGGGTGAGGAGTTCCCCGTTCGATGCTTGTTGCAGGCGCACTGCCAGATCCCTCGACGTGCGCGTCGACGAACGACACCGCCGCAGCTAATCGCCTGGCGCCTGGGCCATGCCCTGCTCGTGTCGTGCCCTCGCGGCCGCAACGTCGTAGCGGTCGTTGTCCGGGTGTTGCGGATTCAGTGGCGAGATCGCCCGAAGCCGGGAGATGATGCCCGGCAGATGCGCCAGCAGATGGTCCACGTCGGCGTCCGTGTTGTAGCGGCCGAGGGAGAATCGGAGGCTGCCACGGGCCCGCATCGGGCTCAGTCCCATGGCGCTCAACACGTGCGACGGATCCAAGGATCCCGTCGTGCAGGCGGACCCGCTCGAGGCGCAAATCCCTGCACGATCCAGCAGCATCAACACCGCCTCCGCCTCGATGAAGTCGAAGGCCAGATTGGTCGTGTTTGGCAACCGCGGTTCCCGGGCGCCGTTCAGCGTTGTGTGCGGCACCGATTCGAGCAGCGTGGTTTCGACCCGATCCCGAAGTGCCCGCACTCGAGTGTTCTCCTCGGCCAGATGGGAGAGCGCCAGCTCCGCGGCCCGCCCGAACCCCACGATGTAGGGCACGTTCTCAGTGCCGGCACGCCGTCCCTTCTCCTGATGACCGCCCACAACGAACGGCTGAAACCGGGTGCGGCGCTTGATGTAAAGGAGCCCGATGCCCTTGGGCGCGTTCAGCTTGTGTCCGGACAACGAGAGCATATCGACCCCCAGCGCCCGCACGTCGATCGGTAGCTTCCCGGGCACCTGAACCGCGTCCGTATGACAGAGCACGCCCTTGCTTCGGCAGAGGGCGGCCACCTCGGCCACCGGAAAGAGCACGCCGGTCTCGTTGTTGGCCCACATCACCGAAACGAGCGCCGTGTCCGGGCGCAGGGCCTGCTCCAATGACTGGAGATCCAGCGTCCCGTCCGACCCGACCGGAAGCAGCGTGACGTCGAATCCCCGCTTCCGGAGCACCTCGGCGTGGCTGGTGTTGGCTGAATGCTCGACGGCGGTCGTGACGATGTGGCGCTTGCTGGTGACATGAAGCGCGCTCGCCCAAGCAGCGTTGTTGCTCTCCGTGCCGCAGCTTGTGAAGACCACTTCCCGCGGCTCCGCGCCAATCAACGCCGCCACCTTCTCGCGGGCCGCGTCGAGGTGCGCTCCAACCTCGCTCCCGAAGCGATAGGCGCTGGACGGATTCCCCCAGCGCTCGGTCAGGAATGGCAACATCGCGTCGACCACCTCCGGCGCCACCGGCGTCGTCGCGTTGTTGTCGAAATAACAGGTTCGAGATCCACTCATAGATACCATCACCCCTCCCACCGCCTCACACCCGGATCGCACCGGGAATTGGCCGCCTCCTCATAGGAAAGCGGCTTTCACCCAAATGTCAAAACGTCAATCGGCAGCCGGATCCACGATCACGATGCCCTCTTTTTCCGCCAGAGCTGCCACGATCATGTCCACCGTCCGTCCGATCGCCCCGGTGTTGGCGCGTACCACCTGCCGCGCTTTGCGTCCCAGTTCCTCGCAGCGCGCGGGATCCGAGAACAATCCCTCCAGGGCCGCCTCGAGCCCCGCCGCGTCCTCGACCTGAAGGGCGCCCCCCTCGCGGACAAACGTCGCCGCAATCTCCCTGAAATTCTGCATGTTCGGCCCAAACACCATTGGCTTGCCCAGCGCCCCGGGCTCGATCGGGTTCTGGCCGCCGACGCCGACGAGGCTTTTTCCCACGAAGATCGCCGTGGCGTGCTGGTAGAAGAACTTGAGCTCCCCGGTCGTGTTGACGATCAGGCACTGCACCGCGCCCGGTTCGAGGCGGGTGGCGGCCGTGATTTCCCGCCGATACACAAACGAAATCCCGCGCGCCGACAGCACTCGCCCCACCTCCTTGCCCCGCTCAAAATGCCGCGGCACGAGAATCAGGAACAGGTTCGGATGCCTTGCGCGCAGCCGGAGGTAGACGTCCGCCAAGACGGCCTCCTCGCCATCGTGCGTGCTGCCGCCGAGAAGCACCGGAGCATCGGCAGGCACGCCGATCTGCCGCAACAACGCCTGGACGTCCAGCAACTGGCGCTCGTCAACCGGCGCCGCGTCGAATTTCAGACTGCCCATGACGTGGATCGCCTCAGGCCGGAACCCCAATTGCCGCAACCGGGCTGCGTCCGCCTCGCTCTGCGCACCCACGCCGCGGAACTGGCGGAACAACGGCCGGAACAAGAACCCAAACCACCGGTAACCCCGAAACGACCGGTCCGACAGACGCGCGTTCACCAGAAAGACCGGGGTCCGGCGATCCCGGAGCTTCCAGAGGAAGTTCGGCCAGATCTCAGCCTCGACGAGCACGACAACATCGGGGTGAACCGCTGCCAACGCCTTCGAGACGCATCCGCGGAAGTCGATGGGATAGTAGATCTTCTCGATGTGCCCCGGCAAACGCCGGTGCAACTCCCCCATCCCGGTCGAGGTGGTCGTCGAAACCACGATCTTGATATTGGGCACCCGGGGCTCGAGAACCCGGATCAACTGGGCGCACAACCCCACCTCGCCCACACTCACCGCGTGGATCCATAGAACGTGCCGGTTGGTCACCGAGTGCTTGACCGCCGACTCGTAACGCCCGAATCGCTGGGCAAAACCCGCCCGCCAATTGCCCCGCCGCCGCATCTTCCAGAAGTAATACGGAGCGCTCAGACAAAAGAAGAACGCAAAAAGACAAATGTACAACGCGCGCATGCGATCCTGCACCGTCTGCCGCTACGGTCTGCAAGAGCTCATTCCCGCTCTCTCCAGTTCCGGGGCGGATCTCTAATAGCCCGAATGGGGTGCCCATGGCAATGCCGCAGTCCGATCTCGCTTTCCGCTCGACAGAGCCGGAGACGCTTCGAATGATGCGCGTCCGGTGGTGTGTGACGTACGCACGCCCCGGCCTGGTGACTCCAAACGCCAATCTGCCCGCGTCACTGGCATCCTTCGGGGTGCCGGGCTTGGGCAACGCGTATCGTTTCGCCATCTTCAACGCGTTGTCCTACCAGATCGTCCTCGGTAGTCCCATGGTCCTGTACGCCAAGAGCCTGGACGCAAGCGCCACGGTCCTCGGCATCATTGCCGGCATGATGCCGCTGCTCGTGATCTTCCAAATCCCGGCGGCGCGCCACATCGCGCGCGTGGGCTACAAGCGGTTCGTCTACGCCGGTTGGGGCACCCGCGTGATGTTCATTTTTCTCATGGCCTCCGTTCCCCTGGCCAGCCGCTTCCTCACGCCCCCCAACCGGATTGCCGTCATGATGTTCCTCCTGTTCGGATTCAACCTCTCCCGCGGCATCTCGAGCGCCGCCTGGCTCCCCTGGATCACTGCCCTCGTTCCCGCCCCCGTCAGAGGCCGCTACCTCGCGCGGGATTCAGCCTGCGTGAACGCCGCCAGCGCGATCACCCTCGTTCTCGCAGGCGCCGTGCTGGGCGACAACCCCTCCGATTGGCGGTTTGCTGCGATCTTTGCCTTCAGCGCCTTGACGGGAGCCGTCAGCCTCAGCTTCCTGAAGCGGATCCCCGACGCCCCGGATCCCGAGGCGGGCACCGAGAATCCCGAGCCGGTGCCCTGGCGTGAAATCGCCGCCTATCGACCCTTCCGCAAACTGCTGCGCATGAACGTGGCGTGGTCGCTGGCGTACGGCGGCCTGGGGGCTTTCACCGTGGCATACCTCAAGACCTCGGCCGGACTGGCTGAGGACCTGATCCTCTACGCTACGGCCGTTTCGTATGTAGGCGGCATCGGGGGCCTGGTGCTGTTCGGATCGAGACTGGACCACCACGGCAGCAAACCGGTGCTCCTGGTTTGCCTGCTGGGCTGGATCGGAGTGCTGGCAGGCTGGGTGCTCCTCGCCGGCAATGTCGTGCCGGTGCACCTGGCGCTCCTCCTCGGCCTGCACGGGTTGATGGGGCTCGGCTATGCCGTGTTCTCGATGGCCAACACCCGCCTCGCCATGGCCGTCGTGCCCGTCATGGGACGCAACCACTTCTTCGCCTTCTACTCCGTGCTCGCCAACCTGAGCCTCGGCGTGGCCCCCGTCCTCTGGGGCCTGCTGATTGACGCCCTGGGCGATGGCGTCCTGCGAGTCGGCCGATTCGAGATCAACCGCTTCAGCCTCTTCTTCTTCCTCGTGCTGGGCGTGTTCGGTGTCACCGCCGCTCTCTGTCGACGCCTGCATGAGCCCCGGGCCGCGCCCGTCGAGGATCTCCTGCGGGATCTCCTCTCGCAGACCCCCCTTCGCAGTTGGATCCGCTTCTGGCCCCGGGGCTGACCCGTCGGATTTCTGCTTGAACCCAGGCGCGGCGGTTGCCGATGCTGCCGGGTGTCGGGCGCACCGGCGGCAACTGCCGCCATCAGTCCACGCCCGCCATTGTCACCATGCCAGACACCATGCCGTCGTCTTCCCCAACCGACTCCGATTCGGCCCTGCCGCCAGCCGATTCCTTCGCTCGACGCCACATCGGACCCCGCCCGGCAGACATCCGCCAGATGCTTCGCGACTTGAACCTCGCCTCGCTCGAAGATCTGGCCCGGGCCGCCGTGCCGGAGGCAATCCGACTGTCCGCCCCTCCGGACCTGCCGCCGCCCCTGTCGGAAACCGAGGCCCTCGATCGCCTGCGTGAGATCGCGCTCAAGAACCAGGTCTGCAGATCACTGATCGGCATGGGATACGCCGATTGCATCACGCCTGCGGTCATCCAGCGGAATGTGCTCGAGAACCCAGGATGGTACACCCAGTACACCCCCTACCAGGCCGAGATCTCCCAGGGCCGCCTCGAATGCCTCCTCAATTTCCAAACCATGGTCAGCGACCTCGCCGGCCTGCCCATCGCCAACGCGTCGCTCCTGGACGAAGCCACCGCCGCCGCTGAAGCCATGGTGATGTGCCACCGGCTCAAAGCGCCTACCGGCAGAACCTTGTTCCTCGTCGCAGCGGATTGCCACCCGCAAACCATCGAGGTCGTCCGCACCCGCGCCCAACCCCTCGGAATCGACATCGAAATCCTCCCGCCCGATCAGATGGCTCCGGATGCCCGCGCGTTCGGCCTTTTGCTCCAGTACCCCGCCACGGACGGCGCGGTGACCGACCTCGGCCCAATCCTGGCTAAAGCCCACGCGGCCGGCGCCCTCGGCGTCGTGGCTACCGACCTGCTCAGCCTTGTCCTGTTGCGTCCCCCGGGCGAATTCGGAGCGGATATCGCCGTCGGCAGCGCCCAACGCTTCGGCGTGCCCCTGGGCTTTGGCGGGCCGCACGCGGCGTTCATCGCCACCCGCGACGAGTTCAAACGCCAAATGCCCGGCCGTCTCGTGGGCGTCTCCCGCGACGCCCGCGGCCGCCCCGCATGCCGCCTGGCCCTCGGCACCCGGGAACAGCACATCCGGCGCGAGAAAGCCACCAGCAACATCTGCACCGCCCAAGCCCTGCTTGCCAACATGGCCGCCCTCTACGCCGTCTACCACGGGCCCGACGGCTTGCGCCGCATTGCCGGCCGTGTCCACGCTCTGGCCGCACGTTTGGCCGCCGGCCTCAGACGCCTCCAATACCAGATCCGCAATCACACCTTCTTCGACACCTTGACCGTCACCGTCAATCCCCTCGAGCGCGACGCGATCCTCGAAATCGCAAACCGCCACCGGATCAACCTCCGCCCCGCCGGTCCCAACACCATCGGGGTCACCCTCGATGAACGCTCGACCCCCGAGGAAGTCGCCCGACTCCTCCGGATCTTCCACCAGGATCGCGACCTCAGCTTCGACCCCGCCACCCTCTCCCCGCTCCCGGGCGGCTTTCCGCCGCGGACCTCGGAGTTCCTGCGGCATCCCGTGTTCACCCGGTATCACTCGGAAACCGAAATGCTGCGCTACCTGCGCCAACTCGAGTCGCGCGACCTCTCCCTCTGTCAGGCGATGATCCCCCTCGGGTCCTGCACCATGAAGTTGAATGCCACGGTCGAGATGCTCCCAATCTCCTGGCCCGAGTTCGCACGGGTTCACCCGTTCGCACCTCCAGCCCAGACCGGAGGATACCGCACGCTCTTCCGTCAACTCGAACGCTGGCTGGCCGCCATCACCGGTTTCGCCGCTGTCTCACTCCAACCCAACGCCGGGTCCCAGGGCGAGTATGCCGGCCTGCTGGTGATCCGCCGCTACCACGAAAGCCGGGGCGAAGGCCACCGCCGGATCTGTCTGATCCCCGCCTCAGCCCACGGCACAAACCCCGCGAGCGCCGTCATGGCCGGATTGCGGCCCGTCGGGATCGCCTGCGACGCCGCCGGCAACGTCGACCTCGAGGATCTCCAGAAGAAAGCCGCGGCGCATGCCAGGGAACTGGCAGCGCTGATGGTGACCTATCCGTCGACGCACGGCGTGTTCGAAGCCGCGATCGCCGAGGCGTGCAGGATCATCCACGCCCACGGCGGCCTGGTCTACCTGGACGGCGCCAACATGAACGCCCAAGTGGGCTTGACGCACCCGGCAGCAATCGGCGCCGATGTCTGCCACCTCAATCTGCACAAGACCTTCAGCATCCCACACGGCGGCGGCGGACCCGGTGTCGGCCCAATCTGCGTTGCCGAACCCCTGACGCCATTTCTGCCCAGCCATCCTCTCGCTCCCGATAGCCCATCCCCGACCGCCGTCGGCCCCGTCTCGGCCGCTCCCTGGGGCAGCGCCGGCATTCTGCCCATCCCTTGGGTCTACATCGCGTGCATGGGAGCCGCCGGTCTCACCGAGGCAACCCAGGTCGCCCTCCTCAATGCCAATTACATCGCCCACCGCCTGCAGCCTTACTACCCGGTCGTCTACCGCGGCCCCGGCGGATGGGTGGCCCACGAGTGCATCCTCGACCTCAGAGCCTTTCACAGCGTCACTGCCGAGGATGTCGCCAAGCGTCTCATGGACTATGGCTTTCATGCCCCCACCCTCAGTTGGCCCGTGGCTGGAACCCTCATGGTCGAACCGACCGAAAGCGAGTCGAAAGAGGAACTGGACCGGTTCTGCGATGCGATGATCGCCATCCACGCCGAAATCCAAGCCATCGAAACCGGCCGGATGGACCGCCTCAATAACCCCCTGAAGAACGCGCCGCACACGGCCGACATGATCGCGGATGATGCCTGGGACCGCCCCTACGGCCGCCGTCAGGCCGCCTTCCCCACCGCGCATCAGCACCAGTTCAAGTTCTGGCCCGCCGTCGCCCGCGTCGACAACGTCTACGGCGACCGCAACCCCGTCTGCACCTGCGCCGGCATGGAGGCGTATGACGGAGCCAACGAGGCTGCCGCAGGAAAGCCGGGTTAGAGTCCTCGACTTTTCGAACATGGGGTCAACAGGTCAAGCTTGGTCCCTGCCGTTCCAGCCCTGCCCCCCTGCCTTCGAGGACTCTACATTAGCGAGGCGCGGAAGAGGGATGGGCAGGCACAGCAGGGTCTTCATGTGCCTGAGGACTCGACCGCGTCTGAGGCGGCGCCTCGCTAGGGTCTGTACATGCACAGACCCTCGGCCGCGCCACCGATCAGCGCCGGCTCACGCCGGCGGCTGCGCCTGGCCCGTCCGCGGGCACTGGCCGCGGCGGGTTGCAGGGGGATGCCCCGCGAACAGCCCCCGCACCGCCCTCACCGGTTGAACGACCGGCTGAGATCCTCCGCAGCAACCGCTCGCACCTTCTTCTCGTGGCGGGATTGCTCGATCAAGGACCCGAGTCGGCGTTCGTACGCGGCGCCATCGAGCGGCAGATGGACTGTTTTCTCCTCGAGTGACGAGTACAACATGGCATTCGCCAGCTCGACCGAACGGCTCCCCTCCGCTCCAGGCACGATGAGCGGCGTGCCATCAAGGATGGCATCCACGAAGTTCTGGGTCAGCGTCGAGTGATGCGCCGGCACCGTGTCGAACGGGATCTCGACGTGCCAAACGTCCGGCTTCGCAAAACCGCTGGTGGCCGCCCGGCTGAAGTCGGTCATCGGCGTCTCATTGCGTGTGAACAGAAGCCGATGGTTCTCGAGCACCAGGCGGCCCCGCGTGCCGGCGATCTCGAACCGGTTCGTGCCCGGAGCCTCCCCGGTTGAAGTGATGAACACCCCCGTCGCCCCCGATGACCACTCGAAGTAGGCCGTGACGTTGTCCTCGACCTCGATGTCATGAAACCGGCCCAGCTGGCAGAACCCCCGCACCCGCGCCGGCATCCCGCAGAGCCACTGCAGAATGTCCAGATTGTGGGGACACTGGTTCAGGAGCACGCCACCGCCCTCCCCTTTCCACGTGGCGCGCCAGCCGCCGCTGGCGTAATAGGCCTCCGTCCGATACCAATCCGTGATGATCCAACTGACTCGGGTCACCTCCCCCAGTTCGCCGGCATCCAGCAGCCGCCGGATCTTGAGATAACGCGGCTCCGTCCGGAGCTGGAACATGGCCGCAAACACACGATCCGGATGCTCTGCATGGGCGGCGATCAACCGATCGGCATCGGCCTTGTGAACCGAAATCGGCTTCTCGACCAGCACGTGCAAGCCCTGGCCGAGAGCGGCGATGCCCAGGGACGTGTGCTGGTAATGCGGCGTGGCAATGAGGACCGCGTCAACCTGGCCCGACCGCAGCAGTTCCTCACCCTCCTTGAATCGCTCGAGCCCGGTGTACCGGTCCAGCGGCGCCACCGCATCCGCAACCGCGGTCAGCACCGCCCGGTTCACCTTCCCAGCCAGCAGATAGTCGGCATGATGCCGGCCAATGTTGCCCATCCCAATGATGCCCAACCGCACGGTGGTCATGCCATGAGCATAGGGCCTGGCCAGGATGTTGCACAAGCTCCGCGGCGCGCCGTATCCGGGCGAGCGCAAGAATCCAGGATCATCATGGCTCCCTCCCTGTCCCTCCGGCCCATCCCGGGCCCGGGCCGAACCGCTGGAACTCCGCGGTCACTGGTGCAACCACCAGCAGATCGCCACCTCGACGGCCGTCACACCGGCCAACCCCAGCCAGGTCAAAGCCTCCCGCACCGCCAGTCCGCCCTGGGACGCCCCCCCGAGCCAAAAACGCAGCCTCACGGCGCCGCACTCGATCCGGTCGCCATTGCGCAAGTCAGCCGACTCGACCGGCGCGCCATTCACCAGGACTAAGGCCCCCTCACCAGCCACAAGGCGAATGCCCCGCCCCGGGTCCCGTTCGAGTTGAAAGTGAAGATCCCACACCCCCGGCGCCTCGAGCGGCAAGTCCATCGACGCCTTCCGCCCGACCCGGAATGGAAACCGGCGGGCTTCGATCTCGCTGCCCGCCGGTAATCCCGCCTCGATCGCCAGCCGGATCATCTACCACCAGATCCGCTGCGGAACATGAACGCTGTCGCCGGGGTAGATGGGGATATCATACCTCGGGTTCTTGATGGCCTTCTTGCAGTCGATGGTCAGCGTCGTGCCGTCCGCACGCGTCACCGTGACCTCGGTGCGCTTGGCGAATTCGGTAAAATCCCCCGCCACCCGGATCGCGCCGAGGAGCGTGATCTCACCCACAAACACATACCGGTCTGGTCGGCGGACGCAGCCGCCGACGTAAAACACCCGCTCCTGCGGCTTGACCGTGACCGTCAACCGCACGTAGTACTTCGGCACGTACTCCTTCCGGATCTCCTCCTGAAGGTCGCCCGCCTTCTTGCCCTTGGCCAGCACCGTCACGCCAAACGGCAGGGTGATCGTCCCGTCCTCGCGCACGACCGCCAGCATGCCCGGCGGCGAGTCCGGGATGTCGGTGAACAATACCTCGAGCTTGTCGCCCACCCGGATGTTGTCGATGCCGATAAGCGAACTGCCGGCCGGAGCGGCCACGACCGGAGCCGGTTGGGCTGCCGGAGCCTGACCCCCGGGTTCCGACGGCGTGTAGCATCCCGCCAGCACCAGGGCCAGCAGCCCGGCCCCCGCCAGTCTTAAACCCCATCCCCCAACCCATTCGCGCACATTCATGGTCTGGCTCTCCTGGTCCGCCCCCAACGGGCCTGCGATCAATACTTCTGCTTCAGCTCTCCCTCCACCGCGCCGGCCGGCACCTCGGGCTTCTTGGGGCCTGCGGCTGTGGCTCCGGGCTTCGGCTCCTGGTCCTCTCGCTTGGAGTAGTAGTCGTAGTAATACCCGCTGTAGTAGTAGTAGTACGAGTCCTGAGAAATGTTGATGTTGTTCAGCACAACGCCGAGCATGGTGCCGCCCACTTTCTCAACCATCTGCTTCGCCCGCAGCGTCATGGCCTGGGGATACTTGCGGTACTGCACCACAAGAATCGAAAGGTCCACCTCGCTCGCCAGAATCGACGCGTCGCTCACCCCCATGATCGGCGGGGAATCGAAGAAGACAAAGTCGTACCGCCGCTTCACGTCCTCGATGAACTCCTTCATCCGCGTCGAGTTGAGGATGCCGAGAGAACTGCTCGGCAGCTTGCCGCTGGGCATGAAGTCCAGGTTCGGCAGCTTGGTGGTCTGAATCACCTGCTCGAGCGTGTTCTGCTTCATCAGGTAGTTCGTGAGACCGATCGCGTTCGAGATGCCCAGGAACTTGTGCAGGCTGGGCCGCCGCAAGTCGGAGTCCACCACCAGCACCCGCTGCCCGCTCTGCGCAAAGACCGTTGCAAGATTCAAGATCGTCGTCGACTTGCCCTCGCCGGCACCGCCGCTCACCACCGTCAGCGTGTTCCCGTTCGGGTTCTTGCGGGAGAACAACACGTTGGTCCGCAGCACGCGGTACGCCTCCGCATGCGGGCTGTCCGGGCCCTCCGCGATCAACATCCCGACATTCTGCGGAATCACCCCCAGCACCGGCGCCCCCAAAGCCCGCTCGACATCGTCGATCGTCTTCACGCTGGTGTCCAAATACTCGATGAAGAAGGCCAACCCCACCCCCATCACCAGGCCCACCGCCAATCCCAGGGCGATGTTCAACGGAATGTTCGGTCGCACCGGCCGCAATCCCGGTTCCGCCTGCTCGACAATCTCGACCATTGACAGCCTCGGCATCGCGCTGTCCACTTCCTCCTGCAGCGTCCGCAGCACGATCGCGTCGCGGATCGTCTGCTGGTTCTCCAAATCCCGCTTCGCCTGGAAGTACTCGCCCGATTTCTCCGCCTCGGCGGCCACCGCCTCCCGCCCCTTCTCGACCGCTGCTTCGAGTTCGTCCTGGCGCGCCTTCAACGACACCACTTGATTCCCGAGCCCGATCAGCACGCCGTCCAACCGGTCTTCCACCTGCTTGTTGATCTGGTCGAGCAGAGCTTGTTTCCGCTGCACCTCGGGGAACTCCGGAGAGTAATCCTTGAGCAGCTTGGCGATCTCCTGTTCGACCAGCGTCAGGTCGGTGAGGATCTGGGGCAGTTGCTGCTCGGAGGGCATGGCGGTCGTGACCGACTTGCGCAGCGCCTTCCGATCCAGCTTCTTGAGCTCGTCCAGCTTGGTCGAGTAGAAGACGTACTCCGCCTTGGCCCGCGTGAGCTCCTGCGCCAGCGCGCTCAACTTCTCCCGCTCGAGCGAGGCCTGGTAGCTCGTGGCCTCAGCCACCGAATCCGGAATGCTGTACTTGGCCCGCAGATCATCGACCTTTTTCTGGAGCACCTCGACCTTGGCGGTCTGCTCCTTGAGCTTCTCTTCCAGCTTGCCGATGCCCGCCTTCGACCGGGCCTGAAGCACCTCGACCCGCGAGGTCTGGTACGTCTCCGCAATCTTGTTGGCGATATCCGCCGCAAGGTCCTTGTCCTCGTCGTAAACCCGGATCTCGATCAGCGTGGTGTTTCGCGACTGGCGGACATCCAGATGGCGCCGCAGCAAGAGCGCGGTCTCGGGAGTCGTGAGCTTGGTCTCGTTGTACCGGGCAGCCAATCTCCGGTTCAAATCCAGGCTCTCAATGACCTTGTAAAGAATGGGCTTCGACTGGATCTTCTCGAACTCCGTCTGCATGAAGTACGGGTCGAAGCCCCGCTCGACCTGCGAACGGCTCAGGCCCTCGATGTCGGTCGCGTTCTTCTCAACGGCAATCTTGGCGGTGCTCAAATACGACGGCTTCAGCCAGAACGTCACCGCCGTCGTCGTCAAAACCACCAGGAGAAAGACCGCCAGTATGACGGTCTTCCGAATCCGGATGATCCGCCAGTAGTCGAGAAAGTGGAGCTGGCTGTCCGTGGAGGGGCTGGTTCGAGTAGGGTCCATGAGTCAAAAAAAAGGAGGCCAGATGAATACGTCCAGCCTCCCCACGTAATCTCAAATTGCAGGCGCGATAGCGTCGATACTCAGTAGTTCGCCTTCACCCCGAAGTAGAACCGGTTCCGGTCAAACGACCGATAGTCAAGATCCGAATCGAGGTTGTCGTAGGCGTAACCCACTTCCACGCCCAGGTTGTGCGTGAAATCGTAGGCCAGATTGACGTCGACCGTGTAGTAGTCATCCTGCTCGCCGTCCTGCGGCCCGTTCTGGAACTCGCCCATCTGATACGAGCCGCGGAGACTGGCCGAGAGCTTCTCCGTGAGCCGATGGTTGATCATGGCGTACAGCGTCGTGGCCTCCTGGGCCATCGTCACCTGGTTCGCAGCATCGATGTTCGCCACGTCCGTCGGCCGCAGGTCATGCCGGGCGCCAATCACGAACTTGCTCCCCTGCAGGTACTCGTACGACAGCGCGGCATCCACGTACGGCGCCCAAATGTCGTCCGCGTTCGCGTTCGGGTACTGCGCGTAGTTGAAGCCCGCGCGAAGCTGGGCGGCCAACTGCGGCGTCGCCGTGTAATCCAACCCCACAAACCCGTAGTTCGACTCCTGATCGCGGATGTCGCCCGTCAGCGTGGTCGCCGGAATAATGATGTCGTCGCTCGTGTAGTCGATGTACCCGAATTGGTAACCCACCAACCCGACAAGCGTCGGCTGGAACATCCAGCGCAGGTCGAGGCTCACCAGGTGCTCCATCCGATCCAACACCGAGGAACGGCTCCCCGCCCCCAGCGCGACGTCGCCATTGTCTTCCTCGTAGTCGTAAATGGTGTTCGAATAACCCAGCCGCGACCCGAGCTTCTCCGTCAGACCAAAATTGAACCCGATTCCGCCGTAGTTCCGGAAGTTGTTGTTCTCGGTTCGGGTGTACACACCCGGCATACCGCTCGGATCGAGGACCTCAGGCTCGGACGAATAAACGAGCGAGTCATACAGATCCACCTTCACCCGCTCCGAGAAGGTGTGGCTGAACCCGATCTCGCCGACGTGCGTCATGTCGATCTCTTCGTCAACGCGCGCCTCGTACCACCGCATGTCGAACGTGTACTTCGCGTTGAACGTCGTGAGATCCCGCATCAGGTTGTACGCCACCGACGGCGTGAACTGTACACCCCAGCTCGACTCCGGCCGGTAGGTCGGAACCGCTGGGTTACGGTCGGAAGGCGCCGTGTTGTAGTTGTCGTCATAAAACCCGCGCAACTTGGCCGAAACGCTCCACGGCTTGTTGACCGCAGGTGAATCCGCCAACTGCGCGTGCAGACTGGCTGCCCCTACCACGGCAATACTAGCACAGGCGATCGCTCTCTTCATAAAATGTCGTCCTTCCTGACTTGGATCCCACTCGAACCACCCCGTTCAAAGTTCAATTGAAAGGCTACTCGCTTTTACGAATTGGCGCTCGCCTTGTCAAACATAAATCTCTCCAACCGCAATCATTTCCGCCGAAGCCCCCTCCCCCCCCCCCGAGAACCGGGCGGTTCTAGACCGCCAGCCGCACCCCCCGCTCCTCAAGCTGCTCGATCCACCGCCGCGCGTACCCCAACGCCCTATAAACCTCCTCCAATCGCTCGAGCGGCAGGGCGCTCCGTCGCCCGGCATCCCCTGGCGGCGGCGCCGATTCCCATGCCCCATTCATCGCCTCGAGCTCCGCCCAGAGCCCCGCCCGGATCCCCAGAATCCGCCCCCGCAGCGCTTGCACTCGCTCCGTCCAATCGGCGGAACGCTGCAGCCAGCCAACCCGCAGGATCGGCGACGTCACCCGGTCCCGTTCCGCCAAGAAAGCGTCCACCGACCGGCATAACTCCCCCACCTCGGCGAACAACTCCACCGTGCCCGGCGTAATCCGCTGCACATCGCGCGGGGGAGCGCCAGCCTCGAGTTCAATCAGGTGCGCCAGCCGATCCCGCGGCTCGCGCAGACACTGGTAAGCGGCGTTCAAAGCCGCAAATCGCTCCGTCGCCACGGCCCGCTCCGCGTCCCCGGCCCGATGCACCCGATCCGGATGCTCCTCCCCCGACCGCGCGAGGAACCGGGCTTTCAACACCTCGGGATCCAGCCAGGGCCGGCGCGGCTCCCCCATCACCGCAAAATGATCGGGCTTCATTCTCCCTTCCACCGATGCTGAAACGCCGTTCCCCGCCGGTCAGGCCGAGAAACTCTCCCCGCAGGCGCACGTCGTCGAGGCATTCGGATTCTTGACCTTGAAGCCTCCACCTTGCAGGGCTTCGATGTAATCGAGCTCGGAACCGGTGACGTACAGCGCGCTCTTGGGATCCACCACCACGCGGATCCCGGCGCTTGCAACCACGATGTCGCGCTGGGCAGGCGCATCCTGCAGGTCCATCTTGTATTGAAGCCCCGAGCATCCTCCCCCCACCACCGCCACACGCAACACACCCCCAGGCCGCCCCTGGCGCGCCAGCAGGCTCTGCACCTTCTCGGCCGCCGCCGCTGTCACGCGGATCAGACGCTCGTCCCCCACCCGGAATCCTCCGGCACCCGCCGCCCCCGATGTCGTCGCGGAATCGGTCATAAGTCAACAAGCTTGACCCTATCGCGCGCGCGCCCCGCCGTCAACCCGCCCGGCCGATTCGCCGACCCCAGGTGTGGCGCGCGCCGTCAAACCAGAACAACGCCAGCGCCACCCAGATCACACCAAAGCCAAACGCCCGCGCCCACGTGAACGGCTCCCGGTACACCAGCACACCCAACACCAGGCCGCACGTGGGCGAGATGTACTGCAGCAGGCCAATAGTCGAAAGACGGATCCGACGGGCCGCCTGCGCGAAGAGCAGCAGCGGCGTTGCTGTGACCACGCCCGTCAGACCCAAGAGCAGCGTCCGCCAGCCGTCGCCCGTCGCGATCGCCCCGGCGCCACAAGCCTCCTCGAGCCCAAGATAAGCCGCCGCCGGCAGACAGAGCACCGCCGTCTCCATCGCCAGACCGGGCAATGCCTCGAGCGGAGCCGTCTTCTTCAGCAGCCCGTACGCCCCGAAACTCAGCGCCAGAATCAACGCCTCCCACGGCAACGCCCCATGCTGCCAAGTCAGAAAGACCACAGCCCCCGCCGCCATTGCCACCGCCAGCCACTGCAGCCGGCGCAACCTCTCCCGCAAGACTCCCACCGCCAACAAGACGCTCACCAGCGGGTTGATGTAGTAGCCCAGGCTCGTCTCAACGATTCGATCGTGGTTCACCGACCAGATGTACGTGAGCCAGTTGACCGCCAGAAGCACCGACGCCGCGGTGTAGATCGCCACCGTGCGCGGCCGTTGCCAGGCCCTGCGAAAAATCGCCCCCTCGCCCCGCAAACCCACCAGCGCCATCAGGAACACGAACGACCACACCACCCGATGACCCAGAATCTGCAGGGCCGGCACCGATTGCAACAGCTTCCAATAGACGGGCAGCAAACCCCAAAGCACGTACGCGCCAACGGCCTCCGCCACACCCGAGCGCCGATTCGATTCCATAGAGTTCAATGCGGCCCCGGGGCTGCCTGGCCGATCCAGATATCGGCCGCCCGTCTCGCACCCCGGGACACCTTCCCGTCCGCAGCCGGATTAAACCGGATCCCCCCGCCACCCGCCAATCTCCAATCTCCAATCTCCAATCTCCAATCTCCAATCTCCAAGCTCCAAGCTCCAAGCTCCAAGCTCGAAGCTCCAAGCTCCAAGCTCCAAGCTCCCGCCGTCCGCCCTCGCCCTTGCTACAGACGCGGCTTCCAGTCTAGAGTCCTCGACATGTGGAAGTCGTGGACAGCAGGTGAAGTTGGGCCCCTGCGGTTCCAAACTCACCCCCCCGCCTTCGAGGACTCTACGGTAGCGAGGCGCGGAGGAGGGGTGGGCAAGCACAGCAGGGTCTTCATGAGCCTGAGGACTCGACTGGGTCTGAGGCGGCGCCTCGCTAGAGTCCTCGCCCCGTGAAACGCGGCGTGATGAGGCGTTACGACTGGAGCGCAGGGACGCTGGCCATCCTCGGCCTGTTGGTGGCCTTCTTTGCCGTGTTCCTGTTTTACCCGGTGGGCTTGATGTTGCGCCGGGCCTTCGAGGCGGACGGCCGGTTCACCCTCGAGTTCTTCGGCTTGTTGCTGGCCAGCCCCCTGCAGCGGGAAGCGCTGGCCAACAGCCTCACGATCGCGCTCACGACCACCGCCCTGACCACGGTCCTGGCGCTGCCGCTGGCACACGCCATGACCCGCTACCGGTTTCCAGGCAAAGCCCTCCTCAGCGGTCTCATCCTGGTGCCCATGATCATGCCGCCGTTCGTCGGCGCCATCGGCCTCAAGCAGTTGCTCGCCAAGTTCGGCTCGCTGAACCTCGTCCTGATGCAGATCGGCTGGCTGCCGTCCGGGGAACCCGTCGACTGGCTCGGCCGGAGCGGGCTCGCCGGCATCATCCTGCTCCAGGTCTTCAACCTGTATCCCATCCTCTTCCTCAACGTCTCGGCGGCCATGGCCAACATCGACCCAACGCTCCGCGAGGCCGCCCAAAACCTCGGAGCCGGCGGCTGGCGGCTCTTCCGCACGGTCACCCTCCCCCTGATCCTCCCCGGCTACTTTGCCGGAGCCATCCTCGTCTTCATCTGGTCCTTCACCGACCTTGGCACGCCTTTGATCTTCGGCTTCTCGCGGGTGGTCCCCGTGCAGATCTTCGACGCCGTGACCGAGCTGAACACCAACCCGATGGGGTACGCCCTGGTGGTGTTCGTGGTGGCGCTGACCCTGCTGTTGTTCATCCTCTCCAAGCGGGTGCTCGCAGGCCGCCGCTATGAAATGATGGCCCGCGGCCACACCGCCGGCACCGAGCTCGCAACCCGCCCCTGGCAGACGGCTCTCCTCTGGTCGGCGTTCGGCCTCGTGATTCTCCTCGCTCTCCTGCCCCACGCGATGGTCATCATCCACTCGCTCTCCGGTCATTGGTTCTTCAGCGTCCTGCCCGCGGACTGGACCGCCCGCCACTATGGCGAGGTCTTCGGTCATGAGCTGACCGCCTCGAGCATCCGCAACAGCCTGTTCTACTCCAGCCTGAGCGCGCTCCTGGACCTCGTCCTCGGCGTCCTCATCGCGTGGATCCTGACCCGGCGGCGCATTCCGTTCGCGGGACTGCTGGACGCGCTCGCCATGCTGCCCCTGGCCCTGCCGGGCCTGGTGCTCGCCTTCGGCTACGTCGCGGCTTTCGACAGTCCCATCGCCTGGCTCAACCCCCGGGTCAACCCGACCCTCCTCCTGATTGTCAGCTACAGCGTCCGCCGCCTGCCGTACATCGTCCGCTCCGCCTACGCCGGCTTCCAGCAGACCAGCGTGACGCTCGAAGAGGCCTCCGCCAACCTGGGCGCATCCCCGTGGCGTACGCTGCGCCGGATCACCCTGCCCCTCGTCATGGCCAACCTGGTCGCCGGCACTGTCCTCACGTTCTCCTTCGCCATGCTCGAAGTGAGCGACAGCCTCATCCTCGCCATGCGCGAACAGTACTTCCCGATCACCAAGATGATCTACCAGCTCCTCGGCCGGATTGAACCCGACGCCCCAAGCGTCGCCTGCGCCCTCGGTGTGGTCGGGATGCTGATCCTCACGACCAGCCTCCTCGTCGCCGGCCGCATCCTCGGCCGCCGGATGGGCCAGTTGTTCCGCGCCTAGCCCGGCTCCGGACTCACATGGTCGGTCCAGCCCAGGCCCAGGTCGCCCGATTGCCCAAACACCAAGTACCGGTGAATCTCGACCGCCGCCCGACGCGCATCGCGGACGGCAGTCACGACCAGATCCGCTCCCCGCGACAGGTCCCCTGCCGCGAACACCCCGGGCAGATTCGTCCGCCAGTGATCGTCCACCTTAACCCGCCCCTCCGCATCGCACGCAATCCGCCCCAAGTCGCTCCCCCGGGGAAAAGGAACCGGCATGAAACCGTAGGCCACTAAAACCACGTCCGCCGCCACCTCGAATTCGCTCCCCTCGACCGGCACCGGCCGGCGCCGTCCGCCGGCGTCGGAAGCCCCCAGCCGCATCCGAAGGCACCGCACCCCCGCCACCCGGCCCGCCCCATCGCCGCGTAACTCGGTCGGCGCCGTCAGGAACTCGAACCGTGCGCCTTCCTCGACGGAATTGTCGAACTCCTTCCGGCTGCCGGGCATGTTGGCGCGATCCCGCCGATAAAGACACACCGCCTCCGCGGCACCTCCCCGTATCGCCGTGCGCAGACAGTCCATCGCCGTGTCCCCGCCCCCGAGCACAATGACCCGCCGGCCCGCCACGTCGATGATCGGCGGCTCCGCCGGCGACGGGGCGTTCTTCTGAATCAAAAACGGCAGGGCGAAATGCACACCGGCCAGATCGGCGCCGGGAATGCCCAGCGGCCGCGGCTGCTGCGCCCCCAGCCCCAGAAACACCGCGTCGAACTCCGCTTCGAGTCCCGCCAGCGAAATGTCCCGGCCAAGAACCACCCCCGTCTGAAGCGTCACGCCCCGCCGCAGCAACACTTCCACCCGACGGGCCACAACGGACTTCTCGAGCTTGAACCCCGGAATCCCATAGACCAGCAGCCCTCCCGCCAGCGCTTGCGCCTCGAACAGCGTCACCGCGTAACCCCGCCGCGCCAGTTCGTCGGCACAACTCAGCCCCGCCGGCCCCGCACCCACCACCGCAACCCGGAAACCGTTGGGAGGCGCCGGCGTCGCATCCACCGCGCCGTGGGCGAAGGCATACTCGTTCAGGAACCGTTCGATGGCGCCAATCGCCACCGGCTCCGTCCGGCTGTTGAGAATGCACGCCCCCTCGCAAAGCCGGTCCTGGGGACAAACCCTCGAACAGATCTCCGGCATGTTGCTCGTCGATCGCGACAGCGCCGCAGCCTCGAGGAAACGCCCCTCCGCCGTGAGCAGCAGCCACTCCGGTATCCGGTTCGCCAGCGGACAACCCACCATGCACAACGCCTCGGGACACTGGATGCACCGCCGCGCCTGCTCCTGCGCCGCCGCCGCATCGTACGTGGCATAGGTCTCGCCAAAATCCGTGATTCTCTCGCTCGCCGGCCGCTTCGGCGGCGGCGTGCGGCACACGTCCCTCCAGACATGCTGCAACTCCTGGGTGTTGCGCGGGATCTCGCTCATGAGCTTGAATTGACTTCTGCGGCTTGCAGCCGCCCGCCTGCCATGAACCGTTCCACCATCCCTACCACCGCCCGGATCCAGAGCGGATGCTCGTTCAAACAGGGAACCCGGATGAACTCCCCGCCGCCTGCCGCGAGAAACCGTTCGCGGCCTCGCACGCCAATCTCCTCGATCGTCTCGAGACAGTCCGCCACAAACGCCGGACACAACACCAGCAAACGCCGCACCCCCCCACGCGCCAACCGCTCGAGCTCGCACTCCGTCGACGGCTGCAGCCAGGGGTCCTTCCCCATCCGGGATTGAAACGCGACGCTCGTCTTCCCCTCCGCCACCCCGGCCGCCGCCACAAACGCCCGCACCGTGCGCAAACACTGGTGCCGATAGCAGGTCCCATGCGCCACACTCGGCACCTCACAACAGTCGGCTCGCCGCAGACAATGGCTCCCCGTCGGATCCGACCGGCGCAAGTGCCGCTCCGGAAGCCCGTGAAAACTGAACAGCAAATGATCAAATCCGGCCCGCATCGGTTCCTCCGCACTGGCCACCAACGCCTCAATATAGCGCGGATAGTCGTAGTACGGCGGCACAAACTCGAACCGGATCGCCGGCGCCCGGCGCAACGCCACCTCGCGCACCCGCTCGACGGCCGTCTCGTAGCTCGACATCGCGTAGTGGGGAAACAGCGGGACCACAAGCACCTGCCGGACACCCCGTCCGACCAACCGCCCGATCGCCCCCCCAATCGACGGCTCCTGATAGCGCATCCCCAGCTCGACCGGCAACCCCGCCCCACGCTCAACCGCTGCCGCCAAACGCCCCCCCGATACCACCAGCGGCGAACCCTCCGGCGTCCAAATCTCCCGGTACGCCGACGCCGACGCCCCCGTGCGCCGTGGCAGAATCGCCAGCTCCACCACCGCCAGCCGCACCAACCACGGCAGGTCCAGCACACGGCCGTCCATCAGGAATTCCCTGAGAAAACGCCGGACATCTCCCGGCGCCGGTGACGCCGGAGACCCCAGGTTCACCAGCAGAACCCCGCGATCGCTCATGGCTGCCGTCGCGCCGCCCTCGCTCCCTGCCACGGCGCCAGTTGTTCCCCCGCCCATATCTCCGCCAGGGCCTGACGCCGGCGGACCAGCGCCGCACGCACGCCTCGGACCAACACCTCCGCCGCCTGCGGCCTCGTGTTGTAGTTCGACCCCATCACCGATCCGTAGGCCCCCGCACTGCAGATCGCCAGGTACTCCCCCGCCTGCACCCGCGGCAATGGCCGGCCCTTGCAGAACCAGTCGCCCGATTCGCAGATGGGCCCGACAACGTCGGAAACCACCGCCCCCCCACCCCGACGCCGAAGCGGCACAATCTCGTGGTACGCGTCGTAAAAGGCAGGCCGAATCAGATCGTTCATCCCCGCATCCACAATCACAAACGTCTTCCGCCCCGTCCGCTTCACATACTCGACCCGCGTCACCAGGATCCCCGCGTTGCCCACCAGCAGCCGGCCCGGCTCGAGCAAGATCCGCAGCCCGAGCGGACGAAGCCACGGAACCACCGCCGCAGCATACCGTTCCGGCGTCAGCACGCCCCGCGCCGCTCCCGACCGCCACCAGCGCGGTTCGCCACTCGCCAGCGCAGGGCGATACACGATCCCGGCCCCCCCCCCGATGCTGAAGAACTCGATCCCGTGGCGCGATGCCAGCTCCGCCGCCAGCGGCGCCACTTTCCGCACCGCCCGCTCGAACGGCCCCGCCTCCGTCAACTGGGAACCAATGTGCATCTGCACCCCCCGCAACCATACACCCCGCAGCCGCGACGCCCGCCGGTACATCCCCGCCACCTGCTCGAATGCAATCCCAAACTTGTTCTCGTAGGTCCCCGTCGTGATCTTCGCATGCGTGCGGGCGTCCACCCCCGGATTCACCCGGATCGCCACCGGCGCCCGCCGTCCCATCCGCGACGCCAACCGGTCAATGCGCACCAACTCCGGCTCGCTCTCGACGTTCAACGCATACACCCCCTGCGCCAATGCCAGCCGAATCTCGTCCTCAGTCTTGCCCACCCCCGCAAAAACACACCGCCCAGGATCGGCCCCCGCCGCCAACGCCCGCTCGAGCTCCCCACCGCTCACCAGATCAAACCCCGCGCCAAGCCCGGCAAAAACCCGCAGCACCGCAAGGTTCGAGTTCGCCTTCATCGCGTAGCAAATCAGCGGATCTAACGACCCGAGCGCCGCCTTCAAGCGGACAAAGTGATCCGCCATCGTCTGCTCCGAGTAGACGTACAGCGGCGTCCCATGCCGCCGCGCCAACGCTTCCACCAGCACCCGCTCGCAATGCAAACGACCCGCGACATGCCGAAAACCATGCATGACCCGTACTTCTGCCAGAGCCCGCCGCCGTTGTCACGGACGGATCCGCCCCCCGGATCCTCGCCTGACGCCTGCGGCTCGAACGTGGGCCATCGGCTCCCGGTAGGACGATAGCGGGACAGGCTAACAGTAGGACCCCGCGAAGACTCCTCGCGCCGTCCTTACCGTTGCCGGAGGCTTTACGCTGCCGGTGCAGACCGCTATGCTGCCGCCCGTGGAACCTATGCCCTACACCGTGCGGCGGGCCAACTTGGACGACTTGCCCGCACTGCAGGGGCTCTGGGAAACAGCCCTCTTGCCGGCACTCGAACTCGAACGGCAATTGACCGATTTTCAGGTGGTGCTCAGACCGGATGGCATCCTGGCGGGCGCCGTCGGACTCCGGATCGCCGCAAACCAAGGTCTCCTCCACAGCGAGGCGTACTACTCCTCCCAGCAGGCCGCCGATGCCAGACCCCACGCCTGGGCCCGATTGAAAGCTCTCGCCCAAAATCGCGGTTTGGTCCGCCTCTGGCTGCAGGGCAACCCTGACCCGTTCTGGACAGAACTGGGCTTCCAAACCGCGTCGGCCGAGGAACAGCAGTCGATCCCCCCCGGTTTCTTAACGGGCAACGGGCCATGGTCCACCCTGGCCCTCAGAGAGCAACTCCGCATCGGATCAGCCCTCGAACGTGAACTCGAGATGTTCCACGCCTCGGAACAGGAGGCCGCAGAACGGCTCAGACGGCAGGCCGCAGCCGTCAAGTGGATCGGTGCCCTGATCGCCCTCGGCTTCCTCGGCGGTGCCTGCATCCTCCTGTTTCAAGTCCTCCGCCGACAGGCCGGAAGCAGACGCCGCTGAAAGCCACCCGCCGCCCCCCCCAAGGGGCGCCCAAGAGCCGCTATTGAGTGCCCCGCCGCATCAACTGCTCGATGAATCCCGTCGAGTACACCCCGCGCCGGAAATCAGGGTCCTGCAATATCATCTGCTCGAAAGCAATGGTGGTCTTGATCCCGGTGATCATGTACTCCCCAAGTGCACGACTCATCCGGTCAATGGCCTCCCGACGGTCCCGACCATACGTGATCAGTTTCCCAATCATCGAATCGTAACTCGAAGGAATGACATAACCGGCGTAGGCATGGCTGTCCACACGCACTCCACGCCCTCCCGGCGCGTAGTACATCTCAATCCGGCCCGGCGATGGACGAAAGTCGTCGAACGGATCCTCGGCGTTGATCCGACACTCGATCGAATGTCCGCGAAAGTGAACATCGCCCTGGGACAGCTTCAAAGGCTCACCCATGGCAATGAGGATCTGCAGCCGGATCAGATCCGTCCCCGTCACCTCCTCCGTGATCGGATGCTCGACCTGTATCCGCTTGTTGACCTCAAGGAAGTAGAAGTTCCCCTGGTCATCCACGATGAACTCGACCGTGCCCGTGCTGTTGTACTGGGCAATCTCGGCTATGCGCACCGCAGCCTTGCCCATTTTCTTGCGCAAGTCCTTGAACTTGTTCTCGATAAGAGGCGATGGCGTCTCCTCGATCAGCTTTTGATGCCGTCGCTGAATCGAACAATCCCGCTCCCCAAAGTGGACAATGTTCCCCCGTTGGTCCGCCAGAATCTGAAACTCGATGTGATGCGGATTCTCAAAGTACTTCTCGATGTATACCCCGGAATTCCCAAACGCCTTCTCCGCCTCGTTCCGGGCGGTGTGATAGCCCTTGACCAGGGAAATGTCGTTGTGCGCAATCCGCATCCCACGACCTCCGCCACCTGCAATCGCCTTGATCAGAACAGGATAGCCGATCTTCTTCGCCGTCGCCAAGGCCTCCGTCTCGGTCTCCACCACCCCGTCCGAACCCGGCGGCACGGGTACCCCGGCCTTCTTCGCCAGCTCCCGACTCACCGCCTTGTCCTGAAGCGCATTCATCGCCCGCGAGCTGGGCCCGATGAACCGGATGTTGCACTTCTCACAGACGTCCGCGAAATGCGGGTTCTCAGATAGAAAACCGTAGCCGGGATGAATCGCGTCCACATCCGCGATCTCCGCCGCGCTGATCAGCCGATCAACCCGCAGATAGCTCTCGCTGCTGGGTGCCCGGCCGATGCAAATGGCTTCGTCGGCCATTTGGACATGCATGGAATTGGCGTCTGCCTCGGAATAGACAGCGACTGTCCGAATACCCAACTCCTTGCAGCTGCGTATGATGCGAACTGCTATCTCCCCCCGATTGGCAATCAGGATCTTCTCGAACATCAGGTCGTGGTCAAATCGGCCGAACCTTGAATAGCGGTTGCCCAAACTCGACCGGCTTCGCGTTCTCGACCAACACCTGGGTGATCACTCCCCGCACCTCCGCCTTGATCTCGTTCATCACCTTCATCGCCTCGATGATGCAGACCACTGTCTCCGGACCCACCTCGGTCCCGATCTCAACGTACGCAGCCGACTCCGGCGAGGGCGCCCGGTAGAATGTCCCAATCATCGGCGACGTGATGTCAGCTCCCACAACCGCTGTCGATGCCACCGGTGCCTGCGATACCGCTATCGCAGCCACAGGCACGGCGGCACCCGGCAGTTCCTCGTAGCCCACCGGCGTCGGACCGCCGTTCGGCCCCCGCTTGAGCTTGATCTTGAACCCTTCTTTCTCCAACTCGAACTCCGAAATGGAGTTCTTGCGCATCAGGTCGATGATGGCCTTGATATCTTTAAGATCCACGGCACTCTCTGGGTTGTCAGCGTTCTTCTACGTTCAGAACCTTCGCCGTCTACCCGCATTTAGCAAAAAAGCAGCAGCCGATACTCGACCCTGCTCTATTCAAAATCCAAGATTCAGCCTGAGCCTAAACGCCTCGCGCCAAACCGTCAAGAAAACAAATCATGCGCCGACGCTCAGGCGTGAAAGCCTGAAAAAAAACCCGCAAAACCCCAAAAATCAGAAGAAAACTGCCGCTAATCCACAACGTTAACGATAGTGGCCGCTTCAAGACCCAATAGGTACGAGCCTGCCCCAAATCCACATATCTGGCCCCGACAAACCCCAGCCGTCAACGATCCCCTCCGAAAGTCCTCCCGCGCATGCAGATTCGATAGATGCACCTCGATCGTCGGTACCCCCGATGCCGCGATCCCGTCCCGCAACGCCACGCTCGTGTGCGTCAGACCCCCAGGATTCAAGACCACCACGTCATACTGCCCCCTCGCCGATTGCACCCAGTCGATCAACTGCCCCTCGCAGTTCGTCTGCCGGAACTCAACCTCCACCCCCAACTCGGCCGCCCTCACTCGGACCCTGGCCTCGATCTCCGCCATGGTCGTTCGCCCATACACCTGAGGTTCTCGCTCTCCCAGCAGATTCAAGTTGGGCCCGTTCAGAAAAAGCACTCTCATCCCGGCCTCGCACCCTATCCTGACGCTTCGCCCTTGTCGATTGCTTTCACCCCTTCTCCCGGCCCCCAGAGCCATCCCAGAACCGCAAACGCCGGCCAACTGATCGCCGGAATGTAGAGTCCAAACTCCACCCCACCCTGCAGCGCCCAAGCCAGCAACCCAAGCCAGACCGCAAACCGCAACGGCTCTTCCCTGCACCGTCGATAAGCCCCAGCCACCGCCATCCCAACAAAAGCGCCATAGCCCAGGAACCCCGCAAGCCCGGAATCGCTGCCCTGCTGCAGATAGTCGTTGTGAACCAGTCGCGCCATCTCCGCCTCGGGAGGCTTCAGTTTGCGGTAGATCACCATGAATGTCCCAGGCCCCGTCCCCACGACCGGATGAGTCAGGGCGGTCTGAACCGCAACGTGCCAGTAATCGAAACGCGCGCCCACACTGAGCGCCCCGCGCCGGAAGTAGTCACCATGCCGGAGAACCAATCCGGTCGTCCCCAGCCCCACGATTCCGACCACAATCCACCACCGCCACCGACGCACCGCCTCCACGTGCCATAGCCCCACACAAACCAGAACCACCGCAATCAACCATCCCGCCTTCGACCCGGACCAGTACAAACACGCCATTCCGCTCAATAGAATCAGGCCCGAGATCAGGCCCCGGCTGGCCGGCGTCAGCCGGACTGGCGCCCGCCACGTCACAAGACTCAGAGCCGGCGTCCAGAATAACAGCAGGCCCGCCAGCGTGTTCGGATACAGCAACGTCCCAAAAACACGGTCGCTCTGCAGCCGCTTGATCTGCTCCGGCGTCAACTGCTCCCACCCGGGCTGGGAAAACACCATCTGCCGCGTGGCCTCGAGTCCGCCAAAGTGCTGCTCCAACGCGGTCCACATGACAAAGGCCACTCCCAACCAGGGCCCAACCCAGAAAACGCCCGGACGATCCACCCGCGTCAGCGCCAACGCCCCCAGTATGAACCAGACGACATTCCCCGTGAAATGGCCCAGAACGACCCGCGTCAGCCCCGCATCGACGCTGCCCGTCGCGGCCACCCATTGCCACAGCCACCATAGCCCAAGACACCCAACCACCCACCACGACCGGGGCCGACTCCAGTTGCTGGCAGCCAGCCCTAAAACCGTTACCCCCGCCAGCAGCCAATAGCCCCACGTCACCGGCCACGGCTGGAAAACATACTCCAGCAGGTTGCTCGGCGGCTTGATCAGCGAATCCAGAATCACCGGGTTCCCGAACTTCACCGCCGCCAGACCCAGCAGGAGGCCCGCGCTGACCACAAACCAGCGCCCAGCCAGCGCGGACGACGCCCGGCTGCGCTCCGGTTCCTTGGGCATACGATTGGACATCGGGCTGTGCAAGGCTCTGACAGGCACGGGCGGCCCCCGGGCATTCCGGGCGCGCAAAACCCGAAACGAGGCGGCGCCTCGCTAGAGTCCTCGACTTGTGGAACGTGTGGTCAACAGGTCAAGTTTGGTCCCTGCCGTTCCCAACCCACCCCCCTGCCTTCGAGGACTCTATATTAGCGAGGCGCGGAAGAAAGGGTTCGAAGAGGCAGGAAGGCTTCATGGGATCGCGGACTTCGTTAGGTCTGAGGTGCGCCTCGCTAGAGTTCCAGCTTCAACAAACCCACCTCGAGGGCCAATGCCTCCTGGACGTTCGTGTGCAGCAACTGCTGGGTCTGCTCGATCACCGTCAGGTTACGACGCGCCGACGCTGGTGTCAGCCGCCGGGCAATCGTGCGGGTCTTCTCCGCCAGATCCGAGTAGGTCCAACGCAACTCCTGCGCGCCAAGGGTCGCCAGCCAGAGATCCCGAAGCCAGTATTGCAGCGCCACCAGCACCTCGATCCGTCGGCGCCGGTACTCCGCCTCGATCGCTGCCTTCAGCTCTTCGGCCCAGCGATCCCGCAGATCCGGCTCGACATCCGTGTGTCGCGCCAGCGGCGACGACGCCGTTGTCTCCTTCTCGACCTGCTCGCGCAACGCGCTCAAACGGTCGAGCAGGCGGCTCAACAACCGGTACCGGCTCAGCAAGCTCCGATTCCCCTCGAGCGCCGTCGCCACAAACTCCCGAACCCAGACCTCGAGATCGCGATCGACCGTCACCTCCCCAGCCGACGCCAGCGTGATCCGCAAACAGCGCGATCGCACGGTCTCGAGCATCCGCTCCGGTTCCGTGCTCAACAGCAGCAGGATCGAGTCCTCGGGCGGTTCCTCGAGGGTCTTCAAGAAGGCGTTGGCCGCAGCCAGCGTCAGGCGGTCCGCCGCCACCACCACGCCCACCTTCCAAGCGCTCGCCGTCGGCTTCAGGTGAATCGTCTGCAGCAACGCCCGAACCTGATCGATGCTCGTCGCCCGACTCTTCATCTCGGGCCTGACCCACACCACATCCGGATAGACCCCCTCCGCGACCTGCCGGCATGGCCGGCAGCGGTCACAGCTGTCAAGCCCCAGCCCGGCCGCTGATCGCTGCGGCGGATTCTCGCAGTTCAACGCCGCTGCCAGCGCCGTCGCCAGCACCTCGAGCTCCGCCAGACGCGGTCCGCTGAACAGGTAGGCGTGCCCCAGCCGACCCCGTTCCAGGCTCCGCTGAAGACGGGCAACCGCCTGGGTCTGCTGGCGTAGTTGTGCGAAAGCCATCGAACCCACCGCCTCTCAAACCGGATGCCGCCGTTCCCCAACGAGTTTCTCGAATCGGGCGCCGGCCTCCGCCCAGGCATCGCCATCCGTCGGATGAAAGACCGACGTCTCGAACGAAGCCCTCACCACCTCCCGCGCCGCCGCCAGCGTCCCCAGTTCCCCCATCGCCAGAGCCTGCACCAGGATGTTGCCTGCCGCGGTGGCCTCCACCGGACCCGTCACCACCGGGATCTGGAGCGCGTTGGCCGCAAACTGGTTCAGCAGCGCGTTCTTGCTGCCGCCGCCAACGATGTGCAAACGCTCGATCCGCCGGCCAATCAACGTCTCCATCTGCCCGAGCGTCCGCCGGTATAATAACGCCAGGCTCTCGAGAATCGCTCGCGCATAGGCCCCGGCATCCCCCGGCACCGGCTGCCCCAGCTCCCGACACGCCGCCGCGATCTTCGTCGACATGCCCCCAGGACTCAAAAACCGGGGGTCCGTCGGGTCGATCAGCGACACAAAGGGCGGGGCCTCCGCCGCCAGCCGGGTCAGCGTATCGTAGTCGTACGAAGCTCCCTCCCGCGCCCACTCGCGCCGGCATTCCTGAAGCAGCCAGAGCCCGATGATGTTCTTCAGCAACCGCACCGAGCTCCCGTAGCCAACCTCATTCGTGAAGTTCAGCTCCCGGCAACGGTCGGTCAACACCGGTTCCGACTGCTCGACACCCATCAGGGACCACGTCCCTGAACTGAGATAAGCCCAGCAATCCCCCGATGCCGGCACCGCCGCCACCGCAGCCCCGGTGTCGTGCGAACACGAGGCCACAACCTCAACCCCGCCCAAACCCGTCTCCGTCACCAACCCCGGCCGCATCGGCCCCAGCCGGGTCCCCGACGGCACGATCGGCGGCAGAATCCCCATCGGCAGTCCCAAACGCTGGCACAGGGCCGTCGACCACCCCTTGCTCCGCGGATTGTACAACTGGGTCGTGCTGGCAAGGGACTCCTCGAAACGCGCCACTCCCGAAAGCCAGTGGTTGAACGCGTCCCCAATCCCCAGCACCAGGGCGGCCTGCGCCAGCCGCTCGGGGGCTTCCGCCGCCAACTGGAACACCGTGTTGAAAGGCAGAAACTGTAATCCGGTCTCTGCAAACATCTCCGGCCAGCTCACCCGTGCCTTGACCCGCTCAACCCCCCGGCCGCAACGCTCGTCCCGATAGTGAAACGCCGGCTCCATCTCCCGACCCTCGGCGTCATACAACACGTAGTCCACACCCCACGAATCAGTGCTGATGCTCGATATCGTCAGCCCGCGCCCCGCGACGACTCGCAGACCCGCCTTGAGCTCGCCCCGCAGTCTCGCCATGTCCCAATGCAGGGAGTCGCCCGCAGCGACGGGGCCGTTCGGAAACCGGTGGATCTCCTCGAGACTGAGCCGCCCCTCCTCGAGGCTTCCCAGAATCAACCGCCCACTCTCGGCACCCAGATCGCAGGCTAAATGGCACGTGGACATAGAAACCTCGGTTATGGAGTTGAAGACTTGCGTCGGGTCTGAGGCGCGCCTCGCTAAAGACTGTCGATCAGCTTCTGCATCGCCTCCTCCTGCTGCATGATCGACTCGACCAACTTGAACTGCGTCCGGCTCCGGTCCAGATTGTGATCCGGGCGGTGCACCCGGAAGTAGGTGTCCCCGGCCAGATAGTCCGCCAGGAACCGGATCCCGATGGTGAACGTAATCAAACGCCCGGCAAAGGCCAGGTACCGGCGCTCCGCCGGATTCAAAAACCCGCTGGCCGCACCAACGTAGCCCCGCGCCAGAGCCTCGAACATCGGCATCTGCATCTCGACCTTCGACAAGTCCTTCTCGTCCTCGAGCGTCGGACTCGTGGTTGTCCGCACCATGTCGCCAAAGTCGTAATGGACCAACCCCGGCATCACCGTGTCCAGGTCCACCACGCACATGGCCCGGCCAGTCTCCCAGTCGAGCATCACATTGTTGAACTTGGTGTCGTTGTGGGTGATCCGCTCCGGGATGTCACCCCGCGCATGGGCATCCAACAGCGTGCTCACCCACGACTCCTGGCGCAGCGCAAACTCGATCTCCCGAGAGGCAAACTGGGCGCGATTGCAGTGGTCCACCTCGATGGCGCGACGCAGGGCATCGAACCGCTTCCGGGTGTTGTGAAAATCGGGAATGGTCTCGTGCAACCGCTCCCCCGGCAGGTCGGCCAGCAGGGCCTGAAACTCCCCAAAGGCCTTGCCCGCTTCCAGCGCCTGGCTCGGATTCTGCACCGACTCGAAGGACTGCACCCGCTCCACAAACACAAACGTCCGCCAAAACTCCCCGTTGCCGTCGCAGTAGTACGACTTCCCATCCCGCGTCGGCACCACCGTCAACGCCCGGCGCGTCATCTGGCGCGCTCCCAGCGCCACCAGCTTCTGACGCAGATGCGTCGTCACCCGCATCACGTTCTCCATCACCGCCACCGGTTGACGAAAAACCGTTTGATTGATCCGCTGGTGAATGTACCGGACCAGTACACCCCCCTGATCGTACGTGGCCGTGTAAGTCTCGTTGATGTGACCGATCTTGCACGGCTCGGCGTGCAGAATCTGGCCGTAAATCTGGAATTGCTGAGAGACTTCCTGCAGATGTTGTTCGCGATAGAGCGGCATGATGTCACCCGTTGCACCATCGACACCGGGTGCTCCACAGAAAACCGCCTCCGCCAACCCAAAACAAGCCAATTCTAGCGAGGCGCTGCCTCAGACCCGGTCGAGTCCCCAGGCTCATGAAGACCCTGCTGTGCTTGCCCACCCTCTCTTCCGCGCCTCGCTAATGCAGAGTCCTCGACGAAAGGCGGGGAGGCCTGGAACGGCAGGGGCCGAACTTGACCTGTTGACCCCATATTCCACAAGTCGAGGACTCTAGGTCGGCCCACCCCAAAGCCGAGACCCCCGCGCGCGTCTTCAAGGCGAAAACCCACCAGGAGCCGATGGCGAACGTTCGCGCCACACGCCTTGGGCGAGGAGGATTCGGACTGGCCTCTTTCCCTCTGGATTCCCTCCCGGTTTCTTGTACATGATAGCGTCGCTATGGACGCACACCAACCCTACACGCTCGCGCCACGGAAGGTGCCCGCCCTCGATCCCGATTTCCGGCCGCCGGTCCTGGCCCGCCGCGCCCTGCGCGAAGCCGGCCAACACCGTCCGACCCCCGCGATGGTCGAGATCGCCCTCGAACAGGCTGACGGCTCCGTCTTCCGATCCGCCACCACCCTCCTGCCCGAAGACCACCCGAATTCGACCGCCAACTTCTTCCACGTCGAACGCTGGCTGAAGTTCCTGCTCTGGTCGCGAGGCGGCTTCCGAGCCCACGTCGCCGGGCCTGCGTCTCTCGTCAACGCCCTGGCCCGATACTACAAGGACACTGCCACCGGCCGGTTCGACGCCGAGATGATGGGAACCCGGATCTACGAGCGCCCGTTCGAGATCGTGGCCTGCACGCCGGAACGCCTGCCTGCACCCCACGCAACCACCCAGGCCCTGGGCCGCCATTGGAACGGATGCCGCATCGGCTTCGACCTCGGCGGCAGCGACCGCAAAGTCGCCGCGGTCATCGACGGCCGCCCCGTCTTCAGTGAGGAGGTCGTCTGGTCGCCCATCGGCGAAGCCGACCCCCAATACCATTACGACGGCATCATGGATTCCCTCAGGCGGGCCGCAAGCCACCTGCCACGCGTCGATGCCATCGGTGGCAGCGCCGCGGGCGTCTATGTCAACAATCGTGTCAAGGTGGCGTCCCTCTTCCGGGGCGTCCCCCACGAGGCGTTCGCCCGCCGCGTCAAGGGCCTGTTCCTCGAGATCCGCCAAGCGTGGAACAACGTGCCCCTCGAGGTGGTCAACGACGGAGAAGTCACGGCCCTGGCAGGATCCATGGCCCTCGGCGACAACGCTGTTCTCGGCATCGCCCTGGGCACCAGCACCGCCGGCGGCTATGTCACCCCCGAGGGGACCATCACCTCCTGGCTCAATGAACTCGCCTTTGTGCCCGTCGACTATAACCCCAACGCGCCCGTTGATGAATGGTCCGGTGACCGCGGTTGCGGCGCCAAGTACTTCTCCCAGCAGGCCGTCGGACGCCTCGTCAAGCCCGCCGGTATCGACGTCCCTCCCCATACCCCATTGCCCGAAACCTTGCACCACGTCCAAACCCTCATGCAGACGGGGGATCCCCGCGCCCGCCGCATCTACGAGACCATCGGCGCCTACCTCGGCTATACCGTCGCCCATTTCGCCGACTTCTACGAATTCCGCCACCTCCTGATCCTCGGCCGCGTCACCTCCGGCCCGGGCGGGGAGGTCATCCTCACCGAAGCCCGCCAGGTGATCGAGACCGAATTCCCTGAACTCGCCGCCCGCGTCGCCCTGCACACGCCTGACGAAAAGGACAAACGCCACGGCCAGGCAATCGCCGCCGCCAGCCTCCCCGTCGTCCCTTGAGACGACCCCCTAGCGAGGCGCGCCTCAGACCCAGCCAAGTCCGCGATCGCATGGAGCTTTCCCGCCATTCCGGACCCTCTCTTCCGCGCCTCGCTAATGTAGAGTCCTCGACGGAAGGCGGGGAGGCCTGGAACCGGACCGGACAGAACTTGACCTGTTGACGGTGAGTTCCACAATTCGAGGACTCTAGCGTGATCTTATGAACCCTTATCATCACCTCGTTAACGAAGTCGCCCGACTGGCCCGCGAAGGCCGATCCCTCCCCCTCGGCGGGTTCGCCCCAGCCCCACGCCCCACCCCCGAGCCGGCTGCTCCAACCGTCCTCGTCTTCTCCCCACATCCGGATGACGAATGCATCATCGGCGGTCTGGCGCTCCGGTTGCTCCGGGAAAGCCGCTGCCGCGTCGTGAATGTGGCGGTCACCCTCGGCAGCAATCGCGCACGCCAGGCGGCACGCCTCGAGGAGCTCCGCAAAGCTTGCGAGTTCCTCGGCTTCGACCTCGTCACAAGCCGGCCCTCCGGCCTCGAGCACGTGAACCGCAAAACCCGAGACCAGGACCCCGCCCTCTGGAAGTCGATGGCGGCCCGGATCGCCGAAATCCTCCTCGAGTACCGCCCCGGGATCGTCTTCTTCCCCCATGACCAGGACTGGAATAGCACCCACGTCGGCGTCCACCACCTCCTGGCGGACGCCCTCGCCCAAACCGGCCCCGGCTTCACCTGCTACACCGTCGAGACCGAGTTCTGGGGCCAGATGGATGATCCCAACCTGACCGTCGAGTTATCCACGGCCGACCTCGCCGACCTCGTCGCCGCCATCTCGTTCCACGTCGGCGAAGTCCAGCGCAATCCGTACCACCTCCTCCTCCCCGCCTGGATGCAGGACAATGTGCGCCGCGGCGGCGAGCTGGTCGGCGGACAGGGTGGTGCCGCCCCCGACTTCCTCTTCGCCACCCTCTACCGCCTCCGGCAGTGGACCCATGGACGCCTCGACCGCTTCTACGCCGGCGGCCGCACTCTGCCCGCCTCGACGCCTCCCTCGAGCCTGTTCGGCGCCTGAAAGCCGGTCCAAACGACCGCAACCCGAAGCGATCGCGGTGAACCCCGCCTTCATGCGGGAAGCCATTCGCCTGGCGAACCCAACCCAACCGCATCCCGTATTGATCGGCGCCCGTGGCGCGGTCTCCACTGCCAGATCCAAGTGAAACGCCTTCGGCGCCCGTCACTCGAGAGGCGGCCCCGGCATCTTCAGATCCCATGTGTCCAGCAGTGCCTCCGGGATCTCCATCAGAAAACGCGACGGTTGCTGCAGAAAGTCGCCGCCCCGCGATCCCGCCGTCCGCACCAGCGGATACGAGAAGTACAGCTCCCGCCGGGCCCGCGTGATGGCCACATAAAACAACCGGCGCTCCTCTTCCTCCCCCTCCTGGCTTTCGAGGGAACGAAAGGAGGGAAACAAGCCGTCGCCCAACATGATGAGAAACACCACGTCGAATTCCAGACCCTTCGCCTGATGCACCGTCGAAAGCCGCAGCTGCTCCTCATCCCCGGATCCGGAACGATCGCGGCTTTCCGCATCCACGTTGGTCAACAGCGCCAACTGCGTGAGAAAGGTCTCGAGATCCTGGAATTGCCCGGCAAACGCCGCCAGTTGCTCGACGTCGTCAAGCCGCTCCCGCGCGTTGACGAAAGCCTCTTGGGCGTACTCGGCATACACCGCCTCCACAATCAGCCGGATCATCTCCCCGGGCGCCCCCCGGCGGGCCGGATCCTCAAGCTGCGCCACCGTCGCGGTGAACTGGGCCCAGCCCACCGTCGCCTTCCGCGGAACCTGCGTCGCAATCCGCTGCAGGACACACGCCACCCCCGCCCCGGAGGCCGCATCCTCCTCCTTCCCCACCGCCCCCTCGCCGCGTGTGCTGCCCCCCCCGGACGGACCCCGACACGCCTCGAGCCGCCCCCAAAGGCGATCCGCCGCTTTCGGACCGACGCCGGGCAGCATCCTCGCCAGACGCTTGAACGCCAACTCGTCCCGGGGATTGCACACCAGCCGCAAGTACGCCGCCACGTCCTTGATGTGGGCTTGTTCGAAGAAGCGGATGCCGCTGGTGATCGTGTAGGGGAGGTTGTGCCTCGTGAGCGCCAATTGCAGTTCGAGCGCGTGAAAGTGCGACCGATACAGCACCGCCATCCGGTCCAGCGCCGTCCCCTCCTCGTGCAGCTCCAACACCCGCTGGACCACAAACGCCGCCTGCGCATCGCCGTCGGGACAGACAATCAGGACCGGCTTCGGCCCCGAGGGCCGGACCGGTACCAGGTGCTTGCTGTACTGCCGGGTGTTGGGCGCAATCGCCGCATTCGCCACTTCGAGAATCTCAGGTGTGCTCCGATAATTGGTCTCGATCTTGTACAAGCGGACGCCGGGATGCTGCTCGGGAAACCGCAGGATGTTCTGGTAGTTCGCACCCCGCCACGAGTAGATGCTCTGGGAATCGTCGCCCACCGCCATGATGTTGTGGTGCCCGGCCGCCAACAAGTTCACCACCTCGCTCTGGAGCTGGTTCGTGTCCTGATACTCGTCCACCAGCAGGAACTGAAACCGACGCTGATACTGCTCGCAGATATCCGAATGCTCCCGCAACAGCCGAAGCCACAGCTCCAGCAGATCGTCGAAGTCCACCACCCCCGTCCGGCGCTTGCGCTCCGCATACCGCGCCCCCAGCGCCTCGATCGGCCCCGCCACCGGCGCAAACGACCGGAACTGCCGCTCGATCACCCGCGCCACCGGCTGCCGCATGTTCACCGCCAGCGAGAACATCTCGCATAACACCGCCGCTTTCGGGAACCGCACCGCAGGCGCCCCATCCGCCGACTCGCCCAGACACGCGCTCACCAGCTCTTCCGCATCCGATCGGTCGAGTATTGTGAAGTCCCGGCGCCAGCCGATCCGCTCGCCGTGAATCCGCAAAACCCGGCTGCCGATGGCATGAAAGGTCCCCCCCCAAAGACCACCCAGGTCGTCCCCCAACAGCTCCGCCACCCGCCGCATCATCTCCCGAGCCGCCTTGTTGGTGAACGTCAGCAGCAGAATCCGATCCGGCGGCACACCATGCTCGATCAGATACGCCACCCGGTAGATGAGCGTGCGGGTCTTGCCCGCCCCAGCCCCGGCGATGACCAGAGCCGGACCGGGCGGAGCGGTCACAGCCGCCAGTTGCTGGGGATTCAATTCCGCACCGTAATCAATCCTCAGGTCAACCCGCGGCCGGAAAGGCTGCAACGCATACTCCCGCGGCATGCGCCCATTCAACCTGCAACTCCGCCCGGACAAAAGGGAAAAGCCAATCCCCCCCCGGAACGCTCGGGAAACACTGGGCATCGCCCACCCGATTTGGAGGGTCTTGCTTTCATCCCGAGGGTGTGGAACATGGGGCAGTTCCGGACTGCCATGCCGCGCTGCGCAGTTGCAGCGCCTGAACACCCGGCCGCCATGATTCTCATGACTCGCAGTCGCCGTCTTCTGCCGCTTCTGCTCGGGTTCGCCACCACCGCGCTCCTCAGCGCCGCAACCCCACCTCCCGCGCCCGCCCGGCTGGACCGCGCCGACCTCCTCGTCTACCGGGACCGCCAGGGAGCCATGCGCCCTGTCCGCTCCGTCCACGACTGGAAACGCCGGCGGGCGGAGATCCTGCGCGGGATGCAGGACGTCATGGGCCCGCTTCCTGACCGGTCCAAACGCTGCCCCCTCGAGATGATCGTTCTCGAAGAGACCGATGCCGGCGATCACGTGCGACGGTTGATCACCTACCAGTCCGAACCGGGCGGACGGGTCCCGGCCTACCTCCTCATCCCCAAACAGGCTCTGACCGGAAAAGGCCGGTTCCCAGGCGTCTTATGCCTGCATCCCACGCACGCAACCCTCGGACACCGGATGGTGGTGGGTCTTGGCCCCGACGCCAACCGGAGTTACGCCCTCGAACTCGCGCGGCGCGGCTACGTGACCCTCGCGCCCAGCTACCCGCTGCTGGCAGATTACCAGCCGGACCTGGCGGCGCTCGGCTGGCAAAGCGGCACACTGAAGGCCGTCTGGGACAACCGCCGTGGTCTCGACCTCCTGGATTCCCTCCCGTACGTCCGGCACGGCCGCTATGGCGCCATCGGCCATTCCCTGGGAGGACATAACGCGGTCTTCACCGCGGTCTTCGATGACCGGATCCGGGCTGTCGTCTCGAGTTGCGGGTTGGACTCCTTCCTCGATTACTACGGCGGTGACCCGCAGCGGTGGGCGCCGGAACAGGGATGGTGCCAGACCCGGTACATGCCCCGGTTGACTGCCTATGCCGGACGACTCGAGGACATCCCCTTCGATTTCCACGAACTGATCGCCGCGCTCGCGCCCCGTCCCGTGCTCCTCAGCGCGCCGCTGCACGACTCGAATTTCCAGTGGACCAGCGTGGACCGGATCGCAGCTGCAGCAGCATCGGTCTATCGCCTGTATCGCAAGCCAGACCTCCTGCGCCTCGAGCATCCCGATTGTCCGCACGATTTCCCCGAACCCATGCGAACCCTCGCGTATGAGCTTTTCGATCGCGTGCTGCAACCCTAGCGAGGCGCGCCTCAGACCGATGAAACATGCAGTCCAAAGGAACCGCGGGGGGGCAGCAGGGCACCCTGCCTCCGCGCCTCGCTAGAACGGTGTGGGAAAGGTCGCCGTGAAATCGTGGGCGACCATGTCCTGGATCTGGATCCCGTTTTCCTTTGTCCTTCCCTCGGTTGGCGTCTCACGTCGCGCGGATCGGGGCCCTCACTCCTGCGGGTAGACCAGGACACGATCGTGCACGATCACCGCAAGATCGTTGCGGCCGTCCCCGGTGAAGTCGGCGATCACGGCTTCGCGCGGCTCGGGTGCCTCCGGCCGCCTTCCCTTGAACGTCCGCTCCTCGAAGACCTGCCAGCGGTCGGCAGGCACCAGCCGATGCGGTGGATCGAACGTGACCAGGTCCAAGTGGTTCTTCGACGTCTCGAGGAACACGAGGTCCTTGCGGCCGTCCTGATTCAGGTCGCCGCTGACCACATCCATCAGGTATCCGTCGCGGATCGGCGTCTCGTAGTCATCCAGCACCTTGAACTCCCAAACCTCCCCGCCCAACGAAAGCCAGGCCACCGCGTTGAGCCCGATGAACGCAACGGCCTGCGGATGCGGCCCGCCGAGCACGACCGGCTCGAGGGCGGCGAAGTCCGAGACCGGGAGCGAGACACTCCGGCCCGCCTGCCAGACGCCCGCGGGATCACGCTCGCAGAGGGTGAGCGCCTTGCGCTCGGCATCCAGAAGGAACAGGCTCGCCACGCGATTCGTCCCGCTGCACAGCGGGACTGCCCCCACGATCCGGGAACTGCTGGAAGCCCCGTTGATTTGTTCTTTCACTGCAAACACCCAGCCGGGCTTGTTGGTCGAACCCTCAGCCAGCGTCTCCGGCTGCAGCAGGACGGCGCGCACGAAATTCTTCTGAGCCAACAGCAGTTCCTCCCGACCGTCGCCGTCGACATCCGCAGCCCGTGCCCACGGCTGCTCCGCGCTCCCCCCGGGCGGCGCCACATCCTGCTCCTCGAACGGGCCGTCCTCCACCTGGAGCAGGACCTTGACTTTCTCATACGGAATCAGCAGCACGAGGTCAGGCCTCTCATCCTGGTTGATGTCGTGGATCAGGAGGGCCGAGGGGTTCGCCTTGAAGCTCTCGCTGAGTCTTTGGCGGCGCGTCTTGCCCCGCGCATCGCGGAGCACGAGCTCGCGTTTCCCGTCCTGTTCAACGATCACCGCCAACTGCGGCGGTTGGCCGGAGCGCAGGGAACCCACCGCCAGTGCCAGCGGGCGTCCCTCGACGGCGATCGTCGCCGGGAACGGCACGCCGCCGTGGGCGTCCACGCGGCTGACTCCCACCTGGCGCTCGTCCGTGCTCAGCACAAACACCTCCGGTCGCTGGTCGCCATCCCAATCCGCCACCGCCACATCGCCAATCCCCGTGAAGCTCGGAAAGGTCTTGCAGGCGGCAAAGACGCCGTCGGGCTGCTGCAGGAACAGACTGATTTGCCCGCTCTCAGGCTCGGCGGCCAGGAGGTCGGTCAACCGGTCGCCGTCGAGGTCCGCCCAGACAAGGCCACGGCGGTTCTTCGTGGTCTTGACGAGTGGCAGCACCTGAAACTGCCCCTGACGAAACGCGCCCCCCAGGAGCTCCGCTGATTTCCGGCTGAAGTTCGACACCTGAGCCCGACCCGACTTCGCCGCGATCGTAATCACCTCGGTGCGATGGTCGTTGTCGAGATCATCGAGAAAACAAGACCGAACCGGCGGCAGGGCGAAATGCATCTCCGGCCCCAATTGACCGCCCACCGTCTGCAGCCGAACCCGGAACGGATACGCATGTTCCCAGTTGACAAGCACCAGGTCCGACCGGCCGTCGCCGTCAATGTCCAGAATGCGCGCCGCCTTGACCCCGCCCTGGTACGGGATCTTCTCGGGATCGGCCAGCGTGTGATCCGGTTGCTGCGCCAGAAAATACGCAGCGCTCTCCCCCAGCAGGAGCAGGTCCTCACGCCCATCGCCGTTCAGATCGCCTGACGTCAGGGCATTGGGATCCATCAGGCCGTCGTCAATCGCCCACCGCTTGGGCGCACCCCAGGCATTGGTGCCCTCATGATACTGAACCACCAGCTCCTTCGGCGTCCCGTAGTACGCCAGGTCCGGCCGCCGGTTGCCGTCGAGGTCCGTCACCACCAAGGCGGACAGCGTTTTCTCGGAGGCGATGGACTCGATCTGGAAACGGGCGTCGGGAGGCAGCTCGTTCAGCTCCCGCTTCGCCCCCGCCGGACGGGAGCCGGGCGGTTGTCCCGTCCGATTGTAAAGAAGGCTGATCTTCGATCGATTGTTGTTGGCGACCACCAGGTCCTCGAGACCGTCCCCGTCAAGATCGGCATGCCGGATCTGGCTGATCAGGTTGTCAATGGGGAAAATCTCGGGCCCGGTGAACCCAAAGCGGTTGGTGATCCCGCCCTGGCCAAGCGCGTCCACAACGCACCCCAGTGCGAGCAGCGCCGCAATCCGCCCCCCCCAGCCCGACGTCCGACCGGCGTTGGCGACCCTGGATCGCATCGCTACTGCGGCACCCCCGCGCCGCCGCTCGATTCGATCATCTGCTCGATCTCCGGGCTGCGCGGCTGACCGAGACTGATCGCCTTCTGGTAATGCCACTTCGCCAGCTCCGGGAAGGGCGGCTTCTGGCGGGCATACGCCACGGCGAGATTGTAGTGCGCCTCGGCATAGCCAGGCTCAAGCTGGATCGCCTTGCGGAAGGCGGTTTCCGCCGCTTGCCGCTGCCCCTTCTGACTGAGCGTCACCCCGAGGTAGTTCTGGGTCAGGGCGTTGTCCGGATTGAGCTGGGCCGCCCTTCCCAGAATGTCGAACGCCTCATCGTACTTGTCCTGGCGAAACCGCACGAGCCCCAACAGCGAGAGCACATCCGGATCGTTCTTGTCTTCGGCTTCCGCTCTCTTGAGAGTCGCCTCCGCCTTCTCCAACTGGTTCTGCTCAATCTGGGTGGCCGCAAGATCGGTCAAGAGCGCCACGTTCCGCTCGTCCAGAACGAGGGCCTGCTGGAACTTCCTCTCGGCTTCATCGAGACGACGGCTCTGAAAGGCGCGCTGCGCCTCCGCAACAAGCGTCGCCGCGCCGGCCGGGATCTGCCGCGCCGCGCGCCTCGAGAGAGCCGCCTCGGACCGGCCGCTCAGGTCGGCGCTCCGCTTGAACAGCGCCCTCTCTTCCGCCGTGAACGGCACCTGGCGCGCCTCGTAAACCTGCAGCCGCGCGCGCAACAACGATAATTCCTCCGCCAACCGGTCGTTCTGCGCCGAACCGGACCGGATCCGGCGGTTCTCAAGTTCCTGGGTGAGCACATTGACCCGCTTCTGCAGATCATCCCGCTCGCGCTCCAGCATCTTGATCTGCTGCTTCTCCACCGCACGCGCTGTCCGACTGTCCGTGACGGGTTTCGCCGACACCGGCGCGGCTGGAGCCGCGGCTACCGCAGGCGGCGGCGGCGCAGCCGCCGCCGGGGGCGTAACCCCGGCCTTCTGCGCCGATAACTCGACCAACCGCTGCTCGAGCGCGCCCTTCTCCTTCAGCAGCGTCTCACTCCGGCGGCGCTCCGCTTCGAGCTCGCGCTCCGCAAACTCGAGACGCTGCCGGATCTCGTCCGCCGCCTTGGACTCCGCAGCCCCGGACGCCGAAGCCGCCGCCGGGGCGGACTCGCCGCGCCCTGTCCGGCTCCTGGCCTTCTCCGTTGCCTTGCGGAGCTTCTGTTCGAGCTCCTGCTTCTCCCGGGTCAAATCGCGAACCGATTCTGTCTGGCGATCCAGCGCTTTGCGCGCCTCTTTGAGCGCCTTCTGCGCCTCCTCGAGGGCCGCCGGATCTGCAGCCTGCTCGAGCTTCTTCTGCTGCTGGGTCACGCTCGTCCCGAGCCGCTGATTCTCCTTCTCCAATTCCTGAATCCTCTTCTCGGCCTTCGCCAGCTCCCGGGGATCCACCGCCGCCGGTTGCACGGCGAGAGCCTCCCGCAGCTTCGCTTCCAGCCGATCCCGCTCCGCCTGCAAGGCTTGAATCTCCCGATTCAACGCCGCCGCCCCCTCATCAGCCTCAGCCCCCGGCACCCCTGCAGATGCTGCGGTCGCTCGGCCGCCAGTCTCAGGCTTCTCCCCGGTCGCGGGCGTGGCGGTCTTACGCGGCGGCGGCCGGTTCGGACCGAGACGCTCGACAATGTACGCCCGCCGATAGCTGACGATCTTGGGATTCCACTTCGGAAACGTGGTCTCGAGGGTGTCGAGCACCTGCTCGGCATCGAGGTACTTCTCCTGGGCTTCCTGCGCGCGCCCATTCGCCTGCAGGGTGTCAGCCTGCAGAATGAGATTGTAGAGCCGGATGAAGAGATCATCCGGTCCTTCCGCAAGCACTTGGGCGGCCAGCGCTAGAGCCGCAATCAACCCCAAAGCGCAAAACTGCTTCATGGCCGCCAGTCTAATTCGTCCCCGTCGCCTTTGGCAACGGGATTGAGTCGGCGGACAATTGACAGCGTTTCCCGCTGCGTGGTAGCGTCGCCTCCAATGCGGGGCAGGGTCTTCCCGCCGGCGATGTCAATGCCGGGGGGGATTTCTTGCTTGCACACGGCCTGCGGTGGGCGCCATGAGTTCGTTCCTCACCCAACATGTATTGGTGCTGAACCGGCTCTGGCAGGCGGTCAACGTCTGCTCGGTCCGGCGCGCCCTCAGCCTGTTGTTCGAGGGGCACGCCCAGGTGGTGTTCAGTCTTCCCGACGGCAGCTTCCAAACCTACAGCTTCGCCGAGTGGCGCGATCTCTCTCAAGAGCAACCGCACCCCGAGAGCGTCCAGGCGGTCTCGTTCCGGATCCGCGTGCCGCGGGTTATTCTCCTCCTGATGTTCGATCGTCTCCCGCGCAAGGAGGTGAAGTTCACCCGCCACAACATCTTCGAGCGCGACAGGAACACCTGCCAGTACTGCGGCGGCGTCTTTGATCGCCGGGACCTCAACCTGGATCACGTCATCCCGCGCGATCGCGGCGGGCCGACCTCCTGGGAGAACATCGTCTGCTCCTGTGTCGAGTGCAACACCCGCAAGGCGAACCGTACCCCGCAGGAAGCCGGCATGCACCTTATCCGAAAGCCCAAGCGGCCCAAATGGCGGCCTTTCGTCCAGGTCAACCTCGGCCTCCCCTACCACGACGACTGGAAACACTTCCTCGACCTGGCCTATTGGAATGTCGAGCTCGGTGAAGACCTGAGCTGAGCCCGGCCCCGGCGCGGATCAGCTCTCCCGACGACCCGACTGCGTCGCCGCCTCGATCAGCTCCCAGAACTTCGGATTGTCTTGCAACGCCTCGTCCTCGCCCAACGGCAGGTTCGAGCGGAATTGAAAGTCCCGCAGGCTGTTCCGACTCAGTATGCGGTGGACCACCACGCCCAGCTCGTGCCGCTCGAAGTACACCCGGTAGTCCCCAAGCCGGAACCGGTGCAGCGTCTTTCCCCCACGCCGCAGTTTACCGAACCGCTCGAGATCCGTGCTCACGACCTCCTGAGGCAAGCCCCGAAACTCCCCAAGAATCTCCAACTGCAGCTCCTTCGGCATCCTCGAGAGCTCGGCCGCGCTCACCGGATTGAAGATGATCTGAAACGGTTGCATGAAGTTGGTAGCGCGTATGGGAATCGCACCCATCTTTCGGCCTTGAGAGGGCCGCGTCCTAACTGATAGACGAACGCGCCACGCCGTGCGCGCTATTCCTTAATGGCCCGCGCCACGCTTGTCAATAGCCGCTGCGCCTTCAAAGCAAAAAGGGCCGCTCTGACGAGCGGCCCCTGTGAGATTACGATTCGAGCTTAGCTGCGACGGCGGAGCAGGAATGCCACGCCACCGAGCAGACCCAGCGCCAGGATCGAAGGCTCAGGAATGACCACGGCGTCAACCGTGAAGCTCTTCCCATTCAACGCATCGAGCGTCTTAATGGGTTCCGTCGCGTTAGAAGGGAGGGTGAACGGGATGATGTCCGAGGCACCGGCTTTGTATCCGCTGCCCGGAGCGATCGCGGCGGCGTAGGACGGAGCATTCTTGTCGTACGCAACAACCTGCAAGTAGATCGCCTGACCCCAGTCGGTTCCGTCAATGCTGACAAGCGAGCCAGTGGAATAAACTCCACTGCCCACGCCTGACTTCATCTTGAACGGCAGAACAACCGGCACCCCACCACTCTGTGCAGGAGCCAAACTATCCGCCGCCTTACCCCACATCAGACCCGCCACGTACGTGTCGCCCAGGAGAGCGCCCGTCCCCGCTTCACTGAAGGTGAACTTCAGCCCTGCGCTCGACACCTGACTGCCCCAATTGAGCTGGGGTTGGGCGAGAGCGGCAACCGTTGCCACGCAGCACGCAACTGCCAACAGTAGTTTCTTCATAGCTTTTCTTCCCTGTGCTTTCTTTCGTTCTCTTGGTTGTTTGTGTTAGTTCGGATTGTTCACGTCAAACGTGCGAGCCCAGTCCTTCGCAGCGGGCACTTGGACCCAGAACGCCTGTCCCACGTTGATGGTCGGTTCCCCCGTTTCCGTCCACTCCTCGAAGTCCACGTCCCAAGCGTACAGCGTGTATCCACCGCCATAGGTGTAGACCGTAAACGAAATGTCGCTCGGGAACTTCAGTTCGCCCACGAGCTTGCCGGTCTGCGGAACGATCGAGCTGACCATGTTGAAGCCCTGGGCCAGCTTGTTCAACGTCGCGCCCTGGACAACTTCGCCCACGAACGTCACCTTGGCCGCCTCGACGATCTGCACGAATGCACCTTCGCCCGGAGCCAAAACCATCGCGCCGTTGGACCACTCTTCGAAATCGGCATCGTAGCTGGCAAGATCGTACTTGCCACCCGAGTACTTATAGATCGTGACCGATTTCCCGATGGCGAAAAGGTCCTGAACCTTGTTCCCGGCCTTGTTGTCCAGCGGGTTCGAAATCAGGTTGTAGCCCGGAACCAAATCCGTGTTCACGTAGCCAACCGCGTTCACTGAATAAACCTGCGCCATTGCCGTTGCGGCAGTCGCAACACCCAGCGCAGCCAGAAGTAGCCTTTGAGTTCTCATGGTTTCCTTTGTTAGGTTGTTTCCGTGTGCGCCGTCAGTCTCGGGAAAACACCCCTTGGTGTCAATGATTTTCTGGACTTTTTTTGAACGCTCATTGACCCACAGGCGGGATTTTGTTTTGTCATTGATAATCAACAACATACATCGATTTTTGCGCTCTGATCCATCCCCGCTCCAGCCTAACCCTAACACCCAGTTGGCCATACCGGATCTCGCCCCACCCGAGAGGCTTGCGGCCGCCACCGCCAACCCGCTAACCTGCCGCCCGTGCTCGGCACCATCATCAACGCCGCTTCCGTCATCGCCGGCAGCGCCGCCGGCCTCGCCACCCGGGCACAACTCGCCCCAGCCCGCCAACAGCAGCTCCGCATTCTCCTCGGCGCCTTCACCGTCTTCATCGGGCTCAGTATCACCTGGTCAGGATTACGCGGACCCTTGACCACTTTCGCCGGTCGTCTTCTCCTTCTCCTCACCGCCCTCATTCTCGGTCGATTCGTCGGGCACAGCCTCGGCCTCCAACGGCACCTCAATCGCGTCGGCCAGTTCGCCCGACAACGCCTCTTTCGCGGCGACACCGCCTCGCCATCACCGTCCCGGGGGGATGCGTTCGTCGCCTGCAGCCTGCTGCTCTGCGCGACGCCGCTGGCCCTCCTCGGACCCCTGATGGAAGGGCTCTTCGGCGACTGGCGGGTCCTCGCCCTCAAGTCGGTCATGGACGGCCTCGCGGTCTGGGCCTTCGCGCGGGAACACCGATGGCCGGTGGCGGCCAGCGCCTTCCCGTTGTTCGTGTGGCAGGGCACGCTCACGCTCCTGGCGCGCGCGCTGCTGCCGCCCCTCGAGTCTGCCCTCGTCCTTCCGGCCATCAGCGCGGCGGCCGGCATGCTGGTCTTCACCGTGGCGCTCGTGATCCTCGAGATCAAGAAGGTCGAGCTCGCCAATTACCTGCCCAGCCTGATCGTCGCCCCCCTGCTGGCATGGGCGATTCAGCACTTTTAGCGAGGCGCCGCCTCAGACCCAGTCGAGTCCCCAGACTCATGAAGACCCTGCTGTCGCTCCCCACCCCTCTTCCGCGCCTCGCTAATGCAGAGTCCTCGAAGGCGGGGGACTGGGGTTGGAACGGCTGGGACCAAACTTGACCTAATCGCATCGACTCTCACAATTCGAGGACTCCACGACTTTTCCCAGACTGCGCTGGGAAAATGGGGTTCGCCTGCGGCGAACAGCAGTTCGCGAACGCCGACTCCTGCATCGAGTCCGCGCGCCGGTTCTTCCCTCCCCCCTGCGACCCCGGAGCGGGGGGAGTGCCGCAAACAAGGTGACAGACTCATTGTCCCCAGTTCACCGTTGACGCGGTGCGCCCGCTCGGGCTCTACTGGCGCCCGTCAAGGAGGCAGACAGCAGACAGGAGGTTTCCCATGCGCATGGCTCGTATCAAGATCAGCGGGCGGGGAGCAGTCTATCACTGCATCTCGCGGATCGTCGGCGAGGAACGGCTGCTCGGTGAGCTCGAAAAGGAGAAGCTCCGGCACTTGCTCTGGCACCAGGCCGCCTTCAGCGGCATCGAGATCCTCACCTACTGCCTCATGTCCAACCACATCCACCTCCTCGTGCGCGTCCCCGCCCCGGTCACCCCCTCCGACCCCGAGTTGGTCGAGCG
>Ga0209096_1000522_pt1 | contig 51488 bp, 34 predicted proteins | sample AD_UKC034_MetaG_FD_184407 | JGI IMG/M metagenome (GOLD analysis project Ga0209096, IMG submission 184407) | Active sludge microbial communities of municipal wastewater-treating anaerobic digesters from USA - AD_UKC034_MetaG (SPAdes) (version 2) | ecosystem: Engineered > Bioreactor > Anaerobic >...
TCACTCCCTTCACGCTCAACTATCTCGGCGACGATCCGGTGGACGACCCGGAGATCTACCGCCTCACCTCGCCCATGAGCTACATCAGGGAGGCGAAGACGCCCACCCTGATCCAGCACGGCGAGAACGACCGGCGCGTCCCCATCCCCAATGCCTATGAGTTGCGCCAGGGCCTCGAAGACCGGGGCGTGCCGGTGGCGATGGTGGTGTACAAGGGCTTCGGCCACGGCATCGGCAAGCCGCGGGCGTCGCGCGCCGTCATGCGCCACAATCTCGAATGGTTCGGCCACCATCTGTGGGGCGATCCCAAGCCCGACTTCACCCGGCCCGAGGTGCCCAAAGCCGACAAGAAGGAAGAGAAGTAAGCCGCGCCCGGCGGCCCGCGCTCGCCGGGCGCGGGCCGCTGTCCCACTCACCCTCCGTTCGAAAGCACTCGGCTTTTCGAGCCCTCATCAATTATTGAGCGTTTAAGTCGGCACGCGATTGTCACCCGGGGCGCAGGAGAAACCAGCGGCGTCGTCCGTGATTCTCTTGACACCGTGGTCCCGATTCGATACGTTTGCGCCAATCTGCATTTTTCAAACCGAGGGTGTCTTATGTGCGGGGAGCGGTGTGCGACGGGGAATACATCCGTCTGGATATCCATTCTGATCCTCTCGATGAGTGTGGTGCCCCTGATGGGAAGCGGCGGGGAGCCCCGGATCCGGCCGCTCGACGAGCGGCGCCTGCAGGCGCTGGCGGTGGTGGAAACAGGCTTCCACCGGTTTGAGGGCGACGACCTGGAGGCGGCCATTCGGAAGGGCGATGCGGATCGGGTCACGGCGTATCTCGATGCCGGCTGGGGGCCGGACCAGCCCCTCGACCTGACCGGCAAGCGGCCGCTGCACCAGGCGGCTGAATACGGCCAGGCCGCCATCGTCCGGTTGTTGCTGGCACGGGGCGCCGACCCCAACGCGCCTGACAAACAGGGGGCCACGCCCCTGGATCGCGCGGCCTATGCCGGGAAACTCGAGGTGGTCACGCTGATGCTGGACGGAGGCGCGGACATCCAGGGTGCCGGCCGGAGCGCCCTCTTTTCGACTCTCAGCGGGGAGAACTGCGCCGCGACCATCCGCCTGCTCCTCGCGCGTGGAGCCGATCCGGGACAATGCAACGCAGACGGTCTGACGCCGCTGATGGCGGCGGCGCGGTGGAACCGGGACGAAGCCCTGGCAACGCTGCTGGAAAAACCGGATCCGGCCGTGCTGGCCCGGCGGGACAAGCACGGGCAGACCGCGCTCGGCTACACGCTGTCCAGCGACGTTAAGCAGCTGCCGGCCACGCGCCTGCTGCTGGCGGCCGGCGCCGATCCCGTCGCGCCCGGCGGCAAGGTGACCGACCTGGAACGGGCCTGGCAAAACCGCAGTTCCGCCGGACCCGACCTGGAGGCGGCGGTGCTCCGGCGCAATCCGCTTGCGGCGGGCGCGCTCCTCGGGCCGGCCATCCTGCACGACCGGATGGATTTCGCCGCGGCGCTGCTGGCCGCGGGCGTGCCCGCCGACGGGCTGGACGCAAAGACCCGGCTGTTCCTTGCCGCCGCCACGGGTGACGCGGGCACGCTGACTGCCGCGCCCGACCAGGAGCTCCTGGGAACCAAAGGTCTCCGAGACGAGACGCTGCTGGGCCGGGCGGCGCGCCACGCCCAGCCCGCGACGGTCCGGGTGGCGCTCGCGGCGCTGAAGCGACAGCGGGCCACGTGGCCGACTCCGCCCAAACCGCCGTGGGGCTGTCGGGAGATGCTGGACGCGGCCGAAGGCGGCGACGCCGTGGTGGTGCAGAACCTCCTGGCGGCCGGGGCCGACCCCAACACCCGCGATTTTCAGGGTTACCGTCCGCTGCACCGGGCCGCGCGCGGCGGCCACCACGCGGCGGCCACCCTCCTGCTGGCCCACGGGGCCGATCCGAACGCCGCCAACAACTGGGGTGAGACGCCCCTGGTGACGGCAGCCGAGACCGGCAGCGTGGGTGTCGTCCGGGCGCTGCTGACCGCCAAGGCCGATGTCAACGGCCGCGCCTTCCGCGACGTGACGCCCCTGTTGGCGGCCGTGCAGTCCGGCCGAGCGGACGTCGCCCGGGTGCTGGTGGCGGCCGGAGCCAATCCCTATCTGGTTTCGGACCACGACAGCAGCTGTGCGGCGCTGGTCGCCGCCGCAAGCGGCGATCCGGAGTTGCTGGACGCGGTCGCACCGGCGTGCACGAAAGAAATGTTTCAGGCGGTGACCGACGATGATCGCGGTGCCGGCGCCCACTTCGCCCGCCGGCTGTTGTACCAAGCCATCAGAGACGGACGGACAGACGTGGTCCGGTCCCTACTCCGGGTCGGGGTGCAGCCCGATATCGGCAGCGGCAGCTTCTCCCGGCCGCCGCTGGCCGAGGCGGCGGCACTGCGGAAAGTCGAAATCCTGGAGGTATTGATCAAGGCCGGTTTCGATGCCAACGAAAAATACAGTGGCTGGACTGTCCTGATCGCCGCCGTGATCCATCCCGACTGCTGGAAAAAGACCGCCATATGGGGCGATGTGCCGGACGACCATCCGTCTTTCGACCGGCTCCCGCCGGATCCGGAAGCTCGCCGGGTAATTGAACTCCTCGTGGCGGCGGGTGCGGATCCCAACGCCCGCAACGAGGCGGGGCAGACACCGCTCATGATCGCCGCCGCCCAGGGTGGCCCGGAGGCGGTTGCGGCCCTGGCGGCTGCCGGCGCCCGGTTGGAAGATGAAGGCGGCGAGGGCGGCGAAGGCAGTAACCGCGCGCTGAACTTCGCCGCCGCGGAGGGCAACGTGCCGGCGGCGGCGGCGCTCCTCGATGCCGGCGCCTCCCCCGACGGCGGCCAGACACCACCACTATGGACAGCCTGTTACACCGCGAACTGGGAAATCGCCCGACTGCTGCTCGGCCGCGGCGCCAAACCCGACGCCGGCCCGGAAGACGGCTTCCGGACGCCGCTCATGGAAGCCGCCGCCCGGGGCAACGCGGAGATAGTGCAGGCCCTGCTCAACGCCGGCGCCGATCCGCAGTTGGCCAGGACGGGGGGAGCCGCCCTGGCGGTTGCCGCGCGGACGGGGCATCGGGAAACGGCCCGGCGCATCTACCGGGTTCAGTATGCCCGTGTGCCGGAGATCAGCCCCGGGACGGAGCCGGTCGGTGACGATCTGTATGATTGGTGCGAGGAAGACAGCGGTCTGTATCCGGAATACTATCCCCCAGCCGATGCAGCCGATGCCGGGGCTGAGTATGCAGAGGAAGTTGGGGAGCAAAAAAAAGGCGGGGCGGACGATCGGCTTCCCTTCAATCCAGACCAGTACCTGCTGGACAGCATCCGCGTGGGCGAAGCGGCGCCGGTGGCAGCGGCCATCCGCGCCCAGCACCTGCGCCGGCTGAGTCAATTCGCGGAAGACCTCATGCTCGAGGCCGCCCGGTACGGGGAGCATGAGATGCTGCGGATGATCCTGGCGGCCCAGGCGCCCGCCCGAAAACGGGTGGCCGAGATCCTGGCCGCGCAGGCGGCCGAAAGGCGGCGGAAGTCTGGAACGCCGGCGGCCCTGGGGGCTGATCGAGACGAAAAAACCGACTTGCCGAGAGAACAAGGGTATGATCCCGACGCGTCGTTCCGGCAACAGTTGAATGATTTTGGTCGGGCCGCACTGGCCGCGGCCATCTGTCGGGACGATGCGCCGGCGGTGGACCTGCTGCTGCAGGCCGGGGTGAATGTGCGACGGCCGTTCCCCGACGGGCTGACGCCGCTTCATCTGGCGGCCGACAAGGGGCCGGCGGTGGTGCGCCTCCTGCTGGACCACGGGGCGGCGGTGGACGCCCGGACCAACGCCGTGTACGGTCAGAATCTGGATGAGTTGGAGACCGGGGGCTTGAAATCCGCCGATTTTCAGTTTCTGGTGGAAGAGGACGACCGCCCGGCTCCCAGAGCAATACCCGGTGACGTCACCGCGCTGTTCCTGGCTTTGCGGTCGGGCCGGGCGGACACGGTGGCACTGCTGATCCGGGCCGGCCGGCGGGAGCCGCCGCTGGAGGAGCTGGCCGCGCCGGACCACATGGAGGGAAGCCGGCCGCTGCTCCATAACGCGGCGCTAAGGGGCGATGGGCACCGGCTGCGCCTGCTCCTGGAAGTCGGTGCGGATCCGAACCTGCTGGACAAAGACAATCGGACGGCTCTCATGGCCGCCGCCGATAACGGGTTCTTGGGGGCGACGCTGGCGTTGCTGGCCGCCGGGGCCGACCCGTCCCGGAGCGATCCTTCGGGGAGGACCGCCTGGCACTGCGCGGCCCAGAGCGACCACGCGACCCTCATCCGGGAGCTCGCCGCCGCCGGCGCGCGCCCACCAAAGTCGGACATTGCGCCCTTGATGCTGGATTACCTCCTGCGCCAGCGGGAGGATTCCGAGCCGTACCGGGGCAAACAGGAAGTGATGGCCGCCCTGCTGCTGGCGGGCGCCGACGTCAACGCGGCCGACGCGGGGGGGCGCACGCCCCTGGCCTGGGCGTGCATCCGGGGATGGGGGAATGTGGCGGCGCTGTTCCTGGATTTCGATGCGGATCCCAACCGGGCGGACGCCTCCGGCCGGACACCCCTGCACCACGCGATCGCCGATGACCGGGGTGAGCCGGTGTTCGAGCGGCGGTGGGAGCTCATCGACCTGCTGGTGAAACGCGGCGCCGACATTCGCCGCGTGGACAAATCCGGCTGCTCCCCCCTGGAATGGGCCAACACCCTGCGCAGCCGGCGGCTCATCAACGTGCTCTTCCAGGAGGAGATCTTCCCCAACCACCTGCTGGAGGGCCGGTTCTTTGGAATGTCCTCCTCGACCCCGGCCTACAGACGCTGACGGGGTGTCGGCGGGCGACAAAGCCGTCGGCCACATGGCCGCGGCTTGATATAATGGAGCCAGCAACGTTCAACCCAAACACGAGGAGTCGCCCTGATGGATGCCGACCTGCGCGAACGCTTCTCCGGCCTCTGGGCCAGGTTCTTTCCCGGCGTCGAGTTGCCCGTGGGTTTTTTCTACACCGACGATCCGGAGCTGGGCCAGCCGCCCCCTCCTCCCGCGGGGCATCGCTGCCTGATCGCCGATCTGGCCCGCGCCCGCCGCGGACACTCCCTCCGGCTCGATCCGACGGTGCTCGGCTGCAGCGGCGGGCGGCGCTATCTCGGCTTCGGCGGGGAACTGATGCCCGGCTTCGAATATTTTCTCTCCTGCGGCATCCCCGGCAAACTGGAAGGCGAACGGTACAAGAAGTCGCCGGAGCTGGTGAAGGAACATCTGAAGCACCAGCCGCCATTCACCGCCCCCGGCCGCTACATCGTGTTCCGGCGGTGGGACCGGCTGACGGCGGATGACGCGCCGGTGGCGGTGATCTTCTTCGCCTCCCCCGACGTTCTGGCCGGATTGTTCACCCTGGCCAACTATGACGAGACCGAGCCCAATGGCGTGATCGCCCCGTTCGGCGCCGGCTGTGCGTCCATCGTGGACTACCCGCTTCGGGAGGCGCAGTCATCCCGCCCCCGGGCGGTGCTGGGCATGTTCGACGTGTCCGCGCGGCCGTGCGTCGGGGCCGGCGAGCTGACCTTCACCGTACCGTGGCCCAAGTTCGTCCGGATGGTGGACAACATGCCGGACAGCTTCCTGATCACCCCATCCTGGGCCAAGGTGCGCAACAGGCTGCGGCGGGCGAAGGGGAAATCGTAAGTCGTCGATACGCTGGTGACGAGATCCGTCTCTCCGTCCGGTATGCAAGGGGACATCCGTCATGGCCCATGCCACGGCCCGCGATGCCTACCGCCGACTGACTGATCGGCTCAACCGATTCCCCCAGGGCGCGCCGCCTGGGGACCTGCTGTTCCGGATTCTGGCGCTGCTCTTCACTCCGCGGGAGGCGGAGCTGGTGGCCCGGCTGCCGCTGCGGCCGTTCACGGCCCGGCGCGCCGCGCGCGCCTGGCGCATCTCCGAGGCGGATGCCCGGCGGATCCTGGAAGAGTTGGCGGACCGCAGCCTCCTCCTCGACGTGGATCACGACGGGGAGAGCCGCTACGTCCTGCCGCCGCCCATGGCGGGCTTCTTCGAATTCTCCCTGATGCGGGTGCGGCCCGGCTTGGATCAGAAGCTGCTGGCGGAGTTGTTCTACCAGTACCTCAATGTAGAAGAGGCGTTCATCCGCGCGTTGTTTTGCGACGGCGAGACGCAGTTGGGCCGGGTGTTCGTGCATGAAGGCGCCCTGTCGGCGGAGAACGCCCTGCATGTGCTGGACTACGAACGGGCGAGCCACATCGTCCGCACCGCGTCGGCCATCGGCATCGGCCGGTGTTACTGCCGCCACAAGATGGAGCACGTGGGCCGAACCTGCGGCGCGCCGCAGGACATCTGCATGACCTTCAACGGCCCGGCCGAATCGTTGAATCGCCGCGGGGTCACCCGGCCGGTCACTGTGCCGGAGTGCCTGGCGCTGCTGGAACAAGCCCGCGAGCGAAACCTTGTCCAGTTCGGTGAAAACGTCATGGAGCGTGCGGGCTTCATCTGCAATTGCTGCGGCTGCTGCTGTGAGGCGATGCTTGCCGCGCGGCGGTTCGCGGTGCTCCGGCCCGTCCACACCACGAACTTCCTTCCCGTGGTGGACGCCGCGCGCTGCACCGGCTGCGGGCGCTGCGTGGACGCTTGTCCCGTTGCGGCGATGGGACTGGTGTCGTCGGGTGAGCCCGCCGGCCCGCAACGCCGGGCCCGCGTGGACGAGTCTCGCTGCCTGGGGTGCGGAGTCTGCGTGCCAGGCTGTTCCCGCGGGGCCATCCGCCTGGTGTCGCGGCCGGAGCGGGTGATCACGCCGGTGGATGGGGTGCACCGCGTGGTGGTGATGGCCATCGAACGAGGTAAGCTGCAGAACCTGATCTTCGACCAGCAGGCGCTCTGGAGCCACCGCGCCATGGCTGCCATCCTGGGCGCGGTCCTGCGCCTGCCGCCGCTGCAACAGGCGCTGGCGCGGAGCCAGCTCCGATCCCGCTATCTTGACCGGCTGTTGAGTCGTCAAAAGCTATATAGCCAGAAGGATCGGTAATTATGGATGTAGATGGAAACTAACGTTTTGCCTGTCAGATATGTTATGCTGACAACATGTTCCGGATATGTTTGGTGTTTTATGAAACGAAGTCCCCTTTGGCGGCATCTTTTCAGAAATGTTAAGGAAAACATTTTCCGCCATACCTTTATTCACCATCTATCTGGAGGAGCAATGAGACGCATGCGTTGGATCGGCTTGGTGCTGGCTCTGCTGGCGCTCACCCTCACAGCGTCTGCTCAGGTGAAGGACAAGCGTGTGGAGCTGTCCCCGTACATCGGCGGCATCTTCTACGACGGCGACCTGAACCTGAAAGACAACCTGTTGTTCGGTTTCCGGGTCGGCTACAACTTCAATCCGCGATTCGGACTTGAAGGCGGCGCCGACTTCTCGTTCCCGGGGGTGGATGACACGAACCTCTACCCGCTCGAAGAGGTGACATTCGGCATCCCGGCCATGAGCACCAACAACATGTTCTACCACGTGGACGGGCTGATTTACCTCTTCCCCGAATCCCGGTTCAACCCGTTTTTCGTGGTGGGGTTGGGCGGGGCGCGCTATGCGCCCGACCGGGGAGACACCCTGAACAAATTCCTCACCAACTTCGGCTTCGGAGCCAAGTACTGGATGAGCGACCGGGTGGCGCTCCGGTTTGATTTCCGCGACCTGGTGTCGTTGGATGAAGCCCGTCACAACCTGGCGGCTCAAGCCGGTCTGGCCATTGCCATCGGCGAGAAGCCCATGCCGCCGCCGCCGCCGCCACCGCCGCCGGCACCGGTAGTGGAGCAGCCGAAACCGGAGCCGCCGCCGCCGCCGCCGCCACCGCCGCCGCCGCCGCCGCCGGCACCGAAACCGGAGCCGAAACCGGAGCCGAAACCGGAGCCGCCGCCACCGCCGCCGGCGCCCAAGCCCATCGTACTGGAAGACGTGCACTTCGCGTTTGACAAGGCGACGCTCACCGATGAAGCCAAGGCGATCCTGTTCCGGAACATCGCCACGCTGAAAGAGAACCCGGGCATCAAGGTGACCGTGGAAGGCCACACCTGCGCACACGGTACGCCCCAGTACAACATGCGTCTGGGCGAACGGCGCGCTCAAGCTGTTCGGGAATTCCTGGTTCGCGAAGGCGGTATTGACGAATCCCGCATGACCACGATTTCCTACGGCGAAACGCGGCTGGCGATGCCGGAGACGCCGACGGCAGCCAACGTGAATTCGCCCGAATGCAACGCCAATCGGCGCGTTCATTTCGAGATCGTCGTTCAGTAACGGTTCCCGCGGGGCAGGGTGATCGCCCTGCCTCGCGTTTTTTTCAGGATTTTTCGTGGCCTTGCGACGGACGCTCTGCCGAATAGGCCTCGTCGGGCTGATGGCCGGTCTGGCCGTATCCGCTGATCCGCGATATTTTCCCGCTGGTTCTGCCGCGCAATCGCCGGGAGACAATGCCGGCCAGGACATTTCACTCGCCACTCCGCCGGGGGTGCCGGACGGGGAAGCGGTCTGGCGCGATTGCACCGCCGTCACGTTCAACCCGTGCGGCCTACCGGTGCTGCCTTTCCTGAAACTGGCGTGCGCCGACATGGACGGCGACGGCAGGACCGACCTCATCGCCGGCGGCAAGGACGGTCGCCTGACACTGTTCCGGAGCATCGACGGCATCGCCTGGCAGGCGGACCCCGACTATTTTGCCGGCGTGGGGGAAGGGGCGTTCGCGGCGCCGACGCTGGGCGATCTCGACGGCGACGGCGCCGCCGAATTGATTGTGGGTACGGGGGGCTTTTCGTCGCGATCCGGCCAGGTGCTGGTCTATACCAACACCGGCACACGAACGGCGCCGCGCTGGGAGCGCTGGCCCGACCCGGTGATCGATGTGGGCGACGACGCGGCGCCGGCGGCGGTGGATTACAATCTCGACGGCCATTGCGACCTGATCGTCGGCAACTCGACGGGTCACCTGACCATGCTGGCAAACGATGGCCGGGGGCGGCTGGCGCCGGAGGCGCTGCCGTTGGCACTCCGGCGTTCCTTCGGCATGTACGCGACGCCCGGCGCTATCCGATTGGACCGGGTGGTGTTGCTGGCGGTGGGTTCATCCGTGGGGAAGATCGCGTATTTCCAGTTAAAGCGTGGCGCCCACGGCCTGGCGGTACAACCGTTCGCCATCACGCACCCGCGCCGGGATTTTTACGCGCCGCTGTTTGTGTCGCTGCGCCAGCCGGACCGGCTGGATCTCCTGCTGGCGGACGGTGACGGCGGTGTCCAGTACTTCGAACAGAAGGCGCCGGGCGTCTGGGCGTGGACGCGCAACCTGCAACTGTTCCAAAACCGTCTGCTTCCGGGGCCGGTGTGCACGCCGACGCGCAGCCGCGCGGGCGGCCGTCCCCGGCTCGTGGTGGGCAACATGGACGGTGAGGTCCGCGCCTACGAGGCGCGCACGGAGGCCGGCAATCCGTCGTGGCACGAATGGGCCTCGTATTTCCTTGGTGTCAAGGTGAGCGGCTTCGCCCGGGCCGTCCTCACCGAATGGGAGGGAAAGGAAGTGGTCCTCGTGGGCCAGGGAAACGGGGATGTCGCCGCCTGGCGGAACACCGGCACCGCGAAGACCGCCCGCTGGGTGGCCTGGCCGGCCTTCACCGCCGGCGTCCGGGTCAAGGGGCACAGTGCGCCGTGCCTGTTTGACCTCGACGGCGACGGACGCGAGGAGTTGATCGTCGGCGCCGCCGACGGCCGCCTGGTGGTGTACCGCTCCCAGTCGCCGCGCGGCGGCCCGCCGTGGGGAGTCGCATCGGACTGCCTGGGGGAAATCCGCGTCGGCGGCTATGCGGCGCCATCCTTCGTGCGCCTCGCCGACGCCGTCTGGCTGTTCGTGGGCCAGCATGACGGTCGGATCCGGCTGTTTGCCGCTCCGGCCGGCGGGGCGGCCGCGGGAGGATTCAAGGAAACCGTCATGCCCGACCATGTGCGGGTCAAAGGCTTCGCCTCACCCTGGGCGGAGGCCGGCGCTGACGGCGACGTGGACCTCTACGTGGGTGACTATGACGGCAACCTGCGCCATTTCCAGCGCCGGCTTCCATCGCCGGAGATGAGGAGACCGCCCGATGCCCACGTGGAGTGACTACCGCGCGCTGTGGCGGGCTGACTTCGCCGTGATCGCGTTCCTCGCGGCGACCACGCTGTTGATCCTGCTGTTGGGCTGGCCGGAGCCGCTGCCCCGCTGGCTGGCCGCGCTGGACCTCGTGTTGATGTTCACCGCGTTCGACGCCCTGGGGTACAAATGGGTCCTACGTTGGGGGTACCGGATCAACCGGATCCGGGACGCCCGTGAGCTGACCTATCTGGAAGACGGCGCCATGCAGCCGCTCCACCCCTGGTTCCAACAGGCCACCGCCGCCTACCGGATCGTCCAGCACGGGATTTTCATCCCCATCGGTCTGCTGGCCGCAGCGGTGTTCGGGTGGCGCCCGGTGGCAGCGTTTCTACTCATCTGGCTCACCGGGGGCTGCGACCTGCTGTTCTACGCCCTGGTGCGCCAGCGCCTGTCGCGAGACTTCCCCTGGCTCACGGGCTGGCTCTGGATTTTCCCCCTCGGGTTCCTGTGGCGGCTGCGGCGCCACCCACTCCCGCTGGCGGCAGTGGCGGCTAACGCCGCGCTGGGGCTGGTTGCCGCTGCGGCCCTGCTGATCTGATTCCGCCGGTTCGCCGTCGGCTGGATCGCGGGCGGGGCAGGGCGCCGGTTCTGCGTGAGCGCACGGCCGGATGCCTGCGTGTCCCGTAGCGCCCGGCTGTCCACCCGCCGGGGACTGAAGGCGACCAGCACGCGCATGATGTCGTGGTCGCCGACTTTGATCCGGCCGAGTCATTCCATTTCTACCCCATCCCGATCGGCGGCGGTTCCGGCGTAGGAGCACACGCCGGTTTCCATGACTGTCCGCGTCACGCCGCCAGCCGGATCGAGATTGCAGACGAGCCGGGTTTCCCGGACCAGGCAGGCGGCACGCAGGGGCAGGATCAGAGCGAGGACGTACAATCGTTTCACGGGAGCCTCCTGGTCTCCGAAGTTCCCGCCGAGGGGTTTTCAATTCCGAGAGTTGTATCCGGACGGAAACCGAACGCCGCCGGGTGCTTCGTTCCGCCGCCGAACCGATCCAGTGGTTTCCGAAGAATCCAGGCGACAGGAAACGCACACCGGACAGGGGCGATCTGAGATACAATCGATTCAACGTCACGTGTCAGACAGGAGGTCGGTCATGCGGTTTGCAAGGAGAGGTGTCTTTCTGTGCCTTGGCATCTTCGGGCTCTGGATCGCGACGCTGCCGGCCACCGAGGTGCGGCTGACCCCGAAGCAGCGATTGGGCAAGGCGATCTTCTTCGATGCCAACCTGTCCACTCCGCCGGGGCAGGCGTGCGCCGAATGTCATTCGCCGAACCAGGGATTCTCGAATCCGGACATCAACCTGCCGGTCTCTCGCGGCGTGCACCGCGACCGGTTCGGCGGCCGCAATGACCTGTCGGCGGCCTACGCCGGATTCAGCCCGCCTCTGCATGTTGACGAAAAGGAGGGGACGTACGTCGGGGGCAATTTCTGGGACGGCCGCGCCGACAATCTGGTGGAACAGGCCAAGGGCCCGTTCCTGAATCTACTGGAGATGGCCAATCCGGATGCCGCGGCGGTCGTGGCGAAGATCCGCCAGGCGACCTATGCCCCGCTGTTTCTGGAAGTGTTCGGGACCGACGCGCTGAAGGAAGTGGATCGCGCCTACCACCTGGCCGCGGAAGCGATCGCTGCCTACGAGATGTCTCCGGAGGTCAATGCGTTCAGCTCCAAGTATGACCTCTTCCTCAAAAAGTTGGTGACGCTTTCCCCGGCGGAACAGCGCGGGCTGGCGCTCTTCGAGGATCCGAAAAAGGGCAACTGCGCCGCCTGCCACCCCAGCCAGCCGGGCGCCGACGGGACGCCGCCCCTGTTCACGGATTTCACCTACGACAACCTGGGCGTGCCGAAAAATCCAGAAAATCCATTCTACTATCTGCCGCGGGAATTCAACCCGGACGGACCGCGCTGGGTGGATCTCGGCCTCGGGGCGGTGGTGAAGAAGGCGTCGGAAAACGGCAAGTTCAGGGTACCGACCTTGCGTAACGTCGCACACACACCGCCCTTCATGCACAACGGGGTGTTCAAGAACCTGTGGCAGGTGGTGATGTTCTACAGCACCCGGGACGTGGGGCCGTGGCCGTCGCCGGAAGTGCCGGAGACGGTGAACCGCGAAGAGTTGGGTGACCTGAAACTCACGGCCGCGGAGATCGACGACATCGTCGCCTTCATGCTCACCTTGAGTGACGGCTATCGCCTGCCCGCGGCCGCTGCACACTGAGACCGCCCGCAGCGGCGGCGATCAACGCCGGCGGCGGCGCCAGAGCCACTCGAACAGACCGGGCGGGTCGGGGCGCCCCTCGAGCAGCGGGATCATCCGCAGTACGGCGTCCGTCGTCAAGGCGATGAACAGCAGCCACTCGAGGCTGATCCCCGCGGGGGTTGGGATGGCGCGGCCCTGACCGGCCAGGCCGAGCACGCCCCGGATAAAGAGCACCATCAACAAGCCCGCCTGGAGCAACAGCGAGTAACGGACCGCGGCGCGGGCGTCCAGGCCGAACCGCTCCTCGATGCGCGCCTGGAACGAGGACGGCAACCAACCCAAGGCAGGCGCGGCCAGCCAGACCAGGAAGGAATAGAAAATGTTACGCCGGCCCCGACGGATCCACTCGTCCCGCTCGCGGACCAGGTCAGGCGTGTAGTGGCAGACGTGCCCGGGGAGGTCGGGATCGTCCGCACGCCACAGCCGAAGGCGGTAGGCGGAGAGGCCCTCGTGGGTTCGGGTGACTTCGGTTACATGGTAACGGGCGTCGGCGATGATGACCTGGGTTTTCCGGTGACGTTTCACCCGCCAGTCCGGCAGGGGGTTCCGGGCGATCACGAGCAAGCCGTCGGGTTCACGGTATACCCGGTCGTCGGCGTACGCTGCGATGGGGGCGGCCGGGCCGAGTTCCGGTTCTCCGCTGCTTGTGCGGAGGAGCGGGGCGGATGCAGGTTCGGCGTCATCCGGTGCCGGGTCCGGGAGCGAACGCGCTGGACCGGCCGTTTCGGCGTCGGGATCCGGTGAAGCAGGCGGCGCGCTGACACCGGAAGCTTCGTGATCCGGCCCACCCGGGCAGAGCCATTCATAGAGGCCGAACGGCTGCGGGTTTTCTTGCCACCAGTGTAGTGTCCGCACCAGCAGGTCGGGGAGCAGGATGAGGCCGGCCGTACCCAGGAGCAACACCCAGTGAGGCACGCCGGCAGCGGCCCCCCCGCACTGGTCCCGGGTGATCCAGTATGCGCCGTTGAGCACAAAGGCCCATCCCGTGATGATGGAATAGCGCGTGATGGACAATGGATTCAACTGGAAGCGGCTCTGGAGGACCGCTTTCACCCGTCGCGGGACGAATCCGAGCAGAGGTGCCATCAGGACGACCAGGAGGCCGACGCAACCGACCGGCCGGGACACGCTGGCGTCCCGGAGCTTGATGTAATCCTCCCCGTAACGGATCACCCGCAACGGCAGCTCGGTGGACCCGGCCGGCCAGGGCTCGAGCGCGTATCGCCAACGACCGCCGCCAAGGGGATCGGCTGAGCGGACAAAATAGCTGACGTCGCGGAACACGACCATCGTCTTGCGGAAGCCGGGTTCTCGCCAGTCGGGCATGCCCATCGAGGCGTACACAACCAGGTATCCCGGCCGGTGGACAACCCGATCGGTGCAGATTCGCTCGTGCTGCAAATCGTCAGGAGGTGTCTCGCGCATCATGTCTGGTTGGGGGCGGTGGATTCTGATCCGGCCCGATTTTATCACAGACGGATGCATTCGACGGAGAAGGACGGGGCGTCCGCTCCGGCTAGGCCGGGCTGACAGCCGGTCAGATGGCGTCGCCCAGGATCGCGGCCGGATCGTATGGCCGCCGAATCACCATCAAGGTCATATCGTCCTGGGCCGGTCGGCCGCCGAGGTGCCGGCGGACCGCCTCGAGAATGACTTCGAGGATGCGGGCGGCCGGCTGGTCCTGATGATGGCGGACCGTGTCGATCAGACGGTCACGGCCAAACTCCTGTCCGTCGGGACTGAACGCCTCGCTGACCCCGTCGGAGTAGATGACCAGCAGGGTGCCCGGCGGTAGCGGGACCATGCCGGTTTCATAGCAAGCCTCTTTCAGGAACCCCAACACCATACCACCGGTTTCCAGGGCGGCGGGTGCAGCCTCGGGAACGAACAGATAGGGATTCATGTGTCCGGCGTTGCAGTACAGCAAGCGGTGGTTGGTCGGATCCAGGACTCCGAAGAAGAGGGTCACGAATTGCCCGGATTCGATGGTTTCGCACATCATCCAGTTGGCCCGGGTGATCGATTCGCTGGGCCGGCCGGACAAGCGGGCCTGGCTCCGGATGACGGCATGGAGGTTGGCCATAATGAGGGCGGCCGGCAGCCCCTTGCCGGCGACGTCTCCCACGCAGAGGGCCCATCCGCCCTCGTCCAGGGGGAACGCGTCCAGGTAATCTCCCCCGACGGACCGGTTGGAGTGGTTGGCTTGGGCGATGTCGTAGCCGGGGATATTGGGTGAAACGCGGGTCAGGAACATCTGCTGGATCTCCACGGCCAGCTGCATCTCCTGCTCCATTCCCCGCAACTGGAATTTGAGCCGCAAGCGATGGAGTTCGTAGTGGCGGATTCCGAACAGGAGAATTATGGCCGCCGAGATGTAGAGGGTGTACGCCCACCAGGTTCGCCAAGACGGCGGCGCGATGATCAGCCGGATGGTCTTGCCGGTCTCGTTCCACACACCGTCGTGATTGGCCGCCCGGACGATCAGGCGATAGGTGCCCGGATCCAGATTGGTGAAGGTGATGCGGCGGTGGGCGCCCACCGCGATCCAGCGCGAATCGAAGTTCTCCAGCTTGTAAGCGAACTGGTTCTTGTGATGGGCCGAGAAACTCAAGGCGGCAATCTCGAACGAGACGACCCGGTCCGTATGCACCAACTGCAACTCATCCAGCTGATTCACGGGTTGTGGCAGGCGGGCGCCGGCGCCGCCGTGGTTCATGTCCTGATTGTTGAGCTGGAGTCCGGTGAAAACGATGGGCGGGATGAAGGGATCCGTCCGGATGTCGCGGGGGTGGAAGGCGTTCACTCCGTTGAGTCCGCCGAAGAAAAGTTCGCCCGAGGGGCTGCGGAAATAGGCGCCGGCATTGAACTCGTCGCCCTGCAATCCGTCGCCGGCGTCGAAGTTCTGGAAGGACAGCGTGCGCGGATTGAAGCGGCTCAGACCCTTGTTCGTGCTGAGCCACAGCCGGCCGTCGTGGTCGGGTAGGATGCCGTAAATATAATTGCTGGGCAGCCCGTCCTGTTCCAGCAGGTGCAAGAATCGTCCCGTGGAACGGTCCAGGCAGTTCAGCCCGCCGCCGCCCGTGCCGATCCAGAGCAGGCGCCTGCCCTCCCGCGGATCCGGCTCGATGGCCATAACGTGGTTGGAACTGAGGCTGTCCGGACGGGTGGGATCATACTGCCATCGCTGGAATGTCCCGCCATCCGGATCGAATCGCAGCAGCCCGGCCGCGGTGCCGAGCCAGAATCGGCCGTTCTCGTCCTCCCATAGCGGCGGGAAGCGGGGCTGCTCGAAACGGTCGGGCGGTCGCGGATCGTACCAAGCGTGGCGAATCCGTCCGCTCGTTTCGTCCAGCCGTCCAAGGCTCCGGCCCGTCACGATCCACAGCGAACCGGCCCGATCTTCCAGCAGCTTCAGGACGCGGTTGTCCGCGGCGCCGCCGGATGTCTCCAGGCCGGTGGGATAATAGGTGAAAAGCCGGGTCTCCGGGTGATAGCCGTACAGACCTTGGCCGGTGCCGAACCAGATCCGACCCCGCCGGTCCTCCAGGATTGAAAATATGATCCCGGTATGAGCCGCGGCGCCACCGGCGAGGGGAAACCGCCGGCAGTCGCCGCGGGTCCGGTCCAGACGGTACACCGCGTCGGCGCCGATCCAGATCGCCCGCTCCTGCCGGGACGACTCACAGATCGATCGCACGCTCAGCTGGCACAGCGATCGCCGCGGATCGTCTGGTGCGGTGATGGCCGCATCCAGGGTGCGGAAGCGGAGTGTGGCGGGATCCATGATGCTGAGCCCCCCGCCGTTGCTGCCCAGCCAGATCACCCCGCCCCGATCGCGGAGGATGGCCTGAATGGAATGGCCGCCGAGGCTTGCGGGGTCGACGGGGTCGTGCCGGTGAAAGGAAAACACACCCGTGGCGACATCGTAAACCGCCGCTCCGCCCACTGCCCCCAGCCAGATGGTTCCCGCCGGTGATCGCGGGTCCGGCGGACAGGCAGCCAACGCGCGAATCGTGCCCATGTTCGACGCCCACTTGGTGGCCGGGTAGGGATGATGGACGAACCGGTCACCCTGCCGCGGCCGGTGGAACAGCCCCGAGCCGGTGCCGACCCACAGGGTGCCGTTGGCGTCAAGCTGCAGGGCGCTGACCACGGGGAGATTCGGCAACGAGGGCGACAAGCCGTGATGGCTGAAGGCCGGATGGGCGCCGGGAGCCGAACCGTCGTTGCGGCGCTTCCATTGCCGGGTGTCGATGCAATCCAATCCGGCGTCGGTGCCGATCCACAGGCGTCCGGTCTCGGAATCGGCGACGAGGCAGCGGATGGTGTCGCTGGATAGTCCGTCCGGACAACTGGCGATGTAGCGGACCCGGGTGATGGACAGGTTCGCCGGAATCGGAGAAGCTGCCTCATGGGCCGAACGAACGACCGGCGATGGACCGTTGTCAGGTGGGAATTCAAGCCGGATCAGCCCCTGGCCAGCCGTGCCCAGCCAGAGCACGCCGTCGCCGCTCGAGGCGATGGCGGTGACGTCGGCGGGCTGCTCGTGCGGGGCACCGGGTGTCTCCAGGGGGAATCGGAGGAAACAGTCTCGGTCTGGATTGTACAGGTTGAGTGCCGCGGAGGTGGTGCCGACCCACAACCGACCCTGGGAGTCAACGGCCAGCGAACGGATGTGACTGTCCGACAAAGAGGTCTCATCGAAAGGGTGATACCGGAAGACCTTGAATGTTGTTCCGTCGAACCGGTTGAGGCCGTCCTTGGTGCCGAACCACAGGAAACCCTCGGCGTCTTGAACAGCGGAGGAGACGAACATCTGGGACAGACCATCCCGCACGGTCAGGTTCCGGAACGGGATCCGTTTTTGGCCGCAGACCGGTTCGGACATGCTGCCGGCCAGCAGCAGAACGAACCATGCGCCCAGAGCAATCCCCGTGCGCAGGCGGCGGATATCAGCGGTTCGAGCTGCTTTCATATCAAAGGCGTAGGGTGCTTTCTGCCATCGCGTGTGCCATCTCAAATGAACTGTGGATGTGTCTGGCTCGATCAGATATCCGGTTCAGATGCCCGGAAGGCAACGGGTGATTCAATCCGTTCGAAATGCCGCCGGGGCCGGGGCGCGAAAATGGATTGCAGCCGCCGGGCAGTCCGAATACACTGGAGGCAACGGCGACTCACACCGCGACGCGCCCGCCGGGAGGGAACCATTTGCTTTTCTGGCCGGGTTGGCGTGCGGGCGGATGGTGGGGTGGGGTCCCGACCCGGGTTTGGAGGTCTGTCGCATGCTCTTCAATCAGGTTGACGATTTTCAGGCGGCGCTGCACGGCGTGCTCCAGTACGACCGGCGGGGTGTCCGCAAGGTGCTTGACGAGCACGCGCTGCGCGAGCGGCTGATCGAGCCGCTGATCTTCAACGCGGTGTTTCATCCGGATGTCGAGATCAAGGGACACTGCCGGTTTGCCATCCGCACCGCGGCCGACCGCCTGGGGATCTACCCGGCGTCGCTGTTCGACCTGTATGCCCTCAAAGGCAAGGGCAAGCATCTCCAGTTCACCGTCCCGGCCGTCAACATCCGCGGGATGGCGTTCGACGCCGCCCGGGCCGTCTTCCAGACCATGCGCCGGCACGAGGTCGGCGCGGTGATCTTCGAAATCGCCCGTTCCGAGATCAACTACACCCTGCAGTGGCCGGCGGAGTACTCGACGGTCATCCAGGCGGCGGCCATCCGGGAGGGTTATCGCGGACCGCTGTTCCTGCAGGGCGATCATTTCCAGGTGAAGGCGAAAATTTTCCGGGAAGATCCGGAGATCGAAATCGCGGCCATCAAGCTGCTGATCCGCGACGCCATCGCATCCGGCTTCTTCAACATCGACATCGACACCTCGACGCTGGTGGATCTGCGGCTGCCCACTCTGGCCGAGCAGCAGAACCTGAACGCGGATCTGACGGCGACCTTCACGGCTTATATCCGGGAACTGGAGCCGCTCAACACCACCGTCAGCGTCGGCGGCGAGATCGGCGAAGTCGGCGGCCGGAACAGCACGTGCGAGGAACTCGACGCCTTCATGGCCGGGTACCGCGACGCCCTGGCCAAGATCGATCGGAGTCTCAAGGGTCTGAGCAAAATCAGCGTTCAGACCGGCACCACCCACGGCGGCGTGCCGTTGCCGAACGGCCAGGTGGCCCGGGTCTCGCTCGATTTCGGCACGCTGGAGGGGCTCAGCCGCCGGGCTCGCGAGGCGTACGGCATGGCCGGAGCCGTGCAGCACGGCGCATCGACGCTGCCCATGGAGTTGTTCCATCGCTTCCCCGAGAGCGGCACCGCGGAGATCCATCTGGCCACCGGATTCCAGAATCTGATCTTCGACCACCCCCTGCTGCCGCAGGAACTGCGGGCGGAGATCTACGATCATCTGCGGACAAAGCTGGCCGCCCAGCGCAAGGAGGGCCAGACAGACGAGCAGTTCATCTACAAGGTTCGGAAGCAGGCGTTCGGGCCGTTCAAGCAGCAGTTCTGGACCTTGCCCGAAGAGATCCGGACGGCCATCCGCGACGATCTGCAGAGCCGGTTCGCCATGATCTTCGAGAAGCTGGGCATCTTTCACACCCGGCACGTTGTGGAGGAATGCACGGTCCCGGCCGACTACCAGCCAACGCTCGACCGGGAATGGGATATGCTGAAATAAAGTGACGCGAACCCGTCGACGGCGTCAGCCCGTCCCTCACTTGAAAGCGTCGTGTACGTCGGGCAAGGCCAGCCAGGCCGTTATCGACTGGTGCATGGAGACGGCATCCACTATCGGGGACTGCTGAATTTTCACAAGATAACGGTTCTTGAACAGCATGCGGATCCGGGTCTGCTCCTCGGCGTAATCCTGCACCAGGTAGCCGGCGCCAAAAGGCAGGGCGAGGATCGTGATCCGATCGGACGGGACATTGGAGCGGTCGAATTCGAACTCATTGTAATGCATGGGGGAATGCAGGGTGTCGATGATCTCGATATCGGCCTCACAGCTGTAGTCAGTGGACACGTAATCCGCCCGGGCATAGCTGATCTGGAGCTGGGCGATCTGCCGCCGTCCGTACTCCTTCTCGGCCAGGAGGTGAAGCTCCTGCCAGCGGACAGGCACCAGGCGGGCCAGCACCAGCGGATCCGCCAGCCGCTCCGTGTCGGCAGGCGAGGCGGCTCCGATCACCAGCAGTGCCAGCACCATCCAACCGGCCAGCCGGTGCCGGTTGGCCGCGGCGGAACCGCGGTCTGGCGAAGGTTCAATGGAAGACACACGATGTATCGACGCGGTGCGCATGGAATCACCGAATCCGAATGTACGCTCCGGCAGGAGTTGTGTCAATCCCGGACGATACCCAGTTCACGCAAGCGGTTCTGCCACCGCCGGACCATGGCGTCGATGCCGTTCGGAAAGCTCTCAGGCCACGGCGGCAACCCGGGATCCGACACGAACAGGCGTCCATCTGTTTGGATCTGTACCAGCACCGTCCCGCGAATGCCGAGTTGGGCGAGCTCGATGCCCTTGAACGTTGGCGTGGCGGCCTGCATTTCATCCCAAAGGGCGGCCGGGTCGGCGGGGCCGAAGTCGGCGCCCCAAAGACGGGCAAGGTCGTGCAGGATCTGGATGCCGGACTTGCCGGACAGCGGGGCCATGGCGGCGCTGATCTTCTGAATCCGCCGTTCGGCGTTGATCACCGTGCCCGAAGTCTCGGCAAACGAGGCGGCGGGCAAAACCACATCGGCCAGCTCCGCCGTGGGCGTCAAGAACAGATCCTGGACCATGAGAAAATCCAGTCCCCGGAATTGCGCCTGTGACTGGGGCGATGCGGCGCCGCCGGCGGGGTCGGCGCCGAACACCACAGCGGCCCGGATGCCGCCGGATTTCAGAGCGGCAGACAGCTGCCGATGGTCCAGACCGGGTTCTGCGGGGAGTCCGCGCTTCCACACCTGCTGGATCCGTTCACGTGCCGGCAGGCTGTCGGCGGGCTGCCAGCCGGGAAGGAAGGCGGGGTGACAGCCCATCTCCAACACGCCCCGGCTGTTGCTGCGGCTCATCATGGGCAGCAGGGCGAGCCGGTAGCCGTGGCTGTTTAGCAGCACGGCAAGGTTGTGGATGTGTGCGTGCGCATCGGCGCTGATCTCCTCCGGATCGAACACGATCACCGGTCGTTTGGCCAACAGGAGATCGAGAATCGCCCGGATGTCGGCCTCGGCCAGGCCGGTCTTTTTCATGATGTTCTCGGCGGGTGGTGCGGCCAGCTCCTTGCCCAGCGCCGCCAGCGCCGGCTGGCGGTCCGGTACTCCCAGCCGGCTGAACGCCTCGGTCAGAAGCGCCCGGGCGCAGACGGCCGCCTGGTCGACAGGCGCAGGGATCCAGCGCTGAGCCCGGCCGGCCAGAAAAGTCTTTTCAGGGTGCAGGTAGAACACCCGGCATCGACCACTTTGGGCGATCCGTTGGAGTTTGAAATCCAGAATCGGGTATTTCTGCAGCGTGTTGACACCGAGCACGACGATCGCGTCGGCCCGCGTCAACCGTTCGAAATCGGTCGTCGGCTGGCTGGCGGCCAGCTCGGCGGCTCCGGCGTGTGGGGTGACGCCGGCCTCGTAGACGTTGGCGGTCTGCCAGACGCTCCGGGACAGTTTCTGGATGAGATACGCCTCCTCGTTGGTCAATCGGGCGCCGGCCATGACCGAGAGGGTGCGGGGACCGTGGGCGGACAACACGGCGGCGAGCCGGTCGCGGATGACCGCGTAGGCTTCATCCCAAGTCGCCTCGACCAGGCGGTTGTCGCGCCTGACCAGCGGCCGGACCAGCCGGTCGGACGAGTTGATGGCGCGGAATCCGAACCGGCCGCTGCGGCACAGGTTGCCGCCATCGTTGACCGGCGCGGCCGAGTTTGAGAGCACCCGGACCACACGGCCCTCGACGGCTTCCAGGAGAATGCCGCAGCCGACGCTGCAATAGTTGCAGACCGATTCCACCTGCGGCAGCTTGAAGGGGCCGGGTTTGGGCGCGTCGGGCTGGACGGTGATCGCCCCGGTGGGACAAGTGTCGGCGCACTGTCCGCACGAGATGCAACTGGTCTCCAGCAACGGCTTTTCCAGGGCGGGCTGGATCTTGGCGTCGAAGCCGCGCTTGACGAAACCGAGCGCCGCGGCGCCCACCACCTCGTCGCAGATCCGGACACAGCGCCCGCAGAGGATGCATTTGTTCAGATCGAGACGCAGGAACGGATGGTGCTCGTCGGGCATCTGGTGCTGGTATTCGCCGGAAAACGCCTGCTGGGTCACCTGCCAGTCGGTGCAGTGACGTTGCAGGTCGCACTCAAAGAACGCGTTGCATCCGCATTCCAGGCAGCGCTGCACCTCCTCAGCCGCCTGGTCGGGTGTGTAGCCCAGCTCCACTTCGAGGAAGCCTTTGATCCGCTCTTCGACCGGCATCGAGGGTATGACCTGGCGCGGCGTCCGGGACTTGATATACAGATCTTCGGCGACGAGTTCCGGCTTGAGGTTTTCCTTCTTGCTGAGGAACGGCTTCTGGAGGCGGGGGATCACGTGGCCCGTCAGGAAATGATGGATGGCCCCGGCGGCCTTCTTGCCCGCGGCGATGGCCTCGATGGCCGTCGCGGGTCCGGTGATCATATCGCCGCCGGCGAAGATGCCGGGAACGCTTGTGGTCATGGCCTCGGGATCGACTTCCAGCGTCCCCCAGCGGGTTGTTTTGATCTCTTTGAGCAGGCGGGAGGATTCGATGTAGTCGGTTTCGGCCTGCTGCCCGATGGCCTCCAGGATCCAGTCGGTTTCGATGTCGAACTCGGATCCTTCGATGGGAACAGGGCGCCGGCGACCGCTGGCGTCGGGCTCGCCCAATTGCATGCGGATGCAGGTCATCCGGGTGATGCGGCCCTGGTCGTCCTGATGGATGTGCGTCGGGTTGGCCAGGAGCTCCAGGCGGACGCCCTCGTGCTCCATTTCCTCGATTTCCAGGTGATGGGCGGGCATCTCCGAACGGCTGCGGCGATAGACCAGCGTGACGGAGCCCGCCCCGAGGCGGAGCGACGTCCGGGCGGCGTCCACGGCGGTGTTGCCGCCGCCGACCACCACCACCCGGCCGGAGATGGAGTCGATCTCACCGTTGTTGGCCTTTTCCAGGAAGCCGATCCCGGACAGGACCCCTTGCGCATCCTCACCCGGAATGTTCATCAGGGTGGACCGCCAGGCGCCCACCCCCAGAAAAACAGCTTCGTATCCCTGGTCGAACAGCGTTTCAAGCTGGAAGTCGCGTCCCAGCCGCTTGCCGGTTTCCAGTTCGACGCCCAGCTGGAGAATCGATTCGATCTCGTAATCCAGAACATCCTCGGGGAGTCGATATTCCGGTATGCCGTAGCGGAGCCAGCCGCCGGCCTTGGGCTGCGACTCGAACACCACCACCCGGTGTCCTTCGAGCGCCAGGTAGTAGGCGGCCGTCATGCCGGCGGGTCCGCCGCCCACGACGGCGATGCGCCGCCCCGTCGGTTTCTTGCGCGGCGGGGTGAAGGGATGGTGGCCCGCGCGGTCCAGATCGGCGGCGTACCGCTTGAGGTAATCCACCCCCACCGGCTCGTCGGTAAGGTTGCGGCGACATTTGCCTTCGCAGGGCCGGGTGCAGATGCGCCCGCAGACGGACGGGAAGGGGTTGGTTTCCTTGATCAGGGCCACCGCTTCGGAATATCGGCCCATCGCCACCAGGGCGATGTAGCCCTGGATGTCGACGCTGGCCGGGCAGGTCAGCTGACAGGGACCCAGGCAGTCGGCGAAGTGGTTCGACACGATAAGCTCGAGAGCCGCTTTGCGCGCCTGGCGCAGCTCGGGGGTGTCGGTTTTGACCACCATCTGGTCCGTGACCTTGGTGGCGCAACTGGGCACATACCCCCGGGCGCCGGCCACCTCCACCACGCAGACGAAACAGGACGAGAAAGGCGCCAGCCGCGGGTCGTGGCACAGCGTGGGGATGGCGATGCCCAGCGACTGGGCGACTTCCAGAATGGTCAGCGCGCTGTCGGCCAGCACTTCCCTGCCGTCGATGGTCACTTTAACCTGGGCCATGAAACACTCCTTCGATTGTGGATCCGGAACGCGGGCGGCGCTCAATCCGCCTGCACGGCGGCGAAATTGCAGCGGCGGAGGCACTCGCCGCAGCGGATGCAGGCAGCCTGGTCAATCACGTGCACCTGCTTCCGTTCGCCGCTGATGCAATGGACCGGGCAGTTCTTCGCGCACACGGTGCAGCCGGTGCATTTGTCGGCGATGATGCTGTAGGTCAGGAGTTTTTTGCAGCGGTGCGCCGGGCATTTCTTGTCGTTGATGTGGGCTTCGTACTCATGACGAAAGTACTTCAGCGTGGTCAGGACGGGGTTCGGGGCGGTCTGCCCGAGGCCGCACAGCGAGCCCTTCTTGATTTTCTCCGACAGCTCTTCCAACATCGGGATGTCTTCCGGGCGGCCGCTGCCCTCGGTGATCCGGGTCAGGATCTCCAGCATCCGCTTGGTGCCCAGTCGGCAGAAGGTGCACTTGCCGCACGATTCCTTCTGGGTGAAATTGAGGAAGAACCGGGCCACATCCACCATGCAGGTGGTCTCGTCCATGACCACCATGCCGCCGGAGCCCATGATGGCGCCGGTCTGAGTGACCGACTCGTAATCCACCGGCGTGTCGATCAGAGCGGCCGGAATGCAGCCGCCGGACGGCCCGCCCATCTGGACGGCCTTGAACGCCTTGCCGCCCTGGATGCCGCCACCCACTTCATAGATGATCTCACGGAGCGTGATGCCCATGGGTACCTCGATCAGTCCGCCCCGGACGATCTTGCCGGCCAGGGCGAACACCTTGGTCCCGCGGCTCTTGCCCACACCCATTTCGGCGAACTTGTCGGCGCCGTTCAGGATGATCCACGGCACGTTGCCGAAGGTCTCCACGTTGTTGATGGACGTGGGGTGGGCCCACAAGCCGGCAGTGGTGGGAAACGGCGGGCGCAGGCGGGGCATGCCCCGCTGCCCTTCGATGGAGGCGATCAGGGCGGTCTCTTCGCCGCAGACAAAAGCGCCAGCGCCTTCCTTGACCTTGATGTCGAAGGAAAACGCACTATCCAGAATCCGCTCGCCGAGGAAGCCGTTCTGGCGGGCGACCTCGATGGCCAGCTTGAGGCGTTTGACCGCAAGCGGGTACTCGGCCCGGCAGTAGATATAGCCAAAGCGGGCGCCGATGGCATAGCCGGCGATCAGCATCCCCTCCAGGATGTTGTGGGGATCGCCCTCGAGGACGCTGCGATCCATGAAGGCGCCCGGATCCCCCTCGTCCCCGTTGCAGACCACGTACTTGATCTCGTCCCGGCTCTGGCGGGCGAACTTCCACTTGATCCCGGTGGGGAATCCGGCGCCCCCGCGGCCGCGCAGGCCGGACTGGGTGATCGTCTCGATCACCTGTTCGGGAGTCAGTTCCTTGAGCACTTTGGCCAGGGCGGCGTATCCGCCCCGGGCCTGATATTCGGCCAGCGATTCGGGATTGTTCACGCCGCAATGGCGGAGCACGATCTGCCTCTGCTTGGTGAAGAACGCATCCTCGCTGCCGGGCAGCTCGTCGCTCTTGGCCAGCCATTCCGGGATCACCCGGCCGGCCAGCACATGCTCATCGAGAATGCGGGGCAGGCGGTCCGGGGTCACGTCGCCGTAAATGAACGACCCGCGCTTGGGGTCCCGGATCTCGACCAGGACTTCGCGGAAACACATCCCGATGCAGCCGGTCTCATCGATGTCCACGTCCAGTTTGCGTTTGGACACTTCCTTGACCAGCGCCTCGTGCACCTTCTTGCCGCCGGCGGCGATACCGCAGCTGCCCAGGCCCACGACGATTTTGGGCCGGGCGATAACATTCGGCTGTAGCGGGTGAGACAACGCGCACCTCCAAAATTCGCCGGTTGGGATCAGGATTCCGTCCGGTATTCCTTGACGATCTTGCGCACGGCCTTTTCATCAAGCCGTCCGTAGGTCTCCTCGTCGATCATCATCACGGGCGCCAGCGAGCAGCAGCCGAGACAGGCGACCGTCTCCAGGGTGAACAGGCCGTCGCCGGTGGTGTCGCCCGGTGCGACGTCCAGCGTTTGGGCCATGGCGTCGGTGATCCGTTCGGCTCCGGCGACGTGGCAGGCCGTGCCGCAGCATACCCGGACGATGTGCTTGCCCACGGGTCGGAGGCGGAACTGGGCATAAAACGTGGCCACGCCGTAAATTTGGGCGAGAGGCACGCCGGTGGATGCGGCGATCGCCTCGAGTGCGGCGGCGGGCAGATAACCGTACGCGTCCTGCGTTTCCTGCAGGACGGGGATCAGGATGCCCTTCTCGCCCTTGAACTTGAGGAGGATCGCCTGCACGGGCTTCGCGTCGAACTCCACCGGGAGGGTTGATTGCGGGGTGTCCGTTGCCATTGCGGCTCCAGATAAAACAGGGTTTTAAAACTGAACAACTATAGCAACGAACCGGTTAACTTTCAACCAGAAGGTGGGCTCTGGATACCCGTCGGTCCGGTGTCGGGCGATCGTCGGATGACTGGGTGGTCGGCTCGACACGAATGACTAGTGTTGATCCGCGGCGGGACTTCTCGTACAATTTTGGAGAAATCGATCCGCTCTGATGAGTGTCTCCGGCGCGGCCGATCACTCGGTCGACGACGACAACGTCTGGACGTGAGCGGCTGTCTGGACCGAGGTTGAAGTTCCTGCACGACCGACAGCGATCTGGAGTCGGTGGAGGTTTGTGATGGCGCCAGACGACAACTCGAGGCACGAGCCGCATCCGGCGGTGTTCAAGACGGGCTCTTATCTCAAGTGCCACTGTCCCCATTGTGGTCAGTCGTTGATCGGCGAGGATTGGATCCAGTTGGATGTGGTCAACCAGGCCAGGGAGCGCGGTGTGCTGAGGCTCAGCCCCTATCTCAATTTCTTCGACTCCTCCAGCACCATCCAGTTGACCGAGTGGCAGGAGGTACAGGACCTGAGCTGCCCTCACTGCCGCCACACCCTGAAAGAGCCGGACGCCCAGTGTGCCAGCTGCCGCTCCCGCGTCGCCCGACTGCAGATAAGGGCGGGTACGGACGCGTTCGACTTCCTGTTCTGCCTGCGCAAGAACTGCCGCTGGCACGGTCTGAGCGACGAGGCCAAGGGGAGGATCATACTGGAAGCATCCGGATTCGAGGAACCGAAGGACCACAAGGAATTCATCAAGTCCGGCACCAAGCTGCAGTTGTTCTGCCCCCTCTGCAAGTCCGGGCTGGTGCAGGGCGACGATCTGATGGTCCACGTGCATGACCGCCAGGGGCGGCTCAGCGCCATGAAGCTGAGCCCGTACCTGAACGTGTTCACCAGCGAATGCTCTCTCTTCCTCCCGGCCGGTGAGGAGGTGACCGACATGATCTGCCCGCAATGCAACCGGAGCCTGTGGCTCGACAACAAACACTGCGAGGCCTGCGGCGCCCGGGCAGCCAAGTTTCTGGTCAAGGCGTTCGTGCTTGATGTGGATTTCTATGTCTGCATGCGCTTGAAATGCCACTGGCACGGGCTGGGTCCCAAGGACCGCCAGCGCATCATCCTCGACGAAAGCCTGGAGTGGTAGGGGGCTACCGGGCTAAGGCCCTCCGGGTTGTCTGATTCCGGATCGAACCGTTGTTAAGCCAGGCCGGCGATGAAGGGCCGGGGTGGATGGGCGTGTCCGCACCGGCGGGAGTGGGTCCATAGAGACAGCCCGGGCCGGCGGTGCGACCACCGGCCCGGGCCAGGCATTACTGCCGCTGCATCAGTTTCTGGAAGTCCAGCTGTTCCTGCTTGAAGTTGGCCGGCGGATTGAACTTGTCGGCCGGGATCGACGCGTTCGCGTCGAAATTGACCAGCTTGGTGACGGAGCGGGTCTTGGTCCCCATGACCTCGCCGGTCATCTCCTGTTCCACCGCGTAGAGGTTGCCCAGGGAGCGCATTTTTTCCATCATCTGCTTGATGGCCGGGCTGTAGGCGACCATCTCGGCGGACATGGCGTAGTACTTGTCGAACGGCATGCGGATGTCGCCGGTGCACCACATCCGAATGGTGAAATTCATGAACCCCTTCAGGGTCATCACGACCTCTTCGCAGTTGTAAGCGCCCACCTGCTGGGTTTTGCCGGTTTTCTGAATGTCGGTGGTGAACTGGAAGGCGGCCATCATCTGCTGCATCTCGGGGGGGAACTTGAGCGGCAGATCGGAAACCTGGTAGGACTTGCCTTGGGTGTTGATGAAGTAGATCTTCTTCTGGTCGAGCCGGACGATCACCGACATGCCGTCGGAATTCTCGGAAGCCATCCGGTCATCAGCCAGGAAAATCTTCTGGACGGTTTCACGCGCCGGCTGGGTTTTGCCCATCACCGTGACGGGGTCGGACTTGACCACCTGCTCCAGGTACACGCCGGCCATGGCGAACGGCACCAGCACCAGCACGCCCAGAAGCGTCAGCAAACGGACCGTTGTTTTCATTGCTCCTCCAAAGGGATCGAATGTTCGTTGATTACAGGGTTGGCATTGTCATGCGGTCAATCAATCTATCAAACTCACACCATTTTTTCCAGTCAAAACCGGGGGCCACCGGCGGCTCATTCCACCCGGACCCAGGCGAACTGGTCGGGACGGAAATACGTTTGGCGGACGCGACGCAGATCGTCCAGGCTCACCGCCCCGAGCCGGTCCAGGCGTTGCCGGTAGTAATCGGGCGGTCGGCCCTGGAACATTCCCAGCGCCATGAAATAAGAGCGGTTGAGGGCGGGAAAGTTTCGCATCAGGATCTGACCCTTGAGCCGGTTGACCGTCTTTTCCAGCTGGCGAGGCGTGATCTCGGCCCGGGTGAATTGATCCATCTGCTCGCGGATTCCGGCGGTGGCGCCGTCCAGGTTCGCCTGCCGGGTGCCCATGGACACCGTCACCGTGGCCAGCCGGCCGCCATCGGCGGCGCCGAGACCGGCGCCCAGGCTGTAGGCGAGACCCTGGCGCTCGCGCAGCTCGAACGTGAGCTGTTCGGAGAACATGGCCACCAGGACTTCCAGCGCCGGCCAGTCGGCCGCAGTCACCGGAAAGGCGAGGCCCGCCCAGAGGTAGCCCTGCCGGGATTTGAGTGCCAGCGTCCGCTGCTGCCCGGCGGCGGCGGCCGCCGGAGCTGCCACGACGGCAGACGTGGGCCCGGCCGGGCGGCAGCTGGCCAGGAGCGTGGCCACTTCGTCCATGGTTTCAGTCGCCGGACGATTCGTGGACACGGTCCAGATCATGTTGGCGGCGCTGAAATAGGTGGGCCAGAAGGCGCGGACATCCTCGAGGGTGATGGCGCCGACGGATGCGCGGGTGCCGTAAATCGGCCGGGTCATCCAGGGCGAGGCAAACAGGAGACCGTGCAGCTGCTCCTGGCCGGCGGCGCGGGGGTCTTTCTCCCGACGGCCCTGCACTCCAAGCAGGGCCGTCCGCGCCCGCTGGAGATTCTCTGCGTCGAGGCGCGGCTCGAACAGGATCTCCGCCAGCAGGCGGAGGCCCTCCTGGCGGTAGGTGTCGATCACCTGGAAGCGGACCCAGGAGTAGTCCGGCACGGAGTAGTAGTCGTCGAAGGGGATCATGGGGCTGTCCACGGTCTTGAGCTGCGCGCCGATCGCATTGAGCGCCAGCGTCATCTCGGAGCGGCTGCGCCGCGCGCTCCCCTCCCCGAGGAAGCGGTGGGCGAGGTCCACCAGACCCTCCCGGCCCGCGGGCTCCGCCGCCGAGCGGTTGCGCAACAGGACGTGGACGGCGAAAATCCGGGATGCGCCCGATCCCGCCACGGCGACGCGGGCGCCGCAGGGCAGGGTGCGCTCCAGCGGGGCTTCGGCGCGGAGGGCGCCCGCCAGCAGGATCAGGCAACAGAGGGTTGTGAGTCGTGCGTTCACCTTGAGCTCCTTTCAGCGGGGCATGCCGGCGCCGGGGGGCATCGTCGGGGCGGGCGGCGTGGCGGTGGGTTTGGCGCTCAGCACGGTGATGATGGGGTTCGGGTGCCCGAGGAGCCGGGCGGCCTCGGCCCGGACCGCCGTCGCATCGAGCCGGGCCAGGGGCGCGATCGCCCGGTCGCCGAAATAGTCCGCGTACCGGGCCGGCTCGGCCAGCGCCAGGATTTGTCCTTTCCACATTCCCACGTAGTGGATGTTCTCCATGTCGTAGATCTCGCTCACCGTCTCCTGGGTGATGTAGGCGCGCACCACCGGTTCCGGCAAATTGTCCAGCGGCAGAGTGCGCAGCTTGTCCGCCAGCGCCCGCGCCCGCTCGGGGGTGACAGGACCCGGCCCGGGCAGCTCCAGGGTGATCTGATACAGGGAGTAATCCCGGTTGGTCAGCGTCTCTCCCTGAAAGCCCTTGACCGCGCCCTCGCGCACCAGGGCCGCCAGCGGGGACCGCTCCTCGTCCTCCAGCCAGCGGCGGACCAGCCGGAACGCGGTCCAGGCGGGTTCCGTCAACGCCGGGGCGGCGAGCGTGACCACCACCTGGCTCGCCGCGCCGTCCACGTCAAACGCGGCGAACCGGCCCGGGCCGAACAGGGGGGGGATCGCTGGTCCGCCCGGCAGTTCGCCGCGAGGGAGCGGGCCCAGTTCGCGCTCCACCTGTTCGAGGGCGGCTGGCACATCCACATCGCCCACGAGGAGCAGCACCGCGTTGTTGGGCACGTAGTACGACCGGTAATATCGCAGGATCTGCTCGCGGGACATCGCGGCGATGGACGCCTCGGTCCCCAGGGCGGGGAGGGCGTAGGGGGTGCCCGTGAAGACGTGGCCCGCCAGAGCGCGCTCCGCGGCGTGACGCGGGCTGGTCCGATCACGGGCCAGTTCCTCGAGGATGATGCCGCGCTCCTTCTCCAGTTTCTCGGCCGGAATGACCGAGTGGAACACCATGTCGGCCTGGAGATTCAACATCTTGGCAAAGTGCTCCCGGGGCGCCAGCATCATGTAGCAGGTGTAATCGTCCCGGGTGAAGGCGTTGTGGTAGGCGCCCATCAGGTCGGCTTCCTCGTAGATCTGTTCCTGGGTCCGGGTGGCCGTGCCGTTGAACAGCAAGTGTTCCAACATGTGAGAAATGCCGCTGGATGACGTGTCCTCGCCGCGGAGGCCGGTCTTCACCACCACGAACGAGGCGATGGCCGGGTTGGTATTGTCGTTGAGGATCACCACCTCCAGCCCGTTGGCCAGGCGGCGGCACACCGGATCGGCCGCTCCGGCGAACGCCCAGGCGGCGGTCAGACAGGCCAGCAACAGCGGGAACCGAAGTTTCAGGGTGTTCATGCGGAGCACCTCCGGGTGGCTGCGGTGATTGTACCGGATCTCCCCGGCCGTTTCCAGCGCCGGCCGGCTAGCGCGGGGAAGCGGCGGGCCGGCCGCGGCGCCGGAGCCAGTCGGCCGCCTCGCGGATTTCCGGTGTGCCCAGCGCGGCGGCGGCGGCCGTGAACACGACCAGGCCGGCCAGGGCCGCCGCCCCGGCCGACAGGTACGGGTGCGCTCCGGCGAGGCGGTCGGCCGCGAACAGTCCGGCGCCGATTCCGGCGGCGGTCGCGGGGACCAGCCGGGCGAAGAAGGGGACGTAGCCGTCGGCGGCGCCCGGGAAGCGGCGCCGCAACAGCAGGATCAACGACACGACATAGACCGTCACCGCCAGCGAGCTGACGCACGCCAGTCCGGTGGGCCCCCAGCGCCCGCCGGCCCAGACGTAGAGCGGGTAGGCCAGCGGGACGACGGCGGTGCCCAGAATCGAGGGCACCCAGGTGTTGCCCAGCGCGTAAAAGCCGCGCGCGACGACGGTCTGGGCGGCCCAGGCCCAGAGTCCCAGGGAGAAGCAGGCCAGAGCGACGCCGATGGCGGCGTGCTGTTCCGGCGCGATCCGGCCGCCGTACACGAGCATGGAGATCCCGCGGCCGGCGCCCGTGAGCACCACTTGGGCGGCAAAAGCCAGCACCAGCATCCGGCGGACGGCTCCGGCCAGCGTCGTGTAGGCCTGCGATCCTTCGCCGCGGGCGATCAGCCGGGTCAGGGTGGGGAAGGCGGCCACGCCGGTGGCCAGGCCGAACACGCCCATGGGGACGTACATCAGCTGCTTGCCGTACTGAAGGGTGGAGACGGCGCCCGAACCGATGAGGGAACCGAGGCGGCGCAGGATCCAGTCGTCCACCGCGACGATGGACCAGGCGATCATGATGGGGATCGATCGGACCAGGTACGTCTTCAGGTCGGGATGGTTCAGGCGCAGGATCGGCCGCCAGTCGAAGCGCTGGCGGAGGCAGCCGGCCAGCGGCAGGGCGAACGGTCCGATGGCGCTCCCCACCAGCACACCCCAGGCAAATCCGTATCCGCCGGCGGCGGGGCCGCCGATGAGGCCGCCGGCAATGACGGCGGCGGTGTAGCACAACGGGGCCAGGGCGGGGATGAGATGGCGGTCACGGGCCTGCAGCACCGCTGACAACAGGCCGCCCACCAGGTGGAAAGCCTGGGCCGGCAGCATGATGCGGGTCAGGCGGACCAGGTCGGCCTGCTGGGCGGCATCGAAACCCGGCGCCACCAGCGGGACCAGCCGGGGCGCGGCCACCCAAAGGGCGGGGAGCAGGACGGCCAGGAGCAACAGGATAAAATTGGCCGTCACGCTGAAGGCTTCCCACGCCCGGTCCTCCTCGCCGCGCTCCAGGTACCCGTTGAAGATGGGGATGAAGACGATGGACAGGGCGCCGCCCGCCAGGAGGTAGTGAAAAAAGTCGGGCAGGGTGAATGCGGTGAAGTAGACGTCGGCCGACGCCCCGCCGCCCAGCACCCGGCCGATGACGGCTTCTCGCACCAGCCCGATCAACCGCGAGAGCAGAATGGAACCGCCCCAGATCATGGACGCGATGGCGATGCGGCGGGACAATCAGCCCTCCTTCGGCGAGGCGGCGGCGGCCGGGCAGGCAGCGGATCTTGGCTGGATAACTCTTGTTTTGACAGGCATTTAACTTGACACTCGTAAGGTATTATAATACCATAACTTGGAAGATGCCACCAAATTTGCCCGCACCGTGCCGGCGTGGGCGCAAGCGGAGCATGAGGCGGGCGGCGCAAGCCGCCGGGAGTGACAGTATGAAAGTCAAAGACATTGCCGCGCGGGTGAATTGCCCGTATTCCGGCGACGGCGAGACGGAGATCCGTGCCGTTCAAAGCATCGAACGGGCCGGCCCCGGAGAGATCACCTTCGTGGCGGACCGAAAGCACCAGAAGATCATGGCCGGTTCCAGAGCATCGGCCTTCATTGTGGCCGAAGATTTTCCAGCTGTGGAGGCTCCCACCATCCGCTCCCGGTTTCCGCACCACACCTTTGCGCTGGTCCAGGAGCTGTTCTACCAGCAGCCGCTTCCCAAGGGGCCGTTTGTCCATCCGTCGGCTGTCGTGGCGCCGGACGCAGCCATCGGCCCGGACTGCTACATCGGCCCGCACGTGGTCATCGAGTCCGGCTGCCGCCTGGGCCGGAGCGTACGGATCCTGGCCAACTCCACGCTCTATCCCGGGGTGAGCGTGGGCGACGACACCCTCATCCATTCCAACTGCGTCATTCGGGAGTATTGCCAACTGGGCTGCCGAGTCATCCTGCAGAACGGGGTGGTCATCGGGGCCGACGGGTTTGGATTCGCGCAGACCGCCGACGGCGGCTACCACAAGATCCCGCAGGCGGGTCGCGTCATCATCGAGGACGACGTGGAGATCCAGGCCCACACCTGCGTGGATCGCGGCACGCTCGACGACACCCGCATCGGCCGGGGCACCAAGCTGGACAATCTGATCCAGGTGGGTCACGGCAGTACCATCGGCGAGAACTGCGTGTTCGCCGGCCAGGTGGGTCTGGCGGGCACCACGACGGTGGGCAACAACGTCAAGGTGGGCGGCCAGGTGGGGATGGCGGGGCACTGCATCGTCGGCGACAACGCCGTCATCGAAGCCGGCAGCGCCGTCATCACCGACGTGGAGAAGGGCGCAGTGGTCATCGGCATTCCGGCCACCGACCACAAACTGTACAAGCGGTGCACCCTTGCGTTCTTCAAACTGCCGGAACTGATGAACCGGGTGCGCGAGCTGGAGAAGGAAATCGAACGGATGAAGCACGGGCATGAGTGACGCGCCGGCCTTTTCGACGCCGCACATCCTGGAGGCGCTGCAGCGCGTCCACCGGCAGCGCCTCTCCGGGGAGCTGTCGTTCCCGTACGGCGATGGTTTGTGCACGTTGACCGTCGCCGAGGGCGACATCGTCGCCCTGGACACGGTCACCGCCCGCGAGCGGCTGGTCCCCTTCCTGAAGGAGCGGGGCGCCGATCCGACGGACCTCCTCACCGGGGCCACCAACACGGTCAGCCTGGGTCGGATCGAGCAGCTTCACACCCTGGTCGCTGAATACATCGGCCGTCTGGTCAACGAGCTGGCCAATCCCAAAGTGGCCGTGCTGATCAACTTCAAGCCCGGCGCCACCGGCAGCCCGGACCGCGTCCGGCACAAGATCGCCAGCCTGCTGCTCCAGCTCTACGACCAGTGGCTCGACGGCCGCATCATCGAGACGCTGCTGCCCGACCGCCAGGTGCAGGTGCGGGTGGCGCCCGACGCGCTGAGCCGCATCCGGGGACTGCCCCTGACCACGCGGCAAGGCTTTCTGTTCAGCCGCCTGCATGACGGTCTGACCGTCGATGAGCTGGTGCGCGCCGGCGGATTGTCCGAGGAACAGGTCCTGCGCGCGTTGCTGGCCCTGGCGTTCATGGAGGTGATCGGCCTGGAACCTGCGGCAGCGCCGCCGGCGCGCCTCGTCCGGGACGAATCGCCGCCGCCGCGCCCTACAAGGCCCCAGGCGGCGTCGCCGCCGTCCGCGGCCCCGCCGCGTCCGGCACCCCGGGCGGCGCCGCCGCCGAAGCCGGCCGCCGCGCCGCTGCCGGCTGCCGACACGACACCCCCGGCGGCCGAATCCGTACCGCCCGGGCTGATGGTGGAACTGGAGGACCTGTTCATCCTGGCCCAGAACGGCAACCACTATGAATTGCTCGGAGTGGACTACCGCGCCGAGACCGACGAGATCAAAAAGAGCTACGTGGAGCTCACCAAGCGCTTTCACCCCGACCATTTCAACCGGTACAACAACCCGGCGCTCCAGGCGCGGGTGGACGCGCTGTTCGCCCAGATCACCGAGGCGGCCGAAACCCTGAAGGACCCCGCGCGCCGCGCCGACTACGACGAGAAGCACGAGCTGGACAAGACGATGCTCAAGCCCCAGGGCGTTCCCGCCCGGGCGGAACCGGAGAAGAAGGACACCAAGTCCTACGCCTACGAAGACCGCGAGCACATCGCCAAGCAGCATTACACCCACGGTAAGGACGCCTTCAAGGCGCAAAAGTTCTACGACGCCACCGAGCATTTCCGGCAGGCGGTCCGGATGTCACCGGAGGTGGCGGAGTACCAGTTCTGGCTGGGCCGGACCCTATCGCTGAATCCCCAGCGGTTCAAGGAGGCGGAGGAACGACTGCTCAAGGCGCAGGAGATGAAACCCGACCGGATCGAGATCCTGCTGGAGCTGGCGCGCTTCTACACCAAGATCAAGCTTCATCTCCGCGCCCAGAAGTTCTACCAGCGGGTGTACGAGCTCAAACCCGACAACGAGGAGGCCCGGCGGGCCCTCGGGATCAAGAAAGAACGCGGGCCCATCACCTTCAAGGGCCTGCTGAAGATGGACCTGAAGAATTTCCTGAAATCAGACGACGAGAAATAGCGCGGCGAAGGCCGCTTCGATCCGTTCGCGGTACAGGAAAGCCAACGGCCGGGTGTCGTACGCCAGGCCGGCCTGCAGGGCCTGCAGCCAGCGGGGGGCGTCATCCGGCTGGAGGAGGGGCGGAGGGCAGCCGGCGGCCAGCAGGGGAAACCACGCCGTCACCCGGACCAGGTGAAACAGACCGGCGGGAAAAGGGGCCAAGTCGGTCAGCCGCACCGAGATCAGCACGCTCTGGGCCACGGGATGCAGCATGGCCACGGCGGGCGCGGCAAGCCACTCCAGCGTGGCGGCGAGATCGCCGGCCAGCCGGGCCGGATCGGCAGCCAGGCCCGGTGCGGGGAATCCGGTGCGTGTGCCGGTCCGCCAGGGGCAACCGTCGTTCCACGCATTGGACAGATCGGCAAGATCCGCGGATTGCAACGTGCCGCGCTCCAGACATTGGAAGAGGATATCCACGGAGCGAGCCAGAGCGGTTTCGGCGTCGGCCGGGGGGCGGTCCGCGGCGGGCGCCAGCGGCGCCAGGCCGACTTCGGCGGGCAGGATGACCCGGCGGATGAACGACCGGAGCAGCTCCCGGCGATGCCCGGGCGCTGGTACTTGCTCGATCAATCGGGCGCGGACGGCGTCGACGGCGGCGAAATCGGTCAGGGTGCGGTCGCGGGGTTCCATGGGGGGCATTGTAACCGGCGGCGGCTCCGGCCGCAACGGCCCGCTGGCCGGCACGGCCTGCCGGCGCGATCCGGCGCCGCGGATCATCCGTCGGCGTTTGCGGGGAATACGATGAAATCCTGCCGCCGGTAGCCGCGGAACCGGCGGAGCACGGCGTCGCCGTCGCGGCTGCCGCTGTCGTTGGTGTTCCCCTCGATGCTCTCGAACCAGTCGGCGGCGGCGGCGGTGACGATGCCGGCGTGCGTCCAGTCGCCGGGCGCCCGGCGCGTCAGGAACACGCTGCCGGCGGGAATGGCGGCGCGATCGGCGATCCGCGCGCCGGGAACCAGCAGGCCCGCGGCGGACGCATCGGCGGCCAGCACGTCGCACGAGCAGGTGTATCGCAACGGCGCGGTCATGGTCAGGCACTCCGCCGCCTGGCGGATGACGAAGCTGACGAACGCCGCGCACCACGGCCAGCGGTCGCCTTGGCGGCCGCGGGTGTAGAGGCGCACCCAGGGACCCCGGTTCCGCCCGCCCGCCTCACGAGGGCGCGCCGCCAGGTGCCGCTCGGCCACCGCCGCCACCAGCGCGCAGAACGACCGGCCCGCCGGCTCAACGGACCGGAGCGCTCCGGCCATGGGGGCGGCCAGAGCCGCGAAGGTGCGCGGATCGACCACACCGTCCATCGGCAAGCCGGCACTCGTTTGAAAGCAGCGCACCGCCGTCTCGGTGGCCGGTCCGAAGACGCCGTCCACCCGAAGACTCCAGCCGTTGAGGCAGAGCCATTCCTGGATCCGGCGCACGTCCATTCCGCGATGGCCGCGGCGCCGCACGGGCGGCGGCTGCAGTTCTTTTTCCATGGACCATCTCCGGCGGAAGTGTGTGAGCCATTTCAGCACAAACACGGCGAAAACACTATCCCCCACCCGGCGTTCCTGTGAACAGGCAGACTGGAAGCGGAGACCCGATCCGACGGGTTTGGGGTATACTATCGATAATCCCCGGCCGGTGCGCGCGCCGTGGCCGCCCGTCGGGAGGACACCTGAGGGAGGATGCCATGACCGTCAGCAATCCCCAGCCGGTGGTCGTGCCGCCGGCCGAGTCGGCGGCCCAGCCGGTGAAGCGGACCCGCGGCGCCCGCATGGCCGTGCTCATCGGCCCGGCCCAGAACGCGCCCCGGTTCGTCACCCGTCGCTTTCTCTTCGAGCCGGGCGGGCGCATCCCGCGCCACCGCCATCCCGACATCGAGCATGAGCAGGTGATGGTGCGGGGCGAGATGGTGCTCGGCTTCGACGGCGGCGAGCGGACGGTGCGGGCCGGGGACGCCGTCTACATCCCCGCCGGCGCCGCCCACTGGTATGAAAACCGCGGCCGGGAGCCGGTGGAGTTTCTCTGCATCATCCCCCGCACCGCCGACTACGCCACGGAATGGCTGGAGGACCCGCCGCCCGGCGCGTCGGAGTAGCTGTCCGCCCCGCGGGTGGCGCTTCAATAAAAAAGCCCCCGGCCGCTGCGGGCCGGGGGCTGAATGGTCCTGCCGTGACCGGCTCTATGGACAGCAGTTGACGTTGGTCTGGGATGCGTTCTTGTCGGTGATGCTGGAGTTGGCGCCGGAGTCGAAATTGCGGTAATACCCCTTCACCAGATCCTGTTGCGAATCATGGTACACCGACAGGGCATATCGGGCGCCCCGCTCGCCGCTCAGGACGAACGATCCGTTGGGCCGCCAGGTGATGGTGGCAACGCCCGCATACTCGCCCGCGCCCTTGCCGGAGAACACCCGGTAGATGAACGCCCCGGTGGTCGTGTTGAGGCAGAGTTTCGACAGGCCGGCGTCGTCGACATACACGGCGTCAAACATGTCCGGCACATCCATCACGGCGGTGATCAGGTTGGTCCAGAGCTCCACGTGGTCCGGGATGCCGTCGGTGTCCTGGTCGGCGCCGCCCATGGCGTCGGCGAAGCCGCGGAAGATGGTGCGGCCCTCATTGCCCACCACGATGGCCGCTTCGCCGGCGGCGGGAGCCATCGTGTAACCGGCCAGCGCCTCAAAGCCCGGCAGCACGCCGAGATGCTGGCCGTAGATCGCGTACGTTATGGCGTTCAACACGGTGAGCGGGGGCACGCTGTTGGGCATGTTGAATATCGGGTCGGCGGGGGACCACCAATAGACCGGATCCGGGACTCCGCCATATCCACTGCCGAAATCTCCCATCGTGCTGTAAACGCCCAGAGCCGCCCAGAGCGGGTGGTTGCTGTAATCCGGCAGGCTGGCGAAATAGATATGCTCCGTCCAGTCCATGGCCCAGCAGTGGGCGATGAGCTTGCCGCCGCAGGAGACATATTGGAACAGCGCGTCATACACGGCCGAGTTTGAGGGACCGGCATTCTCGCTTGCGAAAATCACCAAGTCCCACTTCTGATTCAGGAGGGCGTTCAGAAAGGTGCTCTGGCTGACGTAGGCGGTGTAGGGCAGACCCAGCCACTGCAGCGCCTGCGAAGGATATCCGTTGGTGGTTCCGTGTGTGTAATCGTCACAAAGGACCAGAATGTTCGGTCCCATGGCGTTGAGGGCTTTCTCGCCCGGCGTCCACTGCAGCGCCAGGATGTGGCCGGCAGGCGGACTCATCGAGTTGTACACGCGCGGGGTGGCCGGCTGCCCCGGCTTGGGCACCACCGTCAGGGGGCCGCCGCGCACGGCGCCGTTGCCCGCCATGACCGGCGCGGCGAGAGCCAGCAGCACGGTCGCAGAGATCAGCAGTTTCCACAAACGATTCATATATCCTCCTATGGGGACGTGAATTCTTGTCCGGTTAGATTCTGTCAGTCATTATCGGATTTATTTGCCGAAAGTTGCGCCTCATTCTGTGCCGGGTTCGCCCGCCGGCGCCGACGGGGCGGCGCCGAACACGGCGTCCTCGATGAGGTACGTGCCCATCCACGGCGCATTCTTGAAGCCGTCCCAGGCGGCCTCGGCGAATTTGCCCGACTCCAGCACGTAGAACAGCCAGTCGTCCAGGTACTCCAGCCCCTCCTGCGGGAAGCCGGAGCCGATGTTCTGGAGCCAGCGCTGGTTCTCCACCTCGTGGGCGCCCACCGGCGGGCTGGTGATCACCGGCAGGCCCAGGGCGGTGTAGAAGGTGAGTTCCGACGGCTTGGTCCAGATGATGTCGGTGTCGTGGAGGGCGGCGTCCATCTTCTCGAAGTAGCCGAACTTGTCGGGCGCGAACACGACGTCGACGCCGCTGGCGATCCCCAGCCGCTCCAGCTCCTGCATGAAGAAGGTGTACACCTCCATCCGGATCCCCGCCACGAGGAACACCCGCACCTCGCCCCGCTCGATCCGGCCGCGCAGCGCCTCCACGAGCTGGATGCCGATCTCTCGCTGGGCGCCGGCGCCGCCCACGAGGTACATGAGGGTGAGCGGCCGGCCCGACTCCTCCGTGATGTTGTCGATCCCGAGGTCCGCGGCCATCAGCGGCAGGTACTTCTGCCGGAATTTCATCTTCGGGTCCAGGTTGGGGATGCGCCGGGCCAGGTCACGCCGGAGCACGGGGCCCTCCTTGCCGCCCACCAGCGAGTCGGGGAGAGGGAAGCCCGTCTGGATGATGCGCTCGGGCGGCACGCCGTACTGGATGAGGCGGGTCCGGGCGTGGCGCGACGGGGCCAGGTAGGTGATCCGCGACTCCTTGGGCTTGGGGGGGACCCAGACCCGGTTGATGTCGGTGTCGGTGACCACGCAGAACACCCGCTCCAGGCCGTGATAGTCGGCGGCCAGCGCGGGGATGAAGTGGGTGGTCAGGATGGGCAGGTCCTTGAGACGGATATAGTCGACGAGGCTTTTGCACAGGCCGCTCCGGATCTTGCGGTGGAGGAACAGCGCCGTGGTGGTGGGCTTGGACAGGTCGCGGAACGGGAAGAACGGTGAGATCCGCTGGAAGCGGTCGTAGACGTCGAAGAGCAGGTGCAGGGGGAAGGGCGCGTTGCGCAGCCGCGAGACGAATTCGTAGCCGCCGCGGGCGCGCTCCCAGTAACGGTGCTCCCTGGGCGCGATGATCTGGTCGTTGTTGGCGGTGAGGATCCGTTCCTCGGCGATGGGCTGGAACGGGAAGGCGGCCCGCTGGTGCCCGTAACCCATGTCCACCGAGATGACCCACGCCTTGCGCTCATCGGTCATGTGCGGCCTCCGCGAGAGGATGTGTGTAGCGACAGGAGATTGTCCGCCGTCAGGTTAAGCCATCCGGCGGGTCGATGCAACCGGAAATCGCCGCGGAGGGTTGGGGTACGTCCTCGCCCGAGGCTGAAAAAAAGGCCCGCGCGCGGCGCGGGCCCTTGTGGGTTCGAACAGGATGCGGAGACGGTCAGTCGCAGTCTTCCGGATTGTCTGTGGTGAGTCGGTCGTAGAGCACGGAGTTGATCCGCTTGGCGCCCCACTTGAGGTAGCCGGTGGCCCGGTTGATGTTGGTGGCGTGGTTGACGTAGACGAGCCACGGGTTGCCGTCCTGGTTGTAGAAGTAGTAGCCGTAGTTGTAGGTCTTGAAGACGCCGGTGCCGGTGTACTCGCCAACGCCGGTGCCGGTGAGGATGTGGTAGACGTAGTCGCCGGTGTTGCTGTTGATGCAGAGCTTGGAGCGGCCGTAGTCGTCGTCGAAGATCAGGTCGAACACGTCGCACACTTCGATCCGGCTGGCGGTGCCGGTGTGGCTGAAGCCGCCAACCGCGCCGCCCAGCTTGTAGATGGTGCCGTCCAGCACCACGGCGCTGGTGCGGTAGACCGCGGATGGCGGGAAATTTCCGCCTAACGTCCAGATGCCGGTGCCGGAGTCGTAAAAGTAGGACAGGTTGCTGATGCCGCCGCCCAACACGCCGCCCACCATCCAGAGTTGCGGCTGGCCGCACGAAACCTGGCCGTAGCCCATGGCCCAGTGGTCGGTGGGCAGGGGCGGCACGGTGGCGTTTTCCGCACCCCATGTGCCGGTGTTGAAATCATAGCATTGGGTGCTGGTGATCCCCCAACCGGCGCCGTTGCCGCCGGCCACGCAGAGCAGCTTGTGGCCGTCGCTGGGCCGCCGGAAGATGAAGGCGGCGTGGAAGTCCCGCACCGTGGTGAAGTTGGGCAGCGGGGCCAACCAGGCGTTCGCGGCGGGATTGTACACGTACACCGTGCTCAGGTTGCCGGTCCCCGGGATAGTGGAGCCGCCGGTCATGTAGAGGATGCCGGTCTCCGGATCGGCCACCCAGGCCGGGGCCCAGATGCCGGGGTAAGGCGGCGGGGTTCCCGAGGGCGCCTCATGGATCCAGACGTTGGTGGCCATGTTGTAGGACCAGAGGCCGGTGAAGCCGGCGGTGGTGGAGTCACCGTACATGTACACCTTGGAGCCGTGAACCGCCCCGGATCGTGCGTAGTTGACGCCGAAGGACGGCGCGGAGCCGGCAACGGTGGACCAGGAATCGGTGGCCGGATTGTAGACGCGTACGTTGGCATTGGCGCCATAACCGGTGATGGACCAGGCCCGACCGTTGTAGGCGGCCACCACGTTGTCCATGCGGCCGCTGTCGGGCTCGGTGGCGATCAGCTCCCACGCCGCCAGGGCCATCAGGCTCTGGACGTCGGTGACTGCGGAGAGTCCCAGCCCGATGGCGAGGACGGAAGCGGAAACCGTCTGGCCCGGCGGCAGCGCCGGATCGGCCACCACCGTCACGTCGATGGCGGCCTCGTCCCAGGCGCCCAGGTAGACGGACTCGGGGCCGGTGATGAAGCCCTGGGCGTCGTCGATGACGTACTCCAGCCGGACCAGGCCGGGGGCGCCCGTCCGGTTGGCCAGCTTCAGGGTCACGGTCTGGGGCAGCCCGGGGGTGCAGGTGGTGGCCACCAGGGGCTGGTCGAACCTCAGGCCGGTGGCCCGATCCGGCGCGGCCGTCTGAAGCGTCCGGGCCGTGGCCGGGGCCATCCGGAAGGGCTGGTCGGCGGTGCCGGTGGACACGCGCGGCTGGACGGATCGTAGATTGAGACCGCGGCGGCTGGCGTCCGCTCCCAGCGCGATGCAGGTGGTCACGCCGATCAGCAGCAGAGCCAGGATCACGACAAACGGTCTGACTCGTGGATTGGACATAGAGACTCCTTGTGCCAAAAAATGATGAAGGCGATGATTGTGATTTGTAGCACAAACGAACGAATCGTTCAAGCGATTCATACCAATTCAGGACCGATTTCAACTTACACCGGTCTGAACAGTCGTGAAAAAACGAAAAAAAGGCCCGCGCGCGGCGCGGGCCCTTGTGGGTTCGAACAGGATGCGGAGACGGTCAGTCGCAGGTGGTGGGGTTGTTCGTGGTGATCCGGTCGTAGAGCACGGAGTTGATCCGCTTGGCGCCCCACTTGAGGTAGCCGGTGGCCCGGTTGATGTTGGTGGCGTGGTTGACGTAGACGAGCCACGGGTTGCCGTCCTGGTTGTGGAAGTAGTAGCCGTAGTTGTAAGTCTTGAAAACGCCCGTGCCGCTGTATTCACCGGCGCCGGTGCCGGTGAGGACGTGGTAGACGTAGTCGCCGGTGTCGCTGCTGATGCACAGCTTGGAGCGGCCGTGGTCGTCCACGAAGATCAGGTCGTACGTGCTGCACGGCGGAGTGATCCGGCTGGCTGTGCCGGTGGGGGTGAAGCCCCCCGTGGAGCCGCCCAGTTTGTAGATGGTGCCATCCAGCACGGCGACATTCAGACGGTATGCTGCCGGTGACGGGAATGTTCCGCCGCTGACCCAGGTGTCGGTTCCCACTTCATGGTAATAGGAGTAGTTGTGAATGGTCGCCGTGCCGTTGGTGACGCCGCCGACCAACCACAGCTGAGGCGGCCGGCACTCCAGCTGACAGTAGCCCATGCCCCACCAGTCGAAGGGAAGGTGCGGCACGTCGGCGTTTTCGGCGTTCCAGGTGCCCGTGTTGAAATCGTAGCACTGCGTGCTGGTCAGATAGGTAAAATAAGACGTGGCGCCTCCGGCCACGCAGAGCAGTTTGTGGCCGTCGCTGGGCCGCCGGAAGATGAACGCGGCATGGTGATCCCGGACCGTGGTGAAGTTGGGCAGTGGGGCCAGCCAGGCATTCGTCACGGGATTGTACACGTAGACCGTGTTCAGGTTGCCCCCGCCCGGCGTGGTGGCGCCACCGGTGATGTAAAACAATCCGGTTTCCGGATCGGTTGCCCACGCCGGCGTCCAGATTCCGCTGTAGGGTGGGGGTGTTCCCCCGGGCGCCTCGTTCAACCAGACATTCGTCGCCATGTTGTAGGACCAGAGTCCGGTGAATCCGGCGGTGGCGGCATCGCCGTACATGTACACCTTGGAGCCGTGTACCGCTCCTGAGCGGGCGCGGTCAATCCCGACCCCGAACGGCGGCCGGGACAGGGGAATGACCGACCAGGTGTCGGTGTCCGGGTTGAGGACGCTCACTTCACGGTAGGAGCCCCAGCCGGTCACCGACCAGATCATGCCGTTGTAAACGGCAACGACGTTATCCATGCGGCCGGTGTTGGGTTCGGTGGGAGCCAGCTCCCACACCGCCGTCGCCGTCAAACCCTGAATATCGGTGGCCGCGGTGAGCCCCGGGCCGAAAGCGTGGATCGAGGCGCGGACCGTTTGGCCGGACGGCAGGGCCGGATCGGTCACGAGGGTCACCTCGATGGCCGCCGTATCCCAGGCGCCCAGGTACACGGACTCGGGACCCGTGATGAAGCCCTGCCGACTATCGACGTCGTAAGCCAGTTGGACCAGGCCGGGGCTGTCGGTCCGGTTGGACAACGCCAGTCGGATGGTCTGGGGCAGGCCGGGGATGCAACAGCTGGCGATGGCGCTCTGGTCAAAATATAGGCCGGTCAACAAATCAGATGAGCGGCTTTCCGCCAACGGGGCGAGGGCAAACACCTTCCGGTACAACTGATCTTCGGTGCCGGTATAGGCCCGATGTTTGTCGTAGTTGGTTGAGTGACGCAGGGTGTCCGCCCCCAGGATGGTTGACGAGAATCCCATGGTCAGCCATGCGACCAGGAACACAGTCAGATACTTCGTATTGCGCTGAAGCATTTGGCCTCTCCTGTGTAACGACAGCATTGTAAACTCAATATATGGCCATTATGTGCGGGGATGAACGGTTGCGCAACACATTTTTGTACCCGAAGCCGCTGGCGGGTTGCGCGATGAGCGATGAATAAAATACAAGGGCCCGCGCGCGGCGCGGGCCCCTGTGGATTCGAACGCAATTCTGAGTGGATCAGTCGCAGGTGGTGGGGTTGTTCGTGGTGACCCGGTCGTAAAGCACGGAGTTGATCCGCTTGGCGCCCCACTTGAGGTAGCCGGTGGCCCGGTTGATGTTGGTGGCGTGGTTGACGTAGACGAGCCACGGGTTGCCGTCCTGGTTGTAGAAGTAGAAGCCGTAGTTGTAGGGCTTGAAGACGCCGGTGCCGGTGTACTCGCCGGCGCCGGTGCCGGTGAGGACGTGGTAGACGTAGTCGCCGGTGTCGCTGTTGATGCAGAGCTTGGAGCGGCCGTAGTCGTCGACAAAAATCAAATCGTACCGCTCATAGTCCAACCCGAGGAAGTACCCCACGATGTTGATCCAGAGTTCCCGGCCGTCCGGCATGCCGTCAGTGTCCAGGTCGGCATCGTTCTGCCCGTCGCAGAATCCTCTGAAGATCGTCCGGCCGTCGTTACCCGTCACCAGGGCGGCTTCTCCCGCGGAGGGGGCGGGCGTGTATCCGGCCACGGTATCGAAGCCGGGCAGGGCGTGCAGGTGCTGGCCATAGGTGCCGTAGCGGCCACCGGACAGATTGGTAAACTCGGGCACCGACATGGGGAAATTGAATAACTGGTGCGCCGGATCCCACCAGAGCACCGGGTCGGGGGGATCGTAATCATTGAAGTTCCAATCAATGCCCATGTGGGCGAAGAACGGGTACGCCATGGCCTTGGCCGATGTCCAATCACCGGTTGTCCAGCTGTGGAAGTACAGGGCGCCCCCGCCGGTCACGTGTGCGTCCAGGAGGTCGAACAGCGTATTCTGCGGGCCGTAATTGTCGTTGGCGACGATGACGATGTCCCAGGGCTGGCTCTGCAGGGCGGTCTCGAACCCGCTCCAGTTGCCGTCGTAGAATGCGGTGTATCCCAGGCTCCACCACTGCAGCGCCTGGTCGGTGAACGTGTTGGGGGCGGCGTGATAGGCGTCGTCGGCATACACCAGGATGCTGAGACCGCCGTTTTTCACGATCCGGGGAGTCCAGCGGTAGGCGGATCGGGGGGCCGCGGATTTCACCAGCGCGTTCTGCGGATCCGTTGACGGGGCGCCTTTGTACAGCCAGACACCGGTCCCTTTGAGGGCGGGCTTCAGTTCCATTGTGCGGTGGGCGAAGTCCGCCGCCATCGCCGGGATCATGAGGGCGATGATGGCAATCCACGCAACCATCATGACTCGTGGTTTGGACATATGATCGACTCCTGATTAGGTTTCAATATGCTTTTATTATAGGTGGCTTTTTCTGGGTGTCAATTTGGAGTGATCGATGCGTACGGCACAGCGACCCGCGGCGGTCTTGCCGGCCGGCCATTCCGGCCGGGATCGTGGAGCCCGCGGAGGGATTCCGTCACGACTTCAAACCAGGATTCCGGACGCCTGCCCGCGGGCGTCGATCGCGTGGATGCGGACCTCGACGGCGGTGTTGGGCGGGAGGGCCTCGGCGAGGGCCAGGGTGATGTAGTTCTCGGTGAGCGCCTGGCTGCCGGCGAACCGGCCGCCGCTCCGCAGGACGAGGGCGGGGAGCGCGCGGCCGAGGCACGCCTCCAGGTGCCGCCGGCGGCTCGCCTGGCCGATGTCCCGCAGGATCTTTGTGCGCCGGGCCACTTCCCGTTCAGGCAGGCGGCCGCGCATGGCGGCGGCCCGCGTGCCGGGCCGCGGCGAGAAGGGGAACACGTGCAAGTAGGTCAGGGATGACGCGGTGACGAGCGCCGCCGTATCCTGGAACTCCGCCTCGGTCTCGCCCGGAAACCCCGCGATCACGTCGGCGCCCAGGGCGGCCTGCGGCCGGAGCGCCACCAGCCGCCGCACCACCGCGAGATACTGGTCCGGGGTGTACGGTCGGCCCATGCGCGCGAGCACCGCCGCCGACCCGCTCTGGAGGGGCACGTGGAAGTGAGGCGCCAGCCGCGGCTCGCGGCCAATGAGCGCCAGGAGCGCCGCGTCGAACTCCAGCGGCTCCACGGAGCTGAGGCGGACGCGGCCGACGGGCGTCTCGCGCAGCAGCCGCTCCAGCAGGGCGGCCAGCGAGAGGGGCGGCGCGAGGGTGTGCCCGTAGCGGCCCAGGTGGATGCCCGTGAGGATGACCTCGCGGGCGCCGGCCGCGGCCAGCGCCGCGACGCGGGCCGCCACCGCGTCGGGGGGCGCGCTGCGCTCGGCGCCCCGCACGGCGGGGACGATGCAGTAGGCGCATGCCGCGTTGCAGCCATCCTGCACCTTGACCATGGGCCGGGTGTGCCCCCGCCACGCCACGGGGACATCCATCGCAACGGCCGGAACCGTGCCGGCGGCGCTCGGAACCGCGTGGCCCTCGGCCAGCGCCGCGACCAGCCGGGCCGGGTCGCCGGTGCCGGCCACGAGGCTGACGCCGGGCAGCGCCGCCGCGTCCTGCGGGGCGCGCTCGGCGTAGCAACCGATGACGGCGAGCCGGGCCGACGGATGGGCGCGATGCAGCCGCCGCACCGTCTGGCGGAGGTCGGCGTCGCCGCGATGGGTGACGGTGCAGGAGTTCAGGATGATGAGGTCGGCGGCGGCGGGGTCGTCCACGGCGACGTGCCCGACGGCGGCCAGGGCGTCGGCCAAGCCGTCGCCGTCGGCCTGGTTGACGCGGCAGCCGAACGAGTGCAGGTGGAAGCGCATCGCAGAAGCCTCGGGAACAAACGGGCCGGCTCAGGCGCCTCCGCCGGAGGCGAGCTTCTCACGGAGCTGGCGGGACTGCTCCGCCACCGCGTCGGCCTGCTCGGCCTTGAAGCGGTCGAGGCGCGCCGCCAGGGCCGGGTCGGCCAGGGCGAGGACCTGGGCGGCGAACACGGCGGCGTTGCGCGCCCCGGCCTTGCCGACGGCCATGGCCGCCACCGGCACGCCCGGCGGCATCTGCACGGTGGCCAGCAGCGCGTCCATCCCTTGCAGGGGCGACGAGTCGATGGGCACGCCCACCACGGGGAGCGTGGTGTGAGCGGCGACCACTCCGCCGAGATGGGCCGCGGCGCCGGCGCCCACCACGATCACCCGCAGCCCCCGCGCCCGGGCGGCGGCGGCGTAGCGGGCGGTCTTGTCGGGCGAGCGGTGGGCCGAGGAGACGTCCACTTCGTAGGGGATGCCCAGTTTGGCCAGGGTGTCGAGGCAGCCCCGCATCACCTCGAGGTCCGACAAACTGCCCATGAGCACGCCCACCAGCGGTTGTTCCATCGCACACCTCCGGACGGATTCAGCGGGTATTTCACCATAAAGTGCTGCTCAACTCAACGGATTCGGACCTGATTCACGCGCGGCCGCGCCATCCCTCCAGCCGGACGGTGCATCTAAAAACGGCGGCACAGCCGTTCCTGCCGGACCCGTGACGGTTGGCGATTGACATGATGGTGGGCGGCGGGGCATGATGGACCGTCGCTCCGGCCCGGCGGCGGCCGCGCCGCCAGACGGCCACCCGGGAGTTGCAATGGCGAACATCCTGAAAGCGCCCGAACCCGTCCTGCAGTGCATGGACATGATCGGGGGCAATCATCTCGACAGCTACCTCATCCGTTCCCCCGGCCTCGACGTCTGGGTGGACAGCCGGCCCCACCAAACGGACGCCGGCGGCGACGTGCACCTCCTGTCCGTATGCGGCTCGGGCCGGGTCACCCGCATGGTCATGGCCGACGTGGCCGGTCACGGCGAAACCTCCCAGGAGACGGCCCGGATGCTGCGACGCCTGGTGCGGGAGCACATCAACTACCTGGACCAGTCCCGGCTCGTGCGCGACGTGAACCAGGCGTACAGCCGGCACGTCCATGTGGGGCGGTTCGCCACCATGCTGTTCATGACCTACTACGCCCCCACCGGTCACCTGATCCTCTGCAACGCCGGCCACCCGCGCCCTTTCCACTTCAGCACTCGGCTGGGCGGCTGGCGGGCGCTGGACCATGATACCCCCGACACGGGGCCTTCGATCCGCCAGGAGAAGGGCACCTACGGCTTCCACCGGGTGGCCAACCTGCCGCTCGGCGTCATTCCGGACACCGACTACATCCAGTTCGAGGTGCACCTGGACCCGGGCGACCTGATCGTGGCCGCCACCGACGCCTTCATCGAAGCCCGGGGGCCCGATGGCAGCGAGTTGGGCGAGCCCGGCCTGCGGGCGATGCTGGGCGAACTGCCGCTGGGCGAACCGGCGGCATTCGGTCCGGCGATCCTGGCGGCGGTGGACCGCTTCCGCGCCGCCGCTCCGCCCCAGGACGACCAGACGCTGCTGGTGGCCCGGCGGACCCACGACCCTCTTCCCCAAGGGGGATTCGCAATGATCGGTCGCCTGCTGAAGCGCCTGTTGCGGCGCGCATGAAGCGAAAGGTGGTGGTGAGAATCCGAAGCTTCTGAAAAGGTTCAGCGGTATCGCCGCAGGCCCTTCAGGGCGATATCCCGGCGGTAGTGCATCCCGTCAAAATGAATCTGGGACGCAGCCTCGTAGGCGCACATCACCGCCGTGTCCAGGTCGGCGCCACGCGCTGTCACCCCCAGCACCCGGCCGCCGGCGGTCACGAACCGTTCCCCCTCGCGCCTCGTGCCGGCGTGGAAGACCGTCACGTGCGGGTGCTGGGCGGCCAGCTCCAGCCCGCGGATGGGCACGCCCTTGGCGTAGTCGCCCGGGTAGCCGCCCGAGGCCAGCACCACGCAGACCGTCGGCCACGGGTCCGTCTCCAGCCGGGCGCGGTCCAGCCGGCCTTCGGCCAGCAGGCGGAGCGACTCGGCCAGCGATCCGCACAGGCGGGGGAGCACCGCCTGGGTCTCGGGGTCGCCGAACCGCACGTTGAATTCCAGCACCCGGGGGCCGGCCGCGGTGAGCATGAGCCCGGCGTAGAGCACCCCGCGGAAGGGGTGCCCCTCGGCCGCCATGCCGCGGACCGTGGGGCGGATGACCGTGTCGAGGATGGCGTCGGCCAGCCCCGGCGGCAGGATCCGGTCGTCGGAATAGGCGCCCATCCCGCCGGTGTTGGGGCCGCGATCATCGTCGAACACCCGCTTGTGGTCCTGGGCGGGAGGCAGCGGCACGACGTGCCCGCCGTCGGTCAGGGCCATGCACGAAGCCTCTTCACCCCGGAGGAACTCCTCCACCACCACCCGGTCGCCGGCGGCGCCGAAGCAGCGCCGCTCCATCATCTCGGCCAGGGCGGCCTGCGCCGCGGACAGGTCGGCGGCGACCACCACGCCCTTGCCGGCGGCCAGCCCGTCGGCCTTGATGACCACGGGGAACTCGAACCGGCCCGCCTCCAGGGACCGGCGGGCGGCGGCCGCCTGGTCGTGCACCTCGTAGCGGGCGGTGGGGATGCCGTGGCGGGCCATGAAGTCCTTGGCGAAGATCTTGCTCCCCTCGAGCCGGGCGGCGGCGGCGCCGGGTCCGGCCACCGCCACGCCGGCCGCCGTCAGCCGGTCGGCCAGGCCCGCCACCAGCGGGGCCTCCGGCCCCACCACCACGAGGTCGAAACGCCCGTCGACGGCGAGGCGGACCAGCGCGTCCAGGTCCGCGCCGTCCACCGCCGCCCGCGCGGCGGGCGGGCACATGCCGTCGCTGCCGGGAGCGGCGGTCACCGCCGTCACCTCCGGGTCCTGAGCCAGCCGCCAGGCCAGCACGTGCTCGCGGCCGCCGCCGCCGATGATGAGGACGTTCATGCCGGTGGCCGGCTCCTAGGCGGACACTTTGGCCCGGCGGGAATCCCAGTACAGGAATCCGCACAGGCCGAGGAACATGATCAGGGAGATCACCTGGCCCAGGGTGTCGTTGTGCTCGCCCACGGCCAGGTCGATGTACGAGTGGAAACCGGCCAGCACGACGAGCGCGCCCACCACGCCCATGATGGCGCCGCCGGCGATGAACCCGCTGGCCAGCAGCGTCCCCTTCTGGACGCGGGCTTCGGCCACCTTCGGGTCGCGGCTGCTCTTGGAAACGAAATGAGAAATCAAGCCGCCGATGAACAGCGGCGTGTTGATCTGCAGCGGCAGGTACATGCCGATGGCAAAGGCCAGAGGCGGAATCTTCATCATTTCCAGCAGCACGGCCAGCACCAGCCCCACGCTGTAAAGCAACCAGGTCACCGGCTGCTGGTCGAAGATCCCCGACAGGATCGTGGCGAAGAGGTTGGCCTGCGGCGCCGGAATGGTGCTGGTGTCCAGGAAGCCCGAGATGAACTGGCCGGTCTGGGGATCGGCCTTGCCGTAGGCGAAGTGGATCAGCATCACGGTCAGCACCACGCCCATGGCGGCGAACAGGGTGCCGATCACTTTGGACAGCTGCTGGTAGCGGGGCGTGGATCCCAGCCAATAGCCCGCCTTCAGATCGGTGACGAACCCGCCGCTCAGGGCCAGCGCGGTGCAGACCACCGCGCCCATGACGATGGCGGCGAACTTGCCGAAGTCACCCTGCAGGCCCACCGACACCAGGGCGGTGGAGCCGATGATCAGGGTGACCAGGGTCATGCCGGAGATGGGATTGTTGCCGGTCATGGCCGTGGCCAGCGCGGCCACGGTGGTGAACAGGAACGAGAAGATGAACACGATCACGAGGCCGGTGAGCGAGATGGCCAGGGCCTTGTTCGCCGAGGCCGGATCCTGGCTGATGAGGTAAAAGAAGAAAACGCCCACCGCGACGGTGCATACGGCGATGCCCATGAGCACGGTGCTCATCTTCAGATCGCGGTCGGTACGGGCGGTGGCCGCGGCGTGGGCGTGGGGATGGAAGATCTGCTGGAAGCCCAGCGAGAAGGCTTTGTAAATGGTGGGGAGCGACTTGATGATGCCGATGATCCCGGCGCCGGCCATGGCGCCCACGCCGATGCGCTGGGCGTAGAGCCGGAACACGTCTCCCGCCGACATGCCGGGAATGAACTCGGGGAAACCGGGCAGCGGCGCCGGCGGGACAGCCAGGGCGCTGATGTGCTGACCGAAGTGGTAGATCAGGGGCACCATGATCAACGTGGAGAAAAGGCCGCCCGCGCAGATGATGGCCGAATAGCGCAGCCCCGTGATGAAGCCGAGGCCGACGATCAGGCTCACGGCGTTGAGGCTCACGGTGGCCTTAGTGGTGGTGGCCAGGTTGCGCACGAAGGGGATGAACTGGAAATTGATGATCTCAGACCAGGCGCGGACGCTGGTGGCCAGGAAGTCGTAGACGCCGCCGATGCAGGCGGCGTAGACCAGGGTGCGGGCCTGCTCGCCCCCCTTCTCGCCGGAGACGAACACCTCGTTGATGGCGGTGGCC
>Ga0209096_1000523_pt1 | contig 51480 bp, 35 predicted proteins | sample AD_UKC034_MetaG_FD_184407 | JGI IMG/M metagenome (GOLD analysis project Ga0209096, IMG submission 184407) | Active sludge microbial communities of municipal wastewater-treating anaerobic digesters from USA - AD_UKC034_MetaG (SPAdes) (version 2) | ecosystem: Engineered > Bioreactor > Anaerobic >...
AACTTCCTGCGCGGGCGTGAGCTGCGGCCGGAGATCCGCTATCGCGACGAGGCCGGCGTCATCCACCGCGAGGCGCCCCCGCCCCGGCCGCCCGCCGAGCGCGATGGCCGCACCCCGCGCGAGCCGGGTGGCGACCTGGATGCGCTGGCTGAGATCGAAGCGCCGCCCTCCGACGCGGCGCCCCTGCGCGGCCTGGCCTTGCAGCGCATCTACGCCTATGGCGTCGGGCTGAACAAGCTGCGCACCACAGCCCAGCGCATGGGCGTGCCGGCGCTGTTCGTGGACGATATACGCCGCGCCGATGTGCTGGTGACGCTGAAAAGCTACTACCGCAAACGACCCCAGCCCATCGTCGAGGCCGAAGATCGGCGCCTGCCCGTCTATGTGCTGCGTTCCAACACCCAGATCCAGATGGAAAGCTTCCTGGCCGACCTGTTCGGCGTCAGCGATCAGTTGGGCGATGGCCTGGACACCGCCATGCGCGAGGCCCAGGAGGCCATCCGCCGCGTGCTGACCGGCGCGCAGGCGGTGGACCTCAGCCCGCAGCCGTCCTCTGTGCGCCGCCAACAGCACCAGGCCGCGCGCACTGCCAACCTGATCAGCCACAGCCACGGGCGGGACCCCTACCGCCATGTGCGCATCCTGCGCGAGTGAAGCCCCTTTTTCATGTTCATCACCTTCGAAGGCCCTGAGGGCAGCGGCAAAAGCAGCCAGAGCGCCCTGCTGGCGGACTGGCTGCGTCAGTTGGGACAGGATGTGCTGCTCACCCGCGAGCCGGGCGGCACGGCCATCGGCGACCGGGTGCGGGCGATTCTGCTGGACCCGGCCTGCACCGAGATGGAGGATGAGGCCGAGGTGCTGCTCTATTCGGCCGCGCGCGCCCAACACGTGGGCCAGGTGATCCGGCCGCACCTGGCGCGCGGCGGGGTCGTGCTCTGCGACCGCTACGCCGACTCGACGCTGGCCTACCAGGGCTATGGCCGCGGGCTGGATCTGGCGACGCTGGGAGTGATCACCGCCTTCGCCACCGGTGGACTGCGCCCAGACCTGGTGGTTTTTCTGGACATCGACGTGGAGGCTGGCCTGCGGCGCAAACAACTGCACGCCGACGTCGACGCCAGCCAGTGGAACCGCTTCGAGCAGGAGACGCTGGCCTATCACCAGCGGGTGCGGGCCGGCTATTTGCAGATGGCCGCGGCCGAGCCCGGCCGCTGGCTGCTGGTGGACGCGTCCCAGCCGGCCGAGGCGGTGCAGGTCGCGCTGCGCGCCCAGGTGGGCGCGGCGTTGGGCATGTTTTTCGGGTCAGATGTTCATGCGCCCAGCGCATGAACGCGAAAAATCGGCGGGCTCGGTCGGAGACCGGCCCGAGCGGCGAGCTGTGTTCAGAGACTCAAGGTTCATCAACCTCTGATACCGACTCCCTCTTGGTTCCTGTCAGGAACCCCATGCGCTAAGGCCGAAACGAGGAGACACCAGATGGATTTGCGTCACTGGTTCGATCAATCGTTGGAAAGAAAGCTGGCATATGCCGCCCAAACCCAGAGCGGTCAGATGCAGCCGTCCGACCTGAACACGCTGCTGAGCTCCGGCGACCCCAAACGCACCGTGCGCGCCGGGCGTCGTCGTCCCAGCGGGCCATCGACCGAGCCGCGCGAGCGGGCCGATGCGCCCCAGCGCGAGCGGCCTGCGCAGCCCTCTACACCGTCCAGCGGCGGCGGCTATCGTCCCCCGACCTCGTCGCAGTCTTCGGGCGGCATGGGTCTGCCCGGGGGCGGCCGCATGTCGCCGCTGCTGATGGTGGTGGGCGGCGCGCTCTTCCTCTGCCTGGTGGTGCTCATGACCATCTTCGGCGGCGGCGGGGATGACGGCGCTTCCACCGGCAGCAGCGTGTTCGAACAGGCGGCGCAGCCCGCGGCCGACAGCTTCCAGGCAACCCCAGCCAAGCCGACCGTCCGCCCCACGCCGCGGCCCACCCTGGTCCCCGGCGCCGGCTCCACCCCTGGCCAGACCTGGACCGTCATGCTCTACATGAACGCCGACGACAAGATCCTGGAACAGGACATCTTCGTCGATCTGAACGAGGCGGAGATGGTCGGCTCCAGCGACCGGGTCAACATCGTCGCCCAGATGGATCGTTTCCGCGGCGGTTTCAGCGGCGACGGCAACTGGACCAACACCCGGCGTTTCTACGTGACCCGCGACAACGACCTGTCGCGCATCGGCTCGCGCATGGTGCAGGATGTGGGCGAGGCCAACATGGCCAGCCCCGAGGCGCTGATCGACTTCGCCACCTGGGCCATGGCCAACTATCCGGCCGACAAGTATGTGTTGATCATGTCCGATCATGGCATGGGCTGGCCCGGCGGCTGGAGCGATCCCGACCAAGGGGGCGCGCCGGCCAGCATCAGCAATTCCCCGCTGGGCAACGCGCTGGGCAATCACATGTTCCTGGAGCAGATCGACTATGCCTTTGACCAGATTCGCGCCCAGGCGGGCGTAGACAAGCTGGAGATCATCGGCATGGACGCCTGCCTGATGGGACACATCGAGGTGATGAGCGCGCTGACCCCCCACGCCAACTACACCATCGTCTCGCAGGAGACCGAGCCGGCCCTGGGCTGGGCCTACACCGCGTTCCTGGGCGAGCTGGTGGCCAACCCCGACATGAGCGGGGCCGAGCTGGGCCAGGCGGTGGTCGATAGCTACATCCAGCAGGACCAGCGCATCCTGGACGATCAGGCGCGCACCGAGTGGGTGGGCCGCGGCCCGGTCAGCGTGCGCCAGTTGACCGATCAACTGGAGCGCAACATCACCCTGGCGACGGTCGATCTGGCCGCGCTGCCGGCGCTCAACGACCGGGTGAACGAGCTGGCCTATCAGTTGCAAACGGCCGATCAGCAGGCTGTGGCCAAGGCGCGCAACTATGCCCAGTCCTTCACCAGCGTCTTCGGCAGCAGCGTGCCCCCTTCCTACATCGATCTGGGCAACTTCGCCGGCCTGTTGAAGCAAGCCAGCCGCAGCCAGGCGGTCAACCAGGCGGCCGACAGCGTGCTGGCCGCGTTGAACGATGCGGTGGTCATCTCCCGGCGCGGCGCCAACCGGCCAGGCGCCACCGGCATTTCGATCTACTTCCCCAACTCGCAGCTTTTCCAGAACCCGGCCACCGGCTTGCAGTCCTACAACGTGGTGGCGGGCCGTTTCGTCCAGGACTCGCTGTGGGATGAGTATCTGACCTATCACTACACCAAGCGGCCCTTCGAGGCCGCAGCCCCCAGCCAGGCCACCCTGCCCGAGCCGGGTGCCGCCGTTCGCGCCCCGGGCGCCGGTGTCATCACGCTGTCGCCCATCGAGAAATCGGACGATGTGGCCGCGCCCGGCCAGCCGGTGCTGCTGAGCAGCGAGGTCAGCGGCGACAACGTCGGCTATATCACCTTCTTCACCGGCTTCTACGAGCAGGAGAGCAACTCGATCTTCGTGGCTGACCAGGATTTCCTGGACAGCTACGAGACGCGCGAGATCGACGGCGTCTTCTATCCCGACTGGGGCGAGGGCGATTTCACCCTGGAGTTCGAGTGGGAGCCGCTGATGTTCGCCATCAGCGACGGAGAGAACGATGTCATCGCCGGGCTGATGCCGGAGACCTACGGCCGCTCGCCGGAGGAGGCGATCTACAGCGTCAACGGCATCTACACCTACACCGACGGCGAGGAACGCTCGGCGCGCATGACCTTCCAGAATGGCGTCATGATGCAGGTCTTCGGCTTCACCGGCGACGACAACACCGGCGCCCCGCGCGAGATCCTGCCTCAGCCCGGCGACCGCTTCACCGTCCAGCAGCAGTGGCTGGACCTGGACGCGCAGGGTAATGTGATCGGCGCAGCCACGCAACTGGGCAACACCCTGACCTTCGGCGAGCAGCGCTTCACCTGGAAGGAGATGGACGCCGCCGCGGGCCAGTACGTGGTCGGCTTCAGCGTCCAGGACCTGGATGGCAACGCCGCGGCCACCGCGTTCACGCAGGTGACAGTGGAGTAGCCGCCTGACTGGCAGAACCCAGACACAAAAACGCCCGCTGCACGATGCAGCGGGCGTTTTTATTTGCGCTTTGCTGAAAAATCGTCGTTTTACCCCCTTGACTTCGTGTAAAAAATACACTATAATAAACGTGTCAGAGTTACACTAACTTGCTCAAGGAGACACGATCATGGGATTTTCACATTGGAGCGACGACGCCTTTCAGGCGCGGCAGGATCACCGGCGCAACACCGGGCAGACGGCCTTCACCTACGACGCCTACGTGCGGGCCACGGGCCAGGCCAGGGTTCACAACCAGATGGACCCCTTCGGCGTGATGCGAGAGAGCCGCGACAGCGCCGAACACCCCGACTCGCTGGCCATCGGCGTCATGTTTGACGTGACCGGCAGCATGGGCAGCGTGCCGCGTGTCTTGCAGACCAAGCTGGGCAGGTTGATGCGGGTGCTGGTGGAGAAGGGCTACGTGGCCCACCCCCAGGTGCTCTTCGGCGCCATCGGCGACGCCACCTGCGACATGGTTCCCTTGCAGGTAGGCCAGTTCGAGTCCGGCCTGGAAATGGATGATGATCTGGGCAAGATCTACCTGGAGGGGGGCGGAGGAGGACAGGTGTTCGAGAGCTACGAGCTGGCCCACTACTTCTTCGCCCTGCACACATCCATCGACTGCTACGAGAAGCGCGGCCGCAAGGGCTATCTGTTCACCATCGGCGACGAGAAGCCCTACGCCGTGGTGCACAGGGAGCATGTCTTGCAGCACATGGGCGACCGGCTGCCGGCCAACATCCCCACCGCACGCCTGCTGCGCCAACTGCAAGAGCGCTACCACACCTTCCACATCATCCCGACCAACACCACCCATGGCCGCAGCAGCGCCGTGCAGGACTGCTGGCGCGCCCTGCTGGGCGAGCGGGTGCTGCGGTTGGAAGATGAGGCCGCGGTGTGCGAGACGATCGCCCTGGCCATCGGCCTGTGCGAGGGCACGGCCAGCGACCTGACCAGCGGCGTCGATGACCTGGTGCGCGCCGGCCATGATCGCGGGGCGGTCGTGGTGGCTGCCCAAGCCCTGCGCGACTTCAGCCCGGCGCGCCCTCCCCGGCGGGCCTCCAGCGTCTTTTCCCGATGAAACAGGCGTTTTTGACCGTCGATCTCGGCTTTGGCGACGCGGGCAAGGGCTCGGTGGTGGACTACCTGGTGCGCCGCCATGACGCGCACACCGTGGTGCGTTACAATGGCGGCGCACAGGCGGGCCATCGCGTGGTGACGCCTGGCCCCGCCTCGCAGGAGCACATCTTTGCCCAGTTTGGCAGCGGCGCGCTGGCCGGCGCGGCAACGCACCTGTCGCGTTTCATGCTGCTGGACCCGCTGGCCATGCTGCAAGAGGCGCAGCACCTGAACGCCCTGAGCGGCTCAGACCCCTTCCAGCGCACCACCATCGACGCCCAGGCGCTGGTGATCACCCCCTTCCAGCGCGCGGTCAACCGGCTGAAGGAGCTGGCGCGCGGCGGGCAGCGCCACGGAAGCTGCGGCATGGGCATCGGCGAAACCATGGCCGACTGGCTGGCTCACGGCGATCAGACCCTGCTGGCCGGTGATCTGGGCAACCCCGACGTGCTGCGCGGCAAGCTGAAGCTGCTGCGCGCGGTGAACCTGGCCAAGGCGCGCGGGCTCGACACGCGCCTGGCCGGCTTCGAAGCGGCCCAGGCCGAATGGCAGACGCTGGCCGACGAGCGTTGGATCGAATGGCTGCTGGAGATCTACCCCGCCTTTGCGGCCCGCGCCCAGATCGTGCCCGGCCAGCATCTGCACGCCATCCTGCGCCGGCCGGGCGCGGTGGTCTTCGAAGGCGCGCAAGGGGTGTTGCTGGACGAATGGGGCGGCTTTCACCCGCACACCACCTGGAGCACCACCACGCTGCACAACGCCGATTGCCTGCTGGCCGAGGCCGGCTACGACGGCGCGGCGACGCGGGTCGGCATCACGCGCGGCTACATGACCCGCCACGGCGCCGGGCCGTTGGTCAGCGAAGACGCCGCGCTGACCGAGGCGCTGCCCGACCCGGCCAACGGCTTCGGCGCCTGGCAGCAAGGCTTTCGCCTGGGCTGGCTGGATCTGGTGCTGCTGCGCTACGCGCGGGAGCTGGTAGGGCCGCTGGACTGGCTGGCCGTGACCTGTCTTGACAGACTGGCCGAGCTGCCTGAGCTGCGTCTTTGCCAGCGCTACCGCTGCGACGGCGCCATGCTGGAGCGGCTGGTCCCTGCGTCGAGGCGCGATCTGGTCTATCAGGAAGGGCTGACCAACCGGCTGGCGCGTTGCCAGCCGGTGCTGGAGCCGGTCGAGTCGCCGGAGCTGTTGCTCAGACTGTTGGCCAACGGCTTGCAGACGCCGGTGGGGCTGGTCTCGCACGGCCCTGCGGCCGACGCCAAGCGCGAGCTGTAGGTCGCCCTGGGCAAGCCCCGTCTGGAATCCCCGATGTCGTGACGCCGAGCCTTCGGCGTCACGACCCCTGCAACAACATCCCCAGGATCAGCCGGGCCGCGGCCTTGTCCAGCGGCTCGTTGTTGTTGCCGCATTTGGGGCTGTGGATGCAACTGGGGCAGCCGGCCTCGCAGGGACAGGCGGTGATCACCTCGTAGGCGGCGCGCCAGAGCGCGGGCAGCTCCTCGAAGCCCCGCTCGGCGATGCCCACGCCGCCGGGAAAGCCGTCGTAGATGAAGATCTGGGGCGCGTCGGTGTCCGCGTGGCGCGGGGTGCTCAGCCCGCCGATGTCCCAGCGGTCGCACATGGCAAAGAGGGGCAGGATGCCGATGCAGGCGTGCTCGGCCGCGTGGATGCCGCCCAGGAAATCGAGCCCGCGGCGCTGGCAGGCCGCCGCAATCTCCGGCGCCAGATCCCACCAAAGCGCGGCTGTCTCGAAGGTGGTCTGCGGCAGTTCCAGCAGCTCCTCCCCCAGCACCTCCTCCGAGTAGTGGCGCAGCCGGCGGTAGCCGATTACCTGCGAGGTGGCCCGCACCATGCCGAAATAGGCGTTGCCGCCAGGGATCGCCCGCCGCCGGATGGAATGCAGGATGTGCACATCGCTCCACTCCCGCGCCGTGGTGTAGTAGTCCACCTCGGCCGGGCGGGCCACGGCAAAGCCCATGCCCGCGTCGTAGCGGGTCACCAGATAGCTTTCCCCCTGATGCAGATAGACCGCGCCGGGGTGAACCCGCTGCGGCGCGCTGCTGGCCTCGATCTCCTCCAGCGTGCGGTAGTTGCGGGATTCGTCCAGTAGCGCAAAGCGGCCGCCGCCCGCCGAACGCAGGCTGACCTTCTCGGCCGGGTAGTCTGAGCCGTTGTAGGTCCAGCGGTCGCCGTGAAAATTCAGCACGCCCTGCTCCTCCAACTGCACCATGGCCGGCACGAAGCCTGGGCCAAACAGCGCCTCGTCGTCGAAACGGTCATGCGCGGCGATGTTGGTCAGCGGAACCTCGGCCGCGGCGCAGGGCAGGTGGCGCGCCAGCACATAGACATTGTCCGGGTCGATCAGCGCGTGCTCATGCGGCCGGCCAAAGAGATCGGCCGGGTGGCGCATGAAGTACTGGTCCAGCGGGTTGTCCAACCCGATCAGCAGCGCCAGCGAGGGCGCGCTGCCGCGGCCGGCCCGGCCGGCCTGCTGCCAGAGGCTGGCCACCGTGCCTGGGTAGCCCACCAACAGGGCCGCATCCAGCCCGCCCACGTCGATGCCCAGCTCCAGCGCGTTGGTGGCCGTCACCCCCAGCAGCCGGCCGCTGAAGAGATCCGCCTCGATCTGGCGGCGCTGTTCCGGGGTATAGCCGGCGCGGTAGGCGGCGATGCGGGAGGGATAATCGGCGCCCCCTGGCCCAGAACCGGCGTCCGCCGGCGTCGGCTGTGCGCCTGGGCGCGGCGGCTTTTTTCCCTTGGCGCCGCCCCCCCTTGCGCCCTGCTCCTCCCTGTCTTGATTCTTGCTCAGCTCAGCGCGTGCATAGCGCAGGATCAGCTCGGCCACCTTGCGGGCGCGGGTGAAGACGATGGTGCGGGTCTCGTTGCGCACCAGCGCCGCGAAGAGCTGCGTGGCCTCGCCGTTGGCGCTGCGCCGCAGCCCGCCCTGCTGCCCCTGCTGTGGCCGGTCTCCGACTGAGCCACGCCCGCCCTGCTGTGGCCGGTCTCCGACCGAGCCGCGCCCACCCTGCTGTGGCCGGTCTCCGACCGAGCCACGCCCGCCCTGCTGTGGCCGGTCTCCGACCGAGCCGCGCCCACCCTGCTGTGGCCGGTCTCCGACCGAGCCACGCCCCGCGCCCAGCAGCGGCGGATTCCACAGCACAAAGCTGCGTGGGCCGGCCGGGCTGCCGTCGTCATCGATCACCAGCGGCGTCAGCCCGGTCAGCGCGCTCAGATGCTGGCCAGGGTTGGCGATGGTGGCGCTGGCCGCGATGAAAAGCGGCTCAGAGCCGTAGAGCGCGCAGACCCGGCGCAGCCGGCGCAGCACGCAGGCCACCTGGGAGCCGAAGACGCCGCGGTAGGTGTGCGCCTCGTCGATGACCACGAAGCGCAGGCGGCGAAAGAGGCTGGCCCACAGCGCGTGGTTGGGCAGGATCCCCACATGCAGCATATCAGGATTGGTCAGGATGATCTGGCCCTGCTGGCGTAGTTTGCTGCGCTGCCCCTGGGGTGTATCGCCGTCGTAGACGCCGGCCCGCACCGGCAACGGCCGGGTCGCGGCCCGGCCCGCCGCGCCCGACCCCCGTCCGCTGACCGCGCAGCCCAGCTCCCCCAGGGCGCGCAGTTGATCCTGCGCCAGCGCCTTGGTGGGGTAGAGATAGAGCGCGCGCTCGGCCGGCCGCTCCAGGATCGTCTCCAGCACCGGCAGGTTATAGCACAGCGTTTTGCCGCTGGCCGTGCCGGTGACCACCACCAGATGCTGGCCGGCGCGCGCCGCGTTGACCGCCGCGGCCTGATGGGTGAAGAGGCGTTCGATGCCCTGGGCGTGCAGGCTGGCGTGCAGCTCCGCGGGCAGAGGCGCGGCCAGCGCGCCAAAGCGCGCCGTTCGGCGCGCGATCGGCTCCAGGTGGACGATCTGATCCTGGTAGAAAGGCTGGCGGCGGAGCTGAGCAAGAAACCCGTGGACGTCCATGAGCTGATGAGCGGCGCAGGTTACCGCAGGAAATAGCGCAGCATGATCCCATGTACGATCTGTTCGATGGGGGCCTTGTCGTCGGTGAGAATCGTACCCGCCCCGCTGGCCGGGCGGGCGGTGTGGGCCGCGCGTCCCGCCAGCTCGGCCAGCGCCGGCTGGCTGGCCGGGTCGATGGCCGCGGCGTTGCGGCGGAAATCGTCCAGCGTGGTGGGCTGCGCCGTGGCCACCACCAGCGAGTTGCCCAGGCTCCAGTTCTCCGTCGATTCGTCCACCACGTAGACCGAGGGGAAGACCTGCGCCATGGTCGCGGCCAGGGCATCGACCAGGGCGCTGTCCTCGCGGCTGCGCGCCGCGTTGACTGCCACCACCCCATCCGCGGCCAGGTTGGCCCGCACCAGCTCGAAGAACTCCACCGTGGCCAGGTGGAAGGGGATGTAGGGGGGGCGGTAGGCGTCGATCGCGATCACCGAGTAGGGCGCGGCTGCGCCCGGCCGGCCGGCGCCGCGCGCCAACAGCCAGCTTCGTCCATCGGCCGCGACCGCGTTGACATTGGGGTAAGCGGCCAGGTTGAAGTAGTCACGGGCCGCGGTCACGATCTCCGGGTCGAGCTCGGCGCCGTCGATGGGGATCGGCCCGTACACGTCGCTGTAGAGCTGCGCCACCGTCCCCCCGGCCATGCCGACGACGTAGAGGCTTTGCGGGGGCGTCGGCAGGCGTTGGGAGGAGCTGGCGGACGCAAAGAGGGGCGCGATCAGAAAATAGTCCCAGATCCCCTCGCTCAGCGCGGACTGCGGGTGGTAGACCGAGTGGATGCCGATGCCCTCGTTCAGCTTGAGCCAGGTCTCCGGCCCGCGCTGGATGACCTGATAGTAATTGTAAAGCGATTCGCCCTCGTGCAGCAGACCCGGCTCCGGCTTGATCAGCCCCTGGCTGGCCTGCCAGCCCAGCAGCGCCAGCGGCAGCAGGGCCAGGGCGGCCGGCGCGGCCGGCCGGCCCCGTTCCAGCAGCAGGCCGCCGATGGCCACCGCGGCCAGCAGTCCCCCCATCAGCACGAAGGTCAGCCGCGTGCCGATGGCCGGAATCAGCGCCAGCACCGGCAGGAAGGCGCCCAGCAGGCTGCCCACGGTGCTCAGCGCGTAGAGGCGGCCGGCTACCTGTCCGCTGCTGCCCACATCGGCCACCGCCAGGCGCAGGGCAAAGGGGGAGATCATGCCCAGCAGCAGGGTGGGCAGGCCGAAGAGCAGGACGATGGCCGCGCCCGCGCCCAGCAGCACCCCCGCGCTGAACGACATGCCCTCCAGGCTCAGCGAGCTCAGCGCGGCCCCTTGCAGCGCCGGCCGCGCGGCTGCCGGGATCAGCGCGGTCAGCAGGGCCGCGGCCAGCGCAATGGCATAGAGCCGCGCGGCCTGCGGCCAGCGGTCGGCCACGCGGCCGCCCAGCCAGTAGCCCAGGCTTAAACAGCCCAGCACCAGCCCGATCAGGCAGGCCCAGACCAGAATCGAGTTACCAAACCAGGGGTCCAGCAGCCGCGCGCCGCTCAGCTCCACGCCCAGGGTGGTGAAGCCGGCCGTCAGCACCAGCAGATTCAGATAGCGCGGCCGGCGCAGGGGGAGGGCAGGGCGCGGCGTGGCCGCAGCGGGATCCGGCGACGAAGTCGCCAACACATCGTTCATCGTTCGTCCTTCATCGTCTGACATTGCGCGGCCAGTGTAGCGTGTGAGGGCGTTTGGTGTCAAGTCAGCAATTCCAAATATGATGGCTGCCATGCCGGAGTCGAGCCTTCAGGCGGGTCGGCGCGCCCGACTCGCGTCGCCCAGACCCGGCTGAAGCCTCGACTCCGCGCCCTATTTGACGGCGGTCAAACAGGAGTCGAGCCTTCAGGCGGGTCGGCGCGCCCGACTCGCGTCGCCCAGACCCGGCTGAAGCCTCGACTCCGCGCCCTATTTGGCGGCGGTCAAACAGGAGTCGAGCCTTCAGGCGGGTCGGCGCGCCCGACTCGCGTCGCCCAGACCCGGCTGAAGCCTCGACTCCGCGCCCTATTTGGCGGCGGTCAAACAGGAGTCGAGCCTTCAGGCGGGTCGGCGCGCCCGACTCGCGTCGCTCAGACCCGGCTGAAGCCTCGACTCCGCGCCCTATTTGGCGGCGGTCAAACAGGAGTCGAGCCTTCAGGCGGGTCGGCGCGCCCGACTCCGCGCCCTGACCCGGCTGAAGCCTCGACTCCGCGCCCTATTTGGCGGCGGTCAAACAGGAGTCGAGGCTTTAGCCGGGTCGGCGCGCCCGACTCCGCGCCCTATTTGGCGGCGGTCAAACAGGAGTCGAGGCTTTAGCCGGGTCGACGCGCCCGACTCGCGTCGCCCAGACCCGGCTGAAGCCTCGACTCCGCGCCTTGTTTGGAGTTGCTGTGTCAAGGTCGCTGGGATTGACGCCAACGGACGCTGACGGTACAATGCGCTCCCTTTGAGTGGACAGATGAATCACGCCGAGTTGGCGTCAGGAGGTATTTGATGGTACGAGTTAACTGGATGCTGCTCTTTGCCTTGCTGCTGGCCCCTGTGCTGGCCTCGCCGGCCGCCGCCGCGCCTGAACAGCCTGCCAAGGCTGATCTCGCCGTGACCCCCCAGAGCGACGGCGTTTTGCTGGAGCTGAGCCTGCCAGCCTATCGCATCGACGATGTCGCCGCCGAGGGGAGGACCTGGCAGCAGATCGTCATCGACGGCGACGACTGGCTGCCCGGCGGCCAACCGGGCGCGCCCAGCCTGCCTGAGCGCGGCCTGATGCTGGCAGTGCCCCCCACCGGGGAGGTCACGGTGCAGGTGGTGGATGTGCAGCGCCAAACCCTGGAGGGCAGCTATCTCCTGGCGCCCAAGCCCACCGGCGTTCTGGTGGATGACGCCGCGGGCGCCAGTCGCATGGTGGAGCAGGCGCTGCCCGACGCCGCGGCCTATGCCGCCAGAAGCGCCGGCCAGGCTGGCCAGGCCGAGATCACGCAGGAGGGGTGGTTCCGCGGCTATCGCTTTGTGCGGCTGGCGCTGCACCCCTTCCACTACGACCCGGCCAGCGGTCAGTTGCAGGCGGCCACGGCCATGCGGGTGCGCGTTGTCTTTGGCGATCCCGCGCCGTCTGCCGCGCCCGCCGCGGCCGATCCGCTGTTTGCCCCGATCTTTCAGGCGAGCTTCGTGAACTTCGCCCAGGCGGCTGGCTGGCAGAGCCTGCCCACGCCCGAAGCGGCGCCGACCGACGCGCTCCAGCGCCTGCGCGCCGTCGATCCCTCCGTCAAGATCACGGTCAACGTGGACGGGCTCTACCGCGTGACCTACGCTGACTTGCAGAGCGCGGGCCTGACGCCGGCCGTGCTGAACAGCCTCAACCCGCGCACCTTCCGCCTGCTGGACGCGGGCCAGGAACAGCACATCCACGTGCTGGGCGAGGGGGACAACGTCTTCGACCCCAGCGACTCCATCCTCTTCTACGGTCTGCGCAACACCGACCCCCACGCCGACGACAACAACGTCTACTGGCTGACCTGGGGCGGGGCCAACGGCCTGCGCATGGCGACCCAGAACGCCGCGCCCGTTGCGGCGCCCCTGGCCACAACCCTGTTCACCACAGCCCACGCGGAGGAGAACAAGGAATACAAGCAGCAACGCCCCTATGTGGAGTGGCTGCAGCCGGTGCTCTACGACAACTGGTATGCGGGGCTGGTCTCGACCTCGAAGCTGGTGACTTTCCCCGATCTGAAGGTGAACACCAGCTCTACGGCGGCGCCGGTGTTGTCGGTCTGGCTGGCCGGGGATCAGCAGAACCCGACCAGCTACACGGTGCAGTTCAGTCTGAACGGCGGCGCGCTGCAGTCCAAGAGCTGGAGCAGCGTGCGGGTGCTCGATGGCGCGGTCACCCTGCCGGCCGGCGCGCTGGTCAACGGCGCCAATACCGTGGAGCTGCAGCCCAGCACCCCCAGCTCAGCCTTTTGGCTGGACTGGCTGCGGCTGACCTATCCCTACAGCGGCGAGTACCTCTCCGGCGCTACCTTCAACAACCCCGATGCGGGAACGTGGCGCTACCAGATCAGCAATGAGCCAGCCGCGGCCCCCTGGGTGCTGAATGTGGGCGTGGCCGGCCAGCCCAAGCTGCTGACCGGCGCGGTGGCCACCGGGGAAGGACCCTTCACCCTAGAATGGCAGATCACCACCACCGCCGCGGACCGCTTCCTGCTGGTGCCGCCGGCCGAGGTGCGCCAGCCGGCAGCCATGGCGCTGTGGCAGGGGAGCACCCTGCTGGAGACCAACCAGCAGGTCGATTATCTGATGATCGCGCACCCCACCCTGATGGCCGCCGCGCAGCCGTTGGCTGACATGCACACGGCCAATGGCCTGACGGTGCGCATGGTCAACGTGCAGGAGATCTACGACCTGTTCAGCGACGGCTCCGTCTCCGCGGCCGCCATCCGCAGCTATCTGGCCTACGCCTACAGCGCCTATCAGAGGCCGGCGCCCACCTACGTGCTCTTGATCGGCGATGGCTCGGTCAACTCGCGCAGCTATCAGCCGGGCAGCTTTGCCCTGCGGCCAAACTGGATTCCCCCCTTCCAGGGAGGTTTCGACTACTGGAGCGGCGCGTCGATCTCCGACAATGGCTTTGTGCGGGTGCAGGGGAACGATCTGCTGGGAGAGATGATCATCAGCCGGCTGCCGGTGAACAACGCCACCGAGACTGGCGCGGTGGTGGACAAGATCATCAACTATCAGCCGGCCTTCCCCCAGAGCCGCCAGTTCAACACGCTGTGGGTGGCTGATAACCCCGACTCCGACTCGCCCGGTTCTGGCACGCAGTTCCACCTGGCCAGCGAGGCGACTCTGGCCCCCTTGCAGCCGCAGTTCCAGGTGGACCGCGTCTACTTCTGCGTGCCCGGCATCAACAACTGCCCGCCCGACCCCTGGATCTACACCGACGTGGCCGCGGCCAGGGCCGCCATCGTCAGCAAGTGGAACCAGGGCCACGTGTTGCTCCATTTCACCGGCCACGGCGGCATCCCCACCTGGGCCCACGAGCAGCTCTTCCGCGTCTATTGGATCGATCAACTGACGACCAACCCGGCGCTCCCCTTCCTGCTGGTCTCCTCCTGCGTCAACGGCTACTTCGTGGCGGAGAACAAGGATGGCATCGACGAAGGGCTGTTGCGGGCGGCCGGCAAGGGCACCGTGGGCGGTTTCACCGGCGTCACCTTCGACACCTTGATGCCGCAGACGCATCTGCTGACCGACTTCGTCGAGGCGGTGATGGATGACGGCATCACCCAGGTGGGCGCGGCGGCCACCGTGGCGCGCGCCCGCACCTTCGCCGCCCTGCCCGCCTCGCCCGCCTATGCGCCCGAGAACGAGCGGGCCGCGGTGGGGCATGGCCTGACCGGCGACCCGGCCCTGGCGTTGGTCAAGCCGGCGGCCTGCGCGCCTGGCGATGTGAACTGCGACGGCCGGATCGACATCGTGGATGTGCAGTTGGTGGCCGGCGCCTGGAACGCGGTCGCCTGGATGCCCGCCTACAACCCGCGCTACGACCTGGTGCGCGATGGGGTGATCGACGTCAACGACCTGACCGCGGTGGTTCAACTGTGGCAGACGCCGCTGTCTGAGTAGCCGATTGAAAACCGCTCGGGCCGGTCCGACCGATCCCACGGTCGGGAGACCGGCCCGAGCGCCAGCTTGATCCTGAAAGTCGCTGAAGGTGTCAGGTGTTGCGCGTTCTCTACATCGATCTCTGCCCCAGCCCTGGCGGTTCCAACATCAGCCTGTTGCACCTGGTCAGCCATGTGCAGGCGTGTGGAGTCCAGCCGCTGGTGGCGCTGGCCGCGGTGAACCCATTCGACCGCTTCGAGGAGGCCGGCATTCCCACGGTCCGGGTGCGCACCCCGCGCTGGGAACGCCCGCCGGCCGCCAGCCCGCAGAGTCTTGAAGGTGGCGCTGCCGCGTCTGGCGGGTCAGGAAGGGCCGGCCGGCTGGCTGAGGCCATGCGCAGCAACCCCGGCCGGGCGCGCCTCTGGCACGCGGCCGGCGACCTGCGCCGGCTGGGCCGCGACGATCTGCCGGTGGCCCTGGCCCTGGGCAGGCTGATGCAGCGCTTTCAGCCTCATCTGGTACACCTGAACGACGTGATATCCCTGAACCATGCCGGCGCGCTGGCCAGCCGCAGGGCGGGCCTGGCTGCCATCTGCCACTGCCGCAGCTTCGACCTGGCCACGCCCGCCGAGGCCCGTTGGCTGCTGCCCGGCATCGACGGCATGATCTTCATCTCACAGGCCATCGCCCAGGCCCATCGGGGCGTCATGCCGCACCTGCGTCACCACGCGGTCATCCCCAACGCGGTGGATCTGGCCGAGTTCGCGGCCCCGGTCGATAGGATGGCCGTGGCCGCGTCGCTGGGTGCGCCGGTCGATGCGCCGTTGGTGGTGATGGCCGGCCGCATCTCCCCCTGGAAGGGCCAGCACATCTTCGTGGAGGCGCTGGCGCAGGTCAGCGCGGCCTGCCCGGCGGTGCATGGCGTCATCGTGGGCCAGCCGGAGGAGGCTGACGGGCCAGGCTACGCGGCGCGGGTCCAGGCGCAGGCCGCCGCGCTGGGCCTGGGCGAGCGGCTGCACTGGGCCGGCTTTCGCCGTGACATGCCGCAGGTTTTGGCCGCGGCCGATGTGGTGGTGCACTGCTCGGTCAAGCCGGAGCCCTTTGGCCGGGTGATCATCGAAGGGATGGCGGCTGGCCGGCCGGTGGTGGCCAGCGCGTTGGGCGGCGCGGCCGAGATCATCACCCACGGCCAGGATGGCTTGCTGACCCCGGCCGGCGATGCGGCCGCGCTGGCGGAGGCGCTGTTGCACCTGTTGGCCGACCGGACGGCGCGCGACCGGCTGGGCCAGGCCGCCCGGCGCACGGCGGCCCGGCGCTATCAGGTGCAGGCGCAGGCGACGGCTGTGCTGGCGTTCTATCAGCGTGTGCTGGCGGGGCGGGTTGATTTCGATACGGCCGCGGCCTACTCAATCAACGATTTCGATACGGCCGCGGCCTACTCAATCAACGATTTCGATACGGCCGCGGCCTACTCAATCAACGATTTCGATACGGCCGCGGCCTACTCAATCAACGATTTCGATACGGCCGCGGCCTACTCAATCGACGATTTCGATGCAGCCGCGGCCTACTCAATCAACGATTTCGATACGGCCGCGGCCTACTCAATCGACGATTTCGATGCAGCGGCCCGCTCAGCCGGCGATTGCGCCAACGGCGGGATGGAGGTGTAGGCCATGCGTGTGGCGATACTGGGCGCCTATGCCCTGCGCGACAATCGCATCAGCGGCGGCCCGGAGGCGGTGGTGGTGCAACTGGCCCATGGGCTGGCCGCGCTGCCGGGCCTGGAGGTGCACATCTTCACCACCAGCGGCAGCGTCGCCGCCGACAGCGTGCAGGAGCGCGAGGGGGTGACGATCCACACCCTGCGCCTGCGGCGAACGCCGCGCTGGACGCTCCTGCGGGCCAATGCCCGCGCGCTGGCCCAGGCTGTGCGCAAGATTGCGCCCGACATCGCCCATGCCCACAGCGCGGGAACCTTTGCCGATGCGGCTCTGGCCAGCGGCGCATCGGCCGTGATCACCGTCCATGGCGTGATCCAGCAGGAGGCGCAGGTTTTTCGTCGCTATGGGCTGACCTGGCGTCAGGAGATCAGTTGGCGCTACGAGGAGTGGTACGAGCGGCGCAGCCTGGCCCGCGCCGCCCACCTCATCGCGATCAGCCCGTATGTGGCCGGGTTCTACCGCGACATGACCGCGGCCCGTATGCATCTGGTGGAGAACCCGGTGGCCGACGCCTATTTCGATCTGCCCGCGGCGGCCGAGCCAGGGCTGATCCTGTGCGCCGGGCGCATCATCCGGCGCAAGAACGTGCTGGGCCTGTTGCAGGCCTTCGCCCAGGTGCATGGGGCGCTGCCTGAGGCGCGGCTGCGGCTGGCCGGCGATGAACACTCCGAGCCGGCCTACGCGGCCCAGTGCCGCCAATTCGTGGCCGACAACGGCCTGACCGGGGCCGTCTCCTTCCTGGGCTGGCTGGATGAGCCGGCCATGCAGGCGGAGTACAGCCGCTGCACCTGCCTGGCCCTGCCCTCGTGGCAGGAAACCGCGCCGGTGGCCATCGAGCAGGCCATGGCCGCGGGCCGGCCGGTGGTGGCCAGCGACGTGGGCGGCGTGCGTCACCTGCTGGCCGATGGACGGGCGGGGCTGTTGGTGCAGCCGGGCGATGAGGCCGGCCTGGCCGCGGCCCTGCGCCAGACGCTGGTCGACGCGACCCTGCGCCAGCGGCTGGGTCAGGCGGCGCGCCGTGAGGCCGAAGCCCGCTTCCGCGCCGCCGTCGTCGCCCGTCAGACAGCCGCGGTCTACCAGCAGATGCTTGATGAAGGATGAGGACAGATCCTCGCCGCTATGCGTATCGCCCTTCTTTGCCACTATCCTGACGACGCCGCCGCCCCGGCCGGCGGGGTCTGGGCCGTGGGCCGCAACCTGGCCGCGGGCCTGGTCGCGGCCGGCGCCGACGTACACGTGCTGCGCTACATTCCCGCGCCGGCCGGCCAGCCAGCCGCCGTGACGGTCACCGGCCAGCCGCCGCTCACCGTGCACACCGCGCTTCTGCCGCGGCGACGCAGCCAGCCGCTGCGCCGCGCCGCCGCCGTGCCGGCCTTGATCGAGGCGCTGCACGCCATCCAGCCCGAGGCCATCAGCGCCCACGAGTCGGAGTATGGCCTGGCCGCGGTGCGCAGCGGCCTTCCCGCGGCGGTCACCATCCACGGCATCCCGCGCCAGGAGTTCCGCGCCTTTCGCCGCTGGCGCAACCGGCTCGACCTGGCGCTCACCGTGGCGCAGGACTGGCTGCTGGTGCGCGAGGCCCGCTATCTCGTGGCCATCAACGGCTATGCCCTGCGCCAGTACCAGCAGCGCACCCGCGCTCAGTTCTTCCGCATCAACGTGCCCATCGGCGAGGTCTTCTTCCAGGCCCCGCAGCGCCCGCCCGACCCGGCTACCTTGCTGATGGTGGGGGGAATGAACGAGCGCAAAGACCCGCTGCTGCTGCTCCAGGCGCTGGCCCTGGTGCGCCAGGCTGTGCCGAATGTGACGCTGCGCATCGCTGGCCGGCCGCCGGCCGGCCCCTTCGGCGCGCACGTCCAGCAGGCCCTGGACGCGCTGGATCTGGCCGGGCAGGTCCACTTTCTGGGCGCGCTGGACCAGCCGCAGTTGGCCGAGGCCTATGCGGCCGCGGCCGTCACCGTGCTCAGCAGCCGCCAGGAGACCTCGCCCGCGGTGTTGATGGAGGCCATGGCCGCGCGCCGGCCGGTGGTGGCCACCGGCGTGGGAGGGGTGGCCGAGATCGTGGCCGACGGCCGCAGCGGCTATGTGACCCCGCCCGGCGACGCGGCCGCGCTGGCTGAGCGGGTGCAGCGGCTGCTGCTGGACCCGGCGCAGGCTGCCAGCATGGGCGCAGCCGGCCGGGCGCTGGCCGAGGCCAACTATCGCCGCGACCTGGTGGGGCGGCAGTACCTGGCCATGCTGCGCTACATCAGCGTAATGCGCCATGCGTAACCCGGAATGGTGGTAGAGGTTTTTTGGGATGAGGATTGTGCGTAACCTGTAACCCGTAACTCGCAATGCGTGCCCGCCCGCAGATGTCTATTCGTCACGCATCATTCATCATTCGACTGGCGCCGAACCATGAGAATTCATTCCCGCAAGGCATCGTCCAAGAACAACCTCCCACCCCCCCTTTGGCAGATCTCTGACCGAGCCAGGATGGGGCATGGTTTTTGGTGTCTGGCCGCATGCCTGCTTCTGCTCCTGCTGCTGGCCGCTGGATGTTCCCGCCAGCGTCCCGCCCCCACCGCCGTCCCCGCGGTGCAGACGGTGCTGGTGCGCGAGACGGTGATCGTCGAGCGCATTGTCGAGGTGACTCCCACCCCTGATCCCAGCGCGCAGCCGACGACGCTGCGCCTCAACCTGGGGGGCGAGCCCACCTCCATCGATCCGGCCCTGGCGGCCGACCCTGGCAGCCTGGACGTGGTCGCCAACCTCTTCATGGGGCTGACCAGCGTGGACGGGCAGGGCCAGGTGCAGCCGGCGCTGGCCAAGGCGTGGAGCGTCTCGCCCGACGGCCTGCGCTGGACCTTCACCCTGCGCGCCGACGTGCCCTGGGTCAACTACCGGCCGGCCAGCGGCGTGACAGCCCTGGGCCCGGTGACGGCCGATGATGTGGTTTACGCCCTGCGCCGCGCCTGCGATCCGCGCACCGGCGCGACGCAGGCGCGGCTGAACTACGTCATTGCCGGCTGCCAGGCGTTGCACACGGCTGACCTGGCCGGCCTGAGCGATCAGGCGGTGCAGGCCTTGGTCGAAGGGGTGGGCGTGCAGGCGCTGGACGAGACCACCGTCGAGTTCACGCTGGTCGAGCCGGCCGGCCATTTCCCCGCCATCGCCGCCCTGCCCATCAACCACCCCCTGCCGCCGGCCGCGCTGCAGGAGCATGGCCAGGCCTGGACCGAGCCGGGCAACATGGTCAGCAATGGCCCCTATCTTCTGGCTGGCTGGTTTCACGGCGACAGCTTGACTTTGGCGCGCAATCCGCTCTGGCCGGGCTGGGCCGAGGGGGGCGGCAACGTGGAGCAGGTCCTGTTGGCCATGCTGCCGGCCGGCCAGGCGCTGGAAGCCTATCGGGCCGGCGAGCTGGACAGCGTCGCCCTGGCGCCGGAGCAGCGCCAGGCGATCGCGGCCGACCCGGCGCTGGGCGCGCAGTTGGTTTTCGTTCCCACCTCATGCAGCGAATACTATGGCTTTACGCATAACCTGCCGCCGGTGGACGATGTGTTGGTGCGGCGGGCCTTGTCGGCCGCGATCGACCGCCAACAGTTGACGACGCAGGCGACGGCCGGTGGGGAGCTGCCGGCCAACAGCTTTGCGCCGGCCATGGTCTGGGGCAGCGCGGCCGGCGATGCGGCCAGCGCGCCCTGGGCGCTGGCCGAGGCGCAGGGGGGCTGGGGCTATGCGCAGGCGCTGGCGCAGGCGCAGGCCTGGCTGGCTGAGGCGGGCTATCCGGGTGGGCAGGGCTTTCCCACGCTGACCCTGCTGCACAACGCGGCTGCCGGCCCGGGGCAGACTGCCCAGGCTGTGGCTGCCATGTGGCGCGCCGGCTTGGGCATCGAGGTGACGGTGGAGAGTCTGCTGTGGCAGGAATATTGGAACGTGCTCAGCGGCGGCGGGCTCGGTCAGGAGACCGGCCCGAGCGAGGGGGACGGCGGGCTCGGTCAGGAGACCGGCCTGGGCGAGGGTGGGCAGCCTCATGTGTGGCGCATGGGCTATTGCGGCGAGCTGCCGGACCAGGACAACTGGCTGCGCCAGGAGTTCAACACGGACGGCGGGGTGGACCGGCTGCGCTGGGCAGAAAGCGCCAATGCGCCGCTGGCAGCCGATGGCCGCAGCTTCAACCAGTTGACCGCGGCCGCCCGGCAGAGCAGCGACCCGGCCGAGCGACAGGCGCTCTACCAGGCCGCCGAGCGCATTCTGAACGACACGGCCGCGGCCATTGCCCCGCTGTATTACTACAGCGACGTGTACCTGACCCGTCCCGGCGTGCAGCGCACGTATGACGCGCTGAACGGCAATCAATTCGCAGGCTGGATCATCGACTAGCGGCGTGCCAGCTCACAACAAGAACCAGTACAAGTTGGCGTAAACAACTCTTCAGTTTACCTGCTCCCGGCGGATCCGTGATCCGCTGGGTTTGCGCCCCCAACGCCGCCGGTTCACGGAACCGGCTTGAGCACCTGCTCCCGGCGGATCCGTGATCCGCTGGGTTTGCGCCCCCAACGCCGCCGGTTCACGGAACCGGCTTGAGCACCTGCTCCCGGCGGATCCGTGATCCGCTGGGTTTGCGCCCCCAACGCCGCCGGTTCACGGAACCGGCTTGAGCACCTGCTCCCGGCGGATCCGTGATCCGCTGGGTTTGCGCCCCCAACGCCGCCGGTTCACGGAACCGGCTTGAGCAGTGAGTGAAGACCGATTTAGGCCGACGTGTACGAGCGCCCGGCGGAGAACCCGATTTGTCGAATCGACGGCGGCTGTGGTATCCTTGCCGCCGTCGCAAGGCGCGTAGTCACGTAGCCGCGTGTGATTTGTCAGATTCCCCGGTCTCGCTATAATACAAGCGTCCAGAGTGAGTGGCCCGCACGCGTTCCGAGCTGGCGGCGCTGGTAGCATGGACGACTCCACTCAAGGCAGGCATCGCTCTTGACGAACGCCGTTTCGCCGCATCAGTCCCGCTTCCAAGCTCCACATGTGGGTCCAGGCATCTGGTACCAACTCGCACCTGTCGCCAATGGCATGCGCGCCCCATTGACTGACAGCACCCTCAGCGGCGTGCAACAGTCTCTATTCTGTTTCGGAGGAGAAAGATGAAGAAGTTCAAGCTGTTCTCTCTGGTGGCCGTCCTGGTCATCGCCTCGCTTGTCCTCGCCGCCTGCCCGCAGCCTGCGCCTCAGACTGTGGAAAAGGTCGTGACCCAGGTCGTCGAGAAGGTCGTCGAGCAGACCGTGGTGACCGAAGTCGAGAAGGTCGTCGAGCAGACGGTCGTCGTCAAGGAAGAGGTTCAGGTGAATGTAGAAGACTACACCACCCCGCACCCGATCCTGAGCGATCCCAAGGTCCGCCAGGCTATCGCCTACTGCACGGACCGCGCGGCCCTGATCGCCTCGGTCTACCCCTACGTGGAAGATCCCGACGCCCTGCTGATGGACTCCCCGTGGCCCACGAGCCACTGGGTGTACAGCGGCCCCTACACCGACATGCCGCAGTATGACCCTGAGGCCGGCATGGCGCTGCTGGACGAGGCTGGTTGGACCCTGGCCGATGGCGCGGCTGTCCGCACCAACGACAAGGGCGAGGCGCTGGCGCTGAAGTTCACCACCACCAGCGCTCAGTTCCGCCAGACCTGGTCGGCCGTCTTCGTGCAGAACATGGCTGCCTGCGGCATCCAGATCCTGCCCAACTACACCCCTGGCTCCTGGTGGTTCGGCGACACGACGGGCCTGGCCCGCCGCGACTTCGAACTGGGCGCCTTCGCCTGGGTCGGTCAGACCGAGCCCGCGGGCCGCACGCTCTACGCCTGCAACCAGATCCCCCTGCCCAGCAACAACTGGGAAGGCCAGAACTACATGGGCTGGTGCAACCAGACCGCCAGCGACGCGGTGGTGAAGGCCACCAACACCCTGCTCACGGCTGACCGCATCGCCGCCTACGACATCGTGCAGAAGGAATTCGCCAAGGACGTGGTGTCGATCCCGGTCTTCAACCGCGCCGAGGCCGAGGCCTGGAGCGCCAACCTGGAGGGCACGATCCCCGATCCTACCGAGTATGCCACCACCAACCTGCATGAGTGGACCCTGGCTGACGGCGGCGACACCATCGTCATCGGCATGACCCAGGAGCCCGACAGCATGTTGGCCCTGGTCTCCTCCATGGCCGCCCAGCGCCTGGTGGACCGCCCCGCCAAGGGCGTGATCGTCTCCCAGTACAGCTACGACTTCCAGCCGGTGCTGCAGGACGGCCTCTCGACCATCGAGAGCGGCCTGGCCACCAACGAGACGGTCGACGCGGCTGCGGGCGACAAGGTCTACAACACGGCTGGCGACACGGTGGAGCTGGCGGCTGGCGTCTCCGTCTTCGACGCTGACGGCAACGTGGTCGACTACGCCGATGGCACCGTGCCCATGAAGCAGTTGGTGGTCACCTACAAGCTGCAGCCCTACACCTGGAGCGACGGCACTGCCGGCTCGGTGGAGGACATCAAACTGGGCCATCAGTTCGACTGCGATCGCGAGTCTGGCGCCACCACCTTCATCCTGTGCGATGCCATCACCGATGTGCAGTTTGGCGACGGCCTGGAAGTCACCGTGACCTACGCGCCCGGCTACCAGGATCCCACCTACCACCTCTTCCCCTTCAACCTCTATCCCAGCCACCAGGTGCTCGCCGATGGCCGCAACCTGAAGGACGTGCCCGCGGCTGAGTGGCAGACGCTGCCCGAGATCGCCGAGACCCCGCTCTCCTTCGGCGCCTACTACGTCACCGAGTGGATCAAGGGCCAGTCCCTGACCCTGGCCGCCAACCCCTATTACTGGGGCGGCGAAGTGGCGACCCCCAACGTGATCTTTGTCTTCGTGGCCGACACCAACCAGGCCGTGGCGCAGTTGCTGAACGGCGACGTGGACTACCTGGATGACTCCACCCTGGGCGCGGGCGCTGAGGTGCAGACTGTGATCGACGCGGCCAACGCCACCGGCGCAGTCAAGTACGACATCGGCGCTTCCTCCACCTGGGAGCACATCGACATGAACCTCTACACCAAGTAAGCATTGGGCCTCAGGCTGTGCAGGGGCTCCCTGTATAGCCTGGACTCACACTTGGTGACCGCAAACAACGGGCGGCCCCGTCCGCTGGATGGGACCGCCCGTTTGTTGTCACTGGGCCGGGAGCCTTCGCTGATCGTGCGCCACAGCGCGTGTCGTGTGGCTGATCCGCTCAGCGCCCGCCCTGAGGTCGCCGACATAGCGGCCACGTAGTTGGGGGATCGTCCGTCAATCTGTATCAGTCAGGAGGCAGCTAATGACGAATTATCTGATTCGCCGCATCATCCAGATGTTCTTTGTCGTGTTCCTGGCCGCACTCTTCACCTATTTCCTCTTCAACATCTCTCCCGGCGGGCCACTGGCCGGCATCCAGCAGCAACAGCGACGTATCACGCGCGAGGACCTGGCGCGGCTGCGCGCGCAGTATGAGCTGGACTTCTACTGGCCATTTCGCTTCTCGCGCTGGCTGATTGGGCTGCCCAATGGCCCCATTGTCATCGCCGGACAGGAACGCTTCACCAACCTGGCCGTTGGTTGCTATCTGAGGCGCGACGAGCAGGTGGTGGAGCAGGATGGTCAGATGGTGGTGATCCCGGCCGGTTGCGATCAGTTCGTCTTTTTGTCCGATATTCCCACCCTCCACCCGGAAGTCAGGTCCAGCAAGGGGATCTTTCGGGGCGATTTCGGGCAGTCGACGGTGATTCGCGCCGGACGACCGGTGTGGGGTGAGATGATGACGCGCCTGCCAGCCACGCTGGAGCTGATGATCACGTCGGTGTTGCTCTCTTTCCTGTTTGGCATTCCCATCGGCATCTACAGCGCGATCAAGCAGTACTCCAAGTTCGACTACACATTTACCACCGTCTCCTTCATCGGCGCGGCCATGCCCACCTTTTTCTTCGGGCTGATGATGATTCTGGCCTTCACGGTGCTGCCCAACATGCTGCAAGAGCAGTTTCCCTGGCTGCCCAAGCTGCCGCCGGGCACACGCGTGGCGGTGCGCCCTTACGCCGTGGCCAGTTGGCTGCCGCGCGTTACGCCGGGCACTCCCTTGGACCGTTTCCTGCATCTGATCATGCCCGTCGCCGTGCTGACCTTCTTCAACATGGCTACCTGGAGCCGGTTCGTGCGCTCTTCGATGCTGGAGGTGATGCGTCAGGACTACGTGCGCACCGCCCGCGCCAAGGGCCTGGTGGAGAGGACAGTGATCATCAAGCACGCGCTGCGCAACGCGTTGATCCCCTTCGTCACCATCGCGGTGTTGACCATCCCCGGCTTCTTCGCCGGCGCGATCATCACCGAAACGGTCTTTGCCTGGCCGGGCATGGGGCGCCTCTACTTCGAGGCCCTGACCCGCAGCGACTGGAACATCGCCCTGGCTTTTATCTTTATCACAGCAGTGTTGACGGTGATCGCCACGCTGTTGGGCGATATTCTGTATACGGTGGTGGATCCGCGCATCAAGTACACGTAGTGCGTAATGCGTAATGCGTAACCCGGAACCCTTTGAATGCGGGAAGCTTCTCCGGTTACGAGTTACGAGTTACGAGTTACGAGTTGCGGATTATCGGCCATGATCCAACGTATGTCACACTTCCGGGAGCATAACCTATGACATCAGTTGCTCAACCCGTGATTTTGAATGATGCCGCTAAGGATGAGAAGCAGGAGAGTCAGATCCGTGTGATCTTTCGCCGCTTTCGTAAACACAAGATGGCGGTGATCTCGCTGATCCTGATCACCATCATCTTTGTGTCTTCTTTGCTGGCGCCGGTCATTGCCCCCTTCGAGCGCGATGCGATCGATCTCTCCTCCAGCATCCGCCCGGCCCCTCCTGGCACCGTTGACAGTCAGGGACGCGTCCACTATCTGGGGATCGATCATCTGGGACGTGACCTGTTCACCCGCGTGCTCTATGCGGCGCGCGTCTCCATGAGTATCGCCATTCTGGTGGTGTTGATCTCGGAGACCTTCGGCGCGTTCCTGGGCGCACTCGCCGGTTACTACGGCGGCATCACCGACACGCTGATCTCACGCGTGATCGAGTTCATGCTGACCATTCCTACCCTGCCGATCTTGTTGATCCTTTCGGCTATTCTGCTGCGGCGCGATGTGGTGATACCGCTGCCAGGCTTCGTCAATCGCTTCCTCAGCGCCATGTTGTTGGCCCCTGAGCGGGAGGCGCAGAAGGTGGTGATGCTGGTCTTCATCCTGGTGCTCTTCGGCTGGCTGGGCGCAGCCCGTCTGATGCGCGGCATGGCCCTTTCGTTGAGCAAACAGGACTTCGTCGAGGCGCTGCGCGCGACGGGCGCTTCCGATGCCCGCATCATCTTCCGCCACATCATCCCCAACGGCATCGCGCCGATCCTGGTCAACGCCAGCCTGGCGTTGGGCGGCGTGATCGTGGCCGAGTCGGCATTGAGCTTCCTGGGCTTGGGCGTGCAGGACCCGACGCCGACCTGGGGCAACATGCTCTCCACCTCTCAGAGCTACATGTTCCAGAACCCCTGGCTGCCGCTGGTGCCCGGCGTTTTCCTGGTGATTGTCTCCATCGGCTTCAACTTCATCGGCGATGGCCTGCGCGATGCCCTCGATCCGCGGCTGAAACGGTAGGGTGACTATGAGCGAAACGACAACCAACGGCTCCCAGCCGAAGATCCTCTTGGATGTCAAGGGGTTGAAAACCTACTTCTTCACCGAAGATGGCGTGGTGCAGGCCGTCAACGGCGTGGACTTTGCCATTCCCGAGGGCCGGGTCATGGGCCTGGTGGGCGAGTCGGGCTGCGGCAAGAGCGTGACCTCGCTCTCCATCATGCGCCTGTTGGGCGGCTCCGGCAAGATCGTCGAGGGCGAAGTCTGGCTGCGCGACAGAAATCTGGTCACCCTGCCGGAGGATGAGATGGTCAAGCTGCGCGGCGGCGAGCTCTCCATGATCTTCCAGCAGCCCACCAGTTGCCTGAACCCCATCTTCCGCGTCGGCGACCAGGTGGCTGAGGTCTTGATCCAGCACCAGGATGTGGGCAAGGAAAAGGCCTGGGAGCAGGCGGTGGAGATGCTGAGCAAGGTGGGCATTCCCGACGCCGCCCGCCGCGCCAAGTCCTTCCCCCACGAGATCTCTGGCGGCCAGGCGCAGCGCGTGATGATCGCCATGGCCCTCTCCTGCCTGCCTGACCTGCTGATCGCCGACGAGCCAACCACCGCCCTGGATGTGACTATCCAGGCGCAGATTCTGGACCTGATGCGGCGCATGCAGACCGAGATGGGTACCACCATTCTGCTGATCACCCACGACCTGGGGGTGATCGCCGAGATGTGCGACCATGTGGCGGTGATGTACGCCGGTCTGATCGTCGAATACACCGATGTGCGCACGCTGTTCGATGACCCGCTCCATCCCTACACCGAGGGGCTGATGGCGGCCATCCCGGTGTTGGGCGACGTGCGCGACTCGCTAGCGGTGATCCCAGGCACGGTGCCTGACCTGATCAACCTGCCTCCTGGCTGCAAGTTTTCGCCGCGCTGCCCCTACGTCAAGGAGATCTGCACGCAGCAGGATCCGCCGTTGGCTGAACCCCAACCGGGACACAAGGTGCGCTGCTTCATCCACCACCCGGAGACCAGCGCCCAGTGGGCAGGCTACACCAAGACTGACTGGCGCTTCAGCGGTGAAGAAGTCTTCGTTCAGGCTGCTCCCGCCGCCGCAGGAGGACCCGATGACAAATAGTAATCTGGGCGCTACCAGCAAGGACATGCTGGTGGTCGACAATCTGAAGAAGTACTTCCCGGTGCGTTCGGGCCTCCTACAGCGGGTGTCAGCCTGGGTCAAGGCGGTGGATGGCGTCAGCTTCACCATTCGCGAGGGCGAGACCTTCGGCCTGGTGGGCGAGTCGGGCTGCGGCAAGACCACCGTCGGGCGCACCATTCTGCGCCTGGTGCCCTCCAACGGCGGCAGCGTCTTCTTCGACGGCGAAGATGTCTTTGCCATGGGCAAGCGCGAGTTCAAGGGCATGCGGCGCAACATGCAGATCGTCTTCCAGGACCCCTATTCGTCGCTGGATCCCCGCATGCCGGTGGGCGAGATCATCTCCGAGGGGATGATGATCCACGGCATCGGCACCTCGGCGGAGCGCGCCGCGACGGTCAGCGAGCTGCTCAAGACGGTGGGCATGAACCCCTACCACGCCCGGCGCTATCCCCATGAGTTCTCCGGCGGTCAGCGCCAGCGCATCGGCATCGCCCGCGCCCTGGCGCTGCGCCCCCGCTTCATCGTCTGCGATGAGCCGGTGTCGGCCCTGGACGTGTCGGTGCAGTCGGCGGTGCTGAACCTGCTGCGCTCCTTGCAGAGCCAGTTCGGCCTGACCTATCTGTTCATCGCCCACAACCTGAGCGTGGTGGAACACATCAGCGACCGGGTGGGAGTGATGTACCTGGGCAAGATGGTGGAGGTGGCCAGCCGGGAGACGCTCTTCCGCAACCCCATGCACCCCTACACCCAGGCGCTGCTCTCGGCCATCCCTATGCCTGACCCCGACTACCAGAAGGAGCGCATCGTTCTGACGGGCGACGTGCCATCGCCGTTGAACCCACCCAGCGGCTGCCGCTTCCATCCCCGCTGTCCCAGGGTGATGGACGTGTGCAAGGAGATCGACCCGCCGTTCGAGCAAAAGCACCCCGATCATTGGGTCGCGTGCCATCTGTATACCGAGGCGGTGCAGCCCGCGCCGGTCAACGGGGCCGCACAATCGGCATGAGCGCCGGGTAATCGACGCAGCGTCTGATTGACGCAACAGAGGCTGAAAAATCAACAGCGCCATGGCCGTTCGGTCATGGCGCTGTCGATTCTGGGGGGGCCGGCGCTGGGCCGGCGCTGGCGAGGCCGCCAACGATGTGTCCATCCCAGGACGCGGCGTCTTCGCTCGGCTCCACATGGATCGTCACATAGGTCTTGGGCAGCTCCTGCTCGATGGCCGCCTCGATCTGGCTGATCAGGTCGTGGGAGGTTTGAACGGTGGTCTTGCCAGGCAGCAGAAGGTGGAAGTCGATAAAACGCCGCGAGCCCGACTTGCGGGTGCGCAGGGCGTGGTAGGGGACGTCCGGGCCAACCACGCCGCTGATGGCCGCCTGGATCACCGCCACCTCGGCGCCGGGCAGGGCGACGTCCATCAGGCCGGCCGTGGAGCGGCGCAGCAACTGCACCCCCATCCAGACGATGTTCAGTCCCACCGCGATGGCGATCAGCGGGTCGAGCATCTGCCAGCCGGTGACGCCCGCCACCAGGATGCCGGCCACCACGCCGATGGAGGTCCAGACGTCGGTCATCAGGTGCTGGGCGTCGGCCTCCAGGGCGATGCTGTCCTCCTGATGGGCAACGCGCAGCAGAATGCGCGAGACGCCGAAGTTGATGGCCGAGGCCGCCAGCGCGATGACCGAGCCGATGCCCAGGTTGTCCAACGGGGCTGGATGCAGCAGCCGGTTCGCCGCCGAGACGATGATGACGCCGGCTGCAATCAGAATCAAGGCGCCCTCGGCGCCGCTGGAGAAGTACTCCGCCTTGTCATGCCCGTAGGCGTGGTTGTCATCGGGCGGACGGTGGGCGATGCTGATGGCCGTGAACGCGATCAAGGCCGCGGCCAGGTTGACGAAGGACTCGATGGCATCGGAGAGCAGGCCGACCGAGCCGGTCAGGGCGTAGGCGCCGAACTTGAGCAGCAAGGTGACGATGGCGGCGCTGACAGACAGCAGGGCAACGCGTCGGGTAATAGACATGGGAGTGAAACGTGAAACGTGAAATGTGATGCGTGAAACGCGGTAGTAATGTGATTATATGCGCACTGCGGAAAATGGCCAGCACAGTCGGGCCTTCAGTGCTCCAGCGTATTCGCTCTAGCCGGTTCCGTGAACCGGCTAGAGCTGCCGCTCCAGCGTATTCGCTCCAGCGTATTCGCTCCAGCCGGTTCCGTGAACCGGCTGGAGCTGCTCCTCCAGCGTATTCGCGGTAGCCGGTTCACGGAACCGGCTAGAGCTGCCGCTCCAGCGTATTCGCTCCAGCCGGTTCCGTGAACCGGCTGGAGCTGCTCCTCCAGCGTATTCGCGGTAGCCGGTTCACGGAACCGGCTAGAGCTGCTGCTCCAGCGTATTCGCGGTAGCCGGTTCACGGAACCGGCTAGAGCTGCTGCTCCAGCGTATTCGCGGTAGCCGGTTCACGGAACCGGCTAGAGCTGCTGCTCCAGCGTATTCGCGGTAGCCGGTTCACGGAACCGGCTAGAGCTGCTGCTCCAGCGTATTCGCGGTAGCCGGTTCACGGAACCGGCTAGAGCTGCTGCTCCAGCGTATTCGCGGTAGCCGGTTCACGGAACCGGCTAGAGCTGCCGCTCCAGCGTATTCGCGGTAGCCGGTTCACGGAACCGGCTAGAGCTGCTGCTCCAGCGTATTCGCGGTAGCCGGTTCACGGAACCGGCTGGAGCTGCTGCTCCAGCGTATTCGCGGTAGCCGGTTCCGTGAACCGGCTAGAGCTGCTGCCCCAGCGTATTTGCTCCAGCGTATTCGCTCTAGCCGGTTCACGGAACCGGCTAGAGCTGCCAGTGAAGACCTGTTCGGGCCACCGTGTACGATATGCATGCCACCACATTGAGGATGACAGGATGAGATAACGCTGCTATAATCCCTTCACGCATCACGCCACCAAAGACTCCTCCCACCATTCCGGGTTACGAGTTACGCATTACGCATCACGCCACCAAAGACTCCTCCCACCAATCCGGGTTACGAGTTACGCATTACGCATTACGTATCACGCCACCAAAGACTCCTCCCACCATTCCTGGTTACGCATCACTCCCCCATGCCTATCGAGACCGCCGTCCACACCTTGCGCAGCGACCCTGCCTTCATGCGCCATGTCACGGCGTGGCAGCAGATGCCGGCCCGACCGGCTCGCACGGCCCCGCTGCCGGCCGATATGGACGCGCGGCTGGCCGCCGCGCTGCGCGTCCGCGGCATCGACGCGCTCTACAGCCATCAGGCCGCAGCCTGGCAGGCGGCCCAGGCCGGCCAGAACCTGGTGGTCGCCACCTCCACCGCCAGCGGCAAGACCCTGTGCTACAACCTGCCTGTGGCCCAGGCGCTGCTGACCGACAGCGCCGCCCGCGCACTTTATCTCTTCCCCACCAAGGCGCTGGCCCACGACCAACTGGCCGAGCTGGTCGAGCTTCAGGGGGCAATCGACCGCGGTTCATCAGCCACCGGCAGCTCCCTGCTGCCCGCCGCCTACGACGGCGACACCCCCCAACGCCAGCGGGGCCACATTCGCCGCGCGGCGCGCACGTTGCTCACCAACCCGGACATGCTGCACACCGGCATCCTGCCGCACCACCCGCAGTGGGCCGAGCTGCTGGCCGGGCTGCGCTATGTGGTGCTGGACGAGCTGCACATCTACCGCGGCGTCTTCGGCAGCCATGTGGCCAACGTCTTGCGCCGCTTGCAGCGCATCTGCCGCTTCTACGGCAGCGAGCCGCGCTTCCTCTGCACCTCCGCCACCCTGGCCAATCCCCAGGAGCTGGCCGAGCGGCTGATCGAGGCGCCCGTCGCCCTGGTCGACGACGACGGCTCGCCGCGCGGCGAGCGGCACTTCCTCTTCTACAACCCGCCCGTGGTCGATCCTGGCCTGGGCCTGCGCCGCTCCAGCCTGTTGGAGGCCGAAACGATTGTCAGCACGCTGTTGGATCACCACGTGCAGACGGTGATCTTCGCCCGCTCGCGGCTGTCGGTCGAGCTGCTGCTGACCTACCTGCGTGAGCGCATGGCAACGCGGAAGGAGGAAGGGGGATCGACCGCGCGCCATGTCCCGTTCGCCGCGGCCGGCTACCGCGGCGGCTACCTGCCGGCGGAGCGGCGGGCGATAGAGCAGGGGCTGCGCAGCGGCGCGCTGCGGGCCGTGGTCAGCACCAACGCGCTGGAGCTGGGCATCGACATCGGCGGGCTGGACGCGGCCGTGCTGGTCGGCTATCCCGGCGCCATCGCCAGCGCCTGGCAGCAGGCCGGCCGCGCCGGCCGCCAGGCCGGCCTCTCGCTGGCGCTGCTCATCGCCTCCCCCGGCGCGCTGGACCAGTACATCGTCACCCACCCGGAATACGTGCTGGAGCGGAGCCCGGAGCATGGCCTGATCAACCCCGACAACCTGGCAATTCTGGCCAGCCACCTGGCCTGCGCGACCTTCGAGCTCCCCTTTCGCGCCGGCGAGCGTTTTGGCCGCGTCCCCTTCACCGATGAGCTGCTGGCCGTGCTGGCTGAGACGGGCGATGTTCAACAGCATGGCGGCGATTGGTTTTGGCTGGGGGAGGGCTATCCGGCCCAGGCCATCAGCCTGCGCACCGCCTCCCCCGACAGCGTGATCATCCACACGCTGGGTGATCGCCGCGGCCAGGAAGGGGGGACGGGGGCTTCCCATCCCCCGACCGTGGCCGCCAACGTGATCGGTCAGTTGGAACGGGCGGCCGCGCAGGCCCTGCTGCATCCGGGCGCGGTCTACCTGCACCAGGGCGAGACCTACCTGGTGGAGCGACTGGACTGGGAGGAGGGCCACGCCTGGGTGCGGCCGGGCCAGGTCGATTATTACACCGTGGCCAGCGGCAGCCAGCAGGTGCTGGTGCTGGCCGAAGAGGAAGCGCGCGTCGCCGGCGGGCTGGGCCTGGCCCATGGTCCGGTGCAGGTGCGCAGCCAGGTCAGCGGCTTTCGTCAGATTAAACGTCACACCCACGAGACGCTGGGCTACGGCGAGATCCAGCCGGCCCTGCCTGAGCAGGTGCTGGAGACCGACGCCTTCTGGCTGGCGCTGCACGAGGAGCTGCTGGCGCCGCTGCGCGCGGCCGGCCAGTGGCGCAGCGACCCCAACGACTACGGCCCCAACTGGCAGCAGCAGCGCGACGCGGCCCGCGCCCGCGATGGCTACCGCTGCGCCGTCTGCGGCGCGGCCGAGCAGCCCAGCCGCCAGCACGATGTGCATCACATCCAGCCCTTCCGCACCTTTGGCTATGCGCCGGGCCAGAACGAGGCCTTTCGCCAGGCCAACCGGCTGGAAAACCTGGCCACCCTCTGCCGCTCCTGCCATCAGCGGGCCGAGCAGGGCCAGCGCCTGCGCACCGGGCTGGGCGGGCTGGCCTATGCCCTGGGCAGCCTGGCCCCGCTGCACCTGATGTGCGATCCGGGCGATCTGGGGGTGGTGGCCGAGGCCAAGGCGCCCAAGAGCGGCCTGCCCACCATCACCATCTACGAAAAGGCGCCGGCCGGCATCGGCTTCAGCCAGCGGCTCTATCAGCTCAGCGCGGCGCTGCTGGCCGGGGTCGGCGAGCTGGTGAGCGGCTGCGCCTGCGCCTCGGGCTGTCCCGCCTGCATCGGCCCGGTGGGGGAGGAGCAGCCCGCCGACATCGACGCACGCCAGCTCACCCTGGCGCTGGCCGCGGCCTGCCAGCGGACGTTGCTGGATCAGCCCGCCATGCTTGCAGATTCCCCCAAGCCGACCTATAATGGCAAGCGTTAGCGCACCGGGTCAGCCGCTGTGGGCCCCGGCAGTTGCACACCATCATTCTGGAGGATTCATTCGATGGCCGACATTTTCGAGAAGGCTTTTAGCTACACCACGGTCAAAGAGATCAAAGCTACCGGCTATTATCCCTATTTCATTGCCTTGGATGGCCACGAGGGCGCCGAAGCGGTCTACCGTGGCCGTCGCCTGCTCATGTTCGGCTCCAACAACTACCTGGGGTTGACCACTCACCCGAAGGTGCGCGCGGCAGCCATCAAGGCCATCGAAACCTACGGCACCAGTTGCACCGGCTCCCGCTTCCTCAACGGCACCCTGCTGATGCACGAACAGTTGGAGCATGAGCTGGCCGAGTGGGTCGGCAAGCCGGCCGCGTTGGTCTTCAGCACCGGCTACCAGACCAACCTGGGCGCCATCAGCGCCCTGGTGGGCCGGCGCGATTACGCCGTGCTGGACAAGGATGACCACGCCTGCATCGTGGACGGCGCACGGCTCTCCTACGGGGAGATGAAACGCTTCCGCCACAACGACGTCAAGGATCTGGGCCGTGTGCTGGCCCGGCTGCCCGAGGATGCGGGCAAGCTGGTGATCGTCGATGGCCTCTTCAGCATGGAGGGGGACATCGCCCCGCTGCCAGAGATGATCCCGGTGATCAAGCAGCACGGCGCGCGGCTGATGGTGGACGACGCCCACGCCATGGGTGTGCTGGGCGGCGGCCGCGGCACGGCGGCCCACTTCGACGTCACCGACGATGTGGACCTGATCATGTCCACCTTCAGCAAGTCCTTTGCCAGCCTGGGCGGCTTCATCGCCGGCGACGCCGACGTGATCAGCTACATCAAACACAACGGCCGCTCCATGATCTTCAGCGCCAGCATTCCCCCCAGCAACGCGGCCGCAGCCCTGGCCGCGCTGGATGTGATGCGCACCGAGCCAGAGCGGGTGGCGCAGGTCAACGCCAACGCCGACTACATGCGCGGCGAGCTGCGACGTCTGGGTTTCGACACCGGCAACAGTTGCACCCCCGTGGTTCCCATCATCATCGGCGACGACCAGCTCTGCTTCGTGGTCTGGCGACATCTGTTCGACGCGGGCCTCTTCGTCAACCCGGTGATCAGCCCCGGCGTGCCGGTGGGCCGCGCCCTGCTGCGCACCAGCTACATGGCCACCCACACCAAAGACCACATGGACCAGGCGTTGGCGATCTATGAGCAGGTGGGGAAGGCTTTTGGTTTGATTGCGTGATGCATCAGACCGCGACGGTGTTGGAAAAAAGTATGTGCGCTCCGGTCAGCCCGTCCGGAGCGCACATGGGGAGAGGAGGGGAAGGAAATACAACGCAAGACACCCCTCAGACGCAGGGTTCCAGCAAAAGGTTCCCCAAGCGTTGACAAATTTCTGCGAACAGGCTAAGATCACCCTTCATGCAATCTCTTCAACTTCGCCAGCGCGATTACCTGCTGCGCATCAGCCGGGCTATGACCGCCCGGCTTGACCTGCCCTCTCTCTTGCGCCTGATTCTCAACAGCGCCGTGGAGATGGTCGGCGCCGAGGTAGGGCTGCTGGTGCTGCGCCAGGCTGACGGCCGGCTGGCGCCGCAGGCGATCTATGGCCTGCCGCCGGCCAGGGCTGTTCAGGTAGCCGCCCTGCTGCGGGAGGGCCGCGATCTGGCCGGCGCGGGCGAGGGGGGACGCACTTCGCCGGAACTGCCGCTGTCGCTGCTCTCCGCGGCCGCGGGCATCCCCCTGCGCCAGGTGGTGCAGATGCCGCTGCGCAGCGACGACGAGCTGATCGGCGCGATCTATGCCTTCCGCAGCGGCGGCGCCGCCTTCGGCGTCAACGAGCGCCAGGTCTTGCAGAGCTTTGCCGACCAGGCAGCCATCGCCGTGCGCAACGCCCGCCTCTACGAGCAGGTGTCGGCCGAAAAGCGGCGCCTGGACGCGATCATCGAAAACAGCGCCAGCGGCGTGCTCATCCTTTCCCCCGACCGCCGCGTGCAGGTGATGAACCGGGCGTTGGCCGCGATGACCGGCTGGTCAGCCGAGGAGGCCCGCGGCGAACCCTGTTGGAAGATCCTGCCTCTGGAAAACTCCAGCCTGGGCAGCGCCGAAGGCGTCGCCGGGCAGAACCTGTGCGCCGCCCACGATGCACCCCCTCTGCCGCACGAGATCGATCCCGCCCGGCCGGAGCAGGCCCAAACCTCCTACTACGTCGAGGGCGACCTGCTGCGCCCCGGCGGCTCACGCCTGACCCTGGGCGTCACTTATACCCCGCTTTACGACAGCGAAGGCCGCCTGCTCAACATCATCGGCAACGTGGTGGACATCACCCGCTTCCGCGAGGCCGAGCAGATGAAATCCACCTTCATCAGCGTCATCTCGCACGAGTTGAAAACCCCGGTGGCGCTGATCAAAGGCTATGCCGGCACGCTGCGCCGGCCGGACGCAGCTTGGGACAGGGCCACCGTGGCCGACAGCCTGGCGGTGATCGAGGAGGAGGCCGACCGCCTCAACACCCTGATCGACAATCTGCTGGACGCCAGCCGCATCCAGGCCGGCGTTTTCAAGCTGGAGCCGGGCGCCGTGGACATGGCCCGGCTGGCCAGCAAGGTGGTGGAGCGCTTTCGCCGCCAGACCGAGCGCCACACCTTCGAGCTGGATTTCTCTGCTGACCTGCCCCTGGTGTTGGCCGACGAAGCGCGCCTGCGCCAGGTGTTGGACAACCTGACCAGCAATGCCATCAAATACTCGCCGCAGGGCGGGCCGATCCGCATCGGCGGCTGGCAGGATGGCCACGAAGTAACCATCTTCGTGGCCGACCAGGGCATTGGCATCCCGGAGGACGAGCAGGGCCGGCTCTTCGCCAGCTTCTACCGCGTCGATTCGGGCCTGCGCCGCCAGACCAAGGGCACTGGCCTGGGCCTGTACCTGTGCAAAGCCATTGTGGAGGCCCACAACGGCCGCATCTGGGTGCGCAGCGGCCAGGGCCAGGGCGCAACTTTCTTCTTTACCTTGCCGGTATACGCCGATGGCTTCAACTAAATCGATTCTGATCGTCGACGACGAACCGCGCATGAGACGCTTCGTGCGCATGAACCTGGAGCTGGAAGGCTTCAACGTCAGCGAGGCCAGCGATGGGCTGGAAGCAGTGCGCAAAGTGCGCGAGGAAGCTCCCAATCTGGTGGTGCTGGATGTGGAGATGCCTCACCTGGACGGCTTCGAGACCCTGGCCCAGATTCGCAGCACCTCCTCCGCGCCGGTGATCATGCTCACCGTGCGCGGCGAGGAGGAGGAACGCATCAAGGGCCTCGACCTGGGCGCCGACGACTATGTCACCAAGCCCTTCAGCGCCCGCGAGCTGGTCAGCCGCATCAACGCGGTGCTGCGCCGGGTCGAGCTGAGCTCGCCCGCCGAGCGCAGCAGCCTGGTGCAGGTCGATGACCGGCTGCAGGTGGACTTCGACAACCGGCTGGTGCTGGTCGAGGGGGAGCCGGTGAAGCTGCGCCCCACCGAGTACCGCCTGCTGCACTATTTCATCCAGAACCCCGGCCGCATGTTGTCCCACGAGCAGTTGCTTTCCCGGGTGTGGGGCCCCGAATATGTGGACGACAACCAGCTTCTGCGGCTCTATGTCGCCTACCTGCGGCAGAAGATCGAGCCTGACCCATCGAACCCGCGCTATATCTTCAACGAGCGGGGGATTGGCTATCGTTTCGTGGACTTCAGAGACGCATGAACGAGCTGCTCCGTTTGCCGCTCAGCCCGGCGCTGGTTCTGCTGGCCGCGGCCGCGCTGCTGCGCATCTTCTCCAGTCCGCGGCGCGCCCTGACGCTGGCCCCGCTGACGCTGCTCCCCCTGGCGGTCAGCTTCGTGCTGCTGATGGCCCTGCGCGCCGAAGGGGTCGTGGTCTGGGAGTTCACCTGGTGGCCGCTGGTGACGCCGCCGCTGCACCTGCGCTGGACGTTGGACGGCTGGAACTGGCTCTCGGTGCTGCTGATCCTGCTGACCGGCGGGGGCGCGGTGCTGCTGACCGGGCGTTCGCCCGGCAAGCGGTCGGGCGCGCACCACGGACTCAGCTTTGCCCTGCTGGCCGCGGCCGCGCTGACGGTGGTCACAGACAATCTGCTGACGCTCAGCGCCGCCTGGGTGGCCGCCGACATCCTGTTGGTGGCACGCGCCCGCGGCAGCAGCGCCAGAGGGGGCACCGCGCCCGTCTGGCTGGAGGTGGCAGGTAGCCTGCTCATGTTGATTGCCATCGGCATCACCGACAGCAGAGCCGCCACCGCCAGCCTGGCGACAGCCCCCCTGCCCGCGGAGACCATGGCGCTGTTGCTGGTCGTCGCCGGCCTGCGCATGGCCGCCTATCCGCTGCACCTGTGGCTGGCCCCCTCGGGCCAGGCGCGCGACCGGGGCACCCAGCTTCTGATCAACTGCGTGGTCCTGATCACCGGCGGCTGGCTGCTGGGGCGCGTCTTCACCCTGGGCGCCGGCGCGTGGTTTGCCAACCCGCTCTGGCTGCTGATCCTTGTCCTCCTGACGCTGCTGGCCGGCCTGACAGCCTGGACCGCGCAGGAGCGCGACCGCCTCAGCCTGCTGAGCAGCAGCCGCGCGACCTGGCTGTGGCTGATCCTGGCGATGACCCCCACGGCCAGCGGCCGCGACGCCCTGGGCTGGGGCCTGGCCGGTGTGGTGCTGGGCCTGATTCTGCTGGCTGTGGGCCAGACCATCGACGAGCAGTGGCGCTGGCGGGCGCCCATGGTCCTGGCCGTGGTCACCCTGGCCGGGCTGCCCTTGACCGCCGGCATGCCCGCGCGCGCGCTGGCCGATCCCGTCAACCTGGCGCTGATGGCGCTGCTGGTGGTCGCCGATGGGTTGGCTGTCGCCGTGGCGCTGGCCGGTTGGCAGGCGCCCCGGTCGCGGCCCCCCCTGGTCGTGCTGCCAGCCGGCCTGTCGCTGCGTCAACTGCTCGGCCGGAGCGAAACCTGGGACGTGATGCGCCTTCTGACCGCGTTGGGCCTGGCGCTGGTTCCCGATCTGCTGTGGGGCATCCAGCCCGTGCGTCTGGCCATGCAGGCCGGCTTCAGCAACGTCCTGACCCTAGGCGGCATGCTCGGCCAGCTTGGCCTGGGAGGACTGCTGGCCATCGTGGCCGCCCTGGCGTTGGGCGTCCTCTTCCACCGGCTGGCCCAACAGCCTGAGGCCTGGTTCGGGCGCTGGCGGCCGCGCCTGGGCAGGGCCGTTGGCCTGAGCTGGCTGCTGGCCGGCGCCGCTTGGCTGGCCGGCTGGATCGAGCTCGGCTGGCGCAACGCGCTGCTGATCGTCGAAGGGGAGGGCTACCTGGGCTGGGTTGCCCTGGCCCTGCTGATCGCCATCCTGCTCTACGGCGTGTGACGCCCAGCCCGCGCCAGTCATCGTTCACCCTGTCACCCTGTCATGCAACCTCTTCCACCCTTTCCCGACCTGGAAACGCTTTTCGCCCAGGCGCAACAGTTGGCCGGCCTGCCCACGCTGCTCATCATCGGCGTGGGGACGGCGGTAGCCGTGGCTGCCCTGGATTGGCGGCTGGCGTTGGCCGCGCTGATGCTGGTCTATGTGGGGCTGGCCCTGCTGACCGCCAATCTGTTGCCGCCGCAGTGGGCGCTGCTGCGGGTCATCACCGGCGGCTTTGCCGCGCTGATCTGGTATCTTTCGGCCCAGCAGGCCGGCTGGGGAGGACGCTTCCTTCCCTTCCGCCATAGCCAGGGCGTGCAGGCGCGGCCGCTGGCCTCGACCACCCTCTTTCGCAGCTTGATGGTGTTGACCCTGGCCCTGTGGCTGGTGGTGCTGCGCCCCAGGCTGCCGCTGCCCATGCTGCCCGGCGACGCGCGTTTCGCCATCTTCTGGCTGGGCGCGTTCGGGCTGCTGGGGCTGGCCCTGGGCGCCGAAGCGCTGCAGACCGGCATCGCGCTGCTGCTCTGGCTGGCCGCGACCCAGTTGGTGGTGGCCGTCCTCCAGCCTGCGCCCGACCTGATCTGGCTGCTCAGCTCACTGGAGCTGCTGCTGGCGCTGGCCACCGGCTACCTGATGATCGCCCGCGGCCCGCTGTGGGCCGATGAACCAGGGGGCCAGGAATAATGTCCGGCGTCGTCGTCATCTTCACCCTGCCGCTGCTGGCCGCGCTGCTGGTCTACCTGCTGCGCCGGTGGCCGCTGCCCTCGACCGTTCTGGCCGGCCTGGCCGCGCTGACCTTGGGCTGGCTGCTGTGGCGCTGGCCCAACGATGAGGCGGTGCGCTTCCTCGGCCGCGTCGTGCGCGTCGATGCGCCCGTGGTGCTGCTGGATCAAACCTTCGTCCTGGACGCCGCCGCGCAATGGGTTTTGGGCTGGCTGGCCCTGGCGCTGGCCGGCGTCTATCTGGGCGCCTGGCGCGCCGCGCAGGGGCGCACCTTCTTCCCCTTCGGCCTGGTGCTGTGGAGCCTTTTCGCCGCCGCGCTCACCATCCGGCCCCTGTGGCTGGCGCCGATCCTGCTGACGGTGGTCATGGTGGTGGCGACCTTCGTCATCCAGGCCGGGCGGCAGGGCAGCACGCGCGGGGCGCTGCGGCCGCTGTGGCTGCCCGTGCTGGCCATACCCCTCTTTCTGATGGCCGCCTGGTACGTCGGGCAGACGCCGCTGGACCCCGAAAGCTCTCTGACCTTGCGCACGGCCGGCCAACTGGCCAGCGTTGGCCTGCTTCTGCTCCTGGCCCCCTGGCCGCTGCATGGCCCCGCCTTCAGCCTGGGCGAAGAGGGCCCGCCTCTGGTGACGGCCTGGCTGTTGATCGCCCTCCCAGCCGCGGCTGTGACCCTGCTGCAAGGGCTGCTGGTGCAGTTCGAGTGGCTGCAAGGGGCGGTCTTGTCCTACGCCCTGCCCACGGTGCGCCTGGCTGAGTTGCTGCTCTACGGCGGCATGGCCACCTGTCTGTGGGCCGGGCTGGCCGGCGCGGTGCAGACCAACGTCAACCGGCTGTGGAGCTACGCTTCCCTCTTTGCCTACGGCGCGGTGTTGATCGCTCTGGGGCTGGGCGCGCGCGGCTCCTGGGCGTTGGTCTGGCTGTTGCTGATCGCCCGCGGCGTGGCCATGGTCGTCTCCGCCTACGGCCTGGCCGTCATCCGCCAGCGCGCCGGCGGCCAGACCGATTTCACCCACGTCCAGGGGCTGGGCACCCGCCTGCCGTGGGCCTCGGCCGCCTTCCTCTTGGGAACGCTCAGCCTGGCGGGCATGCCGCTGACGGCCGGCTTTGCCGGCCAGTGGGCGCTGATGCAGGCGCTGGGCAGCACCGACTGGCTGCAAGCCGTGGTGGTGCTGGCCGGCGCGGTGGGGCTGGCCGTGGGCGTGATCCGCAGCTTGAGCGCACTGCTGGGGCCGCTGCGCAACCTGCTGCTGGAGCGCGAGGATCGGATCATCATCGTGCTGGCCGGGCTGGGTCTGCTGGCCATTCTGCTGCCCGCCTTCTATCCCACCGTCTGGCAAAAGCCGCTCAGCGCGGTGGTGGCGGCCTTTTCCAGCGTGGCCGGTGGGCTGTAGCCGCGATCTGATAGCTTTTGGAAGCAACGATATGTTATCGTGTAGGTTGTAACAAGAGCCTTTTGAAAAGCCAGCGCTCCTGCCGTCCGATGGTCATGGAGCGCTTTTGTGTGAAAGTGTGGTTTCGATGGATCAACGACCTTCGTCGCGGCTGAGCGGCTTCTATCGTCAGAGCCTGGAGCAGCGCCTGGCCACCGTGGCCGACTGGGCCGGTCTGGATGACGCCGACCTGGCCGCCCTGCGCGCCGGCCTCAGCGTCGAACAGGCCAACCATCTGGTGGAAAATGCCCTGGGCCTCTTTGCCCTGCCGCTGGGCCTGGGCGTCAACTTCCTGATCAACGGGCGCGACTATCTGATCCCCATGGCGGTGGAAGAGCCGTCGGTGATCGCCGCGGTCAGCAATGCGGCGCGGCTGGCGCGGGCCGGCGATGGGTTCAGGGCCGGCAGCAGCGAGGCGTTGATGATCGGCCAGGTGCAGTTGCTGCAGGTGCCTGATCCCCAGCGCGCCGAGCAGGCGATTCTGGCTGCTGAGCCCCGCCTGGCCGCGCTGATCGATCCGTTGCACCCATCGCTCAGGCGTGCGGGCGGCGGCTTTCGTGGCCTGGAGGTGCGCCATCTGCCCGACACGCCGGCCGGGCCGATGGTGATCGTCCACCTGTTGCTGGATTGCCGCGATGCCATGGGCGCCAATGCCGTCAACACCGCGGCCGAGGCTGCCGCGCCGCTGCTGGAGGCGCTGTCGGGGGGACGGGCCCGGCTGCGCATCCTGAGCAATCTCAGCGATCGCCGCCTGGCCTGGGCGAGCTGCCAGATTCCCCTGCACGCTTTCGCCAGCGACGCCGTGGAGGGCGCCCAGGTGGCGGCCGGCATCGTCGAGGCCAACGCCTTTGCCTGGGCTGACCCCTATCGCGCCGCCACCCACAACAAGGGCATCATGAATGGCATCGACCCGCTGGCCATCGCCACCGGCAACGACTGGCGGGCGCTGGAGGCCGGGGCCCACGCCTACGCCGCGCGCGATGGGCAGTATCGCGCCCTGACCGATTGGCGCCTGCTGACCGGCGAGGAGGGCGAGCCGGCGCTGGCGGGGCGCATCGAGCTGCCGCTGGCCGTGGGGATCGTCGGCGGCGCGACCAAGGCGCATCCCACGGCACAGGCGGCGCTGAAGATCCTGGGCGTGACCTCCGCCCGCCAACTGGCGGAGGTGATGGCGGCCGTCGGGCTGGCGCAGAACCTGTCGGCGCTGCGCGCCCTGGCCGCCGAGGGCATCCAGGCCGGCCACATGGCGCTGCATGCCCGCCATGTGGCGCTGGCCGCGGGCGCGCCGCCCGATCTGGTGGAACAGGTGGCGGCTCAACTGATCGCCGAGGGCCAGATTCGCGCCGCGCGCGCGGCCGAGATTCTCGCCACGCGGGCTGATGACTGATGACAACCATGGAGTTTCGGAGATGACCGAAGTGAAAGACAGCGTTTTGTTGCGCCCCAATCGGCCGGTTGGTGTGGTCGGCTATGGCGCCTATGTGCCCATGTACCGCCTGCCGGCGCGCGAGGTGGCGCGGGTCTGGAGCGGCCGGGACGCCGAGCTGCCCATCGAGGAAAAGGCGGTGGCCGGGCTGGATGAAGACACGGCCAGCATGGCCATCGAGGCGGCGCGCAACGCGCTGGCCCGGGGCCAGATCGACCCGCGGCGCATCCGCGCCGTCTGGGTGGGCAGCGAATCGCACCCCTACGCGGTCAAGCCAACCTCGACCATCGTGGCCGAGGCGCTGGGAATCACGCCGCTGACCCAGGCGGCCGATTGGGAATTTGCCTGCAAGGCCGGCACCGAGGCGATGCAGGCCGCCATCGCCTTCGTCGGCTCCGGCATGGCGCCCTATGCCCTGAGCATCGGCATGGACACCGCCCAGGGCCGGCCGGGCGACGCGCTGGAGTACACGGCCGCGGCCGGCGGCGCGGCTTATCTCCTGGGTCCGGCCGAGGAGAGCCTGGCGGTGATGGAGGCGTCGCTGTCCTACGTCACCGACACGCCCGATTTCTGGCGCCGCGCCCATGCCCACTATCCCAGCCACGGCCAGCGCTTCACCGGCGAGCCGGCCTATTTTCACCACGTGACCAACGCTGCCCAGCTCATGCTGGCGGAGCTGGGGCGCAAGCCGGGCGACTATCGCTACGCGGTGCTGCATCAGCCCAACCTCAAGTTTCCCCAGCGCGCGGCCAAGCTGTTGGGCTTCAAGGCGGAGCAGATCCAGGCCGGGCTGCTGGTGGGGCGCATCGGCAACACCTACGCCGGCTCGTCGCTGGTCGGCCTGTCTGCGGTGCTGGACGAGGCGCGGCCGGGGGACCGGGTGCTGGTGGTCTCCTTCGGCTCCGGCGCGGGCAGCGACGCCTTTTCGCTGGAGATCACCGAACGGATCGAGGCCGCGCGGCCGCGCGCGCCGCAGACCCAGGACTACATCGCTCGCCGCGTGGAGATCGACTATGCGACCTATGCACGCATGCGCGGCAAGCTGCTGATGAAGTAGGATTGAAGATCATGAGACAAGTATACATCGCCGGCATCGGCCAGACTCCGGTGGGTGAGCAGTGGGAGCGTTCGCTGCGTCACATCGCCCATGACGCCATCATTCCCGCGCTGCGCGATGCAGCAGTGGAGCGCGCCGATGCCCTCTACGTGGGCAACATGCTGTCGGGCGACCTGGTGGGCCAGGAGCATCTGGGCGCGTTGGTGGCCGATTTCGTCGGCCTGCGCGGCATCGAGGCCTACAAGGTTGAGGCGGCCTGCGGCTCGGGCGCGGCCGCGCTGCGCACCGGCTACATGGCGGTGGCCGGCGGGCTGCACGACGTGGTCATCGTGGCCGGCGTCGAAAAGATGACCGACACCGTGGGCCGCGAGACCACGGCCGGCCTGGCTATGGCCGCGGATCAGGAATACGAGGCAGCCGAGGGGGTCACTTTCGTGGCGCTCAACGCGTTGCTGATGCGCCGCTACATGCACGAGTACGACGTGCCGCACGGCGCGTTCGGCTATTTCGCCGTCAACGCGCATCACAACGCGGTCGCCAACCCCAACGCCATGTTCCCCTCGCCCATCACGCTGGAAAGCTATCGCAAGGCAACCATGATCGCCGACCCCATCAACCTGATGGACAGCTCCCCTATCTGCGACGGCGCGGCCGCGTTGGTGCTGGTCTCTGAGGAGTATGCCCGGGCGCTGGGCGCCGGCCGCCGGCCGGTGCGCATCGCCGCCTCGGCCGTGGCCACCGACAGCCTGGCCATCCACGACCGGCGCGATCCACTCTGGCTGGATGCAGCTTACATTAGCAGTCGCAAGGCCTTGCAGCAGGCTGGCATCGGACGCGAGGAGATCGACCTGTTCGAGGTGCATGACGCCTTCACCATCATGGCGGCATTGTCGCTGGAGGCCAACGGCTTCGCCGAACGCGGTCGCGGCGTGCGTCTGGCGGAGGAGGGGGAGATCACCCTGGAGGGGCGGCTGCCCATTGCCACCATGGGCGGGCTGAAGGCGCGCGGCCATCCGGTCGGCGCCACGGGCGTCTACCAGGTGGTGGAGGCCACTCTGCAACTGCAAGGGCTGGCCGGCGCCAACCAGGTGCACGACGCCAACGTGGCCATGGCGCAAAACATCGGCGGCAGCGGCGCCACCGTCCTGACCCACATCCTGATAGGCGACTAGCAGATGGCGGCGGGCGGAAGGCGAGGCTTCAGCACGCAGGAGTCGAGGCTTCAGCCGGCAGGAGTCGAGGCTTTAGCCGGGCGCCGTGCCAAACCCGGCTGAAGCCTCGACTCCGAGCTGCTTTGACCGGTTGCCGATACGCAGGAGTCGAGGCTTCAGCCGGGCGGAGTCGAGGCTTTAGCCGGACGCCGTGCCAAACCCGGCTGAAGCCTCGACTCCGAGCTGGTGTGTGCCAAACCCGGTTGAAGCCTCGACTCCGAGCTGGTGTGTGGGGTTTGCGCCGGCCGGGGCTGAGATCGCCTGTTCACCGCCCTGGCCGGCGCAAAAAAGAACTGTCAAAAGCTATCAGCGTCCGGTTTGACGCTGTCAGCAGGGCACTCTGATAGCTTTTGACGCAGACAGTGTGATAAAATCCACGTTGTTGTTCAGGCGCCTGGCATGAGAAGACCCCACAGGTCGCCGCCGCCGGGCAAACTACGGCTTGATGCGCAGGCGCCGCGTCCCCTCTGGGAGGCGACGCCCGAAGCCCTGGACTCAACGTGAACAAGCCTTGCGCCGCAGGCGTCCCACGCCTGTGGCAGCAAAACCAAAAGGAGTTACCTGAGATATGTCTGTTGCACGCACTTGGCGCACACGCAAACAGCGCTACGGGTTGATGGGGGAGCGCTGCGACTACTGCCACAATGCCATCTTTCCGCCGCGCGATGTCTGCCCGCACTGTGCCGAGCCTGCCCAGCGGGAATTTGCCCTCAGCGGCCGCGGCGCGGTCTATTCCTACACCACGGTCTTCGATCCGCCCACCGGCTTCGAGGCCTATGCGCCCTACCCCGTGGCGCTGATCAAGCTGGAGGAAGGCCCCATGGTCACGGCCCAGTTGACCGACGTGGCGCCGGATCAGGTGCGGATCGGCATGCCGGTGGAGATGGTCACCCGCAAGCTCAGCGAGCAGGGCGATGAAGGGGTCATCGTCTACAGCTACAAGTTCCGCCCGCAGCTTCAGCGCCCGGCGCTGACGGCCTGACGGCCTGACGGTCGATCTGCGAGAATCAATGGGGTGGGGTCAAACTGGGTTGGCCGGCCCACCGGCTGACAAATTGCTCAGAATGCCCAAAGCAGCGCACACCGTGCGCTGCCTTTTTTGTCAGATGTGCTCAGTTGGCCAGAGATCGGGCTCTTCTTGCGTGGACTTGGCTCGCCTCTGCGGAAACGCCATTCGCAGGGCCATGACCTCGGTCTGCGGGACAAATACCTGGCGTTTGATGCGAGGCCTGAACAGTTGCCCCAGGGGTCAGGTGCGGTCTGAGGGCTGGTCAGCGATTGCCAGAGTTCGCTATTGGGGAATTTGCTGGCATTTGCGCTGATTTGGGCACTTGCTTTATAATTACTGGCACGAGCACCGGCGCCCGGCCGGTGATTTCCGGTCTGTGCGCCGCTCCCGCGGCGTTTGCTCAACTTTGGTTTCCACCCTGGGGCCACGCTGTTGACCGACTTCTCAGGCTGACGACACGTCTTCTTGCTCTATATGGCCGACCTGCGATCCCTTGCGCTCGAACAGCTTATCCAGCAGTGCAATGCGACGACGATCAGGTATCTGCGTCTGCACGAGGCTGGGGATGATTGCTATTGCCTGGAGCTCTTCCGGCGCGCCTTGCAGGAGCACGATGAGCGCGCCTGGGCCTACATCTACACCACCTACAGCACCGAGGAGTTTCTGGGGAAGCACTATGTTCTGAAGTGGGTGCGCAGTTGGCTGCATGGCCGCCACGGCGCGGCGATTCGCAGCGCCTTCACCGAGGAGGAGATCGTCCACGAGATCTGGCTGCGCTTCGCCCAGTCAGAGGTGGCGCGCAGCTTCAGCTTCGAGACCATGAGCCAACTGATGAGCTACCTGCGCCGGCTGATCAACAATTTCATCATGGATGCTGCCCGACGGCGCGCCCCGCAGATCATCGAGTCCTCCACCGAGCAGGAGGCCGCCGGCCTGGAGCAGAAGATGCACACGATGCCTGACCGCGCCAACGGCGTGGAGAGCATGGTGTCGGAACATGAGGCCATGGCAGAGATGCTGCGCGAGATCGACGATCATCTGATTGCCAACGAGCGCGAGGGGCTGGTGTTTCACGGCTACTTTTTGGAACGGCTGCCGCCGCGCAAGCTCTATCTGTTGCACCCCAACCTGTTCGCGCCCGGCGAAGTGGAGATCATCCGCACCCGTCTGGTGCGTCGTCTGCGCAAGTCCCCCTTCATCCTCAACCGCTACATTCAACTGGTGGTGTTGGCCGACAACGAGCGCCTGGGGCTGGTCTTCCAACATGCCATCCTGGACAACTGGACCGACGAGCAGCTGTTGCAGCGCTACCCGGCGTGTTTTCCCGATCTCGGCGCGCTGCTGGCGGCCAAGGTCGAGACTGTGGAGCTGCTCCACGGCAACCCCACCCTGCTGCAGATGCTTCGCATCTAGTACAAGTTGGCGTAGATAACTCTTCAGTTTACCTGTTACCTGCTCCCGGCGGATCCGTGATCCGCCGGGTTTGCGCCCACAACGCCGCCGGTTCACGGAACCGGCTTGAGCAGTGAGTGAAGACCGATTTAGGCCGACGTGACCTGGTGCAAGTTGGCGTGAATAACTCTTCAGTTTACCCACTCCCGGCGGATCCGTGATCCGCCGGGTTTGCGCCCACAACGCCGCCGGTTCACGGAACCGGCTTGAGCAGTGAGTGAAGACCGATTTAGGCCGACGTGACCTGGTGCAAGTTGGCGTAAATAACTCTTCAGTTTACCTGCTCCCGGCGGATCCGTGATCCGCCGGGTTTGCGCCCACAACGCCGCCGGTTCACGGAACCGGCTTGAGCAGTGAGTGAAGACCGATTTAGGCCGACGTGACCTGGTGCAAGTTGGCGTAAATAACTCTTCAGTTTACCTGCTCCCGGCGGATCCGTGATCCGCCGGGTTTGCGCCCAACAACGCCGCCGGTTCACGGAACCGGCTTGAGCAGTGAGTGAAGACCGATTTAGGCCGACGTGTACTAGTCTGCCGCCAGGACAGCGCGCTGGGCGGGTGCGAGCACGTTGGTTGAGTAGGCCGCCGTATCGAAACCAACGTGCTCGCACCCGGCCGCTGAGTAGTTGCGATTCGCACGGAGCGTCGAGATGAGCGCCGTCGCAACAACTATTGAAGGTTCGAGGTGTTGAGTCTATTATGGACAGTGGCGCAAGGCCACGGCGCGATTCCTTTTGGCAATCGTATAACCGAGGAGAACATTTGAGAGGCTTGATGACCAGCTAATGGCAACTCCCGCTTTGACGACCGAGCACATCCCCACCGAGCAGTTGATCCTGCACGCGTTGGGCCACCATGATGCCGATTGGGAAGCGCATCTGGCGATGTGTGACATTTGCCGCAGTCGGGCCGAGACCTATCGTGCGGTCTTGACTGCTACCCGCGAGACTCTGGCTGCCGGCCCCGGCCGGGTCAATCTCGTATCGCTGGACAAACCGCTGGTTCTGGAAAGCAGTGAATGCGAGGTGGGGGATGGTCAGCACACCCTGCGGGTCACTTTGCGCTCCGAACCCGGCGTCCTCTATGGTCATCTGACGGTGGACGATACCTGCGTCTGCTGGCACAACGCACCGGTGCGGCTCTTTGGGCCGCAAGGTTTGGTGGCCAGCAGTCGGGTGGATGACGAACGTGACTTTGTGCTGCCGCTGCCGACCGCGGGCCAGTCCTACAGCCTGGGGCTGGTGCTCACCCGGTATGAGACGCCTGAACTGCAGATCATCGGCAGCTTTGAGGTGCGCTGAACTGCACGGGCCGGCGGCGAAGGGGTGGGGATCATTCCACGAAGATCTCCACTAGCTCGCCATCCTCGCGATCCTGCACCTCCACCAGCTTGCCGGTGGCGCCAGCTCTGACCATTTCGGCCAGATGCGTCAGGTCGAAGCCTTCCATCTCCGGGGCAAAGCGGGCGCCCATCTTCAACCCCACATCCACCAAGCCCATGGGGATCGTCACATTGACCTTGTTGCGGCCGGTCTGAGCATCGGTGACCCGCACGCGCAGCCAGCGCCCCGCGCTGGCGGTGGGGCCGCTGGCATGGGTCGCCTGCGCGCGCCGGCGGTCGGCCGCGCTGAGGGCCTCCAGCAGGCGGAAACCATCCTCAGCCGAGATCTTGCCCTGCTCGACCATCTTGAGAACGCGCAGTCTTTCATCGCTCGTCGTCATGCTTGTGTTGCCTCTGGTATGCTGGCGGTGTGCCGGTGGCATTGGCGCGCGGCCACGTCGGGGGACTTGGCGTCAGGCGTTGCCGATCTTGTAGCGCATGGCCAGGTGGTTGCGCATGATGCGAAAACCTGCCCTCTCCAGCGCCTGAATCAGCTCACGGTGCTCACCCTGATGTTGGACGCGCACCGGCCAGCGCGGATAGGTTTCTAAAAAGCTCAGAGCATAGCCGACCAGCGCCTGCTCCAGTTGGCCACGGCAGCTTGGGTGGACGGCGAAGCTGAGCCGGTGGATGCCCTGCCAACGCTGGGCGTCGATGGAAAGCCAGGCCGACAGCCCCTGCGTGCCCGGAATGGCCCAGCGCCTGACCCGATTGCGGCCCATCAGCTCCCAGAACTTCTCGCCCAGGCGGCTTTCGGCCAGTTGCATGAAGTCATGGGAGCGCACCGGCCGCCACCACTGGGCCAATTCGCTGCGGCAGGCGGCCTCCAGCGTGTAGCGGGCCTGCCATTCGTTGTGCTGGTATGGGCGCAGCCCGGCCGGCGGCTCAGCCTCTGGCAGGAGCGCCGGCAGCCGGTCGATCTGCAAGATGGCCTCTTCGGTCACCCCTTCGAAGCCCAAGTGCTGGTAGAGAGCCTTGGCCACGGCGTTGTCGGTGCGCACCTGCAAGACGGCCCAACTGCCGCGGCGCTCGGCGATCCGCTCCTGGGCGGCCTGGATCAGCGCCCGGCCGATGCCGCGCCCCTGGTAGTCCGGGGTGACAGCCACGTTGGCGATCTGCCAACGGTTGCCGTAGGCATCCAGGCGCTGGATGGTCACATTGCCCACCACCCGGTCGTCCTCGATCCAGACAAAGCCGCCCAACACATCTTCCAGGTAGGGGTCTGAGCGCGCCATCAGGCTGACCAGCGGTCCCATGTGGGAGAGCATGCGCAGGTCGCGCAGCGCGGCAATGCCGCCCGGCTCCAGCTCGCCTGTGAAGGCCTCCTCGATCAGGAGTGCTACCTGGTTGAGGTCTTTGCGTGGGTCCAAGGGGCGCAGGCCGCGGTAGGCGGCGCGTTGATCGATGGCAAGCTGGGCGCTCATGGTATATCGCATCGTTACGGTCAAGAATGGCGTAATGATGACACAGCTTGAGCGTTTTGGCAAGTCACCCGGCCGCGTCTGCCTGCATCAACTGCCCAACGCATCCAACAGCCGGGCCGCCTCCTCGATGGAGATCTTGCCCTGCGCCAGCAGATCCAACACCGTCTTGCGTTCAGCGGCCAGGTCGGTCTGCTGGCCAGGCTGGGCGGGCTGGGCAGGCTGGGTGGGCGAGTCGGCGCGGATGTCCACGCGCACGCGGGTGGGGCCGCTCCACTCCGGCGAGCTGCGGAAGTTGTCGGCCGCCTCGCGCGCCTCGGCGGCGATGTCGTCCACGGCGCGGCGCAGCTCGTCGCGGATGCCCTCGATGTCGATCTGCGCCACGGCCCGCCGCAGTTGCTGGCCGACGTCCTGGCAAAGCTGCCCCAGGTCGGCGCTCAGGCGCAGCCAGTTGTCGCCGTGGTCGAAGCTCCAGGCGTTGCCGTTGCCGGCGCTCTGTTGATTGTTCTGTGTCATGGGTACTCACTCCAAAGGGGTTGCGCTCAACGTTCGTTTTGCAGCAACGTGATGGCCTCTTCGGCGTTGATCTTGCCGGCGGCCAGCTCTTCCAGCACGGCCTGGCGCTGCTGGACGCTGCGCTGGCGGGTTTCGGCCGGCGGCTCTTCCAGCAGCTCGAAGCCCAGGGCGCGGATCAGCTCGTTGAGCCGGCCGCGCACCGTGGGATAGGACAGGCCCAGCTCGTCGCCGACCCAGTTCAGCTTGCCCTGGCAGCGCACGAAGACCTCCAGGAAGTCCATTTGCTCGGTGTTCAGGGCGGCGAAACGGCCTAAGGTGAAGGCCCCTTCCAGCGCGGTGTCGCAGGCGCGGCAGTGCAGGCGGGTGATGGTCATGGCCTCGCCGCACACCGGGCAGCGGCCTCCATAGCGGTTCATAGCTCTCTCCTGTGGTGCGGTCTGGCTGGCAGCGCCGGCCTCGTGGCGATGTCTGAGCCTGTTCAGGCCGCCCGATGCGGCGCGGTTCTCGTTCATCGGGGCGCCGGCAGAGCCGCTGTGCCAGATCAAAGAATCTCAATCCATCAAGAATATATCACATAACCTGAATGATGTCAATATAGAGTTGAAAAATATTGATATTGAAATGAAATATCCATGCCTGGGGCGCAGCCGTCAATGAAAATGGCGGGCTCGGTAGCTGCGCACAGACCGGCCCGAACGGCTGTTTTCAGGTCAGAAGCAAGCGTCCGGCGTCGCCGGCTGAGCAGGGATGAAAAAAGAACAACGCCGCTGCACACTGCAGCGGCGTTGTCGCGCGGGGGAGGATGATGGATTATACCAGACCGATACATCAGAAAAAGGCTGGCTTGTCCACTATTTATTCGGAGTTCGTTTGCGTGGTCTGGCGCGGTGCAACCTCACCAGCGCGCCTGATGCTCCTCGGCGAAACCGATCAGGCCCTTCACTGTGACCATCTCGCCCTCGTCGGTCTGCACCTGGCCGGCGTAATGGCCGAACATCTGATGCACCTCGCTGGTGATGATCAACAGGTTGGTGCGGGCGACGCGCTCCATGAAGGGGGTGAAGACCAGTCCAGCCGGCCGGTGGGGGTGAGGAGCGGGGAGGGGGTGGTGATCTCGTGCTGCGTGGTCATGGCGCTAATCCCGTTGTTGAGCCGTCAGGGTGTGGGCTGCTCGAGGCGATCCAGGATGCACGTTGGTCAGCGCAGCGCGGCCGGCCGGCTGTCTTCCGGCGTCGGCTTGCCCCACCACAGCGTCTTGAACTGCGCGCTCTGCACCACGGCCAGATAGATCGGCCGGCCTG
>Ga0209096_1000525_pt1 | contig 51306 bp, 55 predicted proteins | sample AD_UKC034_MetaG_FD_184407 | JGI IMG/M metagenome (GOLD analysis project Ga0209096, IMG submission 184407) | Active sludge microbial communities of municipal wastewater-treating anaerobic digesters from USA - AD_UKC034_MetaG (SPAdes) (version 2) | ecosystem: Engineered > Bioreactor > Anaerobic >...
TTTCTTAACCGTTTACAAAAAAAACGAAACCGTTTCGCGATACCTCGAGGAAATTAGTTCGGGAAAGCATTTGAATGGAGCGAATCGAGAATCGTGGAAACGCTATGCAAGAGACTTGTCGCGGTTGTTGAACCGAGACGCTTACGCCGCAGCGTCATCGATCTTATTGCTTCGTTTTAAGATTCAAGATTGGCGATTAAGGAAAACCAATGAGTCCAAGTGAAGTCTCACCTTCTGGATAAACGTAGCCGGGGGCGCTACAAAAGGCGTTCTAAAGGAATTCGAAAAGATTAATAAGCCCAATGACATCGATAATTATGACAATGTATCGTTTTGGCGTTTGCGTTGGAGTCTCTAAGGCAGACAAGAAAGCATGCCCGACTAAAGCCTAAAGCCGTAAAAATAAGAGGACTGTGGTAAATATCGGTTATGGAGCGCGACAGCTACGTATTTCCAGTAGGTGAGCCTTCAGGTTCGCTTCATGGGCTTCTTACAGAGCATCATTCCAGATTACCGGGTGTTTAACCACATTCGAAAATTACCCGGCAAACTAAGCCGACATAAATGTCGGCGCTCCGTATAACCCGCTTATAACGGGGTAAATATGTTTTTTTTGCGAAGCTGCTCGCTTCCTTATCAAAAAAGAGCGTTCCTTATTTTTACCGTATTAGGCTAAAGTCGGTCGCTCCAAAAAGCGGTGTTCCGAAGACGGGGCTCTATGACATCAAGAGCGCGCGATAAACGGATATCATCAATAAAAAAACATCTATTTCGAAACCGCGTTTCGTCAATAGATGTTTTTGGCTTGGCAAAGGCTGATAATTTTGATACAATGAAACTATTGAATAACAATAGCAAGCATCGGTTTAGTAATCGCAAGCGCAGGTGTAAATCGAAAGCACGGATTTGACCTAAATCTGATTATACTAATGTCTCTAAGTATCTTTTTTCCGCTTCCTGCAATGTGTAATTTGAAAACGCTGCATTCAAAGCATCGAGCATTCTTTTGATTTCAGCCCTTGTGTACCCGAGGTTCTTACAAGCCAAAAGCACATATCCGGAACAGGCGGCATTTGACCAAACATCGCTTCCAAGTAATTCTGAAAGCGTGGCTAGTGATTGTCCATCTTGCATACTCATATCACCTTTGTTCTGGTGTTATATAAGTATACGCATATTTCCGAACAATTATTCCAGCATGGATTCCTGCTCCAAACGCAAGCGATTTTCCAGCATATAACTCAGACATTCAGAGCAATCACTTAGTTCGGGTTTCGACATCAATTCATGCAATTTTATCGCATATTCCGAGGAAAACGAAGTTGTCAACTGTGCAAATCTGATCAATTCCAGCTTGCCCATCCGATGAGGCTGTATGTTAAAATTGATTTCACGACGTAACCGCGCAAGCATACTGAATCCACCGTAATCGATATCTCCCCAGTGAAACCATGGTAAATCTCCAGATGCATCGGAAACTGCTTGCAGGAAGATATGTTTTGCCGGGCTGTACTGTCCTCCATGATAGATAACAAGTTCATCTGTTTTTCGCAGCTTTCCAATATAATCAAAGTAGGTAACTGCGAATTCCATGGTAGAGGGTATGGAGGTGGTATTGTAGTTGCTCCGTATTTGATTTGGCAGAGAGCACAGCCTCGTACATTTGATCCGTGTGTTCTGAACTCGCTTGCTTCAAACCGGAATATGTAGCAAAAACAAGTGAGTTGTATTCTTGTACACCACCAGCTTCAAGCTCACTCAAAAGTTTCATTACTGGGATTGCATATGGTTGAGGCGTAATTATTTCTATAAAAGAACCATCTAAAAATTCTTTTTCCACCCAGCCAGTTTTTATGAAGCGACCAAGAATCAGTCTCGCTTTTCCGCTAAATGTCAAGCTGCCTTCTTGGATCTCATCGTCTTCTTCGGGAACGAATTCTTTATCCTCTTGTAAAGAGATGAGAGCAGAAATATAATCGTCAACCCTAATATTGAGCTCAAACTGAAACATTTGGTGTAATAGTAATAAAGCCTCTACATATATTTCGCGATTGGTTGACACCAGAACTGAGAAAAAGTTGCCTGGTAGCACATCAAAAATGGCCATTATTTCATCTCTCTTCTTCACAAGGTTAGATGCTTATATAAGTTAGGTATTATCTATTTCCGGATTCACTTTTAAGGCCTTCCATTGGTCTGTAAAATGGATTGCAGCGCTTAAGGAAGACAGTATTTTCTTTATTTTAGCAAAGAAGTCATCAGCTTTTTCGCTGAAAGCGGCATGTAAGGAAGAAAACATCTCAGCCGCACAATTTACGGCTTTTCCAGTTTTCATCATAAGTCTCAGATGAATATTCGCTCTCCAAGATTTCATTGGTCTCACGATCCGCATCAAAAGTAACAAGATGGTACAGCGTGCCGTCTTCAGAAATCACTTCCTTTAACCAGTCAATGACCTTGCCCTGCCCACAGTGAATGCAGAAACCGTCATCGCCAAATGTGTGCCTTGTCTCTCCGCAGACTTTACAAATACAGCCGTCCTATACATGAGGTTCTGATTTACGACAGTTGGTACAAAAATGGAGCTTATCGTCGCCAGCATGCCAATGATGTCCATCACCGCACATCTCGCCGCAGCGGACGCATTTACAGGCGAAATTCCAGAAATGGCCTTGCTTTTTACATTTGAGTTTTCCTAATAGACTCATAGTAGCCTCCTAATTTCTTACCAGCCGCCGCGAACGCCGCCGCTGCCGATACCTTCGTCGGCGTTTGCCATGCTTTCCTCATAAGATAGCTTTTTGCGGGGCAGCGGGGCGGGGTCTCCGCAACGGACGCATTTGCCGTCCTTGTAGTCGTGCGGGAAATTATTGATGTCGCCGCAGACTTCGCATTGATCGTAGCAACGGTCGGGGACGCGCCGCCATTTGTGCATTGTCTCACCCTTGCCGCACCGTTTACAGCGATAGAAGCATTTGCTGAAGCGTTGATATGGTTCCGGCTTCACAAGTTCCCATTTATGCCCAAAGATTTTGCAGAAAAGTTCCATGGATTCGCCCTCCTAATAGCTGTTGTTATGCTTGCAAAGGTTATGTTTATGGCGCTGGTATCAAATTGATCTTCATCTAATTTATTTAGCCTTCTCCATGCGCTACTATATTACTGGTTAACGTTCATCATCATATTGTAATGTTGCGTCTGATCGGTAGCTGTAAATATCTTCTCGAACACAGTTCTTATCTGTTGCGGCTCAATAGCGGAAGCATCGAAGAACAGACCATCATTGAAACCGCGCGCTCCGATGTTCAGAACCGCAAGCATAGCCGCTGCCACATTGTAGTCGGTTTTATCGATAGAACCATCCGAAAGCGTAGTTTCAAAGCGATGTCGGTTCTTTTCCAACAAATCGGTTCGCAGATCACCGCTGGAATAACCACATATCTGAAGGTAGTAGTATTCCAGAATGCGTCGCGTCACGTTGATAAGTGCAATCGAATCGGTTGCCGTTCTGTACTCTTCCCAAAGGGAGTCATATGTGTTTTTCACAGGCGAGAAATTGACCTTCCCGCCTCCAACGCGCTCATCGGGGCGCGTGCATTCAATGATATATGACTGGTTGTTCTCGCGCTTCTTCAGCTCGTATATTCCGACGCACTCATTTTCCGCGATTCTGTTATATGAGACTTCTTTAAAGAAGAATGGGTTGTGTGTCAGGCAGAAGAATTGTTTGATGTGGTCGTTCTGACTGCCGTGTTCTGTCATCCGGTAGTTGTTATAGCAGATGGCAATCAAATCGCGAACGAGAGACGCCACAGTAAACATACTGCTGCTGTCCATGCTGGAAACTGGATCGTCGATGACCACGATTTTATTGACGGTTTTTCCGTCATCTGACTGGCTGCCGACGACCATGTGATAGAAGTAGAGGAACGCGATGAAGTGGCGTTCACCCTCGCTGAGCCCTTTTGCGACCTTCTCGTCGGTTTCCCGTATAAGCTCGTAGACATACTGAGCGCCCGGCTTTTCTCGCAGGTAAAAGCCTTGGAATCCGGCGGCTTTCAAAAGCGTGTTGATGCTGTCCTTGGCGGCGGTCGTGTTCACAGTCTGCTGATTCAAACGCCCGATATCAGCTTGGAGAGCATTGGAGGCCTCCTTCGCTGCGCTCAGTTCACTGCTAAGCCTTTCAACATCAGCGGTGTGCCGTTCTATTCCGCTTTTATGTACAGCAACCTCAGACTGGCAAATAAAGGCCATGAGTTGCCAAACCTGTGTAATGCAATCCTGTTGCTTTTTGCCCCTTGCATCGATAACGGCGTTATACTCTTTGATTTTCGCGTTGATCTGCTCAATTACACCGTTGATGTCGAGCAGAATATCCGACAAATCAGAAAGGGTGACAGTCTTTGCAGGATCGTCAGTTTTCTGTTTCAGAAGGGTAACATTGTTTTGCGCCCGCTCCATGAACAGGTCGAATTTAGTCTTGTACTCCGAAAGCAACTCGCAGGTGAACGAATTCTTACTGTTCTCGGTGAGAATGGCGTGTATTGTGTTCAGCGCGGCTCTGTACGTCGCCACGAACTGCTCCAGCTCGGTAACGCTCTTTTTATACTGCTCGTCGAAACAGGATGCAAGGTCAGTCTCAAATGTGTCCGGCAAGTCCTGCTGGCAATACGGACATTTATTTCCCGCTTCGTGTTGGTATGCTTTATGCCCTTGGCTGAGCCAGCCGGTGGCGTTCAGTGTACGGACGAAGCTCGCAAAGGCAGAATCGCTGCTACCGACGATAGACTCCTCCAAAAGTGGCGATGCGGGAATGGTGGAAATATCGACGGGTTTGTATTCGGAGAACCTTGTGTCTGATGCACCATAAGCAACCGCGTGAAGCTGTGCGAGAGCCGCTTCGTCTATATCTACCGGCGAGCAGGTTTCCAAATGGGCGACAAATTTCTTCTTGTCGCGTGTATATCCGGCCTGCGTCTCCTTATACCGCGTTCTGACGGTCTCGGTCATGTCCCATACAGATTTCTCGTATGCGGCATCGACCTTTTTTTGTTTTTCTCTCTCCTCGGTGATCGTGCCGTCGATGGATTTGATTTTGGCATCAATAGCTCGTCTTTCGGCCGTCTTTTTATCGACCTCGGCTTTAATCTCCGCATTCTGTTGGGTGATTGTGAAAACGCCGGGAATGTTGCCATAGCTCTGGATGTTGTCAGCAATGAATTCCTCATTATACACCATAAGCTCATAGTCGCTGGAAGCCGCGCCGGAAACCCATTCTGTTGCGGCTGGAACGCCTATGTTCTTGGCGAGAGTAGATTTGCCGGTTCCATTGTTGCCGAAGAAAAAGTTGATAAGCGTCGGCTCAAACGACACCCCGGAGAAGGTATGGTCGTTCAGCGTGATTTTTTGAATTGCCGTCTTTATCCTGTTTTCCATATTCGCTCCTTTCCGTATTGCGTCTTTATTCGATATCGATGTGCAACCGCGCCATTGCATCGATCAAATTACAGTTTTTGATCGCCCAGTGTTCTTCGTCAAGCTCATTTCGCAATGATGCGTGCGCCATACCAAGCAACCCGATGTTCTGATTCAAAAGCTGCTGCTGGATACCTTGGAAGCCGGAGAAGCATATCTTAATCGTCTCGCCTTGTACCCGCATATCAGTAATGCGGCCGAGAAGCGCCGGATGGCTTGCTTCGGTATAACCAAAGTGCATATTCCTTTTAGCGAAGATACACGGCATACTCGCGAGCTCGGTAACTACGGCTGGCGTAAGGTCAATATACCGCTCCTTATGCTCTGAGCCGGTGTACTTCCGCAGTGCGCAGCTCTTAGCGATGGAGAAAGCACCGCAGTTGTAATCCTCGTTCTCAAGGACGAACAAGCAGTAGCTCTTTTGGCTCAGAGAAGCCCATTCCAGCTTATGACTCACTTTTTGTGGTACTGGTTGCGCGGCAAACATCGACATAAGTCCCTGCACCAGCTCTGGCGTGGCACAGTTGATATTCAGGTTTATGGTCCCAGCGTTCGTACCGACTTGAACTCCGGAGCCGGTATTTACCATCCCCTGTGTAACAGTTGGAAAGGATACGGCAGTTGGCTGTATAGCGACTGAGATTATTTCATTTTCATCTGTCATTCTCTCACCCCCACATAGAAACCCCTGCATCCTGCAACACCTGTAACAGGTTAATATTCTTTATTGTCCAATGCGTTCTGTACGATTCAAAGCCGTTCACCGTATCAAGCGCGTATTCGTTCTCAAGCAATATCTTTATCGGGATAGGAAAGAAGCGCTGGTAGTAGACCATCACACCGTTTTGCTGTTTACGGATGTCAGTTACAAACGCAAATGCGGCGTTTTTATCGCTTGGCGTGGTTTTACAGTATTCATCAACGATAATAGACGGAAATCTCTTTATTTCTGCTATTGCACTATCATCCAAAGGGGCAAAGCGTGTTGAGAGTTCAGGCGTCATATACTCGGTCAGAACGCGGTCTTTCGGCACTAGCAGATGGTCGGAGGTAAATGGGTCAAAGCCGACAAATAGATTATAGTAATTGGTGTTGGCAGGCCGCTGCAGGCCGTTCGCACCAGTTATTATCAAGTTAACCGTTGGTGAAAATGTGTCGGCGTGTCCGACCTGAACACCCTTCCCGTAGTTGTTGTATGTAGTCACTCCCCGCACGGCCGGTTCTGTACCGCCCACAGTGGTTTTAAGCTTGTCCTCCATACGCATTTCCTCAATTAATGTTGATCGTCAGAGTTCCGTTGAGCTCTTCGATCTGTACACCTTTACCGTAATTATTCATAATGACCTGCTTCGTAGTTTTAGGCACTTGTTTTTCCTGCTCAGAGCCGGGATCCTCCGCATCAGTAGAAGCTTCATCAACAATTTCAGCTTCGACAGTGGGTGCGGCTGTTCCTTCAGACGGTTCTGGCTCTGTGGTCTTAATTGGAACAACGGCGGAATATACCCGTTCTACGCATATCCCGGAATACTTAGGAGTCCAACTCTGTATTGTACTGCGACCGGGAAGGTTGTCTGGCCGATTCATCAGGATGTAGTGCCAAACTCCAATGAGGAACGCCTGAAAGCAAATTGCTGTAGCTGTAAGTAGCTGTGCCTTTGTTGAAGATGAGCCATCTTCATTTATGTAGAACACGGCTGTTTCCGGTATATCTTCATCATCTTTGATTATCTCGATGAGTTCCTGAACAAGGTACTCGTCTTTTTTTGTCTCCGTTCCTGTCTCAAGAAAGCCATGGGTGAACGTAATCATGCGCGTGAGCGCTTTTGTGTAATCATTTCGGACGCACTCATCAAAAGCACGCACCTCCGCCGAATCTGCTGCGAATGGCAAATAGATACCGCAGTTTTTTCGGCAGTTCTTATACGATGAGGTATTTTCTTTAAATGTGTTACCAGCGGGCGCAGTGAAGTTGGGGCTCATTGCCTTTATGAACGCCAGCATAGTTTCCGGGTCGGAAAGACCGTCGTGGTCGCCCATGTAATGCTCGCGCACACCGTTTCTTGACGGACGCGCTTTCATAAGCCGGGTCAAAAAGACTCCGCCGCACAAATATGGAATACTCTGGTTTGGCATCGTCTCTCCTCCTTAAAAACTAATATCGTTGCTAACGCTACTATCGCTGCTAACCATAGCGCAACAACCTTGCCAACTATTGGATAGCTCCTGTGAGAGATCACAGGGGCTTTTTTCCTTCCTGTGATTTCTCAACAAAAATCGCAGGAGGGAAAATCCATGTCAACCAATGAAAATCACCCGCAAATCCGAGAGCACTACATCTACGATCCCGCCACCAAGCAGCGCATTCCCGTCAGCGACGAAGTCTACAACGAGTTCTACCGCCCGATCTGGAACACCTTCCGCAAGGCGCACCGTCACGGCTGCTGTTCCTGCCCCGGAAGTAAATGGTGGTTATGCGGTGGCGACTGTGCCGTTTGTAAGTACCGTACCGCCGGGGACAGCCTTTCACTCGACCACGAGCAGGAGGTGGTTGGCGACATCCGAGAGGATGCGTCCGCCGATCTTGACGGCTTCGTGATCGACCGCATCGTATTTGAGCAGCTGCTCAAGCGTCTGGACGAGCTGATGCCGGAAGCCCGCCACATTGGAGAGCTCCGCCTCGACGGTTTTTCAGACAGCGACATCGCCAATATCATCGGCATCCCGCGCACGACATTCCACTCAAGGCTCAAGAGAGCCAAAGCCCAGCTCCACGACGAATACGATGACATCTTCTAATTAATACCCGCGGCTCTCCGGCTGCCGATGTTCGGTGGCCGGGGAGCTTTCTTGTTTGTCTTAATAGAATGTCAGTTCTTTACTTTTTCGTTTTACATCTTCAGCAAAGGTTTTTTTTAATGCTACTAATGGCTCCTATTTTTGCCATCATCCGCTATGCACTTTTGGAGACCTTTTTCTGCATTCCTATTTTACCGAAAACAGGAGAGCACCCTGCAGAACTTTCCGGGCAGCTTAGGAGTTGTGCTTTTCATTCTCGGATTCCTCCTTTTCTGTGGATACTGGCTTGACCTCCATAATATCGGACACATCGCAATTTAACGCGTTGCAGATTTTCACGAGAATATCCGTATTGACATTTTCGCTTTTCCCCAGCTTGGCAAGCGAGGAGGGGCTGATACCGGCCGAAACACACAGATCTTTCTTTTTTATATCACGGTCGATAAGCAGTTTCCACAGCTTTTTATAGCTAACTGACATAGGCATCCTCCTAAATTTGGATATTCGTATTATACAACGTTACTGTCGAATTCTCAAATATATTTGGGAGAAATCAAAGAAAAATCCGAGATGATGTCATAAGTCCGCATATATATGGGTCTATGGAATTGTGGAGCTGGCCCCCTCACTTATTTCCACGTTGAGCAAGGGGCCAGCAGAAAAAATTTTACTTTTCCATGAGCTTTTTCAATTTCGCCAGGATCTTTATCTTCCGGTCATGAATGGTCCGCTGCGGAATACTAGCTTCTCTGGACACCTGATGCTCACTTTTACTTTTGAAAAACAGAGCAGTGATCAATTCCTGTTCCTCCGTGCTGAGGTGGTTAAGGCAGGTTAGCATTTTTTCGATCATCACGGCCTTAATCGCGGCATCGTCCACATCTTCGTCATCGGAGGGAAACTGCTTGTTTCCCTCCAGAAGCCGTTCGTATGAGTCTTCTCGGCTGGGGAGATATGTAACAGTTCCGCTGGTGGAATCGATTCGGCATCGCTCGGCTTTGATGTCATACTGCAGGTATTCCATCTGACGGTCGCTCTTTTCTAAAACCTCAATGATTTCTTTGCTCACATCGAGATATTTTGCTTGATAATCCGTTATTTTCTGATATTTTGCCATAGTGTCTGTCATCCATCTCGTGATTGTTGAAATCTGAAAATGAAAAATAAGCGACGGAACTCGGCAGCATGATATAACTGCAAGCAAAAAAACAGGAACGTACTTGTGAGCACGGTTGCCCACAGGTATGCTCCTGTAAATTATTTCATATTTTATCTGCTCTGATGGTTCGTGCTGCTGCCCGCGCTGTTTCCTTGAAAAGCACAGGTTTTTTTGACGAGCTATCGGTTAGAAAAGCGGTGTGTAGCGGATTGTGATCCGTTGCATCACGCTCGACCGCTACTTAATAGCGGTCGCCTGAAATTCATGGTAAATTGAGCAGACATAGAAACCCTCCAGACTGGTGAGCTTGAAGGGTTACGGTATTGCTTATTCAGGCATGAAGATAGACCCGCCAAACTCACGCTTTTTTGTAGCGCTTTTTTTAATTTGATCGAAACAAACGAATTGCGCCGCGTGAAAAAACACCATCTAATAGCTGTATATCTCCCTTGGCAATGATCAGCCCAAGTCCAGTTCCTTTTTCAGTATTGAAGGTCGGCATGATTCATCTCAATTGTCGTGCGGGCCTTCATCCAACTTTTTTATCGCTTTTCTGAATTCTTTCGCAAACACAATACCAGTACAGATCACCGCAGCAGTATCTGAAATCGGTTCGGCAAGATACACGGCTACTGTCTTATCAGGTAGCAGCATGGGGAGAAGATAGATGAGTGGGACCAACATGATAAATTTTCGGAATACTGCTACGAAAATTGAAGTCTTGGCATTCCCGAGGGAGATAAAGGTCATCTGGCAGGCTATCTGAACGCCCATAATAAACATGGCACCGGCGTAGATACGTAATGCACTTTTAGTATACGCCACCATTGCGGTATCATTTGTAAATAATGAGGCAAAAACCTGCGGAAATATCTGCACGGCAACCCACAGCAATACGGAATAGGTACAGCAACAGATCAAAAGCAGTCGAAAGGTCTGCTTGACACGAGCTGAATTGTGAGCACCAAAGTTGTAGCTGGAGATCGGCTGAGCACCTTGCGCAAAACCCTGCATCGGCAGCATGGCAAACTGCATCACAGTGCTCAGAATCGTCATGGCACCCACGGCAATATCTCCGCCATATTTCAGCAAGGAGGAATTGAAGCAGATAGAAATGATGCTTTCGCTTGCCTGCATTATAAACGGAGCTGCACCCAGTGCTACGCAGGACAGAAGGACATTGTCAAATCTGATATTTTTCATCCGGAGCTTGATGCTGCTTTTTGGGGAAGTGAGAAAATGAATTACCCACACGCAACTGATTCCTTGAGATATGATTGTCGCCAGAGCTGCTCCGCGCACCCCCATGTTCATGCCGAAGATCATGATTGGGTCAAGGATAATATTACAGATTGCCCCGATCAAAACCGTGTACATGCTTACTTTTGCATAACCCTGCGCCGTGATAAATGCATTCATGCCCAAGGTTAATTGTACAAAGACGGTACCAATCGCATAGATGTTCATGTACTGGGATGCATAGCCGATGGTGTTTTCACTGGCCCCAAACATTAAAAGCAAGGGTCGGTTCCAAATTAGCAGGGCTGCGGTAAGCACAGCGGAGATTACAAGCTGCAAGGCAACGCAGCTGCCCATAATGTGCTCGGCTCCCTCGTCGTTTTTTTTGCCCATCTCAATGGAAGCATTGGGCGCTCCTCCCATCGCAACCAGCATGGCGAAAGCCGACACGATGATAATGAGCGGTGTGCACACGCCCAGACCGGTAAGCGCCAACCCGCCAACCTCTGGCATATGGCCGATGTAGATACGATCCACAATGTTGTATAGAACATTGATCAGTTGGGCAAGAATTGCTGGTACAGAAAGGCGAAACATAAGCGGCCTGATTGGTTCTGTACCGAGGAAACTCTTATCTTCATTATGTGCCTTTTCCATAATTGTCCTCCGTTTCTTTTGTCTTTCCATCAGTCCGTTGATTCTTTCGGTTTCACGTTGTAGAAGCGGCGGACATTGTCAATGATTCGATCAAAAGAGTCGAAGAACTGCCTTTTCTCATCTTCCGAAAACCCGTCACCGATCTTTTTCATGAATTCTTCCTGTTGTTCTTGCCCATAACGGACTATCTCATCGGCCTTTGGAGTAATAAACAAACAAATCCGCTTTCTATTCGCCGAGTCTACTTTTTTGCAAATGTACCCTTTTTTATAAAGCTCGTCTGTCGCCAGTGAGACGTGAGATTTGGATATTTTTCGTACAGATACAATATCGGCAGCCGTATTAAGGCCGCCGTTGTTCGCAAGGAATAACATAACATCTACTTCTATTGCCGAGAGAGAATATTTGTTCATAACTTTTCTGCGGTGAAAATTATAGGCGCTTTCAACTTCTTTGAGCATGTTCCAAAAATTGTTTTTCATATGTAATTACCTCACGCACCTTAGTGTTCGATTTTGAACACGTAAAATTATAGTTCAAAATCGAACGGTTGTCAAGACGAAAATCTGATAGGGCATGTTTTAAAATGCTAATTCGATAGGGTTATCTTAGATGGTGAGCATAAAAAAATAATTACTTTTTCCTTATTGAAAAAATCATTTCCCAATCAAACCAGCAAACGTTTTGACCCCACGTCATGTTCAGGTGTTCCTCGGAGTTGTGCCGCACTCGCCATGTTCTACATTACCATACGAACAATACTAATTGTCCCTATTTTACTATCATCTCCAAAGGATAGCTCCCCCTCGCCTTTATGCAGCGAGGGGGAGCCGAGAGCTTCATTCATTCATGAGTCTTACCTTTTGCGGGTAGAGATACTCCAAAAGCTGCAGGGCATGGTAGTTGTCCGCCTCAATCAGCGTATGCCATAGATCGCTGTCAGGCGCGTTTTTCACTTTATCTATTGGCTGCAGGGTAGGATAAATAGGCTCGCCGAATTTAGCCACCGGCACGAGGTCGGAAAGCGCAATAGTCTCGCTTTCGCCGGAGGCAAGATGCAGACATACCGCATCGCCGCCGTTTATCTTGGTTACGCGGTACATATCATTGATGGCTCCGGTTTTTTTCGCCACGGTGCTGCCGCACTTTATTTCGATGCCGTAAAGAGGGGTGCATTCCGGAATGTGCTCCTCAAAAACAAGCCCAAATTTCTTTTGCTTTGTTAAGCGGGCTGCCTCCGCCATGAGCCGTTCGCGCAAGGCTTTGTCCTGCACCTGATTAATTAAGTCATTTAATGCAGCCATAATCAAACTCCTATCTATGAAATGTTTCAGTGGTTATACTGTCACATTATAATTCTACTTCAAGCTGTGTCCGATAAAACGGGCTCACTCCGCATCGGCAGGGTCGGAATTTTCCGCTGCGCCGCCGGATCGTATCCAGGCGTCAACTTCGGACAACTTGAATTTCCATAGCCTGCCTACTTTGTAGGCGGGCATATTTCTTTTTGCGATCCATTGCAGAATGGTTTCTCGCCCAACGCCAAGATACTCTTGCACTTCCTTGAGGGTGGACCATTTTTCAATGTTAATCTCGCTCACGCTATTGACCTCCATATTCTGTTCCGCAGTGCCGCAGGGTCTTATACCTGCGGCTTTTTTATCTGCGTGAGTGTCATATACACTTATACATTTAATATTATATCACAATAATACGCGAAAATCAATGAATCAAGATGAAAACGTTTATAAAAAGTCATAGATACGCTTTTTGTGTCAGCAAGAACCTGCAAAATTTCTTTTTGCTTCCTTCGTCAAAACGGCTTTCTCATGTCCAGCGAGTTATGAAAGCAAGAAAAAACCGCTTTCAGGCTGGAGGTGAAAGAGATGATTCAGGAACGAAAGGATACCCGGACACAGGTTGCGGACGAGGAGCTCATCGAAGTTCTGACTGCAATCAGCGTCGTGTCCAAACGTCTGGCAAGAAAACTGGCCTTGCTTGCCGGACAGAGCAAATCCATGGAAGGAGGAAAAACAGATGAGCAAAATGAGCGAAATGGCTGCGTCTATCGAAGAACTGCGCAGCGCTGCTGCCGCTATTAACGACGTGGCAAACTGGCTGGCCGAGGCGTTCGGCGGCGATGAGCCGAAATCGGAAGCCAAGCCTGATGAGCCGACGCTGACGCTGGAGGCGGTCAGAGCCGTCCTTGCGGACAAGTCCCGTGCGGGCTTCACTGCTCAGATTCGCTCTCTGCTCCAGAAGTACGGTGCCGACAAACTGTCGGGCGTTGACCCGGCAAACTACAAGGCGCTGCTTGCAGATGTGGAGGATATCGGGGCCCCCGAAGAATCCACAGATTCTTTGGGGAGAGGAGGAGCAGCGGAATGAACGAGCTTTCGTGTTTTCACGGAAGCGAGCGATATGAAGCTTGCGACGACGAGATGCCACCTAAAGGACACGCGATTCTCTCCGCATCCGGTTCTGACCGTTGGCTGCACTGTCCGCCGTCTGCTCGGCTTTGTGAGAGCTACGACGATAAGGGCAGCGATTATGCCGCCGAAGGCACCGATGCTCATGCGCTTTGTGAGTTCAGGCTCCGTCAGGCGCTGGGCATGGCGGCAACCGACCCGACCGAGAATCTCACATGGTTCAATGAGGAAATGAACGACTGCGCCACTGGTTATGCCGCTTATGTACTTGAACAGGTCGAAGCCGCAAAGCTGACCTGCGCCGATCCTGTGGTGCTCATTGAGCAGCGGGTGGACTTTTCACGCTGGGTGGAGGGTGGCTTCGGAACGGCAGATGCGTTAATTATCGCGGATGGCACCCTCAAAATCTGCGATTACAAGCATGGGCTTGGAGTGCTCGTCCGAGCGGAGGAAAACCCGCAGCTCATGTGTTATGCTCTCGGTGCACTGGAGCTATTTGACAAAATTTACGACATCGAAACGGTCAGTATGACCATCTACCAACCGCGCAGAGACAACGTTAGCACCTACGAAATATCCAAGGATAAGCTGTACCGCTGGGCTGACGAAGTCCTAAAGCCCACCGCTGAGCTCGCTTTCGCTGGCGACGGCAACTTCCTCTGTGGTGAGTGGTGCGGCTTCTGTAAGGCAAAGAACGACTGTCGTGCCCGTGCCGAGGCGAATCTTGCTCTGGCGCAGTATGAGTTCAAGCTACCGCCGCTCCTTACAGATGAGGACATCGAGGACATCCTCTCTAAGGTCGATGAGCTTGTCTCATGGGCATCGGATATAAAGGAATACGCCCTGCAGCAGGCAATCAGCGGCAAGGAATGGACCGGCTGGAAGCTGGTCGAGGGCCGTTCCAACAGGAAATACGTTAACGACGCGGTTGTCGCCGATGTCGTCGAGCATGCAGGCTTCGATCCGTATGAGCGAAAGGTGCTCGGTGTCACAGCCATGCAGAAACTGCTCGGAAAATCCCGCTTTGATGAACTCTTAAGTCCCTACATTGAAAAACCGCAAGGCAAACCCACGCTCGTGCCGGAGAGCGATAAACGCCCGGCAATGTCAACGGCAACATCCGATTTTTATGAAAATTAAGGAGGACAATCATATGTCTAACAATACGAACAAGGTCAACAACCCCATGAAAGTTATCACTGGTCCCGATACCCGCTGGTCCTATGCAAACGTCTGGGAGCCGAAATCCATCAACGGCGGCACTCCGAAGTACAGTGTCAGCCTCATTATTCCAAAGTCCGACACCAAAACCGTCGCCAAGCTGAAGGCTGCCATCGAAGCTGCTTATCGCGAAGGCGAGTCCAAGCTCAAGGGTAACGGCAAGACTGTGCCGCCTCTGGCCGCAATCAAAAACCCGCTTCGAGACGGTGATACAGAGCGTCCGGACGACGAAGCCTACGCCAATGCTTACTTCATAAACGCCAATGCAACAACAGCACCCGGCATTGTTGATGTCGACCGTAATCCGATTCTGATCCGCTCCGAGGTCTACTCCGGCGTGTACGGTCGTGCCAGCATCAGCTTCTATGCCTTTAATTCCAACGGCAACAAAGGCATCGCTTGCGGTCTCAACAACCTGCAGAAGGTACGTGACGGTGAGCCTCTCGGTGGCAAGGCCTCAGCTGAGTCTGATTTCGCAACCGAGGGCGATGAGGACTTCCTCGCCTAAAGCTTACATCATTTCCGGGCGGTGGCGGAGGGGCTTCTCTCCGCCGCTTTCCTTATTGGGGGCAACAATATGAAAACATTAGAAATCGATATTGAGACTTACAGCAGCGCCGACCTCTCCAAGTGTGGCGTATATAAATATGTAGAAGCTCCCGATTTCGATATAATCCTTTTCGCTTACAGCGTCGACGGCGGCGAGGTGCAGGTCGCTGATCTGGCTCAAGGAGAGAAGATACCGACTGAAGTGCTGTCGGCTCTGGAGGACGAGTCCGTCATCAAGTATGCCTTCAACGCCTCATTTGAACGCATCTGTATTTCACGTTTTCTCGGCTACCCTACTGGGGACTATCTTGACCCGACATCATGGCGCTGTTCCATGATATGGTCAGCGTATCTCGGACTCCCACTGTCGCTGAAAGGTGTCGGCGCGGTTCTCGGTCTGGATAAGCAGAAGATGGACGAGGGTAAAGACCTTATCAAGTATTTCTGTCAGCCCTGTGCTCCGACAAAGGCCAATGGTGGCAGGACGCGTAATCTTCCGTCCGACGCGCCGGATAAGTGGGTGACCTTCAAAGCCTACAATAAACGAGATGTTGAAGTGGAAATGCAGATACAGCAGAAGCTCGCAAAGTTTCCAGTGCCGGACAGTGTCTGGGACGAGTACCACTTGAGTGAAGAAATAAACGACCGGGGCATCCGTGTGGATATGCCGTTTGTGAAACGAGCTATCGAATTTGATGTGCGGTCACGCGCCCGACTCTCCGCCGCGATGCGAGATATCACAGAGCTGGACAATCCCAATTCTGTACAGCAAATGAAATCATGGCTGGCCGAAAACGGTCTCGAAACCGACACTCTCGGTAAAAAAGCAGTGGCGGCGCTGGTGAAGGACGCTCCCAGTGAACTTGGCGAGGTGCTGCAACTCCGCCAGCAACTTGCTAAATCATCTGTCAGAAAATACACCGCTATGGAAAACGCCGTCTGCGCTGACGACCGTGTCAGAGGGATGTTCATGTTTTACGGAGCCAACCGAACAGGCAGATTTGCCGGACGGCTGGTTCAGCTTCAGAATCTGCCTCAGAACCACATCCCAGACCTCGCCGAAGCGCGGAGTCTGGTGGCGGGTGACAACTACGACGCGCTCGAAATTCTGTATGAGGATGTCCCAGACACCCTATCCCAGCTTATCCGCACGTCGTTCATACCGAGAGCGGGTGCGAAGTTCATCGTTACGGACTTCAGCGCAATCGAAGCAAGGGTCATCGCGTGGCTTGCCGGTGAAAGCTGGCGTACCGAGGTGTTCAAGAACGGCGGAGACATCTACTGTGCGTCCGCGTCAGCAATGTTCAATGTCCCAGTCGAGAAACATGGCGTGAATGGTCATCTGCGGCAAAAGGGTAAGATCGCGGAGTTGGCGCTCGGTTACGGCGGCTCCGTCGGCGCACTCAAAGCGATGGGTGCTCTTGAAATGGGGCTGATTGAAGACGAGCTCCAGCCACTGGTGGGATCGTGGCGAAAATCCAATCCGCACATCGTCAAGTTCTGGTGGGATGTTGACCGTGCCGTGAAGACCGCCGTTAAGGAGAAAACCACAACATCCACAAATGGTATTAGCTTCTCCTACCAGAGCGGTTTCCTGTTTATAATCTTGCCAAGCGGCAGACGGCTGGCGTATGTGAAGCCGCGTATGGGCGAGAACTGCTTCGGCGGAGAGTCCGTGACCTATGAAGGCGTCGGCGGTACGAAAAAATGGGAGCGGCTCGAATCCTACGGCCCGAAGTTCGTGGAAAACATCGTGCAGGCTACCTCAAGGGACATCCTCATGTATGCCATGCAGACGCTCAGCTGCTGCTCCATCGTCGCCCATGTCCACGATGAGCTCATTATCGAGTGTGATAAGCGAGTATCACTGGACACGATCTGTGAACAGATGGCACGAGTGCCGCCCTGGGCAAAGGGACTAATACTCCGCGCCGACGGCTACGAATGCGATTTCTACAAAAAAGACTGATGAAGCGGCACTGAGTCCAGATTTGGGCTTAGTGCCTTTTTCAAAAATAATTGGTTTTCCTTCGTCAAAACGCGCCACTCATGTCCAGCGAGTAGTGAGAGGCGGCGACGCCCGAATTTTGAAGGAGGATCATCAATTATGTTCTATGTAAAAGAGAAACTCAATGATGCTGTGGAGGCGACCGTCGAGATCACCGACGAGAATGTCTTTACGCGCTGCCCCGGCTGCGGCGATGAGGTGAGCGTCGATCTTGCCGAGCTGTTTAGCGACGGTGAAAGCGACCTGTACGGCACTGCGGTCTACTGCGAGGAATGCAGCCGAAAGATTAGAAACGAGAGGTGCGGACATGGGAGTAAGCAAGTTTAATTCTGAGGGCTACTACGACCCGACAGCTTTCGGAGCACTTTCTGATATCGAAGCCGAGGAAAAGGCACTCCGAGCTTTCTGGCCTATCGTGTATATCTGTTCTCCCTTTTCTGGAGATGTGGACGGAAACGTCGCAGCGGCGCAGCGCTACAGCAGGTTTGCTGTGGACAAGGGCTACATACCCGTCGCGCCGCACCTGTTGTTTCCGCAGTTCCTTGACGACAACGACCCGAAGGAGCGCCAGCTCGGATTGTTCTTCGGCAACGCCCTCATGAGCAAATGCGCCGAAGTCTGGGTGTTCGGCAGTACTATCTCAGCCGGTATGGAGACTGAAATTAAACGCGCTAAGTGGAAGGACTACCGCTTGCGCTATTTTAATGAAAACTGCGAGGAGGTGCAGAAATGATTGATTTATCGGATAGAAAAAGCTTTCAGGAGTTTATGCTGATTAATTCGGCTCAAGCTTTGTCGAGAGAGCAATATGCCAGATTCAAAGCTGGGCTTGAAGCGATGCCGGACGATATGTTTTGGCAAGTTATCGCGGAGTGTATAGCTACAGCCCCGAAAAATTGCGGGTATAAGGAACAGGCAAAGCTGCTTGATGAAGTGAGAAACGCAAACGGCATAACTTCAAAAAATTCCGCAATGCACGATTTGCAGATGCATGTTATTTCAGATGAAGAAGCCGATCGAGTTTGGAAGCGCATAATCGCATCCCGTCCCAGCGATGAAATCAAGCTGACCGGCGATGAGGACAGTCGCCTAATCAAGCTCTGGGAGAAAGGCACCGAAGATGTCAGCATTCCTTCCGATCTGTTTTTCGCAAACACGATTCCGCTTTTGGACTGTAGGATCATTGTTGATGAAACCTGCCGTGAAAACGGTCATGTTGTTCCATATCGCGTTGTCGTATTCCCGGACTATGCCGAACTCATTCAACTGGCTGAAGAAAACGAGCCGGTCAATGTCGGTGCCATCGTAAACAATCCTGTCATAGGGCCCTGCTGCTTTACTCCATTTTATGTAGTCAAAGGCGTTGACAGCATTATGTTCAGCGGCGTGGGATACCATGGTGTGCCGGAAGAAAACATCAGGAAAGCACAGGCGACGATGACCATGCAGGATCTGTCACAGATGGCCATCTCGTTTCTCGAAACGTGGTATGGCATCCAGATCGCGCTTCTGCACCCGACCATGCGGGAGATGTTTCGGCATCCGAAGACAGCTCCTGACACAAAGTATTTGCCCGTGCACAGCACCAAGCGGAAAAACCGCGTGAAATATATCAAAGTCCACATCATCAACAGCGATGAGATGAACGCCGCCATGTTTGGTGAAAGCAAGACATACACCCGCCACGCTCTTGTTTGGTATGTTATCGGTCACTGGCGTACCATCAAAAGCGGGGTCAAAGTTTTCGTTAAGCCCTGTTGGAAGGGTCCGCTTCGTGACGTCAAGGTCGCCCTCGCTGAAAGAGAGCGCGTCATCGTTCAAGCTACGGGAGGTGCTCTGTAATGGAACCACAGAACAAATACGTCCTTTATGAGGAGGTAATCAATCATGCGTGAATTGAAGATTGCGCTCGGCAACTCCCGCCAAGCGAAATTTTGGTCAAATAAGACTATGTCCTTCGACGAAATATGTAGCCGACTGAAAACGCCGATACGCACGACCGAAACAGCCGAGGAATACGCCAAGCTGCCGAAGCCCAAGCGCGATGAAATCAAGGATAAGGGTGGCTTTGTCGGCGGACATCTGCGGGACAACCTCCGCAAGGTAGGAAATGTCTCCTGCCGCTCACTGTGGACGCCCGACATTGATAACGCAACGCCGGAGTTCATCGCAGCGTTGGAGGCAAAGCTGACCTTCAAGTGCGCGGTGTACTCCACACACAGCCATACGCCTCAAGCGCCCCGACTCCGTATTGTCGCTCCGTTTACACGGGATGTTTCTGCAGATGAGTTTGTGGCGGTATCGCGCTATATGGCTGCAGAGCTCGGCATCGATATGTTCGATGAATGTTCTTTCATTCCTAACCAGCTCATGTACTGGCCGACCTGCCCGTCCAACGGTGAATACATCTGTAAGTTCTTCGATGGCGAGTTGCTCGACCCAGATGCGATACTCGCGGCGCATCCGGACTGGCAGGACTGCTCTTTGCTGCCTACCACCTCGCGGGAAAGCAAGGTCAACAAGCCGAGTCAGAAGCCGCAGGAGGACCCGCTCGGCAAGCCCGGTATAGTCGGCGCTTTCTGCCGTACTTACAGTATCACAGCGGCAATTGAGAAATTTCTATCGGACGTATATGCTCCGTCGGTCTCGGAAGGCCGCTACGACTATATCCCCGGCGAGAGCACTGCTGGTGTCGTGATATACGATGACAAGTTCGCATACAGCCATCATGCCACAGACCCTGCCTGCGGAAAGCTGCTCAACGCATTCGACCTCGTCCGCATACACCGATACGGCGATGACGATGAGAAGAAATCTTTCTCCGCTATGATGGAGTTTGCGGTTAAGGACGAACAGGTCAGCTCACTGCTTCTGCGTGAAAAACAGGCGTCCGCCGCAGAGGAGTTCGATAATTGGACAAAAGGTCTGCAGCGCGACCGTGGAGGGTCGCTGCAAAACAGTCTGCACAATATAACACTGATACTCGAAAATGATGAAAATCTCAAGAATATATGTTTCAACCAACTCGCTGACGGTATGGAGATAAAGGGCGATGTACCGTGGCAGCACCCGGCGCGGTTCTGGCGTGATGCCGACGACGCGCAGCTCATCTGTTATATCGACGCTAACTACGGCAGTTTTTCTCAACGAAACTATCAGATTGGCGTCGCCAAGGTTGTAGACGACCGTTCCTACCACCCCATTCGGGAGTACCTCGCGCAGTTGCCACCGTGGGACGGTACGACACGCGCCGAAACCGTTCTTATTGACTACCTCGGAGCGGAGGACAACGCTTATACCCGCGCTGTCACTCGGAAAACACTCTGCGGCGCAGTTTCCCGTGTTCAGCATCCGGGCATCAAGTTTGATTATATCCCTGTGTTGAACGGACCGCAGGGTATCGGCAAGTCTACGCTGATCGCCAAGCTGGGTGGCGAATGGTACTCGGACAGCGTTTCGCTTACCGATATGAACGATAAAACCGCCGCCGAGAAGCTGCAGGGTTACTGGATTCTTGAAATCGGTGAGCTGGCCGGAATGAAGAAAGCCGATATCGACAAGGTCAAAGCATTCATCTCTCGGCAAGATGACAAGTATCGGGCCTCCTTCGGCAGACGTGTTACACCGCATCCGAGGCAGTGCGTGTTCTTCGGCACGACCAACTCTCAGAACGGTTATCTCCGCGACATCACCGGTAACCGCCGCTTCTGGACGATTACGACTCCCGGCACTGGCAAATGGAAACCGTGGGAGCTTACTTCGGAGACAGTTCAGCAGATATGGGCGGAGGTGCTGGTACTGGTCGAGCGAGGCGAAAAACTATATCTTGACGCAAACCTTGAATCCTTTTCTCAGGCGGAGCAGCGGAGCGCTATGGAGCAGGATGACCGTGAAGGGCTTGTGTGTGCATACTTGAACCTCCTTTTGCCAGAGAATTGGGCTGAGATGGATGTCTATGCAAGGCAGGAATATATCAATGACCCGGACGGTCCTACCCAGCCGAAAGGTACTGTGCGTCGTGACAGCGTCAGCAATCAGGAAATCTGGTGCGAATGCTTCGGCAAACGCAAAGAGGACATCAAGGCATCCGACTCTTTTGCGATAGCGGCGATTATGCTTCGTATCGAAGGTTGGCAAAGAACCGAAGATCGAGAGGTACAGCCCATATATGGCAGGCAGCGTTTATATAGGCGAATTGAAGCGTAATTGTGGACAGGCTCATGGGACAAGTTTAACAGCTTGTCCCAGTCCATCAGTCTGTCCAGCCCGTAAAACCTTTGAAATCGGGCAAAAACAGCGTATTTGCGGACGAGTGGACAGCTATTTCTATATAGTACAAATAATGATGAATATAAGAGAAAAAGCAATCCCGTCCACGTGTATTTGCGCGCGTATAGAAAATTCTGACCACCTGTCCACGGAGGAAAATGGCATGAGAGAAAAACAGATAGAACAAAAGCTCGTAAAAGCAGTGAAAAACATGGGAGGCATCGCGCCTAAGCTCGTGTGTCCCGCTTTTGACGGAATGCCTGACCGCATCGTCCTTCTTCCGGGTGGTCATATGGCTTTCGTGGAGGTTAAGACTCCCGGCGAAAAACCGCGTCCATTACAGATGGCGAGACACGGACTGCTTCTGCGGCTCGGTTTCAAAGTATATGTCCTTGATGATGAACAGCAGATTGGAGGGATTCTTGATGAAATACGAGCCTCATAACTACCAGACCTACGCGACCCGTTACATCGAGGAGCACCCGATATCCGCAGTTCTGTTGGATATGGGCCTTGGCAAAACGAGCATCACGCTGACAGCGCTGAATAACCTTCTGTTTGACAGCTTCGAAGCGCATCGCATTTTAGTAATTGCCCCGCTGAGAGTAGCGCGGGACACATGGACTGCTGAAGCAGATAAATGGAATCATCTTCAGAACCTCATATGCTCCGCAGCCGTCGGCTCTGAAGCGGAACGCCGTGCGGCACTGATGAAACCTGCTGATATCTATATCATCAACCGAGAAAATGTCCAGTGGCTCATTGAGGATAGTAAACTGCCCTTTAACTATGACACCGTAGTGGTCGATGAGCTGTCCTCCTTCAAAAACTATCAGGCAAAACGATTCCGGGCATTGATGAAGGTGCGGCCAAAAGTCAAGCGCATCATTGGGCTAACCGGCACTCCCAGCAGCAATGGCCTCATGGATTTATGGGCAGAGTTCCGGCTGCTGGACATGGGCGCTCGGCTCGGAAGGTTTATCAGCCACTATCGGCTTGAATACTTCCAGCCAGACAAGCGCAATGGACAGGTCATCTTTAGTTACAAGCCTCTGCCCGGAGCGGAACAACGTATCTACGACAAAATAACGGACATCACCATCTCCATGCGTTCCACTGACCTTCTGAAAATGCCGCAGCTGGTCAACAGCGAATACACCGTCAGGCTCTCCGACGAGGAACGTAAACGGTATGACGGTCTGAAGCAAGATCTGGTCCTACAGCTTCAGGGCAGCGAGATCACCGCCGCAAATGCCGCTGCTCTCACCGGTAAGCTCTGTCAAATGGCAAATGGCGCTATATACGCTGATGATGGAAGCATCGTGAATTTACACGACCGGAAATTGGACGCACTGGAGGACATTATTGAAGCCGCTGGTGGAAAGCCGCTGCTGGTAGCGTACTGGTTCAAACATGACCTTGCCCGCATCACAGAACGGCTGATTAAGCTCCATGTTCCGTTCTCCAAGTTGGACAGTTCTGAGAGCATCAAGCGTTGGAACGACGGCGAGCTTCCTGTGGCGCTTATACACCCGGCTTCCGCTGGTCACGGGCTAAATCTTCAAAGCGGCGGCTCCTGCATCGTCTGGTTCGGGCTGACATGGTCACTGGAGCTTTACCAGCAGACCAACGCCCGACTCTGGCGACAGGGACAAAGTGCCGAAACGGTTGTGGTGCAGCACATCGTTACCAAAGGCACAATCGACGAGCGGATTCTGAAGGTGTTATCCAAGAAGGATAGCACTCAGGCGGAGCTTATCGACGCGGTAAAAGCTGACCTGCACATCTGAGACAATCTATGACAATCCGTGCCAATCCGAGAGAAAAACAAAACATCGGAGGTACAGATTATGAATACCAATTGTGAAAACCTCGCAAACGCCATCATCCTTCAGGCAGCGAAAGATTACCGTAAGGCGCTGCGTACTCTCTCGCTCAACCCGCATAACTGCTCGGCGCAGTATGAATGCCGGAGCCTTGAGCAGTTCTTCCGTTCCGGCTTGTTTGGTGTGCTGACGCAACTTGACCCGGAGTTGCTTATCAGGAGGCTGAAAGCGGAGGTGGCGGCATGACTGTGAAGGAATATCTAGGTCAGGCCTACCGTCTCGACCAGCGTATCAATTCCAAGCTGGAGCAGGTCGCTTCGTTGAATGAGCTGGCGACGAAATGCACCTTGTCGCTCACGGGTATGCCTCGCAATCCCAATCGCGGCACCTCCACGATGGCTGATGCCGTAGGAAAGATCGTAGACCTGCAAGCGGAGATTAACCGCGACATCGATCGGCTCGTTGACCTGAAGCGTGAGATGGTGACGATCATCAAGGCAGTGAGCAACCCTGAATATCAGACGCTGCTGGAGCTGCGCTACCTGTGCTTCAAAACATGGGAGCAAATTTCGGTCGACATGGGCTACAGCATCCAGCATATCTATCGACTGCGTGAGAAGGCTTACGACGAAATTCATGTGCCGCCCGAAAGATGATAGGTTATGTTAGTAGATGTTCATGCTAAATTCTGATATGCTATACTTAGCGAAATAAGAACGTGAGAGCCTCGTGGGAGCAATCCCCCGGGGCTTTCTTTATGCCTGCAAGGAGGTGACATCATGCCAAGAAAACCACAGCGACCATGCCAGCATCCCGGCTGTCCGAAGCTGACAAGCGGTCTTTACTGCCCAGAGCATCAGCGACAGGCGGATTATCATTACAATCATTTCCAGCGTGAGCCGGAGACGAATAAAAGGTATGGTCGTGCGTGGAAGCGCATCCGCGACCGCTACATCAAGGCGCACCCGCTTTGTGAGGAATGTCGAAAGCAAGGCAGGCTGACACCCGCCGAGGAAGTGCATCACATCCTCCCGCTCAGTCACGGCGGCACCAACAACACAAATAATCTGATGGCGCTGTGCAAGCCTTGCCACTCGCGTATCACCGTGGAGATGGGCGACCGCTGGCACGAACGGTGAGGTCTGTATCACATTTTGATACAGACCAAAACATAATCACTTTGATCGAAAATATATTCACTCGGTCTTTGCCCCGGTGGGGGCATCTAAATCCTCAAAACTTTTAAAGGCGGACAGCGGCGTGGGGCTTCGTGTTAAAAAACGCAGTTTCAAACAAGGTAATAGGCTCAGCCGCAAAGCGAGGTGATATTTTTGGCAAAGGACGGAACAAACAGAGGCGGCGCTCGTATCGGCGCGGGCGCAAAAAAGAAGCCATTAGCCGACAAAATTGCCGAGGGCAATCCCAGCGGCAGAACATTGACGGTCATGGAGTTTTCTGGTGCTACCGACCTTCAAGGTCAGGTAATGCCGGAGCCGAACAAGATGCTCGAAGCTGTCCAGAAGGACGGCAAGACGCTGGTCGCCGGTGAAATTTACAAAAACACATGGACATGGCTCAACGAGCGCGGCTGCGCGACACTGGTCTCTCCGCAGCTTCTGGAGCGCTACGCCATGAGCGTCGCCCGCTGGATTCAGTGTGAGGAAGCGGTCACAGCTTACGGCTTTCTGGCGAAGCACCCGACGACGGGCAACGCCATTCAAAGTCCGTATGTAGCTATGGGACAGAATTACATGAACCAGACGAACCGCCTGTGGTATGAGATTTTCCAGATCGTAAAGGAAAACTGCACCGGCGAGTACAGCGGCGCGAATCCGCAGGACGACGTTATGGAGCGCCTGCTCAAAGCGAGGAGAGGCAAATGAATATACAAACCTTAAAGCTGTCGGAGCTGAATCCGGCAAAATACAATCCGCGCAAAGAACTGCGTCCCGGCGACGCGGAGTTTGAGAAGCTCAAGCGTTCTATTGAGAGCTTTGGCTATGTGGAGTTGATCGTTGTCAACGAAGCGACCGGCTTTACCGTCATCTCCGGGCATCAGCGGCTTTCTGTTTTGAAGGCGCTTGGCTATGAGAGCGTGGAATGTGTCGTGGTGAGCTTGGATGTCGTTCACGAAAAGGCACTCAACATTGCCATGAACAAAATCTCCGGCGAGTGGGATACGAAGAAGCTCGAAAATTTGCTTTTAGATTTGAAAGCTGAGGACTTCGACGTGACGCTGACCGGCTTCGACACCAGTGAGATAGGGCTAATGCTCGGCGTCGATGATGAAATCGTGCAGGACGTTGTGCCTAACGTGGCGCTGGACGCGGAGCCGATATGCCACCCCGGAGACGTTTGGCGGCTCGGTCGACACCGTTTGCTCTGCGGCAGCAGTACAGACAAGAGCAATGTTGCTCGACTGATGGATGGTCAGCACAGCAAGCTGCTCTTTACCTCACCGCCCTACAGCGATATGCGAACCTACAACGGAGATAAAGAACTGTCGGTTAAGAGCATCGCGCAGTTCCTTCCATGCTATGAACCCTTCACGGCGCTGCAGGCAGTCAATCTCGGCATACAGCGTAAGGACGGCGAGGTTTATCCCTACTGGAACGTATACATCGATGCGGCGAAGCAGGTCGGTCTGAAATTGCTGGCATGGAATGTGTGGGATAAACTGACCTGCGGTAGCGTCGGGCAGCAGAGCGCGATGATACCGATTCGGCACGAGTGGATTTTCTGCTTTGGAAAAGAGCCGGTGTCAGTAAATCCGACTTGGCGCAAAAAGGAAGCCAGCATCTACTCCGGTGGTCGCTACAACAAAATCCGTCAGGCGGACGGCTCATTCCGGATTGCGCGGCGCGGTAATGAGACCGGCGCGTTTAAAAAGATGGAGAGCCTGCTGGAGCTGCCGGAGCAGACCAGTCTGGAATCGGTCACCAAGCAGCTCAGTGAAAAAGGTAAGATTCGCGCTGAGCACCCCGCCACTTTCCCTGTGGCTCTGCCGTCGGAATACATCGTCGCGTTTACGAACGAAAACGACATCGTGGTCGAGCCCTTTGGCGGCGCGGGTACGACGCTCATCGCCTGTGAGCAGCTTAACCGCACCTGCTTCATTATGGAGCTCGACGCGCACTACTGCGACGTCATCATAAAACGCTGGGAAAATTTCACCGGCTGTAAGGCCGAGAAAAAGGAGTAATGATATATGACTACATATAAAACAGCCGAAAGCGTCTGTATGGGTCACCCGGATAAACTCTGCGACCTGATTGCGGACAGCATTCTTGACGCATGTCTCAGAAAAGACAAATCCTCTCGCGTCGCCTGCGAGGTCATGGCGACAAAGGGGAAAATCATCGTTGCGGGCGAGATCACCTGCGACGGTAAGGTCGATATCCGCTGGGAGGTGCGCGAGGCGCTTCGCAAAGCGGGCTACAATCCGTGGCGCTTCACGGTTTTCGTGTTTGTCCATAAACAGAGCAAGGACATTGACGCCGGAGTGACGACCGCACTGGAAGCGCGTAACGGTAGCGAGGAGCGCTACGTTTCTATCGGCGCTGGCGATCAGGGTACCGTTTACGGTTATGCCACTGATGAAACACGCGAGAAGCTCCCGCTCCCGTTGGTGCTGGCGCATCGCATCGTCAGGCGCGTGGATACTGTTTGCAAGGATAAAATCGTGAAGGGGCTTCTGCCGGACGGCAAGGCGCAGGTCACTGTGGAATATAAGGACGGCAAGCCCAAGCGTGTGAAAACCATTGTGGTTTCCGTTCAACATGAAGCCAGCAAGACGCAGGAACAGCTCTACTCCGACATCAAGCAAAATGTGCTATGGCAGTGCTTTGAGGATTTTCCCTTTGATGATGCCACCGAAATCCTCGTCAATCCCTCCGGGCGCTTCGTCGAGGGTGGACCCGCAGCCGATACTGGGCTGACCGGCAGAAAGCTGATGGTGGATACCTACGGCGGGCTGGCGCTGCACGGCGGCGGCGCGTTTAGCGGTAAGGACCCGACGAAGGTCGACCGCAGTGGCGCTTATATGGCACGGTACATTGCAAAGAATATCGTTTGGAGCGATCTTGCAAAGGAATGCGGGGTCGCTCTTTCTTATGCCATCGGCAAGGCTGACCCCGTCGCAGTGAGCGTTGACTCCTTCGGAACAAGCGAGCTCACAAACGAGCAGCTCAGCGAAATCGTGAAGTCTGTGTTCAACCTGCGTCCGGCGGCGATCATCGAAAAGCTGCGTCTGCGCAACGCCATCTACGAGGACACTGCAACCTATGGGCACTTCAACTCGTGCTTGTTCCCATGGGAGGACACCAGCATGGAGTTATACAAAGAGCTGAGAAAGGCGGCGGAGAAATATGCAGATAGAAAAATTGATGATTGAACAGCTCATTCCCGCCGACTACAATCCGCGTAAGGATTTAAAGCCCGGTGACCCGGAATACGACAAGCTGAAACGCTCCATCGAGCAATTCGGCTATGTGGAACCACTCATCTGGAACAAGGCCACCAGCAGAGTCGTCGGCGGCCACCAGCGATTGAAGGTGCTCATTGATATGGGTATCACTGAGGTCGAGTGCGTGGTGGTCGAACTGCCGGAGGATAAGGAAAAGGCACTGAACATCGCGCTGAACAAAATTTCCGGCGAGTGGGATAAGGATAAGCTGGCGCTTCTGATTGCTGACCTGCAGGGTGCGGACTTCGATGTATCGCTAACAGGCTTCGACCCCGCCGAGCTGGATGATCTATTCAAGGATAGTATCAAAGACGGCATACACGACGATGATTTTGATGTAGACGCTGAGCTAAAGGAGCCGCCAATCACCAAACTCGGTGATGTCTGGACGCTCGGTCGGCATCGGCTAGTCTGCGGAGATTCTACGAAAGCGGACACCTTTGATTTGCTGATGGCCGGAGCGAAAGCTAACCTCGTCATCACCGACCCGCCCTACAACGTCAACTACGAGGGCAGCGCCGGAAAAATCAAGAACGACAACATGGAAAACAACGCCTTTTATAACTTCCTGCTTGCCGCTTTTCAGAACATCGAGTCAGTCATGGCGGATGACGCCAGCATTTATGTTTTCCATGCCGACACCGAAGGGCTTAATTTCAGAAGAGCCTTTTCGGATGCCGGTTTTTATTTGTCTGGCTGCTGCATCTGGAAGAAGCAGTCGCTGGTGCTCGGCCGCTCTCCATACCAGTGGCAGCATGAGCCGGTCCTTTATGGCTGGAAGAAAAACGGAAAACATCAGTGGTACACCGGACGCAAGGAAACTACCATCTGGGAATTCGATAAGCCTAAGAAAAACGGCGACCACCCGACCATGAAACCGATCCCGCTCTTGGCATACCCGATTATGAACAGCAGCATGAGCAACACGCTGGTACTTGATCCATTTGGCGGCAGCGGTTCTACCCTCATCGCATGCGAACAAACCGACCGCTCCTGTTACACTATCGAGCTTGATGAGAAATTCTGTGATGTTATTGTCAAACGCTACATAGAGCAAGTCGGCACGGCGGACAAGGTAAGCGTGCAGCGTGACGGTGTGCTCTACTCCTATGCGGAAGTAACCGCAAATGGGTAAACTTTGCTTTCCGGCATTGTGTTATCTACACGAAAAACCGCCGAGTAATCGGTACAGTATTCTACACTGAAATCGCATAAAACCGTTGCTATATAAGCGGTTTAGAGTGATTAATGTATGTACCAAAGCTGAATAAATTCGGCTCAAAGAAAGGCGGTATGAAAAATGAAACTAAACTACAATGTTACAGGAAGCGAACGCAAATCACTGGTTGGAGCAATCAGCACGGCGCTGAGCATACCAACCAAATACCTCGGAGCACCATCCTTTGCTTACGAAATTGGCGGATACCACATCGACAAGGGCGGAACGCTTACAGGTCCCGATAACCTTGACTTGGAGGATGCACTTCATCAAGCTGGTTTTGACGCAGACAGCGACAGTCGCGAGTATGATGAAAATGACACCTACGAAAGCGGGCTTGGCGGTATGGGTGCGCTTGACGAGCTCCCGGACATTGACCAGCACCATCCCGGGCGGTACGTCAACCCCAATGCACCCATTACCGACACCATGCAAAGACAACTGGATGAAGTGATTGCCTTTGAGGACCTGAGGATGGACGGCCGCGAAGAATTGGGTCTGGGCCGTACCCGCCGCGAAAACTTTCAGGGTGAAAACGGAATGCAGGCAAGCGATGTGCCTGAACCTGATGACGACATCGGATTGGTAATTGAGATGCCGCGTTCCTCCATCTCCGACACGGTACTAGACAACCTCAAGCTGCTGGTGGAAAGCAAAGCGACGCTCATCAAGAAGGCACTCGGTGCAGACAGCTTAGAAATTGAGCTCACCGACGAACTGATTCGCTTCCCTTGGTTTGAATGCATTCCGGAGTCTGAGGTCGTCGCCGCGACCACATGCTTTATTAAAAAGATGCTTGACGCAGCCAAAAGCCAGAAACGTGTGACCGCCAAGGAAAAGGAAACGGACAATGAAAAGTACTCTTTCCGCTGCTTCCTCCTGCGCCTTGGCTTCATAGGTGATGAGTATAAGGAAACGCGCCGGGTACTCCTTCGGAACCTGACCGGCAGTGCAGCATTTCGCTCAGGAGCCAAGACAAACTTTAGCGCGGATGAGCTCGACTCATCCACTGACGGCTCTGCAGAAGTAGAAACAGTAAAAAATCTGCTGACCAGAGAGGAGGCGGCTAACAATGAAATTTCCGAGTAAAGAAATAGTCGAACGCATCCGACGCCAGTTTCCGGTCGGTTGTCGTGTGGAGCTTCTTCGTATGGACGACATGCAGGCTCCACCCGTCGGTACCAAGGGCACCGTAACCGGTGTGGACGACACGGGCTCTGTGATGGTTAACTGGGATAACGGCAGTAGACTGAATGTGGTCTACGGTGAGGATTTATGCCGGAAAATTGAAATGTAACTAAAAGGTTTGAGAACAGTGCCGGAAACGGCTCTGTATCTCGTATTGATAGATTTTGACGGACTGCCGATGGCGGTCTTTTATTTTGCCCATGAGGAGGTGGCGGATACGAGAAAACTGAAAAAATATGTACCTACAAGGTTTATGGCTTCCGATTCGTATTACGACAAAGCCGCCGCCGATTATGCTGTTGCGTTTATCGAAGCTCTCTCACATACCAAAGGTACGTGGGCCGGTAAACCTTTTGAGCTTATCGACTGGCAGGAACAGATTATTCGTGACATCTTTGGAACACTCAAGCCCAATGGCTACCGGCAATTCAACACAGCATATGTAGAAATTCCGAAGAAGATGGGTAAATCAGAGCTTGCCGCCGCTGTGGCACTCCTGCTCACTTGTGGCGACGGAGAGGAACGCGCTGAGGTCTACGGCTGTGCCGCAGATCGAAATCAGGCGTCCATCGTGTTTAATGTGGCGGCAGATATGGTGCGGATGTGTCCGGCACTCTCCAAACGCGTCAAAATACTGGATGCAACGAAACGGCTTATCTATCAACCAACCGGGAGCATCTATCAGGTGCTGTCCGCCGATGTTGGAAACAAACATGGTTTTAATACCCACGGCGTCGTTTTTGACGAGCTGCATACCCAGCCGAACCGAAAACTATTTGATGTTATGACCAAGGGCAGCGGTGATGCGAGAATGCAGCCGCTGTATTTTTTAATCACCACCGCCGGAGATAACCAGAACAGCATCTGCTGGGAGGTTCATCAGAAGGCGCTTGACATTCTTGATGGACGAAAACATGACCCGACCTTCTACCCGGTCATCTATGGTGCAGCACCAGAGGATGATTGGGCGGACCCTAAGGTATGGAAAAAGGCAAATCCTTCTCTCGGCATTACGGTGAGTATGGATAAGGTCAAAGCAGCTTTTGAATCAGCAAAACAGAATCCCGCCGAGGAGAACAGCTTTCGACAGCTCCGCTTGAACCAGTGGGTCAAACAGGCTGTACGCTGGATGCCGATGGATAAATGGGATGCCTGCGCTTTTGCTGTTGACCCGGAAGCCTTACGCGGCCGGGTTTGCTACGGAGGTCTTGACCTATCTTCTTCCACCGATATTACTGCTTTTGTGCTGGTTTTCCCGCCGATGGACGAAGATGATAAGTATGTCGTGCTTCCATTCTTCTGGATACCGGAAGACAACATCGATTTGCGTGTACGCAGAGACCATGTGAATTATGACGTGTGGAAAAAACAAGGCCATTTGCAAACCACCGAAGGCAATGTCGTCCATTACGGATACATTGAAAAATTCATTGAGCAACTTGGCGAGAAATACAACATCCGTGAAATTGCTTTTGACCGCTGGGGCGCTGTGCAGATGGTACAGAACCTTGAGAGCATGGGTTTCACAGTTGTTCCGTTCGGTCAAGGCTTTAAAGATATGAGCCCGCCCACAAAAGAACTCATGAAACTGACATTGGAACAGAAAATCGCTCACGGCGGCCATCCTGTTCTTCGCTGGATGATGGATAACATCTTCATCCGCACCGACCCGGCAGGCAACATCAAAGCGGACAAAGAAAAATCCACAGAGAAAATCGACGGCGCGGTTGCCACCATTATGGCGCTGGACCGGGCAATCCGGTGTGGCAATGTTACGAGCGAAAGCGTGTATGACACACGCGGACTGCTCATTTGGTAAGGAGGTAAAATCATATGGGACTATTTCAATCCATATTTAAAGCCCGTGACAAGCCCCAAAATCTCGGCGGCTACAGCTTTCTGTGGGGCAGCTCGACTGCTGGTAAGGTGGTCAATGAGCGCACAGCGATGCAGATGACCGCCGTTTACTCCTGCGTACGCATTCTGTCAGAGGCAATCGCGGGACTGCCGTTGTTTTTATACAAATACGGTGCAGACGGCAGCAAAGAAAAATATCTTGACCATCCACTGTGGCGCGTACTGCATGATGAACCGAATCCGGAGATGACAAGCTTCGTGTTCCGCGAAACCATGATGAATCACCTGCTGCTGTCCGGAAACGCCTATGCGCAGATTATTCGCAACGCCCGTGGCGAGGTCGTGGCGCTTTACCCGCTCATGCCCAACCGCATGACGGTTGACCGCGATTCGGCTGGGAGGCTCTACTACCGCTACACAAAGAACAGCTACGACGCACCGGAGGTCGGCAAGAACAAGCAGTCGGAGGTCATTCTCTCGCCCAGTGACGTGCTTCATGTGCTGGGGCTTGGCTACGACGGTCTTGTCGGATACTCGCCCATAGCTATGGCGAAAAACGCTGTGGGCTTGGCGATGGCTGCCGAGGAATATGGTGCGAAGTTCTTTGCAAACGGCGCGGCTCCGTCCGGCGTTCTGGAGCACCCCGGTACAATTAAAGATCCAGAACGCATCCGGCAAAGCTGGCAGTCCACCTTCGGCGGCAGTTCAAACAGCAACAAGATCGCTGTGCTGGAGGAAGGGTTAAAATACACGCCCATTGCTATCTCGCCGGAACAGGCACAATTCCTCGAAACACGCAAGTTCCAAATCAATGAAATCGCTCGAATTTTCAGGGTGCCGCCGCATATGCTGGCTGACCTCGAAAAGTCGAGCTTTTCTAATATTGAGCAGCAGTCGCTGGAGTTCGTAAAGTACACTCTTGACCCATGGGTAATCCGCTGGGAACAGGCGATGAACAAGGCGCTCCTGCTCGACAGCGAAAAACGCGATGTGTTCACTAAATTCAATGTGGACGGCCTGCTTCGCGGCGATTATGCCAGCCGCATGACAGGCTACGCTACCGCCAGACAGAACGGCTGGATGAGCGCCAATGACATCCGCGAGCTTGAGAACCTCGACCGCATCCCAGCCGAACATGGCGGCGACCTCTACCTTATCAACGGCGCGATGACCAAGCTGGAGGATGCTGGCGCTTTCGCAGCTACGACTACAACAGAAACGGAGGAAAAACCTGATGGACAAAACAAAACGAAGTCCCACAAAGGCGCGTGACAAAACGCACTTCTGGAATTGGGCCAACGACGAGGAATCAGGCGTCCGCACCCTTTACCTCGACGGTACTATCGCGGACGAAAGCTGGTGGGGCGACGAAATTACCCCTCAAATGTTCAAAGATGATCTGCTTTCAGGCAACGGAGATATCGTCGTTTGGATCAACTCTCCGGGCGGCGACTGTGTGGCGGCAAGTCAGATCTATGCCATGCTCATGGACTACCCCGGCAATGTTACGGTGAAGATTGACGGCCTCGCAGCAAGCGCAGCGTCGGTCATCGCTATGGCTGGTACGGAGGTGCTCATGGCTCCCACGGCACTTATGATGATTCATAACCCGCTGACAGTGGCGATTGGCGACACGGAGGAAATGCAGAAAGCCATCGCCATGCTGGACGAAGTCAAGGAATCTATCATCAACGCCTATGAGATCAAGTCCGGGCAGTCCCGTGCAAAAATCTCGCATCTCATGGACGGCGAGACTTGGATGAATGCGAACAAGGCTGTGGAGTTCGGTTTTGCGGACGGCATCCTGACCGACACAAAACGCGATCACAGCGACGATGTAGTGTTCGCTTTCTCCCGCAGGGCTGTCACCAATTCTCTCATGAATAAGCTCATACCCAGACCTGCTCCGAGAGCGGAAAAGAAGCCGGATGCGCCTGCTGGCGTGTCTATCACCGAGGCTATGCAGAAACTGCAAGCCCGTAAATACATTTAATGGAGGTATTTCTACTATGAAAAAGGTACTTGAACTGCGCGAAAAGCGCGCAAAGGCGTGGGACGCTGCGAAGGCGTTCCTTGACGCAAGGGCGAAGGACGGTGTCCTCTCTGCCGAAGACAATGCCACTTATGAAAAAATGGTGGCGGATGTAGACGCGATGGCGCGTCAGATCGCTATTGAGGAGGACCGCGTGGCTCGTGACGCTGCGATGGCACAGCCCACCAGCACTCCGCTCACCGGCAAGCCTACCGATGGCAGTGTCAAGTCCACTCGTCCGAGAGCTACTGCGGAGTACAAGGAGGATTTCGGTCGTGCTCTTCGCGGTAAAGCCCTGCTTCACAATGTGATGAGCGAAGGAATCGACGCAGACGGCGGCTTCCTCGTGCCGGAGGAGTTCGAAGCTCAGATTGTAACCGGTTTGGAGGAAACAAATGTAATCCGTACCATCGCAAAGGTAATCAAGACCTCTGCCGAACGCAAAATCCCCATCGCGGCGACCCACTCCATCGCACAGTGGACTCCCGAAAATTCTACTTACACTGAGAATAATCCGACCTTCGCCCAGAAGACCATCGATGCTTTCAAACTGACCGACCTTGCGAAAGTCAGCATCGAACTGCTTCAGGACTCCATGTTCGATCTCGAAAGCTACATTGCAAACGAGTTCTCCCGCGCTTTTGGTGTCGCTGAAGAGGAAGCGTTCTGCATCGGCTCCGGCAGCGGTCAGCCTACGGGCATTTTCACCGCAAACGGCGGCACCGTGGGTGTGACGGCTGGCAGCCCCACCGCAATCACTGTGGACAACCTCATCGACCTTATCTACGCGCTGAAATCACCCTATCGCAGAAACGCTGTTTTCCTCATGCGCGACGTCACGGTTTCCGCGCTGCGCAAGCTGAAGGATGGCAACGGCGCGTATCTTTGGCAGCCCAGCGTACAAGCGGGTCAGCCCGATAGACTACTTGGCTATCCTCTGTATACCAGCCCATATGTTCCCGTTGCGGAGGCGAATGCCTTGCCTATCGCTTTCGGCGACTTCCAGAACTACTGGATTGCCGACCGCATGGGCAGAACCGTACAGCGCCTGAACGAGCTTTATGCCGGTAACGGTCAGGTTGGCTTCCTTGCCACCGAGCGTGTGGACGGCAAGGTCATCCTGCCAGAGGGCATCCAGCTTCTGAAGATGGGAGCGTGACGGTATGAATAACTATAGCACCAAAAACTATACCGAGCAGGGCGGTGAGAAAACTGTAATCGGCGGAACGCTTGAAATCAGGGAGGGAGCCTCAGTGACGGGGCTTCCTTCCTCCTTTACTCCCGCTGAAAACCAGTCAACCTCAACCGCTACAACCATTGCCGGGCTTGCTGCTGATTTCAATACACTGCTGTCAAAACTCAAGGCAGCCGGTCTGATGGCGGCGGATAGTTAGAAATAATGAAAGGACGGTGGCGGTATGACGCTGATTGAAAAAGTAAAGGCAAACCTTATTCTTGAGCACACGGCGGACGATGAACTCCTGCAGCTGTACATCACCGCCGCCGTATCCTATGCCGAGAGCTATCAGCACCTTCCGGAAAAATTCTACAAAGACCATCCTATGCCGTCTACCACAGAGCAGGCCGTCATCATGCTGTCGTCCCATTTTTATGAGAGCCGGGACGGAAGCACCGGCGGCTTTTTTGCCGACAATGTGCAAGCGGGACAGCAGGTATGGAATACGGTCAACCTTCTTCTTAAGCTTGACCGGGATTGGAAGGTATGAAAATTGAAAGCGGGGTTTCAATTATGAGTTTTGGAAAGATGAATACCTTTATTGACATTATCTCTACCGAGCCTACAAAGGATGCTGATGGTTTTGTCAATCATGGCGATACTGTAGTGGCATCGGTCAGAGCATATTTTGAACAGAAGAATTCTACAGAAAAGTGGCGCAATATGGCGCAGTCAGATGAGGTGAATGCCTTGTTCCGTCTCCGCACTATTCCCGGCCTTGCTCTTCACAACCGCCATGTTATCGTCTGCGAGGGCAAACGCTACAACATATACTCGGTTGAAAATGTAAAGGGCCGAGGAATGTATCTTGAAGTGTTGGCGGTGAGTGCCAATGGCTAAGGTCGATTTCAAGATGCCGGAGGATTTCCTGCTTAAGGTGTCAAGGCTGGCTGAAAAAACTGATGAGATCATACCAAAGGTTCTTGAAACAGGCGCAGAAGTCGTATACGACAAAGTAAAAAACGACCTTGCCTCCGTAGTCGGAAAAAACACAAAGGTTGAAAGCCGCTCTACCGGAGAACTTGAATCGGCGCTTGGCATATCTCCGGCGAAGCAGGACAGAGACGGCAATTTCAACGTAAAAATAGGCTTTGCAGAACCGCGCTCTGATGGCGACAGCAATGCCAAAATTGCTAATATCCTCGAATATGGCAAGCATGGCAAGCCGCCCAAGCCTTTTCTGAAGCCTGCCAAGAGCAAATCAAAAGACGCCTGCATAGAGGCTATGACCAATAAGCTGGAAAGCGAGATTGAGAAATTATGAGCATATTATCCGAACTGAATACACTGCTTGAAACCATAAATATTCCTGTCGAAACAGGTGTCTTCAGCGGAGTACCTCCTGATGAATACCTGGTGCTGACTCCCTTAATTGACACCTTTGCTGTTTTCGGTGATAATAAGCCGCTTGCGGATATAAACGAGGTCAGGGTTTCACTGTTCAGCAAAAACAACTATTTACAAAGAAAGAATCAGCTTGTGAGGATACTTCTCCAGGCTGATTTTGTTATAACCGACCGCCGGTATATCGGACATGAGGACGATACCGGCTATCACCATTACGCCATCGATGTGGCGAAATTCTATGAACTGGAGGAATAATAAATGGCTACGATCGGATTAGATAAACTCTACTATTCCAAAATCACAGAGGATTCGAGCGGCAATGAAACCTACGGCACGCCCATTTCGCTTGCAAAAGCAATAAAAGCGGATCTGTCAGTCGAGCTTGCTGAGGCCACGCTTTACGCAGACGACGGACCCGCCGAGGTCGTGAAGGAATTTAAGAGCGGTACTCTCTCCCTTGGCATCGACGATATCGGTGTGACGGCGGCTGAGGACCTGACCGGAGCAAAGCTTGACGACAACCATGTCGTAATATCCGGCAGTGAGGATGGCGGCACTCCCGTCGCCGTAGGCTTCCGGGCAAAAAAGGCAAACGGAAAGTACCGATATTTCTGGCTTTATAAAGTAAAATTCGGCATTCCGGCAACCAACCTCGCCACCAAAGGCGACAGTATAACCTTTTCCACTCCGACCATCGAGGGTACGGTGTTCCGCCGCAACAAACTGGATGGAAACGGCAAACATCCGTGGAAAGCTGAGGTCAACGAGGATGATACAAGCGTACCGGATTCCGTTATTACCGGCTGGTACACGCAGGTTTATGAACCTGTTTTCACTGTCACACCGTAACGGAGGGATGTTAAATGGATAATGAAAGAAGCGCAGAAATATCAATTGGCGGCCAGGAATATGAAATGATTCTGACTACCAAAGCAACTAAGGAGATCGCCAAGAGATATGGCGGTCTTTCTAATTTGGGCGAAAAGCTTATGAAAAGCGAGAATTTCGAGATGGCCCTCGATGAAATCGTATGGCTCATTACGCTGCTCGCCAATCAGTCAGTGCTGGTTCACAATCTGCAAAATCCCGAAAAAAAGCGCGAGCTGCTCACGGAGGAAGATGTTGAACTGCTTACTTCGCCCTTTGAGCTTGCGGATTACAAAAACGCCATCATGGACGCGATGTATAAAGGTACGAAGCGCCACGTAGAAAGCGAGGATGATAGCGTCGCCGGAGGTGCCGCGTCAAAAAACGCACAGGTCGGGTAGAGCGACAGCGTCAGTGTTCTGACGCGGAGTTGTTTGCCCGGCTGATTTTTTATGGAGTGTCCCTGCTTCATCGGTCAGAGCAGGAAGTTTGGCTGATGCCGATCGGGCATCTGCTCGACCAGTGGGAAATATACAAGCAGTTTAACGGTATGGCAAAACCGAAGCGTGAGCATTACATCGATGAAATCATACCAAGCGGAATTTAAGGAGGTGGTGAGATATGGCGGATAATTTCGGCTTGAAGATTGGAGTCGAGGGCGAAAAAGAGTTTAAAAAGGCACTCTCCGACATCAATCAGTCGTTCAAGGTTCTCGGCAGTGAGATGAAGCTGGTTGAGTCCGAGTTCGGCAAAAACGAAAACAGCGTCCAGTCCCTCACCGCCAAAAACGAGGTGTTGACCAAGCAAATCGACGCCCAGAAAGAGAAAATCGAAACGCTCCGTAAGGCGCTGCAGAATGCCTCCGACTCCTTCGGGGAAAATGACCGCCGCACTCAGCAATGGGTCGTTCAGCTTAATAACGCACAGGCCGAGCTTAACGGCATGGAGCGTGAGCTTAAGGACAATGAAAAAGCACTGGACGATGTGGCCGACAACTTTAACGATGCCGAGAAGCAAGCCGATCAATTTGGAAACGAGCTTGACAAAACGGGCAAAGAGGCAGATTCAGCCGGTGGCAAGTTTGAGAAACTCGGTTCTGTGGTTAAAGGAATCGGCGCGGCTATGGGTGTGGCTTTCGCCGCTGTCGGCACAGCTGCAATCAGCGCTGGCAAAGCTCTCGTGGATATGACTGTGGAAGCCGCCGCTTATGCAGATGAAATGCTGACCCAATCCACCGTAACAGGCATGTCGGTTGAGAGCTTGCAGGCATACAGTTACGCCGCCGATCTGGTGGATGTGTCGCTCGACACGCTGACCGGCTCTATGGCCAAGAATGTCAGGTCGATGGCGAGTGCGGCGGACGGCTCCGCAAAATACGCCGACGCATACGCACGGCTTGGTGTATCGGTTACTGATGCCAACGGTAATCTACGCGACAGCGAGGACGTCTACTGGGAGGTCATCGACGCGCTCGGAGGCATCTCCAATGAAACGGAGCGTGACGCGCTCGCTATGCAGCTCTTTGGCAAAAGTGCGCAGGACTTGAATCCACTTATCGCCCAAGGCAGCGAGGGTATTGCTGTGCTGACAGAGGAAGCAAAACGCATGGGTGCTGTTCTCTCAGAAGAAAGCATTGCTAAACTCGGTGCCTTCGATGATTCCGTTCAGCGGCTGAAGCAAGGCTCGGAAGCCGCAAAACGTGTGATGGGTACTGTGCTTCTTCCGCAGCTGCAGACACTCGCGGACGAAGGGACTACACTGCTCGGCGACTTCACTTCCGGCTTGGTGGAGGCAGAAGACGATTTTGACAAGATAAGCGAGGTCATCGGCAATACAGTCGGCGGTCTTGCTGACATGATCATGGAGCACCTCCCCAAAATCATACAGGTCGGTATGGATATCGTCATGGCTATTGTAAATGCGATTGTAGAAAATCTGCCGACTATCGTGGAATGCGCATCCTCTATCGTCATGACTCTGCTGGAAGGCTTGATAGAAGCTCTGCCCGCCATTACGGAGGGCGCTCTGCAGCTTGTTCTTACACTGGTTCAAGGCATCATCGACAATCTGCCCGCAATCATTGAAGCTGCAATTCAGATGATTGTGACGCTGGCGTTGGGTATTGCGGAAGCTCTGCCAGAATTGATTCCTTCCATCGTCGAGGCGATCCTCCTGATTGTTCAGGTGCTGCTCGACAATATGGACAAAATCCTCGAAGCCGCCTTCGCCATTATAAAAGGGCTTGCGGAGGGTTTACTGAACGCACTGCCGGAACTGATAGATGCGCTGCCCGAAATCATAACGACTATTATTGATTTCATCACAGACAATCTGCCTGAAATCATTGAGATGGGCATCGAGCTCACCATTCAGCTTGCGGTCGGACTGGTTCAAGCCATTCCGCAGCTTGTGGCGAAACTGCCGGAAATCATCGCTGCCATCGTGACCGGCCTCGGAAAGGCGGTCGGCGCTGTGTTTGAAATCGGCAAGAACATCGTAACGGGGCTATGGGAAGGCATCAAGTCCCTCGGTTCTTGGATCAGCGACAAGGTGTCCGATTTCTTTTCCGGCATAGTTGACGGTGCAAAATCTCTTCTCGGAATCAACTCGCCGTCAAAGGTATTCGCCGGAATCGGTGAAAACATGGGTCTCGGTATAGGTGTGGGCTTTACCGACGCAATGAAGGGTGTGGAAAAAGACATTACAGACGCGATTCCCACCGACTTGGACCTTGATATGAATACCGGCATCCATAAAGTGATGAACGACACCTCGCTCGACGTGAAGAAAACTGTAGAGCATACAGGAGTTATCCGGGTTGAAGGTGTAAATTCCACCTGTGAAATGACCTCGGTCGTGGACATCATCATCGACAGGCTCAGACAGGAGGTGCGCGTATGAGTTATCTGAAAAATACAGCGACCAATGAAATCATTACGCGCTTTGTGAGCCTTCGAAAAACACAGGAGGTCATACGCACGGTGCAGACCGCCCTTGACGGGACGGAGTATTTGACCCGTTTCGGCTCTCCGACCGTGCATTTTGAACTGACGCTCTATGTGGATGAAGCTGGGAAAGCCTCGCTGATGTCAGCCGAAGATAGCGTTCCGCTGCTTGAATGCTCGGTAAAGCAAGGCGTTTTCACCGGAAGAATTATTGAACTCGGAGATTTTGATTATCAGGCGGCGGGCTGGTATAAGGTCACAGCCACTCTTGCGGCGGTAAGCGAGGTGAGCGATCCATGAGAAACATTCCAACGGCGCTGAAAGAAAAACTCGCAAACAGGTTCAAGGTAGAAAACACGGACAGCATGGCAAAGCTCCGCGTGGTAGCCACGCAGACTTCCGTCAACTCTCTGCTCTCCGAGCCGATTCACGAAGATATCGCTCCCTCTCTCGGCGATGTAGCCGTGCGCCAGAGTGCCGGTGAATCCGATTTATCTCTTGCATATGCCATCTGTTTGGACGGTGGTGTCGCCAAGGTATATAAACGAAAGCTTCCGGCTGGCATGGAGTATCCGTGGGAGTACCAGTGGACGCTCGGTGCGGCGACGGATGTAGCGATTGAATTTAACGGCGTGTGGAAAATGAACGCCGAAAAGGAATGGTACTACCTTCAAACCGAGGAGTACCCGTATATCTTCTATGTTCGGAACGGCAATCTTTATGTTCAAATTTGGAATGACAGCGAAAATGCAGCGCTACTCGCTACCGGCGTTTCTCAACTATCCGCCTGCAAGGGCTGGCAATCCAGTGTTGAACCGGACCTAGACCAGGGCTTGATCATCGGCTACCTCAAGAGCGGCTCGGTATATTACCGTGCGCTCTGCTGTCAGGAAAACGGAAGCTATGTCTGGGAAGCGGAGCATGAAGTCACGCCGCTTGGTACGGGCAATACGACGCTGTCGGTTATCCGCACCAACGATTTCCGTATCGGATTCCTGACGCAGAATAATGGGCGGATGCTGCTATCGCTGACGCACCGCAACTATGCCGGAATGAGTGTCCGGCCGGAAACGGTTCACATCAACGCCTCCAATGCAAGGATGTGGATTTCCAATATAACCGAACTGGACACACTTAACAAGGAGTACGCATCCGGGAATACCGCCTATCCCTATGTTCTGCTGGATAAACCGGACACCGAAGAAATCTCCGTGGTTTCGGTGGAAAAACTGAACCGCGATACGAGTTTCTTTTGCTATGGCTTTAAAATTCATCTCACAAAACCTTTGAGCGGAAGTATCGATGCGGGATTTCCGTCGAAATGCAACCTCTCCGTTTCCGGTGTGACCGTTACCTCCGCTTTCTATGACAGCGAGGAACAGGCTCTTGTTCTGTATACGAGCGCTGATATTCGTAGGACGGTAGCCGTAACCATAACGATGCCGGAATACCGCTCGCTCTGGTATTACAAACTCGGAACGCAAAGATGGTTTTTGCCTGCTCTGAGTGCTGTCGCCGCTGCAGAAACTTTCGACTACTTTACTTATGAAAACGAGACAGCGGCCATATCTACAATATCGGCGGGAGCTTGGATTGACGAAGCTGAATTCGTTGATTGTTACCAGCCTGCTCATACGGCTGTTATTGCGGTTGTGGCTTCGTCTGTAAGCCTGCAGCCTGTTTCCACATTACCGATTTAGGAGGTTTTCAAAATGAAGATACAAGAACGAGCTGTTCTTCACAACCGTTTTGACGTCAAGGTGGTCGACGCCGCAAGCGGCAAAGTCAAGCAGACGGCGGTCGGCTTCAACGTCATTACCAACTACTATTTTAATAGCAGACTAACTGGTTCACCACTAAGTAAAACGTCAGATTTATTTCGGTATATTGCTATTGGCACCGGAACGGGAACACCCGCCGTTACGGATACCGCCCTTTTTTCGCATCTGACGCGCAAAGCCGTGACGACGCTGGAAACAGTCTATGAATATCCGACATCGCACACGACAAAGCAGATTAAACTGGAGGCGACGGAATGCAACGGCTCCACCATTACCGAAGTGGCGCTCGAAGGTTATTACAGCGGCACCTTTTCAACCTATTATTACATCATGTCCCATGCCATGCTGCAGGATTCCGAAGGGAACCAGATCGCCATCGCCAAGACTGATACTGACGTGGTTTACATTACTGCCACTTTTTATGCCACTTGCACTCCGTCCGGTTTTGGCACAAACGGCATTTACCCCACGGCGGCAAACAACTACCTGTTCAAATGGCTGCTCACGGGCAGCACGGACGATTATGTACGTTTTTCGCGTTTCCCGTTGGAGTACTCTTCGGACATGAACGTGAAATATCATGGCAGTAAGAGTTATTCCTTCAGCGGCGGCACTGGGAATACCACTACCTATCAGTACGACCTGCCTGTCACCACATTCCTTGACAGCGAGTGCAACAATCGGCTGGTCAAGCACCTCGGTGTCGCCGGAGTCGGAGCGTTTACCTTCCCAAACCACGAGGTTTTCCCGCCCTATGCGGTCGACCATCTCGTCATCGGCGAAGGCGATGGGATTACCACGGAGTTTAGTATAAAATGCCCGTTGATACAGTCTGGGACTGTTCATATTTTTGTAAATGACTCAGAAATGACTGAAGGTACGGATTACACAGTAGATTTGGAGAACAACTGCGGCGACTGGTATGAAAACTACCATACGGCGGGTTTAACCTGTAAAAGCGCCGGAGTCTCCTTCGGAGATCTTGCATCAAAAACGCCAAGCAGCAGCTACGACTATCGAGACCCTCTTGCCTGGTGGAACTGTTATGACAGGACGGTTTATCCCTCTTCCTGCACGGTTAGCGATGTAACTCCAATCAAAATTGATTTTGGAACTGCAAAAGCTTGCAACACGCTGAAGATTGATATTCTGACGGTACCGACCGCAAGGCTAGATAACCTCATAATTCAGTATTCCGACAACGGCAGCGATTGGACAAACGTTTCAGGACTTTCAAGGACAGGTCAGGTTTGGAAGTTTACAGAAACATCAGCGAGGTATTGGAGAGCATTTTTAAGCGGTGAAGGCAACGCCACGGTTGTCGTCACTTCAAGTGGCATGACGGGTTCGCCGGTTACTCTTTCCGTGCCAGTAGCCTCATCGGATACGGCGAGCATTGTGGCAGCCAAGATAAAGACAGCCCTTGAAAACAATGCGAATATTGCTGCCTTGTACGATGCATCGGTCTCAGGTGCGGATGTGGTCTTAACCGCTAAAACGCCTGTGGCTAATGTTTCAAACCTTAATATTTCCCTGTCAAACGGGACTTGCTCCGGGCTGACCACCGTATCAACCTCGACCAATACAACAGCCGGTGTCGCGGCAGTAAAGCAACAGGAAAACATCTATGTAACCGGAACGATCGGAACCTCTGGCAATGCAACGGTTGTTGTAACAGCCGCCGGAATGGCAAACTCGCCGATCACACTTTCGATACCTGTTTCGAGCGGGGACTCGGCGGTGACTGTGGCGTCAAAAGTAAATGCTGCTCTCGCACAAAACTCAGATATAACGGACTTTTTTACGATCAGTCCGGATAACGGAAGATATGTGCGTCTGACCGCTAAAGTTGCTGCGGACAATGACCCTACCATGAACATCAGCATTGCAAACGACACTTGCACCGGGTTGACTGCTATCCCCACATCCACCGTTGACGCCGCAGGCAATGCGGGTACAAAACAAGTGGAAACCTTAACCGTATCAGGCAGTGTGAGCTACAACTGGACTTACAATTTATATTATCAAAGCTTCCCGACAAGAGACGGTCAGAGCTTCGGCTCGACCTTCTTTTTAGGCAAGACCGTGCCGGGTCTAAAGTTCACAACACCGCCTGCGGCAGGTGCGTCGATCACAGCCAGCTTTGCGCTTGAGTACCCGTTTAAGACAGCGAACAATCTTCTGCGCTTCACCTACTCGGTCCAGCTGCAGCGGGGGTGATGTTATGACGCTGACATTTGAATATACCCTTAATGCCGGAGCAGGCTTGTATCCGCAGGTGATCCACACCTCGGACAACCTGCTCCGTTTCATATACCTCACCGCTGATGGCACAGTTGCGGGCAGCACGGCGGACCCGGTACTTGGTTTGTACGACAAGCTGACCTATACGGAAACCGGCAGGATATCACCCGATGAAACGGTGTCGTATCCTAGCATCAAGAAAGTGGCGCATTACGGCGCGTACGGCTTCTGGAGTGCCGAGGGCGACCACCGTTTTGTGATGTATATGCTGCCGACAGACATTACAAATTCCTTTGTCGACGGCTCAATCAAATTCAGCATCGGCAGCGAGGTCTCGCAGCTGTCCTGTACTTTGCTTAACATTAAGGGCGCATTGCTCAACCGCTACCGGGCTTTAGTAACGCCCGGAACCAAGATGGAGCTGTACTTTTCCCTCGGCAGCAGCGGCGAAATAGCGCTCGGCATCTTCTATATCGACCGCGCTTCGGTCTCGTACCCAGACGAAAAGGTATCGGTATCCGCCAGAAATGCGATCGGAAAGCTGCTGAAGGAACAAACCTTCAACGAGGACAACACATTTGAAGAAACGACGCTTCAGATGAACCTGCAGGAGATTCTTCGCCTCGCTGAGGTGGAGAATTTATTTGTCGGCAACAGCACAAAGGCATGGAAGCTGCGCTTCGAACCGGATGTCACCATACTGGACGGAATCAAGCGGGTGATTTCGCTGCTTGACGGATGGAAGGTCGATGAAACGGCAAACGGCGTCATCGGCGTGGCTGCGGCTACCGACGCCCGTTTCGACCAGCCTGCTGTGTATACCTTCGAGCGCGACAGGACCTGCTGGAGTTACAGTGTGGAATATGACGATTCAGAGGCAGTCAGCAAGGTCTGCGTCACCTGTGCCGACCCGGAAAACACGGTTTATGCCACAGTCCCCAGAAGCAAGTGGTGGGTGCAGCCTTCACATCGAACGACCTACGTAACAGCCGCCGACGGTGCGACGCTTGCCGAAATAACGGATATGGCCGAGGAACTTGCCCAGGCTATCGCAATATCCGGCAGACAGGAAAGTTTCGTCGGTATCTTCACGCCCCAGCTCACTATCGGCGACGAGGTTCGCATTGTCTGTGAGGCAAAGACCGAAACCATCGGTACGGTCACCGATGTGACGCACAATTTTGGCAGGGGCGGTTTTTATTCAGCGTTCACCGTGGACAGCGGTGGACGAAAAGGCAAAGCGCGGCTTTCAGACTTAATCGGCAAAGCGTCCGAAAAGCCCAATCTGAACGGCGTGACTATTTATTAAGGGGAGGATTTACAACATGAAAGAAATCTGGAATTGGATTCAACTCGCGCTGTCGGCAGTCGGCGGCACAATCGGATGGTTCTTCGGCGGCTTGGACGGTTTAATTTACGCGCTGCTCGTGTTCGTGATCGCCGACTATATCACGGGCGTCATGTGCGCGATTGCGGACAAAAAGCTGTCCAGCGAGGTAGGCTTCAAGGGCATCTGTAAAAAGGTGCTGATATTTGTGATGGTCGGTATCGGACATATCATGGATACCTATCTTATCGGCAACGGAGAAGTTCTGCGGACAGCTATCATCTTCTTCTACTGCTCCAACGAGGGCATCTCTATGCTCGAAAATGCCGGACATCTCGGATTGCCTATTCCGGCTAAGCTAAAGGATATTTTAGAACAGCTTCACGACAGAACGGAGGATAAATAAATGAACCTGCATAAACTCATTTTGACCAACAACGCCTGCTACAAGGCGGGCAGAACCATTACCCCCAAAGGAATTATGGTCCACTCCACCGGAGCCAATAACCCGAATCTGAAACGTTACGTCGGCCCGGATGACGGACTGCTGGGGAAAAACCAGAACAATAATCACTGGAATCAGGACAAACCCGATGGCAGGCAGGTCTGTGTCCATGCCTTTATTGGCAAGCTGGCGGATGGTTCCATTGCCACATACCAGACTCTGCCGTGGAATCATCGAGGGTGGCACGCCGGAGGTTCTGCAAACGATACACATATCGGCTTTGAAATCTGCGAAGACGGCTTGACCGATGCCTCGTATTTTTCTGCCGTTTACAAGGAAGCCGTGGAGCTGTGCGTGTATCTCTGCAAGCAGTACGGACTGACGGAGAAGGATATCATTTGCCACAGTGAGGGTTACAAGCTGGGGATTGCCAGCAACCACGGTGACGTAATGCACTGGTTCCCGAAGCATGGCAAGAGCATGGATACTTTTCGTGCTGATGTAAAGGCTGGGCTGATGGCGACAGAAGCACCCGCTCCCGTCACACCGACTGTGCCGAAGAAATATTACCGTGTGCAGGTCGGCGCGTATTCCGTTAAGGCAAACGCAGACGCCATGCTTGCCAAGATTAAGGCGGCTGGCTTCACCGATGCTTTTATCAAATACAGCGAATGAATGATGGTCCGTTTCCCGCCACAAATCCATAAACCACAGGTCAAGAAGTTGACCTACAGTCACAGCCCGTCGAGGATTTTTTCTTCGGCGGGCTTCTTTTTTCGTCAAAACAGCCTCCTGATGTCCAGCGAGTTTTGAGGAAGGGCTCCTCAGAACGGAGGACAAGGCTATGACGACGGACCAGAAAACCCAGATTACCGAAATGCGGAAGCGAGGTTGTACCTACGCGAGCATCGCGGAGATGCTCTCTATTTCGGAAAGCACGATAAAGACTTACTGTCGCCGGACTCGGCTTACCGAAGATTCTGCAAAAGCAGTGCTTGTTTGCAAACAGTGCGGTAAGCCCATCAAGGTGAAGGATAAACACAGAGCACGGCAATTCTGTTCTGACCAGTGCCGCGCGGCATGGTGGTATGCCAACCGTGGTAGCAAGCCTAGAACGGAATACCATCTGACCTGCGCCCATTGCGGGCAGCCCTTTGTGAGCGCCGGGAACAAGGTGCGGAAGTATTGTTCCCACAAGTGCTATATCGCCGCTCGGTTCGGAGGTGACTGCCATGAATGACCGCATTCTTGGTTACAAATCGGCTATGGCGCAGGCGCGTCGGATGCTGTCGGCGGGCATTGTCACCGAAGCGGAGTACGATATAATTGATACAACAATGGCCGAGAAATACGGCTTATCCTCGTGTAGTTTATTCCGCGAGAATGACTTGCTATATAGTAGTATCAGAGGTAGTATGTCACACTACGAGGGGGTGACATTATGCCAAAAACAATAAGAAAGGTAGCCCATCCGCCGAAGCTGGAGCGGAAAAAGCGAGTTGCTGCCTACGCCCGCGTGTCCAGCGGTAAGGACGCGATGCTGCACTCGCTCTCATCGCAGGTCGCGTATTATAGCGCACTGATACAAAAACATGGTGACTGGGAATATGCTGGCGTGTATGCAGATGAGGCGATGACCGGCACCAAGGAATGCCGCGATGAGTTTCAAAGGCTGCTTGCAGACTGCCGCGCCGGACGCATCGATCTGATACTTACCAAGTCCATTTCCCGCTTCGCTCGAAACACGGTCACTCTTCTGGAAACCGTGCGAGAGTTAAAACTACTGGAGGTGGACGTTTTTTTCGAGGAGCAGAACATTCACACGATGAGCGCTGAGGGTGAGCTGATGATGACCATTCTTGCGTCTTACGCGCAGGAGGAAAGTCTGTCGGCAAGCGAAAACCAGAAATGGCGCATCAAGCGAAACTTTGAGGCGGGAAAGCCGTGGGACTGCACCATGCTCGGCTACCGGGCAAAGAACGGTGTTTTCGTGATCGTTCCTGAAGAAGCTGAAACGGTGCGGCTGGTTTTCAAGTGGTATCTTGAGGGGCTCGGTAGACAGGCTATCGCCAATCGGCTCAACGAGCTGGGCGTTCCTACGCGCTTTGATAAGACGTGGCATCAGGACACCATCAGCAAGATGCTCCGAAATGAAAAATACGCTGGTGACCTTCTTCTGCAAAAAACCTTCCGCACCGACCACCTGACGAAGCAAACGAGGATTAACCACGGCGAGCTGCCGATGTACCATGTTCAAGCTGCACACGAGCCTATTATCGACCGAGCAACCTTCGATGCGGTTCAGCGGGAGCTTACCAGACGAGCAGAGAATGTTCAAGTAAAGCCCGGTTCGGCTACGGCGTTCACTGGTAAAATACGATGCGGCATTTGCGGGAAGAATTATCGCCGCAAGACCACACATACCGGCATCGTATGGGTCTGTGCTACTTACAACACAAAAGGCAAGAAATACTGCGCTTCCAAGCAGATACCGGAAGAAACGCTGAAAGCCGTGACCGCCAAGGCGCTCGGTTGCGATTCCTTTGATGAGGACGCATTTGCTGAGCGCATTGCTTTTATATCCGCTCTGCCGAACAACACTCTGGAGTTCACATTTATAGACGGACAAACGGAAAAAGCTACATGGCAAGACCGTTCACGCGCTGAGAGCTGGACAGAAGAAATGCGTCAGGCGGCGGCAGAGAAAACAAGGAAAAGGAGTGAAAAGAAATGCCAAGAGCAGTAACAATGATACCCGCTACCAAGAACCGCTTCACGGCTCTGCCTACGGCGTCGGTGGCGAGACGAAAGGTGGCTGGCTACGCCCGCGTGTCTACGGACAGCGAGGAACAGCAGACCAGCTATGAGGCGCAGGTGGATTACTATACCCACTACATTCAATCCCGCGAGGATTGGCAGTTCGTCGGGGTCTATACCGACGAGGGGATTTCGGCGACTAATACCAAGCACCGTGACGGCTTCAAGCAGATGGTCAAGGACGCGCTTGCCGGTAAGATTGACCTCATCGTCACGAAATCGGTCAGCCGTTTCGCACGTAACACAGTGGACAGCCTCACGACGGTCCGCAAGCTCAAGGAACACGGCACGGAGATCTATTTTGAAAAAGAGAATATTTTCACTTTCGACAGCAAGGGTGAGCTGCTCATTACAATCATGTCGAGCCTCGCACAGGAGGAAAGCCGTTCGATTTCAGAGAATGTCACATGGGGCCAGCGGAAACGCTTCGCCGATGGAAAGGTCAGTATGCCATATAAGCAGTTCCTCGGCTATGAAAAAGGAGAGGACGGTACGCCTGTGATAAATGAAAAAGAAGCTGCAATTGTCCGGCTCATCTACAGGCTTTTCCTTGAGGGTAAAACGCCTGCTGGTATCTGCCGGTATTTGGAACAACAGGGCATTCCGACGCCGTCCGGCAAACAGAAATGGAGCCAGACCACGGTGGACAGCATCCTCGCTAATGAGAAGTACAAAGGCGACGCACTCCTGCAAAAGAAGTTCACGACCGACTTTCTCACGAAAAAGATGAAGGTCAACGAGGGCGAAGTGCCGCAGTATTACGTGGAAAAGAGTCACGACGCCATCATTGAACCGCTGGAATGGGACATGGTTCAGGCTGAGATTGCACGGCGGAGAGCACTCGGCAGAGCCTACAGCGGCAACAGTGTGTTCTCATCCAAGCTGGTATGCGGGGATTGCGGCGGATTTTACGGGCAGAAGGTATGGCATTCCACTGACAAGTATCGCAAGGTGATCTGGCGCTGCAACAGCAAGTTCAAGGGCGATAGCAAATGTGCCACGCCGCATCTGGACGCAGACACTATTCAGCGGATGTTCCTGACCGCCTATAATCTATTGATGGCTGACAGGGAGAGTGTCATTGTGGACTGTGCGATTATGCGGCAGGTGATTTCCGATACCACCACACTTGATGCGGAGCTGGACAGCTTGAATGAGGAAATCACGGTGGTGGCAGAGCTGGTTAAAGCCTGTGTCAGAGAGAACGCTTCTACAGCGCAGTCGCAGGAGGAATACGCGAAGAAGTACAATGGACTGCTTGCCCGATACGAGAAAGCGACAGCGCGACTTGCGGAGGTGGCAGCTGAAAAGGAGCGGAAGCATAATCAAGATCGAGAAATCCGATTGTTCATGGAGGCATTAAAGAAACAGCCACTCGTCCTCGAAGAATGGGACGAAAGGCTGTGGATAGCAATAGTTGACCGGGCGACGGTATTCCGCGATGACAGAATCGTGTTCAAGTTCAAATGTGGCAGCGAGATTGAGGTGGAGCGTTGAGTGCTCCACCTTCTTTTTTTGCTCTCTGTACCAATCGAAAGCGCGGGTATGAAACTATTTTTCTTGCAAATGAAACCCTCTGAAAAAATGAAACTATTTTGAGTAATCGAAAGCACGGGTATGGGGAACGGCGCTGATTCGTAGGAAAACACGACTGTACCGCAGCAAGCTGGCGGTGGATAGAAGACATAAAAGTACAGAAAACCCGTGTTTACAGGCTTTTCAGGCATAAAATAAGAACGCTAATATTGACACTCATCGTATCAATATTAGCGTTCTTATATGGTGGAGGCGGGGGGAATTGAACCCCCGTCCGAAAACAGTTCATAACAGGTTTCTACGTGTGTATCGCCTGATCGTTGTCGGGTTCTTTCAGTTCAGACGCAAACTGCAAAAACCCCAATCCCGTA
>Ga0209096_1000527_pt1 | contig 51238 bp, 33 predicted proteins | sample AD_UKC034_MetaG_FD_184407 | JGI IMG/M metagenome (GOLD analysis project Ga0209096, IMG submission 184407) | Active sludge microbial communities of municipal wastewater-treating anaerobic digesters from USA - AD_UKC034_MetaG (SPAdes) (version 2) | ecosystem: Engineered > Bioreactor > Anaerobic >...
TTCGAGCTCACCGAGCAGCCGTTCCTCGCCGACGATCCGCGAGATGCAGTGATAGACTGCTCCCCGCCCGCTGATCTTGATACGAGCCATGCGCATGGGAAACCTCCTGTCTGCTGTCTGCCTCCTTGACGGGCGCCAGTAGAGCCCGAGCGGGCGCACCGCGTCAACGGTGAACTGGGGACAATGAGTCTGTCACCTTGTTTGCGGCACTCCCCCCGCTCCGGGGTCGCAGGGGGAGGGAAGGACCGGCGCGCGGACTCGATGCGGGAGTCGGCGTTCGCGAACTGCTGTTCGCCGCAGGCGGACCCCATGTTCCCAGCGCAGTCTGGGAAAAGGCGTGGAGTCCTCGACTTGTGGTATATGGGGTCAACAGGTTAAGTTTGGCCCCTGCCGTTCCAGGCCTCCCCACCTTCCGTCGAGGACTCTCCATTAGCGAGGCGCGGAAGAGAGGGTCCGGAAGGGCAGGGAGGCTTCTTGGGATCGCGGACTTCGTTAGGTCTGAGGCGGCGCCTCGCTAGGGTTGGCGCACCCGGAAGAACTCGAGGCCTGTGTCGGCGGCGGGCATGAGCGATTCGCATTCCGGATAGCGTCCCGGCACGAGTTGGGCCGGCTGCGGCGGTTGGGCGAGGTCGGGTTGACGGGTGACGGTGTAGTCGACTCCGGTGACGGCGGGCCAGGTGAGCCGGACGATCCGGTTGTTCCAGGGGGTGACGTCGATTCGGAAGGGTGTTTCGTTGAGGAGCGGGTTGGTGCCGAGGATCATCTCCCGGGAGTTGTGGGCGCCGTCCTGGTCGGGGTCCTCGCAGGGGCCGCCCGCGAGCGTCCCGAGGTTTTCCCGTTCCCAGTCATCGTCCAGCGCGTCCCGGTCGGTGTCGGTGATGCGAACACCGTCGACGCTCAGCACCATGGAGAGGACGCGGCCGGCGATCTGGGGCCGTTCGTCACTGACCTCGGCATACCAGACCCCGGCGCTGCATTCGTGGACGTGGTGGATTGACGTGAAGGTCCATTCGCCGAGCGCGGAGCCGACATCGTTGTTGTAGTGGTGGAGGACGCTCCGGGTGCCCATGGGGGAGACGAGGGTCAGGCGGACATCGGCGCGCCGGGGGTGGGAGAACCGGACCTGCAACCGGACGTGTTCACAGAGCAGCGTCTCGTCGATGGGGAGCGGGAACCGGGCGGTGTCGAGTGCCAGTTGCGCCCGCGTATCGCCGCCGGCGGCGAGGTGAACGCGCAGCGCCTCGCCCGAGTTCTGACTGATGAACACGGCGGGGATGGGGGTGAAGTGGATGTCCGCTCCGTTCATGAACAGCCGTTCCGTGCCGCCGGTGTTGTTATAGACCACGGCGAACCGGGCGCCTGCGGCGGCGGCATAGGCCAGCTTCTGGGCGAAGTAGTTCGAGCCTCGCCGGATGAGGGCGGCGCACCCGCGAAGGTCGATGGTGATGGGGGTGAGCGCCAGGCCGACATCCACAAGGGGCAGCGCCTCGGTGGGATCATCGGGGTGCGGCCCATCGAAGGGGGTGGCGGGGATCGAGGCGAGCCCCGGGGGCACGTTGGTGCCGGTCAGGCGTAAGCGGAGGCCGTCGTCGGGGATGTCCGCCGCTTCCGCGTTGGTGGACGTTACGGTGACGGCGGGAGGGCGCAGGCGCCAGCGGTGCGCGAGGGCGATCCCGTGGGCCGGGTCGGGGACACCGAACCCGACGTTGTGGCTGACGGCGTATCCCGCGCCGTTGGTGCGGATATCGGGGTCCGCCGGGTCGAGCTGGCGTGCGGCCAGGACGAGCACCTGCTGGACGTCGCGCCACGTCAGAGCGGGATTGGCTTCGAGCAGGAGGGCGCACAGGCCGGAGACCTGGGGTGCGGAGGCCGAGGTGCCATCAAATCCGGACGAGCCATAGCCGTAGTCGCCGCCGCTGGCCGTCGAGCGGGTGTTGAAGCCGAGCGAGCCCTGGCGGTCGGTGGTGGCGACGCCGGGGTAACTGACGGTGGTGCCTTCGGCGGTGGCGACGTTTTTGTCGCCGCTGAACGCGGCGACGAGGACTGGCGCGCCGGGGGTGCTATAGCTGGCGACCCGGCCGGTGTTGCGCACCGCACCCACGGCGATCGCCCGCGGGTCGTTTCCGTAGGCATCGTCATTGACGTCGTTGAGGTTCTGCCGGTCATTGCCCGCCGAACGCACGAGGACGACCCCACGTCCTCCGCGGCCGTCTTCGACGGCGTTGCGGACGCCCTGGTCTTCGAGGGCACTGAGGGGCAGCTGTTCGATCGACGCGTTGCCCCAGCTGTGGTTCTGGACGCTCACGACGTTCGACCGGTATTGGAACATGTCCATCACCGCCTCCTCGTCCGCGAGACCATCGGCGGTATCGAACACGATCCAACTGGCGAGCTGGATGGCGGGGGCGATCCCCACCACGCCGCGCCGGTTGTTCCCGGTTGCGGCGATCAGGCCGGCCACAGCCGTCCCGTGCGCCTGGCTGTTCAGGGTTGGGTTCCCCGTGGGGCTGCCGGTGACGAAGTTGAAGTGGTGGGAGTGCTGCACGCGGGCAGCGAGGTCCGGGTGAGAGAGTTCGACGCCATTGTCGCTCATGGCCACCAGAATCCCCTCGCCCGAGCCTGCGGGCCATGCCGCGCGCAGGTTGAGATCGAAGCCGCGCGATGCGCCGGTGTTGGGATCCCGGTTCTCGAGGTGCCATTGTTCCAGGTACAGCGGGTCGTCGGGTCTGGGCGCGTAATCGCCGTGGATGGCGACGGGCCGGCGGCGGACCGGATGGCAGACCTCGACGCCCGGTTGCTGGGCCAGCCGGTCGGCTTCGCTGGCTGCTGTCCAGGCATCGACCGCTTCGAGCACGCAGAGGGCGGGCGCCACTTCCCGGACGACCCGCAGCGGGCTCGCTTCCAGCAAGAGATCTCGATCGGTGCCTGCGGTCAGGCGCAGCACCACGCGACTGCCCAAGTGGACGGGGCGCCCGGTGCCGGGGATGGGGCGCGCGGCGAGCCATCGCGTCTTCTCCGTTTCCCCGGCCTGCAGCGACGATTCCTGCGGGTCGATCTGGTAGGCTCGCACCTCGGGCTCACGAAACTGAACTGTGCCGGTCTCGGGTCCGGCGAGGGCGATCGAGGCGGCCAGGATAACGGCGGACAGGGACGGGAGCCGGGGTTTCATGAGGGGCGGGCTGGAGAATCGGCCTTGGGGGTGGGGGGCGTGGCGGCAGGCGCAGCGGGCCCAACCGGGTCGATCAGGCGATACCAGTTGTCGCGCTGGCGCGGTTCGCAGCCGAGGTCGCGGATGAGGCGGTGCATATCGGCGATGGTCATGCGGAAGGTGGCGCCGGCCTGGGCGACGACGTTCTCCTCGATCATGATGCTGCCCAGGTCGTTGGCGCCGAAGGTGAGGGCGATCTGGCCGATAGCGGGCCCCTGGGTGACCCAGGAGCTTTGGATGTTGTCGAAATTGTCGAGGTAGATCCTCGCCAGCGCCTGGGTTCGGAGATAGGCTTCGGCGCCCGCGGCGGGGATATCGAGACGGGTATTCTCGGGCTGGAATGTCCAGCCGATGAACGCGGTAAAGCCGCGCGTCTGGTCCTGCAGTTGACGCAACCGGTCCAGGTGTTCGATGCGGTCCTCGACGGTCTCGACGTGTCCGAACATCATGGTGGCGCTTGACCGGAGGCCGAGCCGGTGGGCAATCGCCATGACTTCGAGCCAATCCTCGGTCATGGCTTTGAGCGGGGAGATCTGCTTCCGGACGCGGTCGACGAGGATCTCGGCTCCGCCGCCGGGGAGGGACCCGAGGCCGGCCTGTTGAAACTCGAGCAGGATCTGTTCGAGAGGTTGTTGGAACAGGTTGCGGAAGTGAATGAACTCGCTCGGGCTGAAGCCGTGGATATTCACGGACGGGAACCGGGATTTCACGTGGGTGAGGAGATCCAGGTACCACGACTTGGGGAGCGTCGGGTGGTGTCCGCCCTGGAGCAGGATCTGGGTGCCGCCCAGAGCGATCGTTTCCTCGATCTTCCGATCGAGTTCCTCCCGGGTGATCACATAAGCGTCCGTGTCGCCCTCGGCCCGGTGGAAGGCGCAGAAGCGGCAGCGCACGGCGCAGACATTGGTGTAATTGATGTTGCGGTCGACCTGGTAGGTCACGATCTCGTTCCCGCGGCCGCCATAAGCGGCCTGTTTGGCGAGACCCCGGCGCCGGTGGGCCAGCGCCCCGAGGGTCCCCAGGGGCAGGTCATAGAGGCCGCGCGCCTCCGCGGGGCTGACGCGCGCGCCGCTCCAGACCCGGTCCAGGAGCGCGTCCGATGGGCCCTCACCCGTCATGCGTCCAGGGTACCCGTCCGCCGGCCAAAGGCAAAACCAGACTCCTTTTCCCTTCGACAAGGGGCGGCGGGTGCAGTACGGGGATTGGGGGCCGGCGGCCGGAGGAGCTCGAGGCGGTGCCGGATGCCGGGGCGGATTGCCGATGGCGAAGCGATCGGACAACGATCAGGCTCCCTCGACGTTGGCAAAGCCGTGTTGCCGCGGTACAAGACGTTGTTTTCGTGAGGACGCATGAATGATGAGCCATCTGCAGTAGCCGGGGCAGGCGAACGCGATCCCGTCTCGGTGCTCGACGCGTTGCGACGCGAGATCGACGCCATCGACGAGCAGATCGTCGACTTGTTGGGACGCCGTCAGGCCATGACCCAAAGTGCTGTGGCCATCAAGACCGCGGCCGGCCTCCCCGTCTACCATCCCGCCCGGGAGGAGAACCTGATTTCCCAACGCCGCGATCAGGCTCGCCGCGCCGGGCTCGATCCGCAGCATGTCGAGGAGCTCTACCGCTGCATCATCCGACAATCGCGCATGCAGCAGACGGTGCATGCCGCCCAGGCCGGGGTGCGTCCCGGCGCCCGGGTGCTCCTGGTGGGCGGGCGGGGCCAGATGGGACAGTACTTCGCCCGCTGGCTGGGCGAGGCGGGGTACGAAGTCCGGGTGCTCGATGTGGACGACTGGCCCGAGGCGCCGTCGCTTTGCGCCGGGATTGATCTGGCGATCGTGGGCGTGCCGATCCGCCGCACGCCGGAAGTGATTGCGGAGCTTGGCCCTCACCTCCCGCCGCAGTGCGTGCTGGCGGACATCACCAGCGTCAAGTCCGGACCGCTTGCCGCGATGATGGCGGCGCACAGCGGACCGGTCCTCGGGCTGCATCCCTTGTTCGGGCCCTCGACCTCGAGCATGGACCAGCAGATCGTGGTGGCCACCCCGGGGCGGAACCCGGAAGCCTGCCGGTGGGTTGTCGATCAACTGACCGGCTGGGGCAATATTGTCATGACGATCAGCGCTTCGGAACACGACGAGATCATGGACCTCGTCCAGGGGCTGCGGCATTTCGCGACGTTCACCCTCGGTCGATTCCTGGCGTTGCGGCAGGTGAATCTGGGGCGGACCCTCGAGTTCTCGAGCCCGATCTACCGGCTTGAGATGGGGATGGTCGGCCGGCTTTTTGCCCAGGACCCCGCCTTGTACGCGGGCATCATCCTTGCCTCCCCTGAGCGGCGGGCTCTGCTGCGGGAGTATGTTCAGTCGCTGACCGGGGCGCAGGCCGTGCTCGATACGGGCGACGGCGAGGCGTTCTGCCGCGAGTTCCGGCGGATCGCGCAGTGGTTCGGGCCGTTCTGCGAGCAGGCGATGCGGGAGAGCACGTTCCTGATCGACAAACTCGTCGAGCGATTCTGAGACGGGAGCGATCTCCCCGCTCGCCAAGGCCCGCGTCCGGGTCTATGCTCAGAGCCGACAACGAATCGAAGGGCGAACCATGAAGAACATTTCCCGACGTGGTTTCCTGCGGATGGGGGCGGTGGGCGTGGCCGCCCCGGCGATCGTGCCGGCGCGGGTGCTGGGGGCGGACGCGCCGAGCCGGCGGATTGTCGCGGGGTTCATCGGCACCGGCGACCATGGGACCGGCTGGAACCTGAAGCGCTATCTGAACCAGCCGGATGTCCAGGTGGTGATCGTCTGCGACGTCGACGGCCAGCGGATGCGCCGGGCCAAGCAGATCGTGGACGAACAGTATCAGAACCAGGACTGCGCCATGACCAAGGACTTCCGGGAGGTGCTGGCCCGGAAAGACGTTGACGCGGTGATGATCTCGACGCCCGACCACTGGCACACGCTGATGAGCCTGATGGCGCTGCGGGCGGGCAAGGACGTCCAGTGCGAGAAACCGACGCTGACGATCGCTGAAGGCCGGCTTCTGACGGAGACAGTGCGCCGGCATGGCCGCGTGTTTCAGACCAGCACCGAGGACCGGTCCCTCCCCGTGTACCACCGGATGGCGGAGCTGGTTCGCAACGGGCGGATCGGCAAGCTGCAGCGGATCGAGGTGATCCTGCCGAAGCAGCCGACCGGGCCGGGCGATCCCACGCCGCAACCGGTTCCTCCCGACCTGGACTATGACCTCTGGCTGGGGCCCGCGCCCGAAGCCCCCTACACGAAGGACCGCGTGCACTTCAATTTCCGGTGGATCTGGGATTACTCGGGCGGGATCATCTGCGACTGGGGAACTCATCTTTTTGACACCGCCCAGTGGGCGAACGACACCGAGCGCACCGGGCCGGTGGAAATCGAGGGCACCGGCACGTTCTGGGAAGGCGGCCTCTACAACACCGTCAAGGAGTACGACGTGACGTTCCGCTACGCCAACGGCGTCGTGATGACCTGCAAGCCCGGAAACCCCAGCCTCAAGTTCATCGGCTCCTCCGGGTGGGTCGGCAACCAGGGGTGGATCGGACCGCTCGAAGCCAGCTCGAAGGAGATCCTCAATGCACCGATCGGCCCCAACGAGCTGCGTCTCCACACCAACCCCGCAGGCGAACACCGCGATTTCCTCGATTGCGTGAAGAGCCGCAAGGAACCCTACTTCCCGGCCGAGATCGGCCATCGGGTGTCGACGGTCTGCCACTTGGCGAACCTTGCCATCCGGCTCGGCCGCAAGCTGCGCTGGAACCCCGAGACCGAAGCGTTCGTCAGCGACCCCGAGGCCGACGCGATGCGCACCCGGACGCTGCGGAGCCCCTGGAAACTCACTCTAGGACTCTAGGGCAGAACCCGGACCCGCAGGTTTCGGAACTCGACGGGCGAGCCTTCGGACTCGAGGCAGAGGCGGCCCATGCGCGGTTCGCAATCCGTTCCTCCGGAGACTTCCTCGCCGTTGACCCAGAGACGCACCTCGCCATTGATGGCGCGAACGTAGTAGTGGTTCCACTCGCCGCCGCCTTTGCTGAGGTGCTTGGACGGGAAACTGCGCCCGCCGCTGGGCGCCACGGGCGGGAACGGCTTCATTTTCGAGGTGCCGACGGGGAACACATCGCCGTGGGTGGTGAACCAGTCGGCTTTCTTGCCCGTCTGTTTCTCGTATTGCTCGGTGTAGGCGTTGTCGAGCACCTGGACTTCGATGCCGCCGGGCGGCAGGCTCCCGGACTTGAGGTTGGCCAGGGCGGCATCCGGCGCCCAAAGAAACACCCCGGAATTGCCCGCCGCCTTCAGATGCCGCCACTCGACGACGAGCTCGAGATTGGTGTACACGAGGACCGAGCGAATCACGCCGATCGGCTGCCCCTTGCATTGGATTGTGCCGTCCTTCCACGTCCAGGTGCCCGGCGGGCAGTTGACCGGAGCGAAATCCGGTTCACCCAGCGCACGCCAGCCCGGGCCCGTGCCGTCCACAAACGCCCGGGGGAGCGGGGCCGGTTCCCCGGCGACCACCGGCAGGAGGCGGGGTGCCAGGGCACACCCCATGAAGGCCAAGGCGACGATGCGCCATCGCAGCACCCGGCGACTCCCCGGTGAGATCCGGACGGGCGTCGGAGTTCCTGCTGCGGTCTCGAGGATGGAACAGGCATTGCTCATGGCCCGCAGCGTAGCGCGGTCTCGCCGGGTCCGGAAAGCCTGGACTTGGCCCCAAATTCGCACGCAAGCGTCCCTTGCGGCTCAACCTCCTGGGCTTGACCAGGCGCCTTGAGCCGCCTAGTCCGGGGGTTTCGCGGATTGGGAAGGCCGCCCCCGGGGCGGGCTCCTTCCCTCCCCACCCTATAGAGCCCGCCCGCCAGCGGGCGGGCCACCCGGAGCCGACACCCCACGCGCCTTCAAGGCGAAAAGCCACCAGGAGCCGATGGCGAACGTTCGCGCCGCACGCGTTAGGCGAGGATCCGGGTTGGCTGTTAACATCTTCCGCGAGGCGTTCGCTGCTGAAACCCCCAGTGGTTTTGGGATTGGCATTCGCTCAAGGCCCTGTAGTGGAGAGTACCCCCTTGGAAAGCGGTGCCGCTTGGGGCGCGGCACCGCACTCCACGACGCCGAGGCGCGGGACGAAAGGTGGTCGGCGCGGGCGCCAGTTCTTGGAGTGCGGCTGCCCCCTGCCGCTTTGTCTCAACGGGTGGGTGGATTCAGAGCCCGCGACGAGCGGGCGATAGGTTCAGCATCGGACCTCCTCCACCGGCCCACTCGCGCCATTCTGCTGCAAACGAGCGACCCGACGGTTCTCGCCGGTGAATCCGCCGCCGATTCACGGCGGTACTATCGGCTGAGCGCCCCGTGAAGGTGCTGTCTCGATGAGACACTGTCCCGCCCCATTCGACGGAGGGACTGCTCTTGAGTCGTCACGGTCATGGCTTCCCGAAAGCAGCGGCATCGGTCTCTAACGGTGGCGATTCTCCAGGCTGGGGCATTCGGGGCTGTGGGGACGATTCCTGAAGGGCGAGGACGATCCGGAAGCCGACATCGGAGCAGCGGTTGCGAACGCCGTAGCTGTCGCGGTTGGCGGAGCGACAGAATCGGGCATCGTAGAGCCAGGACCCGCCGCGGGCCACCCGGAGATTGCCTTGAGGCGGCACGACGCGGTTGGTGACCACGCCGCCGGGATGAGCGCTGCGCCATTCGTCCAGGCACCATTCCCAGACGTTGCCGTGGACGTCGTGGAGCCGCCACGGATTCGGGATCTTTTGGCGGACGATGCTGGGCGCGGAATCGCTGTTGCGGTTGTACCAACCATGGTCCTGGAGACGCGCATAGGCGGGGTCGTCGCCGAAGGAAAACCGCGAGCTGGTATTGGCGCGGCAGGCGTATTCCCATTCCGCTTCCGTGGGCAGGCGGTAGACATGGGTTGCCGGGAGATGCCCGGCGGCCTGCTCCTTCTCGGTGAGCTTCCGGCAGAAGGCCTCGGCGTCGAGCCAACTGACACGCTCGACCGGCCGCCGCGCTTCGCCGAGGTAGAGGCTGGGATTGGTGCCCGTCACGGACTCGTACTCGGCCTGGGTCACCTCGTGGTCCCCCATCCAGAAACCGCCGGGGATGACGCATCGCGTCGGCGGGCCTTCGTCAGGATCCCGGTCTTTCTCCTCGGGCAGGCTTCCCAGGCTGAACTCGCCGGGCTCGATCCAGACCATTCCGGGGACCGGGACCACTGCGGGATCGGGGATCGCGGCGGCGGCGCGGGGTCGGGCCACCTCGGGCAGGACACGGTCGAGGCCGAGCCGGCGGCTGAGGGCGAGCGGCAGCACGCCGGGGCGGCGGAGGCTCTCGAGGCTGCGAACGTTCACGGACCACTCGAGACCCAGGTCGAGGTCGAACGTCAGATCCTCGCCGACCATAACCGCGCGCACCGTCTCGCCGGTCTCGACGTCGAGGCGCCACGATCGGTGATCGTCCGGGTCCGCGACCGCTGCAAGAACGGGGAGGGCCGTGCCCAGCAGATTCGTTTGGCCGGGGCCGGCTTCGACCTGGAAACACGCCTGCGGGAGGCGCCCGGTGAACCAGGTGCCGTCCCGGAGCTGGACTTGCCAGCCGCGGCGGAAGGTGTCGAGCTCTCCGGGCCGCCGCTGCAGGACAATCTTGAGCAGACTCTCGCGTCGGAGGGTTGCGGGCGCCGCTGACTCGGGGTCGGCCAGGACGAAGACCGGGGCATCCAGCAGCCCGCGAAAGCAGTTGGCGTTGACGGTGACCAGGGTGTCGAGCCCGCCGCGGCGGTCCGCGAGGGCGATGCCGGCGAGCTTGCGGGCCGGCAGCCGCAGCGGTCCGTGCGGGGTGTGAAGCAGCAGCGTCTCGAGCATCAGTCGACCGCGCCGCCGCTCGCCGTCGGCCATCAGAAACAGATCGGTGTCAGCCGGCCGCTCGATTTCGAGGACGGTGGCGAGCGGTGCTGCGGAGGGTGGATCCGCAGGGGGGACGGCCGGGGCCTGGCCCCAGGCCCGCGCCAAGGCGACCCAGGTCAGGACACTGAACCGGATCCAGTCCCAGGCGGGCGTGTGCCGCCTGCGGCCGCGGTGTGCTGCGGGGCAGCGGTGGATGAGCGCGCTCATTTCGGGGGGTCGCGGACAACGAACAGGCCGAGTGCGGCGACAGCCAGGAGGACGGCGATGCCGTAGAGCCAGGCCAGGGCGGCGAGTTCGTCGGCAGCCGCGGTCACGCCGCCCAGGGTCTTGTCGAGGGTCCGCACCATCTCCAGGTAGGAGAGCTCGGGCAGTCCGGCGAAGTCAAAGAGCAGGTTCGAAACATGCCAGAGGCCGGCGGAAGCGAGGATGGCGACCAGAGGACTGCGGGAGACGACGAGCAGCAGGAGGGTGAGCGCGACGAGCAGACCGGCGCAGCCGAGGACCTTGGCGAGGCCCAGGCCCATGCGGGCGACGGTGACCGACGTGGTGCGGGAGGCGAGATCATCCTCGCCCCGGCCGGTGAGCGTGTCGAGGATCGCCGCGACGCGGCCGGCAGGCTTCTCCGGGGGCGGCAGGGCGATGCGGACATCCGCATTGAGCCCGAGGAGGCCCGGCGTGCCGTCTCCGCGGAAGCGGACGAGGGCCACATTGCTGGGGCGTCCCCAGCGGTCGTCCTGGGTGGTGGCGCCCAGGCGATCGAGGGTGCCTTCGAACTCGCTCTTCCCGATCGTGATGTGGGCTTTGAGACCCGGCTTGAGCCGCTTGAACTCGTCGAAGTCGTACACGGGCACCCGCACCAGGTAGTCCTCGGCACGGGCGAGAGTGAGGAGGTGTGCGCCCAGGGGGACATGCTGGCCGGGTTGAACGACGAGTTCGGTGACGATTCCGGACAGGGGGGCGGTGACCGTCACGCGGGCAAGCCGTTTGCGGGCCTCGCGGACGCGCGCCTGGGCGTTTTCGACGGCGCGCTCGGCGGTGGCAATGGCGTCGAGGGCGATTCGAGCCTGGTTCTCCGCGGTCTGGAGGTCGCGTTGGCGGGCGCGCAGCTCGGTTTCGCGATCGGTTTGCTCCTGGCGACTGAGGAGGTCCTTGGCCACGAGGGCCTGCTCGGCGCGGGCGAGGGCGTCCTCGGTCTGGCTCACGGCGCGGAGGGCGTCCTCCCGGCGCCGCTGGGCTGTTGCGACGTCGTTGCGGGCGTTTTCTTCCGCGCGCCGCTCGGTCTCGAGCAGATCAAAGAGCGGCCGGTCGTCCAGGGTCACCAGCATGTCGCCCGCGCGGACGGAGTCGCCGAGTTCGATGGCAACCGTGACCACGGCGCCGTCCGTGGCGGCGAAGAGTTTGAGGGGGTCCCAGGGTTCGATCTTCGTGTTGCGGGCCCGGGAGACGACCTGGCCGGTGTCCGACCGGAGCAGTTGATCCTGCCGGATCGCCCAAAATGAAGCCGGCGCCAGAACGCCACCGATGAGGATCAGCACGGCGAAGGCGCGGGCGACGAGTTTGGCCCCGAGGTACTCGCCGCGGGTCAGTCCCCGGCTGAGGATGGCATCGTTCAGGCAGTCCTGCTCCCGGGCGAAGGCGCCGCCCGCAATGAAGACCACGCCGTGCATCCAGACGAGGAGGTACATGGCGTAGACGGCCTCGAGCATCTGGTTGGCGGCTTTCTGCTCGGCCTGCATGCCTTTGAGAGCCAGGACGGTGACGATGCCGCTGGCGATCAGGAACCCGCGGCACAGCCAGGAGTGCCAGAGACTGTCAAGGTCCGCGCGGGCAAGCAGGCCGATCGACCGGAGGTGGCCCGGGGGGCGCCGGGGAGCGGACAGCGGCTCCGTCGCCGCCGGGGAGACCGGAGGGGACGGCGCCCCGCTGGCGGGCGCCCGGTCCTCAGATTCGGGTGGCACGCAGGAATCCACGGAAAGCGTCGTCAGTGATCAGTTTCAGATAGGCATCCTCGAGTTGGCGGCCGGTCGAGTTGATGCCAACAATGCGGGTGCCGGTCTGCCGCGCAAGGTCGAGCAATTGTTCGAGAACCCGGTCCGCGGGTTCGTCGGCGAGGAGTTCGATCCGGATCTTGTCGGGCTCACGCGAGAGATCAACGCGCTGCAAGCGCCCGGGCAGGCCGGCGCGCATCGCATCCGCCGGACCGGTCACCCGGATCTCCAGCAGCCGGCCAGGCAGACGCGATTCGAGATCCGCACGCGTCCCTTCGAACAGGAGCTGGCCCTGATTGAGGATGATCAAACGATCGCAGACGCGGTCGATGTCCCCCAGGATATGCGAACTCAGGACGATGGTCTTGCGGCCTCGGAGCTGTTCGAGAAGGTCGAGGGTCTGGCTGCGGCTGATGGGGTCGAGCCCGGCGGTGGGTTCGTCCCACAGAAGAAGCTCGGGATCGTTCATCAGCGAGGCTGCAACCCCCAGGCGAGTCCGCATCCCGGTCGAATAGGTGCCAATCCGGCGGCCGGCGTCGTCGGTGAGTCCCACCGCGCGGAGCAGCGTGCCCATGCGCGCGTTGGCATCCTCCCGTCCCAGGCCGAAACAGGTCGCGACAAACCCGAGGTAGGCAATCGCCGTCAGGTCCCTGGGGAATGCGGGGTCATCGGGCAGGAAGCCCATGCGTTGTCGCAGGGACTTGGCCCGAGGGTGCATGGGTTCACCCAGGACCTGGATCTCGCCGGCGCTGGGGCTCAACAGCCCAAGAGCCACCCGCAGCAGGGTGGACTTGCCGGAGCCGTTGGCTCCCAACAGCCCCACCGTGCACCCCGCAGGCAGCGAAAACGTCACGTCCGCCAGGGCAATCTGCCGTCCCTGGTAGACCTTCGTCACCCGCCTGAACCGGATCGCGTCCGTCATCCCTTGCCGCCTGCCCATCGAGGCCGGCCGGTGCCTCCACCCTACGCGCGGTCGAGGAGGTCAGGCAAGGGCGGACACGGCGCCCGGCCGGGTGGCGCTCAAATCGCGGCCGCGGCCATGGATCGGGATGGCAACGCCCCCGCAGCACGCCGGTAGGCCGAAGGCGTCAGGCCGACGGCCTGACGGAAATGGCGGGTGAACGCACTCTGATCGTAGAACCCGCAGTCGGCGGTGATGGTGGCGAGGGATTCGCGGGTCGACCGCAGGAGCCGGGCGGCCTCCTCGATCCGGACGCGGAGCAGGAACTCGCGCGCGCTGATCCCGACCGCCTTGCGAAACCGGCGCTCGAATGCGTCGAGCGACAGACCCGTCTCTTTCGCGAGCGCTTCAATGCGCAACGGATTGCGGAACTCGCGTCGGATTCGGGCCACCGCGGTGGCAATGGCGGTGATCTGCGACGCCTGGCTCTCGCCCAATCGGAGGTCGCGCGAGAGCCCCACCAGTCCCACCACCCGGCCTGATGAATCCATCACTGGCTCCTTCTGCGCCAGATACCAGCCCAGCGAACCGTCGAGGTTGAAGACCAGCTCCGGCTTGTCCGCCACACTCCGGCCGGTGGCCAGCACCTCCGCGTCCTGAGCCTCGTAGACCGCCGCCAGCTGCGGAGGAAAGAAGTCACGGGCGGTCTTCCCCAGCAGATCGCGGGTGTGCCGGAGTCCAAGACGCTGGGCGAACGCCGTGTTCGCGGCGACATAACGGCCCTGCCGGTCCTTGACGCAGAACACCACATCGCGCAACCGCTCGAACAGGCGCCCCGCCAGCTCGAGGCCGGGCGCCACCGCAAACACCTCCGCACCAAGGGGGCCGGCCAGCGGCCGCCCCGCCCCGCCCGGTGCACTGCACTTTGGTACTTTTTCCGCAAAGGCCATCGGGAATCCCTCCAATACGCCCCAGTCGCTCCCTGTCAACGTCGAATCATGACGACCTCAGCCCAGCCGTCGCCCTCCCTCGAACCCGCGGTTCGTCAGTGGGGCCAGAAGCTCTTCGCCCTGCTCGAAGCCCAGCCCCCGCCCTCGCTGTTCAGCGCGAAAGGCGCCTACGGTGCGATGATGGATTGGGCCATGAAGGACGAGTCCTTCAAGGTCCAGCTCTTCCGGTTCGTCGATGTCCTGCCCACCCTCACCCGGTCGAGCGAGGTGGCGCGGCACTTGACCGAGTACCTGGACAACGACGCGGTGGCGCTGGCGCCTCCGCTGCGGGCGGCCATCAAGGCGAGCCGCTTCGCCGGGGGACTTCTGGGCGGTGGCATCAAGTCGCAGATCTCGAGCATGGCGCGGATGTTCATGCTCGGGAACGACGAGGGCGAGATTGCGGGTATCCTGCGCGGGATCCGGGACGCCGGGGCGTCGTTCACCGTGGACGTCTTGGGCGAAGCGGTGGTGAGTGAAGCCGAGGCGGATGTCTATGCCCAGCGGTACCTCGCACTGCTCGAACAACTGGCGCGCGACACCGCGGCTTGGCCCGGAGCGGCGGCCGCCGAAGCCACGCCGCGCGGACCCGAGCCCCGGCTCAACCTCTCGGTCAAGCTCTCCGCGTTCTACTCCCAGATCCATGCCGCCGATCCCGACACAGCGGTCCAGGTGCTCGGGACGCGTCTGCGTCCACTGTTTCGCCGGGCACGGGATCTCGGGGCGTTCCTGTGTGTCGACATGGAGAGTTTTGCGTTGAAGGACCTGACGCTGCGGTTGTTCACCACCCTGCTGAGCGAGCCCGAGTTCGCGCAGGGCCCGGCCTGCGGGATCGCCGTGCAGGCCTACTTGAAGAGCGCCGACGCCGACCTGCGGGACCTCATCGCCTGGGCCCGGGCTCGCCGGCGGCGGGTGACGGTCCGCCTCGTCAAGGGCGCCTATTGGGATTACGAGACGGTGATGGCGCGCCAGCGGGGCTGGCCGGTGCCGGTCTGGGAGACCAAGCCCGAGACCGATGCCTGCTACGAGCGGTTGACGCGGGTCCTGCTCGAGAACGAGGACGCGGTGGGAGCGGCGTTCGCGTCCCACAACATCCGCAGTCTCGCCCACGCCATCGCCCAGGCCGAAAGCCTCGGTCTGGACCGGCGCGCCTGTGAGTTCCAGGTCCTGTACGGGATGGCCGATGCGATCCGGTCCGCCCTGATCGAGGCCGGCGTGCGCGTCCGGGTCTATTGTCCGATTGGCGATCTGCTGCCCGGCATGGCCTACCTGGTCCGGCGGCTCCTCGAGAACACCAGCAACGAGGGTTTCCTCGCCAACACGTTCGCCAAGGGCGCCGACCGCGAGGCGCTGCTGCGGAGTCCGACGGAGGCGACGCAACGCCCCGCAGTTTCGCTCGTGCCGCCGCGGCCCCAGACCTTCGGCGTCGAGCGCTTCGAGAACGAACCGCCCACCGACTTCACCGTGCCTGCGGAACGCGACAAGGTCCGGTCGGCGCTCGCGGACTGGCGCCGCCGCCTGGGCCGGAAGTACCCGCTCGTGATCCACAATCGCCCGGTGGAGACGCGCGAGTGGGTGGCGTCCCTGAACCCCGCCAACCAGCGGGAGACGATCGGCCTCGCCGCCCTGGCCACAGTTTCGGATGCCGACGCCGCGATCGAGGCGGCTCGGAAGGCCCAAACAGCCTGGGGACGGAGGCCGGCCGAGGAACGCGCCGCCCTCCTCGATCGGTGGGCCGCCCTCCTCCGCCGCGACAAGGCGGCCCTGACCGCCCTCTGCATCCTCGAAGCAGGCAAGAACTGGTCCGAAGCCGACGCGGATGTGGCCGAGGCGATCGATTTCTGCGAGTTCTACGCGGCAGGGATGCGGGTGCTGGGGAAGCCGCAGCGGACGCAGCGCGTGCCCGGCGAGACGAACCATCAGCACTGGTGGCCCCGGGGCGTCGGCGTCGTGGTCTCCCCCTGGAACTTCCCCCTGGCCATCCTGACGGGCATGGCCTCGGCGGCCGTGGTGGCCGGCAACGCGGTCATCTTGAAACCGTCGAACCAGACGCCGGTCATCGCCGCCCGTCTGGTCGATCTGGCGGTGGAAGCCGGGTTCCCGCCCGGCGTGATCAACCTGGTGACCGGGCGTGGTGTCGAGATCGGCGCCCGCCTCGTCGCGCATCCCCAGGTTGACTTCATCGCGTTCACCGGATCGATGGAAGTGGGACTGGATCTCTGGCGGACCGCCGGCCAGACGGTGCCGGGCCAAGTCAATCTCAAGAAGGTCATCTGCGAAATGGGAGGCAAGAACTGCCTGATCGTCGACAGCGACGCCGATCTGGACGAGGCCGTAATCGGCGCGGTCCACAGCGCGTTCGGGTACCTGGGGCAGAAGTGCAGCGCGCTCTCACGCCTGGTCGTGCTCGAGGACAACTACACGCGCTTCGTGAACCGGTTGCTGGCGGCCACCGCCTCGCTCCGCGTCGGCCCGGCCGAGGAGCCGGGAACGATGATCGGCCCCGTGATCGACCGCGGCGCCCAGCAGCGCATCCTCGGCCTGATCGAAGCGGGCCGGCGCGACGCCACCCTCGCCTGGCAGGGGCGCGTGCCCGACGATCCCGAGGCCTGCTACGTTCCTCCCACGATCTTCACCGACGTCCCCGCCACCAGCCGCCTGTTCCGCGAGGAGATCTTCGGTCCGGTCCTCAGCGTCATCCGCGCCCGCGACTTCGAGCAGGCGCTCGAATTGGCCAACGACTCCGCCTTCGCCCTCACCGGCGGCATCTACTCGAGAAGCCCGGTGAACATCGAGCGGGCCCGGGCCGAGATGATCTGCGGCAACCTCTACATCAACCGGCCGATCACCGGGGCCCTGGTCGGACGGCAGCCCTTCGGGGGATTCCGCCTGAGCGGCGCCGGCACCAAAGCTGGCGGGCTCGGGTATCTCGAACACTTCCTCATCCCGCGGGTGGTCACCGAGAACTGTCTCCGGCGGGGGTTTGCCCCGGCAGAGGCCTGAAGAGCTGTTCCCGTCTGTAGCCGCCCGCGGTGAGGGACAGACGACAGAGGAAGGCCTTCTTGCGCCCGCCGCGGTCAGCGCCCGGGGCTACAGAACCTCAGCTCACTCGACAACGCGCACCCGTTAGTACTTGGGGCCGGGTTCTGTTGGATCAGACACCCAGACCTCTTGGCCCGTGCCGGGCAGGGTCTCGCCAACCTGCCTCCAGGCGTGGGCACTCAATCAGCAGAGGCCAACAGCAGCGGGAGGTGTCTTGAGCCGGCGATTCCCTTGTTTTTGGCGTCTTCGAGTGTCGCGTTTCCTTCCGAGCGCTCGGCCGGTCACAGCGCGGCGTCGAGGATCGCCTCCAACTCGGGTGCGGTGAGAACGATCGGGTTGGCCTTCATGCTGCTGGCCAGGGCCGCTTGCGACGCCACCGTGGGGATTTCCGCGCGACGAAGGCCGAATCGGGCCAGCGGCCGGATGCGCAACGTGCGGCAAAGATCCCGGACCCAGTCGACGGCATCGTCGGCTGCCGCCTGGGCGCGTCCGGTCAGCAGCCGTCCGATCTCGGCATAGCGCCTCAGAGCATCGCTGTTCGTATCCCGTTCGCGCAGGGCGCGCAGGTTGACCGCCATGACGTGCGGGAGCAACGCGGCGCAGACAGCCCCGTGCGGCGCGGGAAAGCGCCCGCCGATCGGCGCGGCGAAGCCGTGCACGGCTCCCAGACCCGCGTTGGCCAGGGCGAGCCCGCCCAACAGACTCGCCAGGGCCATGTCTTCGCGGGCCGCCGCGTCCGAACCGTCGTCCCAGACCCGGGGGAGCGCCCGGGCGACGCGCCGGAGGCCCTCGACGCAGAGGGCGTCCGTGAAGGGGTTGGCCCGGGTTGACACGTAGGGTTCCACGAGCTGGGTCAGGGCATCCAAGCCCGTGGCGGCCGTGATCTCGGCCGGCAGCCCATGAGTCAACTCGGGGTCGACCACCGCAAAGCGCGGGAGCATCCACGGGCTGCGCAGGCTGGCCTTGACCCCGTGGGCGGGCGAGGCGAGCACGCTGTTGCGGGTGACTTCGGCTCCCGTGCCGGAGGTGGTGGGAATGGCGATGCAAGGCGCGGAGGGCCGCTCGAGGGGGCGTCCGCGACCGATCACCTCGAGGTATTCGAGGACCTCGCCGTCGTTGGTGCTCAGGGCGGCGATGGCCTTGGCGGCGTCGATCGCGCTGCCGCCGCCCATGCCGACGATGACCTCGGCCTCCTCGCTCCGGGCAATGGCCCGCCCCTCCATCACCGCGTCGATCGTCGGCTCCCCGGCCACGGGGAACGTGCACACGGCGACTCCGGCGGCGTGCAGGCCATCGAGCAGGGGCGCTGCACGACCGGGATGGGCGCCGGTAACGACCAGCGCGCGGCGGCCGACCGACTTCGCCAGGGCCCCGGCCTCGCGAAGCGTGCCGGCGCCGAAGAGAATCCGACCCGCGGTGGCAAATTCGAAGCGCATTTACCAGCCGGCGTCCTCGGGGAAGAGATTGCGGAACGCGACGCTGCGGCGCGGTTCGCGCATCAGCGGAGCCACGGTGTCTCTCCAGGCCGCGTAATGGGCGGTCGCCTTGTGCTGCGCGGGCGCGTCGGCATGGCGATACACCTCGACCAGCACGAACCGCGACGGGTCATCAGTTTGCTGGACGACGTCGAATCGGGCAATGCCCGGCTCGCGCACACTCTGGCGGGCGTTTTCGAGCGTGGCCTGTTGAAAGGCCTCGATCTCTTCCGGTTTCACACAGACATGCACATGGACAACGAGCATGGCCCGAGTATTTTGCCGGAGCCATCTCCTGGCAAATGAAAGTTCGGCCTCCGAGTCCCGTTGCCCCTCGGGATCGAAGGCTCTCCCGGGAGCCCGGAAGTTGGTCTTGTTCCTCCAGAGGCCTTTACTCGGTCACCCTGGACCGACCCTCCCGATGCGCGCGGAGCAGGGCGATGTCCGCATCCACCATCAGCGTGACGAGATCCGCAAACCGGGTCCGGGGAACCCACCCGAGGCGCTCCCGCGCCTTGCGGGCGTCGCCAACCAGCAGGTCCACCTCGGCCGGCCGATAATACCGGGGATCGATGACCACATAGGGCTGCCAATCGAGGTTCACATGGCCGAAGGCGACTTCGAGAAACTCCCGGATCGAGTGCGTCTCCCCTGTGGCGATCACGTAGTCGTCCGGTTGATCCTGCTGAAGCATCAGCCACATCGCCTCGACGTATTCCCGGGCGTAACCCCAGTCCCGCCGCGCGTCGAGATTCCCGAGGTAGAGCTTGTCCTGCAGGCCCGCCAGGATGTGGGCCACGGCGCGCGTGATCTTCCGGGTCACGAACGTCTCGCCCCGCCGCGGCGATTCGTGGTTGAAGAGAATCCCATTGCTCGCGTGGAGGCCGTAGGACTCGCGGTAATTGATCGTGATCCAGTGGGCATAGAGCTTCGCGCACCCGTACGGGCTCCGGGGATAGAACGGGGTCGTCTCGGTCTGAGGAATCGCCTGGACCTTGCCGAACATCTCGCTCGACGAGGCCTGATAGAAGCGCGGCCGGACCCCGGCCAACCGGAGGGCCTCAAGCAATCGGATGGCCCCGGTGGCGGTCACATCCGTCGTGTATTCCGGGCTGTCGAAGCTGACGCGCACGTGGCTTTGGGCGGCCAGGTTATAGACCTCGTCGGGCATGATCCCGGCCACCAACCGCGCCAGCGCGCTGGCCTCGGACAGATCGCCGTAGTGCAGATGCAACCGGGCGCCCGCAGCGTGCGGGTCGGCGTAGATGGAATCCAGGCGGCCGGTGTTGAACGTGCTGGCCCGCCGGATCAGGCCGTGCACCTCGTACCCTTTCTCCAACAGAAACTCTGCCAGATACGATCCGTCCTGGCCCGTGATCCCCGTAATCAACGCCTTCTTGCTCATGGTACGCTCGAGCCGAGTCTCCGTTCCCCGCGAAAGCCGCGCAAGCAGAAGAAAATGCCGGGACAAGCGTTGCGGCAAGGTGGGCTGTCTGTTAGTTTGCGGGGGGTCGGCCCAGGCGGGTTTGAGCGCATCCTGACAGCCGGGGCTGACGTGCATCCATGAACCGACGCCAATTCCTTGCCGGCGCGACGGGATGGGGAGGCTACACCGTCGTCGTCCGTGCCGCCGATCCGGCATCCCCAGCCACCACCTCGCCCCCTGTCGAACAACCTGCTCCGGAGTCCGCGGTCCCCGGCCATGAAACGGCGGGCGCCACGGGCGGCGACCCGCATCTTGTGCCTGTGGATCTCGAAACCGATGTGCTCGTGGCTGGCGGAGGCATGGCCGGCGTGTGCGCCGCGCTTGCCGCCGCCCGCCACGGCGCCCGCGTCCTGCTGGTGCAGGACCGCGCCCAGCTCGGGGGCAACGCCAGCAGCGAGATCCGAATGCACATCGTGGGCGCGGACTGCCACGGGGCCCGGCCCGGCTGGCGCGAGGGCGGACTGATCGAGGAACTTCGACTGGACGATGCTGTCCGCAATCCGCAGCGCAGTTTCTCCCTCTGGGATCTGCTGCTCTACGACAAGGTCCTGCGGGAATCCAACATCACCCTCCTGTTGGATACCACCCTCTGCGGCGCCGAGGTCCGCCAGGGCCGGATCGAGCGCGCCATCGCCCGCTGCGACCGGACCGAGCACCGCTACCGCATCACCGCCTCCCAGTATCTCGATTGCACCGGCGACTCCCGCCTCGCACTCGAGGCTGGCGCCGAGTTCCGGATGGGACGTGAAGGCCGGGACGAGTTCGGAGAGTCCCTCGCCGGAGCCTCAGCAGATGCCCAGACCCAGGGCAGCAGCCTGCTTTTCACCGCGCGCGATCACGGACGGCCCATGCCGTTCCAGGCGCCCCCTTGGGCCCGAACGATCCGCCCGGAACTGCTCGAGTTCCGCAGGATCTCCTCGTGGGAGTACGGCTACTGGTGGATCGAGTGGGGCGGGCAGTTGAACTCGATCCGCGATGACGGTCGGATCCGACATGAATTGCTCGCGATCGTTTTGGGCGTCTGGAACCACATCAAGAACTCGGGCGCCTACCCTTCGAGCGCCACGTGGGCCCTGGAGTGGATCGGCTTTCTCCCTGGCAAACGCGAGAGCCGCCGGATCCTCGGCGATTACGTTCTCACCCAGCAGGACCTCGAGGGCCGCCGCGGTGAACCGCCGGATGCCATCGCGATCGGCGGCTGGCCCATGGATGACCATCCGCCCTCCGGGTTTGATGCTTCGAGTCAACCGCCGTTCCGTTCGATAAAACTCGAGGCCCCCTACGGCATCCCGCTGCGCTCTCTCTACAGCCGCAGCCTATCCAATCTCTTCATGGCGGGACGCAACATCAGTGCCAGCCACGTCGCCTTCAGTTCGAGTCGGGTGATGGCCACGTGCGCCTGCCTTGGCCAGGCAGCGGGCACGGCCGCCGCGTGCTGCGTCCGACATCGCCTGACCCCGCGCCAGTTGGCGACTGACCCGGCCCGGGTCCGGGAGCTCCAGCAGCTTCTCCTCCGCGACGATCAAACCTTGAAAGGTCTCCGAAACGAGGACCCCCTCGACCTCGCCCGCCAGGCCCGGGCGACCGCCTCCGGCAGCCACGAAGCCTCGAGCCCGCAGAACGTGATCGACGGTTGGGTCCGGGATCCCGACAATGGCTGGAAGCACCGATGGGGTGTCCGCCTCGAGTCCGCCCCTGTCTGGATCCAGCTCGAGTGGGAGGCCGCACTCGTGCTCCGCCGTGTTCAGATCACCTTCGACACCGGGTTTCACCGCGAGCTGACATTGTCCGCCGCGGACGCCGTCGGCCGCCGTGTGATCCGCGCCCCTCAACCCGAGACGGTCCGGGACTATGATCTTCAGGCCGATCCCGGCACCGGCACGTGGCAGACGCTCGCCGCCGTCCGCGGCAACCACCAGCGGCTCAATCGCCACTCCTTCAACCCCACCCCGGTCCAGAAACTCCGGCTCCTGATCCACGCCACCCACGGCGATCCCATCGCCCGAGTTTACGAGATCCGGGCCTACGCCTGACGCCGGCGGCTACGCCGATCCCCGTCCGTAGCCGCGGACGTCAGTGCCGCGAATTCAACCGCCTGCGCAAAAACCGACAGCGCCATTGGGGTCATCGAAGATGTCCGCCCGCTGGCCATGCGATCGGTGATCGTGGAATCGGCTCTGCGCCAGTGAGTTACGTGGCACAATCCGATGCATCGTCGACTTTGGCATGTCCGTTGCTTGGGGGGCGTCGTCCGTTGATGGGACCGAGCAGGTGCATGGGTCACCCCGGTCGGACCTGAGACGGCGCTGCACCTGCAGCCTGCGACCATGAAAAAAGTCGAAGCAATCATCAAGCCCTTCAAGCTCGAAGAAGTGAAAGACGCCCTAAGCGAGGTCGGCATCGAGGGCATGACGGTCACCGAAGTCAAAGGGTTCGGCCGCCAGAAGGGACATACCGAGATCTACCGGGGCAGCGAGTACACGGTCGATTTTCTGCCGAAGATGAAGATCGAGCTGGTCCTTTCGGACAAGCAGGCTGAACTGGCCGTGCAGACCATCGTGCGCGTGGCGCGCACTGGCAAGATCGGCGATGGCAAGGTATTCGTCTCCGCCATCGAAGAGGCGGTCCGGATCCGCACCGGGGAGCAGGGCGAGAACGCCGTTTGATCGCAGCCTGCGGCGGCTTGCGGCGGCCTGCGGCGACCCTGGTTTCTTCGGAAACACATCTGCCCATGAAACTGTCGATTACTCTGTTCACTTCGTTGGTGTGTCTGGCTGCGGCGTTCACTTCCGTGCGGAGGGCCGCGGCGGCGGAGGCTCCCGCGCCGGCGCCGACGCTCGAGCAGCGGGTGGCGAGCCTCGAAGCCTACGTGAACAACGGGGATCCCACTGCGGCGCTCAAGGACACCGCGGGCCGAATCCCGGAAGGACTCGCCACGCCCACGTCGTCGGTGCCGGGCCCCGGGCATAACGGCTGGATGATGACCTCGGCGGCGCTGGTCCTCTTCATGACGCTGCCCGGGCTCGCCCTGTTCTACGGGGGCCTGGTGCGACGGAAGAACGTGCTTTCGATTCTGGCCCAGTGCCTCGGGATCGCCGGGCTGGTGACGGTGCTCTGGTGGCTCTTCGGGTACAGCCTGGTCTTCGCCGACGTGGGGGACGCCGGCGGGGACCGGGCCACGTTCCTGGGCAACCTGAGCCTCGCCCTGCTCGACGGCGTCGGGTTCGCGCCCAACACGAACTACTCCTACTGGGTATCCCAAAACGTGTTTGCCATGTACCAACTGATGTTCGCCATCATCACGCCGGCCCTCATCATCGGCGCCGTCGCCGAGCGGATGAAATTCTCCGCCGTGCTGCTGTTCGTCACGCTATGGATGGTGATCGTCTACTTCCCGCTCGCGCACATGGTGTGGGGCGTCGACGGGCTGATGAACGGCGCCTGGAATCCAGCGGCCCGGATTCGGGCGGTCGACTTCGCCGGCGGCACGGTGGTCCACATGTCCTCAGGATGGTCGGCCCTGGTGCTCTGCCTGATCCTCGGCAGGCGGCTGGGTTTTCCGCGGGAACCCATGCCGCCGCACAGCATGGTGCTCTGCATGGTCGGGACCGGGATGCTCTGGGTCGGATGGTACGGCTTCAACGCTGGCAGCGCCGTGGCCTCCGACGGGATCGCCGCCAACGCCTTCACCAACACCACGCTCGCCACCGCCGTGGCTTCGTTCGTCTGGGCCATGGCCGAATGGCTGCTCAAGGGGAAGCCGAGTGTGCTCGGTTTCTGCTCGGGGGCGGTGGCGGGCTTGGTGGTGGTCACGCCCGCCTGCGGCTTCATCCTGCCCAGCGGCGCGGTCGTCATCGGAATCCTCGCCGGCCTGGTCCCCTTCCTGGCCGTCGCCTACCTCAAGGGCAAGCTCGGCTATGACGATGCCCTCGACACCTTCGGCGTCCACGCAGTCGGCGGCACCCTCGGCGCCCTGATGACCGGTTTCCTGGCCCGCCATCCGGCCAATCCCAATCTCGCCGTGAACCTGAAGGAGCTCGTCACCGACTCCTGGTTCCAACCCCTGGTTTGGGAACAGCTCAAGGCCATCGGGCTGACCCTCGCGCTGGCCATCACCGCCACCGCCCTCATCGCCTTCGCCGTGAAGGCGGCCCTCGGCCAACTGCGGCCCGACGCGGACGAGGAGACCCTGGGGCTTGATCTTGTGGATCACGGAGAGGAAGGCTACCACACCGTCTAGCTGGCATATTTCAAGGCCTTGGCAGAATACCGCGAAGCGAACAATAATCGGCAAGAAACCACAGACGAAACACGAAACTACAGACGACGAAGCACTACCATGAGCACACCGAAACACGTGATGGAACTGGTCGAGAAGACCGAGGCCCGGATGGTCGATTTCAAGTTCGTCGACACCTTCGGCACCTGGCAGCATTTCTCCTGTCCGATCCGCGAGCTGAGCGAGGAGCTCTTTGCCGAAGGCCTGGGCTTCGACGGCTCCTCGATCCGCGGCTGGAAGTCCATCGAGGCCTCCGACATGCTCGCCATGCCTGACCCCGCCACCGCCTTCATCGACCCCTTCTGCGCCGTCCCCACCCTCTCCCTGACCTGCACCATCGCCGAAACCGGCACCAAGGAACCCTATTCCCGCGATCCCCGCGGCATCGCCCAGAAGGCCGAGAAGTACCTCCTCTCGACCGCCTTGGCCGACACCGCCATGTTCGGGCCCGAGGCCGAGTTCTTCATCTTCGACAGCGTCCAGTTCGACCACAAGAGCAACGGCACGTTCTATACCGTCGACAGCGAGGAAGCCGTCTGGAACACCGGCCGCGATGAAATGCCCAACCTGGGCTACAAGATCCGACACAAGGAAGGCTACTTCCCCGTGCCCCCCACCGACGCCCAGCAGGACCTGCGCACCGAGATGGCCCTGACCCTCGAAGCCCTGGGCGTGCCCGTCGAGCGCCAGCATCATGAAGTCGCCACCGCCGGCCAGGCCGAAATCGACTTCCGCTTCGACACCCTCGTCACCACCGCCGACCGGATGATGCTCTTCAAGTACGTCATCAAGAACATCGCCCGCAAGCACGGCAAGACCGTCACCTTCATGCCCAAGCCCCTCTTTGGCGACAACGGCTCGGGCATGCACACCCATGTTTCCCTCTGGAAGAAGGGCCGCCCCCTCTTCGCGGGCGCCGAGTACGCCGGCCTCTCCCCCATGGCCCTGGGCTTCATCGGCGGCATCCTCAAGCACGCCAAGGCCCTTTGCGCCCTCTGCAGCCCCACCACCAACAGCTACAAGCGCCTGGTCCCCGGCTACGAGGCTCCCGTCAACCTCGCCTACTCCGCCCGCAACCGCTCCGCCGCCATCCGCATCCCCACCTTCAGCGAGAGCCCCAAGGCCAAGCGCATCGAGTACCGCCCCCCCGATCCCAGCGCCAACCCCTATCTGGCCTGCGCCGCCATCCTCATGGCCGGCCTGGACGGCGTCCTCAACAAGATCGATCCCGGCGAGCCCATGGACAAGAACCTCTACGAGCTGCCTCCCGAGGAACTGGCCCGCGTGCCCCAGGTCCCGGGCAGCCTGGGCGAGGCGCTCGATCATCTCGAGGCCGACTGCGCCTTCCTCCTAAAGGGCGATGTCTTCACCCGCGACTTCCTCGACACCTGGATCAGCCACAAGCGCAAGGAGCACGACGCCCTCCGCCTCCGGCCCCACCCCTACGAGTTCTTCCTCTACTACGACGTGTAAGAGGCGAAGGCGGAGTTCGCCCTGCCGCCTACTCTTTTTCCTTCACGAGGTCGGTCAGCCAGCGACGCGGTGTGCGGGGCGGTGTCTCGGCCGGATAGCCGATGGGCAACATGGCCACGGGCCGCTCCGCCGCGGGCAGGCCCAGCACCTCCTTGACCTGGGATTCGTCGAACGCGCCCACCCAGCAACTCGCCAGACCCAGGGCCGTGGCCGCCAGTTGCCCGTAGGCCACGGCCACGGTCGCATCCTGAAGGCAGTACAACTCCGCGCCCCGCTGGCCGTACTTCGCCGACCGCGAAGGACAGGCGCAAACCACGAGCACCATGGGGGCCTGGGCGAGGAACTTCTGTCCCAGGGCGGCGGCGGCCAGTCGTTGCCGGGTGGTCTCGCGCCGGACCAGGTAGACTTGGTAGGCCTGCAGGTTTCCCGCGGAAGGGGCCTGGTTGATGGCGTTGAGGAGCGCATCGAGCTTCTCGGCTTCGACGGGTCGCGGTTGGAAGGCGCGGACGGATCGGCGCGCCTGGATGGCATCGAGTGTGTTCATCAAGAGCGGTCGGCTGTTGCAGGGCCTCAGAGCTGAGGGGCCCTCCTTTCCCCTGGTGCGGTTGGCGTACGTCGGTTGGTCACGGCGTGGCGTCGAGGGCGAACACCGTGACGCTGCACGGGCTGAGGGCCAGAGAATCGAGGAGGCCGGTGACCGACTGTTCCTCGATGCGCACGCGCGCGGGTTCATCGGGGTCGTTATAGGCTTTGGGATCGGTCCCGGCGATTTGCCAGCGCTTGCCGGTGCCGGTGAGCCGGGCTCCCTGGACGTCGAGGCTCACGGCCACAGTCTCGAGCGTCGGGTTGACGATGCCGAGGGTGAGCTGTTTCCGGTCCTGGGACCATGCTGCCTGGGCGTCGACGGGCCCGGCGGTTTCCGTGGTCACCGGCAGGCTGCCGAACTGCTGCCGATAGAGCTTCAGCACCAGGCCGGTGGTTTCCAGCGCGGCGTTTCGCCGGCTCACCTTGACGGCGCCGATCACGTTGACCGTTTGGGCGTAGAAGGCGGAAGCCACGACATCGCTCTGGCGGGCGTACTCGTGGACGCCGGCGGCGATGCCGAGGGCATCCTTGAGGAAGTAGCGCGTGCCCAGTTCGCCGAAGACGTGGGGACCGTACCAGTAGTTCCATTCGGTCATGGCAATGCGGATGTCCTTGCCCTTGAGCTCGGGGAGGTCCTGGCGGGCTTTGCGATGCCACTCGGCCTTGCGTCGGATGGCATCGGGGATTTGCCGGACGTGGGCGGCGAGATCGGGTCGCTCCTGGCAGTAGAAATGTTCGGCGATGAAATCCATGTGGTTCCGGCAGGACTTGAGCAGGCCGGTGCTCCACGGTCCGATGTCGCCCGAGGCGATGCAGAGGATATCGGGGTCGACGGCGCGCATCTTGTCGACGACCCAGTTCTGCTTGATCGTGTAATGCTCGAGTCGCATGTGGCCGAGCTGCCAGTTGCCCCACATCTCGTTGCCGATGCCCCAATACTTGACCCGGAAGGGCTCCTTGGCCCCATCGGCGGCGCGGCGCCGGCCCCAGGTCGAGGATGCCGGGCCGTTGCAGTACTCGAGTTGCGCGGCGGCGGAATAGGCATCGCCAAACCCGGTGTTCACCGTGATCCACGGTTCCGCCCCGATCTCCCGGCAGAACCGGATGAACTCGATCATGCCAAAGTCGTTGTGCTCGACCCCGGTCCACGCCGGATTCGTCCGGGGCGGCCGGCGGTCGCGGTCGCCGATCCCGTCGCGCCAGTCGTAGCCGCTGACGAAATTCCCGCCGGGCCAGCGGTAGATCGGCGCCTGCAGCTCGCGCAGAACCGCCAGGGTGTCCGCGCGCATTCCGTTGACGTGGTCGGCGGGCATGAGGGAGACGGTGCCGACGGCCACCGGGGCGCCGGTCACCTCGAGCAGCAGGGAGGCGCGATCGGTCGTGGCGTCCGCCTTGAATCGGAACTCGTGCCGGCGGTACTTGGGTCCGATGCCCTGGAGCCGGGCGGTCTTGCGCAGGGAATCGCCCTCGCCCAGGCTGACGGTGACCGACGCGTTACCGGGGCCGGCGGCCTTGAGCCAGGCGTAGCCGACGTACTCCTTGCCGGCGACGGTTCCCAGGTCATGCTGGCGGATGCCCGCGGCGGGCTGGATCACGGGCGTATGGCTGCCGACGAACGGCTCCTGGGGATCCATGGCCACCGAGGTGGCGGTGCCCACCACCTGCCACGGCGAGGCTCGCACCACCGGGTAAGGCGAGCCCGCGTCCCTCCCGTAGGGCCGGTACTCGCCGGTGATCGGATAGTAGAACTTCCGGTCCTCGAGCATTTCCGCCCAGATGCCTCCGTAGATGCAGCGGCCGAGGTGCTCGATGAACTGGCTGTAGATGTGGGGCGAGAGCGGGGCCCCGACCTTCGCCGCATCGACCTTGATCGCGGGTGCCGCCGCCGGGGCGGCGGCAGCGGCTGCATCCGCGGCGCGGCCGGCAAACGGCAACCAGGCCTGCACCACCACCGTTGCGAGGAGACAAGAGCATGTTTTCATGGGCACCGGGAGAGCATGACCAAGAGCCTAGCGGGACGTCAACGCCGACGTGTATTCGGCTTCGACGTTCTCGAGGAACAACCCCTGGAACCGGCCGGGCTCGAGGGACTCGGGCAGGGTGACCTCGACCTCGCAAGCGGTGTCCGGCTTCAGGAACGAGACATCCGCGTAAAAACCCGTGAACGTCCGCTCCCGACCCAGGGGGAAGACGTCGCTGTAGGCCTTCCTGACCTCGATCGGCTGGCCGTCGAGCTTCAGGCCCGGCGACCCACGATCATCGGGATCGGCGATGTGGATGTACAGGAGCAGACGGTCGGATCCGCGCCACGTCGCGAGGAGTTCCTCGGCGGTGTAGGGAACCGGCCAGGCCTGGCGGCGTGCCGCAAGTTGCGCAAACACCCGCGCCGGCACGCGCAACTCGGCGCGGAAAACCCGGTCCGCGAAGTGGGGGTCGGTGGTGCCCACCTGCGGGCAGTGGCCGAACGCCGCACCAGCGAACGTGACGGGAACCGTGACCCGATCCCCCTGTTGGATGAACCCGATGAAGGAATGACCGTTCACGCGGACCTGCTGGATCGGGCGCTTCGAGGGGAGCAACACCGTGAGCTGGACCGACGCGCCGCAGGGTCCCTCCACGGATTCCAGATCCAAGGTGCCGCCGCGGAGGCGTGCACTGCCGGCAGCGTTGAGCAGCGTCGGACGCCGGATGCGGCCGGCAGGCACGACTTCGAGCACGAGCGCTTCCGGACCCTTGATCGGGAGGCGCACGGTGCTTCCACGGGGCCAGACACCCGCTTGCGGGTCGCCCCAGAGCCGGTTCGCGCGCGGATACAACTCCCGCAGGAGAAAGGCCTCGCCCCGGGTCAGTCCGAGGGTGGCATCCAGCGGGATTTCCGCCGTCAGTTCGCGATAGTTGGGGTTGAAGAGAAAGAGGAAACCGTGGTCGCCGTCGATGGCGGCGGTGCCATCGAGGCGCCCCAGGGCGGGGGGACCGAGGATGGGGCGGAGGCGGGCGAGCGTCGCGCGGTGCTGATCGGTCCAGTCCATCCATTGGCGCAGCCATTGCTGGTCGGCGGCGCGGAAGTGCCGGAACTCGGTCTCGTCGCGTGCGGGCAGGAGGTTGACGACGTGGTTGAAGGGGGCGGTGCCGATGGACGAGATCACGGAATACCGCCAGCCGAGGTAATCCCAGTCACGGACATGGAAAGGCCGGTCGCGGACGCAGGTTCCGGCGGCGTCGTTGCGCGGGGTTTGATGGGTCATGTAGCCGGGAACGAGCGTCCACGGAGTGAACTGCTCGGTGTGGTAGTAGGCGGTCGCCCAGCGCTGGCGGTTGCCGGAGACGCGGCTGAAATGCAGGTCGGGGAAGTTCTCGAAGCTGCCGGGCTGCTCGTCGGTGGTGGTCGGATGCGGGTAGGTGCCGCCGAGCCACGTCCAAGTGCCGAACCACTGGTACTGCTGGCGGCCGTCGATCACCAGGTCCGGAGCGCGTCGCCTGAGCTCCTCGAGAATCCGGCGGCAGCCGTGCCACTGGGCGTACTTGCTGGTGGGCGCGTTGCCGTCCTTGGCTTCGTAGGCGATCCACCAGTGGTCAAAGGCGTAGCCGCCAATGCCCGTCCGCTTCTGGAACGCTATCAATTGGTCGACAAACCAATCCTGGAAACTGCGGACGCCGGTGTCGACTCCGATGTACCCGCCGGTCTTGCCGCCGCACCAGGCGGTCCACTCGGCCTGCTGCTTCCAGCCGAGGGTCGGGTACACATACGCCACCAGTTTCACCCCCTTCGCCTTCGCGTCGTCGAGCATCTCCTGGATCGACGGCGGGATCGGGTCCTTGGCGATGTCCCATTCCCCCTTGCGGATCTTCTGCCCGAGGCCGAGCCAGAGACAATTCTCCCAGCCCCAGGCGTCGGCGTTGTCGGCAAGGGGCGCCACGGCGCTATTGGCCGGCGTGAACAGGGTGTGGGTGCAGCCGACGGCGGCCGCTTGGTCGAGAATGCGCTTCCACTCGGTGCGTCCCTCGGGAGTGCCGACATCGATCTGATAGTCGTTCTCGCACCAGGGAACGTGCACGCGCTGGCTGCGGGTGGGACGGAACAGAGCCAGAGCCTCAACGCAGCGGGTGAGGGCGTCCGACTCCGCCCGGTCGAGGTGCGGCAGCGCCGCGACCGCGCGGCCCGGATCGGGTGTGTACTTCCACTCGGGCAACGTCCGGGACGGGAATTCGATGCCGCTCAGGGCGTAAAGCCCCAGGCAGACCCGATCCATGAAGAAGGGCCCATACTCGCCCCGCCATTCCATGTCCACCGGGTAGCTCATCGCGATCTGCTGCCCGGTCCGGGTCCACTTCAGGAACGGATTCTGCAGCGCCAGAAACAGGCCGGCCCGGGGGGTCGCGCCAGGCTCACCGAGCCGGAGAAAGACCGCGCCGCTCGCGCTGCTCGCCTTGTGGTCGCGCGCGATCGGCGTGCGGAGGTCGGCGCGGAAGACCTCGGCGGTCCCAATCCGGGTCGTGTACCGGGGGGCCAAGTGGAGCACGAACCGTTTGCTCAGGAAATGCCAGTCGGGCTCGAGCTCATAGAGCACTTCGAGAATCACGTGACCGGCGGCGTAACGGTAGAGGATCGAATGCCGACTGCGCTCGACGCTCTGCACGGGGTGGCCGGCCCTGAAGAGCGTCTGGCCGGCCACATCGAGCGCCGCGGTGTCGGCCGCCAGCTCGACGCTCAGCCCGCTCTTCCGGTGCGCAAGCCGCACCAGCCCTTGATCGTCGAAGTCCGCTGTGAGCAGATCGTTTTTGAGCGTGTAACGCGGACCCGCAAGCCGATCCGCGCACGCGGTCCCGATCGTGGCGCCCAGGATCCAGCTCAGGATTGCGAGCCGGAGAATTGGTGTCAGGCCGTGGAGCATCATGGCGGTAATTCCACCCGAACCCCGGCAGCGCTGTCAACGGGGACTGTGAAAACCTGGATCCTCGCCTAACACGTGCGGCGCGAACGTTCGCCATTGGCTCCCGGTGGGTTTTCGCCTTGAAGGCGCGTGGGGTGTCGGCTCCGGGGTGGCCCGCCCGCGATGAGGGCGGCGCGAGGACTGCTCGCGGGGTCCGAAGAGTGAATTGCCAAACACCCACGGACAGTGTCTCCTCATCTCCATGGGCACGGTGCTTCAGCCGCCGGGCCGTCGGTCCGTGAATCACGGGTTGAAGGAACGAACATGACGCATCCTGCACAGCGCTCTAGAGTCCTCGACCTGTGGCCTATGCGGTCAAGAGGTCAAGTTTGGTCCCTGCCGTTCCCAACCCACCCTCCCGCCTTCGAGGACTCTACATTAGCGATGCGCGGAAGAGAGGATGGGCAGGCACAGCAGGGTCTTCATGAAGCTGAGGACTCGACTGGGTCTGAGGCACGCCTCGCTAGAGTCCTCGCCTTGGGGCTCCTGGGGGTTCTCTGGGGACTGGCAGCGCTGCCGGTCGCCGCTCGCGAGGTGCCGGCCTTTCCGGGAGCCGAAGGCTTCGGTGCCAGGGCCAGCGGGGGACGAGGCGGCCGCGTGATCGCGGTCACCAACCTCGAGGACTCCGGCCCGGGCAGCCTCCGCGCCGCGCTCGATGCCAAGGGGCCACGCACCGTCGTCTTTCGCGTCTCCGGGAACATCGCGTTGAAATCCTCGCTGCGGATTCGGAACGGCGACCTCACCGTCGCGGGCCAGACCGCGCCCGGCGAGGGCATTTGCCTGAAGGACTATTCCCTCGACCTCTCGGGTGCGAACAACGTCATTCTCCGGCACCTCCGGGTCCGGCCGGGCGACTCCTCCGGCAAGGGACTCGACGCGCTCAGCGGCGGACAAGGGGAGAACATCATCATCGATCATTGCTCGATGAGTTGGAGCGTGGACGAGTGCGTGTCGATCTACGGCGGCGTCCGCAACCTGACCGTGCAATGGTGCCTGATCAGCGAGAGCCTCTACCAATCGGTGCATACCAAGGGGCGTCACGGCTACGGCGGCATCTGGGGCGGCCAGAACGCCTCGTGGCATCACAACCTGCTCGCCCATCACTCGAGCCGCAACCCGCGCATCGTCGGCGAGTCGGTCGGCGGCCAGCTGGTCGACCTCCGAAACAACGTCATCTTCAATTGGGGCTACAACAGTTGCTACGGCGGGAACGGCGACGTCCGGGTGAACCTCGTCAACTGCGTCTACAAACCGGGCCCGGCCACGCGCAGGGGGGTCCGCGCGCGCGTGGCCAACCCCTCCCCGGGCGAAGCGAAGAATAACTGGTGGATCGCCGGCAACGTCGTGCTCGGCGCCCCCGAAGTCACCGCCGACAACTGGCTCGGGGTTCATCCCTCGGGCACGCTCGCGGCAGCGGACTGCCGTGCCCGCCAGCCCTTCGAGGTCGCCCCCGTGACGACGCTACCGGCGGCGGAAGCCTTCGATCGGGTCTTGAAGGAAGCGGGCGCCGTCTTGCCGCGGCGCGATCCGCTCGATGCGCGGATCGTCGAGGAAACCCGGACCGGCACGGCTCGCTTCGGAGAAACTTATGACGGAGGCGGGAAAGGCATCATCGACTCGCCGGCAGCGGTCGGCAGCTGGCCGGAACTCAAAGGCGGCCCGGCTCCGGCCGACAGCGATGGCGACGGGATGCCCGACGCCTGGGAAGGGCAATTCCAGCTGAACCCTCGAGACCCCGCGGACGGCCCCCAGGACAAGGACGACGACGGCTACACGAACCTCGAAGAACACCTCAACGGCACCGACCCGACCGTGTTGGTGGACTGCGCCGTGCGCTGAGGGCGGCGTGAGAACGGTTCGCGGGGACCGGTTTCACCGGCCGCGGTCATCACCCGCGGTTACAGCGCCAGCGCCCGCGGCGCGGCGGTTCCGGTTGGTCCGCGCATTGGCGGATGGCTGCGGATCGGTGAACGGCGGGCGGTCAAAGGTGTCGCCTGCGCCGGTGACGCGCGGGTCGCCGGCCTCGCTGAGGATCTGCTGAAGGCGGGCGGCGAGTCCCTGTTTGCGGGCGGCGTGGGCGGGATCGTCGGCGAGATTCCGGACCTGATCGGGGTCGCGGCGGAGATCATAGAGCTCCTCGGCGGGCCGTTTGCCGAACGCGGCGTGGTAGTGACCCTGCCAGGCGGCCTCATGGCGATGGGTGATGAGCCAGGCCTTGGTGGGACTGGCGTCCATGTCCGCGTACGCCGCACGCGTGTTCTGCTCGAGAACCGCATGGGCCGGCGTTTCCGTGTCGGTGACGCCGCCCGGGGCGCCCAGGGGCCACCGGTCGGGCGCAAAGTTGCGGATGTAGAGGAAATCGGACGTGCGAAGGGCGCGCATCGGGTAGGGGAGATTCCCGTCGCGGGCGCCGGCGACGTGTCGTTCCCGGCCGGTGACGACCCAGGTGCGGTTGGGATCGATCTGGCCGGCGCGATCCGATCGAAGGTGGGGCACCAGCGAGCGGCCGTAGAGGTTCGGGGGAGGCTTGACCCCGCCGATCTCGAGGAACGTCGGGGCAAGGTCGGGCAGACAAACCAGGTCGTCCACCACCCGGCCCGGGGTGCCGTGGGGCATTCGGGCGACGAGCACGACCGCGACTCCGTGGTCGTAGAGGTTGCACTTGCCGGCGGGGACACCCGGCATGCCGTGGTCGCCGCTGAGGACAATCAGCGTGCGCTCGAGTTCGCCGAGGGCTTCGAGGCGCTCGAGGAGCACACCCACATACGCATCGACCGCCTGACATTCGCCCAGGTAATCCGCGACATCCTCCCGCACCTCGGGCACGTCGGGCAGGAACGCCGGCATCCGGCCGCGGAGCGACTCCGGGTCGATGTCCCACAACCGCTTGCCGGAGCCTTTGATCCAGGTGCGATGCGTGGTGGTCGGACCGAAGAAGTAGAACCAGGGCCGATCCGGCGGGCGCGCGGCGAGGAAGTCCTCGAAGTTCTGTCGGACCTGAGCGAGGATCTGGGCACGGGCTTCCTCGAGGGGGATTCCCCGCTCGAGGCGGGCGGTGGTTTCCTCGGAGAAGTTGTTGGGGGCGCGGCCGGCCCTTTCGAAGGCGTACTGCTGCTGGCCAAACGGGGCGTCCACGGGGGTGCCGGGGCTCCAGACTTTGTAGCTCTTGCCGATATGATAACCCGCGTCCCGAAGAAGCAGGGGGAAGGTCGGGATGGCCGGATCCCATCGAGCTCCCTGTAGGATGGCGCCTTGGCCGGTGTTGAAGAAGAACCGGCCGGAGAGCAGGGAACTCCGGCACGGGGTGCAGGAGGGGGCATTGACGAACGCGTTCCGGAAGAGCACACCCTCGCGGGCGACACGGTCGACGTGCGGCGTTCGGACGACGTCGTTGAGCGTGGAGCGGGCGTCCAATCCGCGGAAACAGCTCGCGTAACGGCCCCAGTCGTCGGCGAACACGAAGAGAACGTTCAGCCGGTCGGGCACCATGGTCACCGTGGGCGGCGGCTGCGGGGTGCCACGGGTGGCGCGCCCGTGCAGCCGGCCCTCGGCGTCGAACTCGAGCGGGTCAAGACAGATGAAGCGATTCCATTCCACGCGGTCGTTGGCCTTCTGGTGATAGACATGCCACCAGCGCCCGGCGTCATCCTGGACGGCGCATCCGTGTCCCGGGCCATAGAGACCTTCCGCACGTTGCACGATGGGGTTGTGGGCCGCCCGGGTGAAGGGTCCGAGAGGACTCTCCGCCGTGGCGTAGCCGACGGCGTAGTTCGGCGTGTCGGCTCCGGAGCCGCTGTACAAGAGATAGTAGCGGCCAGCCCGTTTGATGAGCCAGGGGCCCTCCGTGACGTGGCCGCTGCGCTTTTCCCAGTCGGATTGCGGTTCGAGGATGACCTTGGGGCTTCCCGCCGGCTCGGTGGGTGTTGCCATGCGCTGCACACTGATCCTGAAACCGGGCAGTTGGACGTAGTATAGGTAGAGCTGGCCGTCGTCGTCGCGGAACAGATGGGCATCGATGGCCTGGTCGAAGAACTTGCGCCGGAGGGTGAACGGGCCGAGCGGGCCGTCGGCGTCGGCTACCCCGACCGTTTGGTTGACCGTGTAATAGAGGTAGAACCGGCCCGAGGCGGGATCGCGCCAGACATCCGGCGCCCACACGTGAGGCGGGCCCGGGCGGAAGACCACCGGCCCCCGCACCCAATCCACCAAGTTCGTCGACGTGTAGACCCGCGTGCCCTGGTCGCCGTCCACCCCGCCCGTTGCGTACAAGTAGTAAACCCCCTGATGCCGGATCACGGCGGGATCGGCGAGATTACCCTGGATGATCGGGTTTTCATAGGCCAGCAGGACAACGCTCGCGAAGGCGATCCCAACCAGGGCGGTCAGGCAGGCCCGCCAGCGACGCGTGATTCCAGTTCTGGGGAGGTCAAAAGTGCGCATAAAGGGTCTTCTGATTGTTTCCCACCACGGGCCAGAGTCCTCGAATTGTGGAATATGTGCTCAACAGGTCAAGTTTGGTCTCTGCCGTTCCAAACTTGCCCCCCCACCTTGCCCCCCCACGCCTTCGAGGATTCTAAATTAGCGAGGCGCGGAAGAGAGGGTGGGCAAGTACAGCAGTCTCTTCATGTGCCTGGGGACTCGACTGGGTCTGAGGCGCGCCTCGCTACTCGAGGCCCCGCTCCTCGAGATCCAGCTCGTCCAGCCCCAGATAGTGCCCGAGTTCGTGCAGGAAGGTCGTTCGCACCTCCTCTCGAAACACGGCCTCGTCGCCTTCCGCATAGTCCCAGAGATTAGCCAGAAAGAGCAGAATCTGCGCCGGCACATCCACCCACGCCGTGCCCTCCTCGCCAAACGCCGGGCCCACGAACAGCCCGAGGAGATCGGACTCGAACCCGTCGGCCAGAATCTCCGCGTTGGGCCGCTCCTCATACGACACCGGCAGCGCTTCCGCCTCGCGCCGCAAGTGCGCTGGCAAACGCCGGAGGGTCTCCTCGACCTCCTCACGGGCCACAATCCGCAGCCGCCGCATCACGAAGGTCACGCTCATTGCATGCCCATGAGCGCCCGAGGGGTAATCAGCCAATCGAGGGTGGCGCAGCGCCCGGCGGTCAGTGCCGTGACGGTCAGCTTGGCGATGCCCGCCTTCTTGAAGGCAAAGAGAGCTCCGGGACGGCCCGTGAGGAGGAGTCCGGCCAGTTCGCCCAGCCCAGGTTCATGGCCGATCAACAGCAGCGCCTTCGGCGGCGGCCGCAGCATCGAAAGGCTGCGAATCAAGGTCCCGGCAGCCGCCTCGGGAGCCAGCGCCTCGTTCAATACCAAACGCTTCTGCAGTTGCAGGGATTCCGCAACGATCTCCGCCGTCTGCCGGGCCCGGACACAGGGGCTCGAGTGGATCGCAGCCAACCCGGGCGCCAGTGCCGCCAGCCAACGGGCCGCGCGAACCACTTTCTCACGCCCCTCCGGGGTCAGCGGACGCTCCGCATCCGCCGCGCTCCCGGCGGCTCGACTCTCGACGGCGATGCCATGCCTCATCAGGTACAGATCCAGCATGCCAGTCATAGTGGCCCCGAGAGGCCCGTTCTGCAAGCGGCGTGGACTGTAAGCCTGTCCCCCTATCGTCGCTCGCCTGCCCAACGGTGCTGGCATGCTCTCAAACCCCACCTGAATCCGGGTTTGCGCTCGACAAAGAAACGAGCCTGCCTGATAGAGGGGGCGCCCTGATCCGCGGGCGTCAGGCAGTGCTTCGCCCGCAGGGGGGGACTATTTTGCCATGCGCACGCTCATCAAGCATCTCCTCGCCGCCGCGGAACCCCGCGAGCGCGTCGAGGCCGCCGGTTGGGTACGTACCCGGCGCGACGCCAAGGGTTTCTCGTTCCTCGAGTTGAATGACGGCTCCTGCCTGGGCAACCTCCAGGTGGTCGTCGACACCGGCACGCCCGGCGCCGAGCACCTGCCGCATTTGACCACTGGCGCGTCCGTCATCGTCGAAGGCGCGCTGGTCGCCTCGCCAGCTGCCGGCCAGAAATGGGAGCTGCGAGCCACAGGAATTCGTCTTCTGGGCGGGGCCGATGCTTCTTATCCCCTTCAGAAGAAGGGGCACACGCCCGAGTTTCTCCGGACCATTGCGCACCTGCGGCCACGCTCGAACCTCTTTGGAGCGGTCTTCCGGACCCGGAGTCGCCTGGCCTATGCGGTCCACGAGTTCTTCCGGGACCGCGACTTTGTCTACGTCCATACGCCGATCATCACCGCCAGCGATTGTGAAGGGGCAGGGGAAATGTTCCGGGTGACCAGCACCGGCGCGAAGTCGGGCGAGGGCCCGGCCGCGGAGTTCTTCGGACGGCCCACCTATCTGACCGTCAGCGGCCAACTCGAAGCCGAGACCCTGGCGTGCGCCTTGTCTAACGTCTACACGTTCGGCCCCACCTTCCGCGCCGAGAACTCGAACACGGCCCGGCACGCCGCCGAGTTTTGGATGATCGAACCGGAGATGGCCTTTTGTGATTTGCAGGGGGACATGGATCTGGGGGAGGCCTTCATCAAGGCCATGGCCCGGTACACGCTCGAGCATTGCGCCGAAGACATGACCTTCTTCGCCCGGTTTGTGGACAAGACGGTCGTCGAGCGCCTGCAATTCGTCGTCGACCGCCCGTTCCAGCGGATCCCCTACGCCGAGGCCGTCCGCATCCTCGAGGCTTCCGGACAGACGTTCGAGTACCCGGTGTCCTACGGTCTGAATCTGCAGTCCGAACACGAGCGTTATCTCACGGAATGCCACTTCAAGGCGCCGGTGACCGTCTACGACTATCCGCGAGACATCAAACCGTTCTACATGCGGCTCAATGAGGACGGACGGACGGTCACCGCCATGGACGTGCTCGTTCCCGGCATCGGTGAGGTCATCGGTGGCGCCCAGCGCGAGGAACGCCTCGACGTGCTCGAGCAGAGCCTCCGCTTCCACAAGCTGCGACCCGAGGATTACTGGTGGTACCTCGACCTCCGCCGGTACGGCAGCGTGCCGCATGCCGGCTTTGGCCTCGGCTTCGAGCGCTTGCTGATGTTCCTCACCGGGGTCGGCAACATCCGCGACGTCATCCCCTTCGCCCGCACGCCGGGCAACGCGGACTTCTAGCGAGGCGCCGCCTCAGACCTGACGAAGTCCGCGATCCCATGAAGCCTGACTGCCTTTCCGGACCCTCTCTTCCGCGCCTCGCTCATGGTGAGTCCTCGAAGGCGGGGGGCTGGGGCTGGAACGGCAGGGACCAAACTTGACCTTTTGACCCCATATTCCACAAGTCGAGGACTCTAGCGTGATGGCTCCGGCTGACCAGCGGTTCCTCGGCGTGGCACGTCTCCTGGGGGAACACGCGGCCCGGCGCCTCGCCTCCGCCCACGTGGCCGTGGTCGGCCTTGGCGGCGTCGGTTCCTGGGCGGTCGAAGCCCTCGCACGCACGGGCGTGGGGGCTCTCACCCTGGTGGATGATGACCAGGTGATGCTCTCGAACTTCAATCGCCAGGTCCACGCCCTCGATCGCACGCTCGGCCAATCCAAGGTGCAGGCCATGGCCGATCGCATCCATGCCATCCACCCCGACTGCCAGATTCGCACTCTCCGCTGCCGCGTGGGCGAGTCGGACGATTCCGTGAATGTCGACTGGCTGACGGGCGTTCACCACGTCGTGGACGCGATTGATGCGCCCGCCTGCAAAGCCCGCCTGATCAGCCTTTGTCACCGCCGCGGAATCCCGATCGTAACCAGCGGCGCCGCCGGCGCCCGCACCGATCCCACACGCCTCCGGATCGCCGATCTCGCGCAGGCAACCCACGATCGTCTCCTGGCCCAGGTGCGAACCCTCCTCCGCCGGCATCACGGGTTCCCCCGCGGATCCGCTCCCTTCGGCATCCTCTGCATCCATTCTCTCGAAACACCGCTGGCTTCCGCCCCACCGGGGGCTGCGGCTGCACCGGGGGCAGAACTCGAAGCCGAACACGGCCCACGGGGAGAGCACACCCGCGGCTACGGCACCGCCGGCTTCGTCACGGGTGCTTTCGGCTTTGCGCTGGCCGCCGTCGTGGTGCGCCGCAGCTTCAGCGAAGGCGGGCGCTGACCCTGCAGCCGCGGGCGCTGACCGCGGCAGGTGAAGGGGGAACGCGAACCGTGCCCGCGCCGCCCTCGCCGAGGACTCTATGGCGGCAACGAACTGCTGGACCGGCAGATCAATTCCTGGACCCACTGACCCGGCTTGGCGTCGCGATACACCATCAGGAATCCTCTCTGGGACGGCGATGCGGTGGCTCCGCCGGGCACGCGGGTGACACCCACGTTCACGGTGGAATCGGGGGAGACCAGGACTTCGAGAGCGGAGGGTGAGTAACGGGGGAAACCCGGCGTGTACTTGCACCAGACGTACTCAAGAGCATTCCAGTCCGTCCCGTTGGCATCCATCCAGTCCAGGAGCTGGCCGCTCAGATAGGTGTCGTAGGCCGCCACCATCACCCGCAGTTGGGTCCCGAAGGGGACCTTCAGCGCCGAGAACGGCAGCGTCAGAATGACCGCCGACGAGTTGAGATCCGCGTCCGTATAGAAGTAGCCCGTGGTGACCTTAGTGGCTAGATCGGACACCCAGGTGACATTCTGGCCCGTGCCTCCCGTGACGAAGCCGTTCTCGTAGTTGTACACGTAGAAGTCCGCCCTGTTGTCACCGTTCGTGTCGACCCAGACCTCGAACGAGGCCGGGACGTTCGGGTGCGCCCGCTCCCCGTAGGTGGTGACGGCGAATTGCAGTGCGTAGTCGCCGCCGAAGGCGAAGCACCGTGCTCCAAGCGATTTGAGGTCGGGATTGTACCGATCCAGCATGGTCGGGGGCAGCGGCGGCATGGTCGGGCCGATTGCCAACAGGTCAAACACCTCGGCAACACCCGTCTTCGCCCCGAGCGGATTCCCCACCGGGAACACCCCCGAGACCGATCCCACGTAGACATTCGTGTTGGCCACGTTCAGCTCGGCGGCCTTGTGCGGCAGCAAGTGCCACGGCAGACGGATGCTCTCGAGCGAGCTCGAAATCACCACATGCCCGCTCTGCTCGAGCAACCGCAGCCGCTCGCCATCCCCGCCGTACTCCCCGCCATCCAAGTTCCAGTCCGGCAGTTTCGTCGGGTCCACCTGGATCACGAAGTCAAATGTCCCGATCCCCCCGGCGCCCACGGTGAGCGTCGCCGGCTGACAGCTCATCGTCACGGGCAGCACGCTGCTGGCGTACCGGTGGATCCCGGTCAGACGGTAGGTCTTGGATTGGGCGGAGAGATTCCGGACCTCGACCGTCCGGCGGAACTCGTGAGGTGCCCCTGCGCGAGAGAGCGCCTGGTATCCGAACGACAGACTCGGAATCCGGGTCGCCTGGTCCACCGCCACAATCGTCGCCGACCTAGCCCGGTCCACCCGCACTTCGCCCGCCCCCACCCGTGTGATCGGCGCAAGCGTCAGCGATCCCATCGGCCCCGGGTTCCGGACGCTGGTGTAAGCCGTGTTCATGAGCCGCGCCCGGACTTCCTCCGAGGTCATCAGCGGATTCCCTTCGAGCAGGAGCGCCGCGCTTCCGGCCACCATCGGCGCTGCGCCCGAGGTCCCGCCAAATCCGCTCTCCCCGGTCCCCGTCCCGACGACCGCCGACCGCGAGGCGCCTGGGGCGGCGATATCCGGTTTGATCGCGTGAGTGCTGTAACTCGGGCCGCGCGAGGAGGTCGAGACCATGCTGCCCGCCAGCGAGACCGGGATGAGCCAAGCGGTCGTGGTTCCCTTGGCGATGCTCGCCTTGAGGAACGTCGCTTCCTCCTGGGTGATGCAAACTGTCGGGACCCGCTCCGTGCCGCCGTTCTCGCCGAAGGAAACCGCATCCCCCGGCGTCGTCAGCCCGATCAATACGGCAATCGCACCGGCACTGGCGGCGTTGTGCACCTTGATGCTGACGGCGCACGTGCCCCGGTCGATCAGGGCGATTTTGCCGGCAACACCCGAGAGAGGGGGATCGCAGCCCGGATCGTAGAACTCGTCGCCATCGAGGTCCTCGACCAGGACGACCTGCCCGCTGAGCGTCGAGGTCAGCGGCGCCCAGGCCATGGTCGCGGTGTTCAGCTGCATGAACAATTTGCCGTCGGCATCGATGCCCTGAACCCGGGCCGCCTTCTCGCTGGGCATGGCTGTCTGGGCGACGCTGATGGCCCCCGGAGCGGCGGACGGCGCTCCGACCACGTAGGGCTTGTCCCCCTCGTTCCCGGCCGAACAGACCACCACCAGGCCGAACTCCGTCACGGTCTGGACCGCTTCCTGCAGGCTCATTTCCTGCATGCCGTACGGCCGGCCAAGCGAAAGATTGACGACGTCCACCGGGTTGTCCCCGATCACCCACAAATCCGGGTGCGCCCACGGATGGACCGCGGTGGGCATGTCCGGGTTCAGGCAAGCCTCGAGCGCGGCGAGCAGGGCATAGCCGCTGCAGGAGGAACTGACGGCGCTGCAGGCCTTGAACGCGTAAAGCAGGACCCCGGGCGCCACGCCCTTGTGCGTACCATCCGTGCTTGTCCCCCCCAGGATGTCCGCCACGTGGGTCCCGTGCCCGTAGGCGTCGATCGGATCCGGATCAGGCTCGAGATCCCAGTCCGGCCAAAACTCACCCACGTAATCGTAGCCGCCGATGACCTTGGTCGTCGGGAACAGCCCGTCCAGCGTCGCGTGCTTCAGATCATTCTCCGGGTCGCCATACGCCGCCTGGTAGGCGGCGACCGTTCCCGGACCGCCGAGGTTGGCGTGCGTATAATCAATGCCGGAGTCAATGACCGCCACGCGTACGCCCTCGCCGGTCAATCCTGCCGCCTGCAGCGCCGCGGCGCCGATGTAGGGCACAGTGCCCGACAGGTCCAAGTCGTAGTCGACCACCGGCCGGATGGCCGTGACCGCGCCCACTTGCGCCAGCCGGCGCAGGTCGGACGCGTCCACCCGGGCCACCACCGCGTTGATGACCAGGTAAAGCCGCCCCAGCACCTGTCCCTGCGCCGCGTCCACGAGGGCCACCACCGGTTCCTGTTCATCCAGGATCTGCTGGACGTAGGCCTGCTGTTGCGCCTTGTTCAACGCGCTCCCCCGTTGTTTCGCGTTCTTGCCCACGGCACGACCGAGCGGCGACGATTCCAGCCGGACCACCACATCCACCGGTCCGCTGACAAACCAGAGCCGGGGGTCGATCTTCGATGTCGGGGTCGCCACCGGTGTCGGCGGCGTCGGCTCCCCGGCGGTCGCGGCATCGCCCGCCGCACGCGAGTCGGCGAGCAGGAAACCGCTCAGGCTCAGAACCAGGGCAAGGATTCGATTTCTCATAATGGCCTCCCGGCAACTGCTATGGACGTTGGCTGCGCACGATGAACCTCGAGGCTGTCTCCAGCGATACGGGACACGGCGTCCTCTTTTCGCCGCCTCGATCTGGCCGCTCGGATTGAGTCCTAAAGTGTAGGCGCAACCCCCTGAAGTCAAGCGCTTCAACGCAGGCTTCCCTTGGGACTCGTGTACCTCTGGAACGGCTTGGCCGCACCCCGGGGAGCCGCCGGCGCGTTGGTCTTGAAAGCGCCCCGGAACAGCCAGTGGCGCTTGAGACCCTGGATGAGATCATCGGTGTTCGCGAGCAGCTCATGCAGGGTGCTGACGAAGTTGGTGTTCATCTCGACCTGCGTGTTGAGGTTGCTGATGATCAGGCTCAGGTTCTGGAGAGGCGGATCGAGGCGGCTGGCAAGAAAGACGAGGTTGGTGTTGGCCGCAGCCAGCAGGCTGCCGGCATTCGTGAACGTGCTCGTCGCGTGGGTCAGCGCGCCGTTGGCATTGGTCAGGATGGTCAGCGTCTGGGCATACAAGTCCTCGGGCATCAGCCAGCGCCCAAGAGCGCCGTCACCCGCTGCCAGCGCTCCCGAAATCTCCGTCAGGTTGGTGACGAGCGATCGCGCCTGCAGCAGCAGGCCGTCGACGTTGGTCGACACCTGCGCGGCCTGGCCGAGCACCGCCGCCAACTGGTTGGTGTAGGCCAGGATCCCCGGGAGCGCTTCCTCCGCCTGGCGGACCAGGTTGTCCAGCCGTTCGGTCAGCGCCGGCGATTCCTCGGGCGGCAACCAGTAGGGTTTCGTGCGCGGCGTGTAGGGATCGTAGTGGTCCGTGGCCTGGTTCCAAACGGCGGTGATGTGCTTGGTTGACACCTGGCGATCCGCCACTCGAACCATCGGGACGCCGGCCGCCGCCAGCTGGTCAAGCACATTCGTCTCGAGCGGCTGCATCGGCACCGTCAGCCGGCCGCCGCCTCCCGGAGCCTCGACAGCGTCCAAAAAGACGACCTGAGACAGGTTCGGCAATGCCGCCGCCTCCCGGGGCGGCATCTCCCGGACGGGCCAGACCAGGTGGATCGGCATGTAGTTGGTCCCCTTGGTCACTTCCACGAATCGATTGCCCAGAAAATCCGCCGGGCTCACCCGGACGCGCGTCCCCCGCGTCCAGAGATAGCCGAAATAGGGGGAGCGGATCTTGAACTCGACGTAGACGCTGAACAGATCGTCCGGCGGCAGCGTGTCGATGCGGGTGATCTCGCCGACGTCAAACCCCATGAGCTTTACCGGATCCCCGAGCTTCAACCCTGCCGCGCTGTCCAGCGAGGTGCAGTAATGGACCTGGGTCTTGAACCAGCCTTTCCGCAAGGCCGTATGGTAGAGATAGAACGCGAACCCCGCCACCAGCACCAAGGCTGCCAGCAGAACAAACACCCCCACCGCCCGTTCCACCCGGTCGAGTCGCGTCCGGAGTTGAGGTGTCAGGTCCTGCACCGTGTCCGAGTCTATTCACAGCCCGCCGCCAAAAGCCAGATCAACCGCCCCCTCCCTCGGCGAGCAGATCCCGCACCAGCGGATCCCGGCTGCCCCGGATCGCGTCGACGCCCCCCAGCGCCGCCCAGCGCCGGCCGCGGATCACTCCGAACTGGCGGGCCACGGTCAGCCAGGGCCGAAGATCATCCGTCGCAACCACCAGCGTCATGGATGAACCGTCCACCGCCGATCTCCCCGAGAGCCAGCCCGGCAGGAATTCGAGCCACCACCGGCTCTGACCCGCGTCGAGACCGCTGAGGGGATTGTCCAGAAACAGCACGTCTGGTCCCAGGGCCAGCGCCCGCGCCAGGGCCACGCGCTGCCGCATGGACCGGCTTAGCCGCTGCGGATAGCGGTCCGCCCACGCGGTCACCCCGGTCCGGTCGAGGACGGACTCGACGCGTTCCCGCACCCGCTCGAAGGCACACGCTTCGTGGTAGCACAAGGCCAGCGCCACGTTCTGCAACACGGTCAGATGCCCGAAGAGCCTGCCCCCGTCGGTGAAGATGAACCCGACGCGGCGCCGCACCTGGCGTCGGGCCGCCGCCGACATCCCGAGCCACGGCGCCCCGAACAGCCAGCACTCGCCCCTCATCAGCGGCAGAAGACCGGCGGCCGCTTCGAGCAAGTGGCTCTTGCCCGACCCGGGTTGGCCCGCCACCACCCAGAAATCACCCGGCGCCACGGACCAGTCAACCTCCTCCAGCATGGCGAGCTCCGGGTCCTCCCTCGAGGGGATCCAGGCGCCTCGCAGGGCCGACACACAACCTCCACCAGGCCCCGGCAACGGCTGGGCATCGACCGGCGGATCGCGCGACGTCGGTTTCACAGGAACAAGTAGATCACGATGAAACCCGCATCCAGCAGCACAATCGCAACCGAACTGGCCACCAGCGCCCGGGTGGTCACCTGCGACACCTGCGACAGGTGAAGAGGCCGGCTCAGACCCTGGAAGCTGGTGACGACGGCAATGATCAGCCCGAACCCGGCCGACTTGAGCACCACGAGAACAAAGTCGGCACCCGACATGGCCAGCACCAGCTGACGCAAATACTCCGCCGGCGTCAGCGGCACGTCCTGGAGAAACGCAAACAGGTAGCCGCTGAACACCGCCCCCACGATCAGATACGACGTCAGGGCCAGGACCGCCAGGCTCAGCCCGATCACGCGGGGCACCACCAAATAGTGGATCGGGTCGATGCCCAGCGCCTCGAGCGCCTCGACCTCGCCCAGCGCACGGGTGGTCCCCAGCTCGATCAGCGTCGCCGTCCCCACCCGCATCAGCACCACCACCGCCACAGTCAGCGGCCCCAGTTCCCGGATCACGGCGGTCACCATGACCGTCCCCACCCACTGCGTGGCCCCCACCTGGCTCAACAGCGCCACCGTCTGCCCGATCACCACAAAACCCAGGGCGAACGCAACGAAACTCACCATCGGCAGAAGCCGAACGCCGCATCGGGCAATCTGGGCGAGGATGAGCGGCCGGACCACCGGCAGCGCGTCCCGGGACTTGTTGACCATGACCCCCAGCGTGATCAACGCAAAGGCGATCAGCCGATGCGTCGTCTCGATCCAGCCCAGAAGCCAACGCCCCGCCGTCCCGGTCGATGAAACCGGCACGGCCGAGACCAGGACGCGCCGCCATCCGGCGGGCCCCTGCATCACGTCGGGAGCCATGCCCCCCATGTCGCACGAATCCACGCCGCCGGCAAGCCCGGAGCCGCGGCCCCGGATCCTCGCCTAACGCGTGCGGCGCGAACATTCGCCATCGGCTCCTGGTGGCTTTCCGCCTTGAAGGCGCGTGGGGTGTCGGTTCCGGGGTGGCCCGCCCGCTCGCGGATTTGGGCGCGGCCCGACAGGATGAACAGGCTGAACGGGCTGGACAGTGAGAATAGGGGGACAGATTCACAGTTGCCCCTCGACGGGGCTCAGAGCAGGCCCCCTCTCCTTTTCGCCTCGGCCTCTGGGATCCCGTTCAAGCAAACGTCCGCACGGCAAGCCCTGTCCGGACGCGGATCCTGGCGGCCAGGGCCTCGAGTTCGTCCGCGGTCAGCGCGGTGGCCCAGGGCTCGGGCGTCGGCCGGGCGACGGTGTAGGCGTGGACCTCCCGGATCTGCCCGCCGCCAGCCATCAGGCCTTCGAGCCGGTCGCAGTAGGCTTCGACCTCGGCAGGCGGCATGCCTGAGCCCGCCATCCGGAAGAAAAGACTCTGAATGATGATCGGCCGCACCCGGGCCGTCAGCAGCAGGTTCTCGAGGATCCGATCCAACGGGACGCGCGACCGGTTGACCCGGCGGTAGTAATCCTCGGTGCCGGCGTCGAGCTTGCCCCAGACCTCGCCCCGGTGCTGGGCCATCCACTCGATGCCCCGCTGCACGTCCGGTCGGTCCAGGCCTGTGGCGTTGGTGATTAGCACGAGTTTCGCCTCGGTCAGGCCTTCCTGTTGCTTCACCGCCACCACGACCTCGACGCATGCGGCGAAGTTGGGGACCATGGTCGGCTCGCCGTCGCCGCTGAACGCGATGTCCCGGATCACGCGCGCGGTCTCGCCCGCCTCGCGGAACTTCGTGGTGTTGGCGAGAGCGCCCTCCCGCACCGAGCGCACCAGGAGCGTGAGTTCCTCGCCCAGCCGGGCCGGATCGACCGCACCACGTTTCCCCGGAGTCCGGCGGTCGACCTCGCAATAGACACAGTCGAAGTTGCAGCGCTTGTTGGGATTGAGGTTGACCCCGAGCGAGAGTCCTCCCGACCGGCGGGAGATGACCGGGTAGACGTAGGTGAACGCCTCGTGCGCGCGGGAATGATCCCGCACGGCGTGCCAGGCGCGATTGATGGCCGGATTCATGTCCATGGCGAGAGTCCTCGAGTTGTGACAATCGGTGCGATGAGGTCAAGTTGGGGTCTCTGCGGTTCCAGGCCTCCCCTTCCTCCGTCGAGGACTCTCGATGAGCGAGGCGCGGAGGCAGGGTGCCCCGCTGCCCCCCACGGTTCCTTTGGACTGCAGGTTGCATCGGTCTGAGGCGCGCCTCGCTAGGGGTCGGCGGCTCACACGGGTCGCTCGCCAAACAGGGCGGTCCCGATCCGCACCAGGGTGGCGCCCTCCTCGATGGCGACCTCGAAATCGCCGCTCATGCCCATGCTCAGGTGGGCCAGGGGCGCCCCCAGCCGCTCTTCGCAGCGGGCCTTCAAGTCCGCCAGCCGGCGGAACACCGGCCGCACGCGCTCCGGCGTGGGGGTCCAGGGCGCGAGGGTCATCAGCCCATGGATTTCGAGCCGGCGGCACTGGTTGAGGGCTTCGAGCTCGGCCAGGAGCCGGTCCGGCGCGTAGCCGAACTTGTTGGCCTCGCCGGCGACGTTGACCTCGAGCAGGACGGGGAGATGGCGGGCCTGGCGGTTGGCTTGGCGGTCGATCTCCTCCGCCAGCCGAAGGCTGTCCACGCTGTGGATCCACGCGAAGCAATGGACGGCATCCCGCACCTTGTTGGTCTGCAGGTGGCCGATCAGATGCCATCGGAGCCGCCCTGGGCAGAGGGGGATCTTGGCCCGGGCCTCCTGGACCTTGTTCTCGCCAAACAGGGTCAGGCCGAGGTCGGCGGCGGCGCGGACGACTTCCGGGGGCTGCCCCTTGGTGACGGCCAGGAGCTCGACCGACGCCGGATCGCGGCCGGCGCGCTCGCAGGCGCGAGCGATGCGCTCGCGCACCGTGGCGAGGTTGTCAGCCAGCGGCATAGGATGAAACTCGAGTTGTTCGCTTCGCGGCTTTCCGCCAAAGCCATGAAACATGCCCGCTAGCGGCCGCAGCACTGCTTGTATTTCTTCCCGCTCTTGCAGGGGCACGGATCGTTGCGTCCGACCTTGGGGACGCTGCGGACAGGTTGGGCCTTGGCCAGCTCGGTGGTGGCCTCGGTGACCACGTCGCTGGCCCGTTTGCCGTCGGGCCCGGGGGCGTCGGCAGGGCCGCCGCCGCTGAAGGCGCTCGCCTGGGCGTGCATGGCGCGCCCGCGCAGGCTTTGGAAGAACTGCTCGAAGGCGGCCATGCTCGAGGCGCTCAGGAAGATGTTCCGGCAGATCTCGCTCTTGATGTTGACCATCAGCTCGTCGAACAGCTTGAAGGCCTCGACCTTGTACTCGATGAGCGGGTCGCGCTGGCCGTAGGCCCGGAGGCCGATGCTGTTGCGGAGGCTGTCGATGTGGTAGAGGTGCTCCTGCCAGAGCTTGTCGATGGCGCCCAGGATCGTGTAGCGCTCGACGGATTTGAGGCTCTGGGGATTCTCGAGGCTGACCTTGAGGTCGTAAAGTTCGCGCACCGCCTGGCAGATGTGCTGGGCGACCGCGTACTGGGCCGCGTTGAGGCCGTCGAAGAGCGAACCGGCCACGGGGAGATCCTGGCCTTTCTCGGCAATCCGGATGATCTCCTCCTCCGGCATCGCGAGGGGGAAGTTCAAATGCACCCAGTCGGACAACGCCCGCCGGTCCCACTCGCGGGGATCGGCATCGGCGGAGGTCGACTGCTTGACCTTGTCGATGACGACCTCCTCCATGATGTCCATGAGGCGGTCGCGGACATCGTCGGCGTGAATGATCTCGTTGCGGAAGCCATAGACGACCTCGCGCTGCTTGTTCATCACGTCGTCGTACTCGAGCGTGCGCTTCCGGATCTGGAAGTTGTGCTGCTCGACCCGCTTCTGGGCCTGCTCGATCGAACGGTTCAGGAACGGGTGCTCGAGCGGCTGTCCTTCCTCGAGCCCCACCCGCTCCATCACCTTCACGATCCGGTCGGATCCGAACAGCCGCATCAGGTCGTCCTCGAGCGAGATGAAGAAGTGCGACGACCCGGGATCCCCCTGGCGGGCGCAGCGGCCGCGGAGCTGGCGGTCAATCCGCCGCGCCTCGTGGCGCTCGGTGCCCATGACGTGCAGCCCGCCCAACTCGGCCACGCCCGGCCCGAGTTTGATGTCGGTGCCGCGGCCCGCCATGTTGGTGGCGATCGTCACCGACCCGCGCTGGCCCGCTCTCGAGACGATTTCCGCCTCCTGTTGGTGGTACTTGGCGTTGAGCACCGAATGCACAATCCCGACCTTCTTGAGCATCCGGGAGATGTGCTCGCTGACCTCGACCGAGATGGTGCCGACCAGGATGGGCCGTCCCCGGGCGTGGATCTCCTGGATTTCCTGGACCGCCGCGTTGTACTTCTCCCGCTTCGTCTTGTAGACCGTGTCGTGCGCGTCCGTCCGGACACAGGGCGCGTTCGTCGGAATCACCAGCACCCCCAGCTTGTAGATGTCCCAGAATTCCGCCGCTTCCGTCTCCGCGGTTCCGGTCATGCCCGCCAGCTTGCGGTACATGCGGAAGTAGTTCTGGATCGTGATGGTGGCGAGGGTCTGGGTTTCCTCCTCGATGCGGACGCCTTCCTTCGCCTCGACGGCCTGGTGCAGGCCGTCGCTCCACCGCCGGCCGGTCATGAGCCGCCCGGTGTTCTCATCCACGATGACCACCCGGTTGTCCTGGATGACGTACTGCACGTCCCGCTGGTACAGGCAGAAGGCCTTCAGGAGCTGGGAAATCGCGTGGATCCGCTGTGCCCGCTTCTCGAAGTCCGCCTGCACCTTCGCCTTGGCCTCCATCCGCTTGCGGACATCGGTCTCCGGCCCCGAGTCGATCTCGTGGAACGCCGTGATCAGGTCGGGCAGCATGAACGCTTCCGGGTCCTGCGGGCTGAGGAAAGCCCGGCCCTTCTCCGTCAGATCCGCTTCATGGCCCTTCTCGTCGGTGGCGAAAAAGAGCTGCTCTTTCTCGGCGTAAAGGGTCTTCTTGGATTGGTCCGCGTGCAACTCGAGCTCCGCCGCGTTCATCATCTGGGCGTTCTCGGGGTTCTCGAGCAGCTTGTGGAGGTCGGGCGAACGGGGATTGCCCATCTTGACGCGATACAGCAGAAGCCCGATCTCCCGCTGGAGGTTGGCGGCATCGACCGGGTTCGAGCCGTCCTCGGGATGGAGCTTCGTGATGAGCGCACCCGCCTCGGTGAGAAACCGATGACAGAGCTTCTCCTGGGCGTGGACGAGCGATTCGACCTGCGGACGGTACTGCAGGTACATTTCATTGCCGGCGTTGACAACCGCCGGACCGCTGATGATCAGCGGGGTCCGGGCCTCGTCGATCAGGATCGAGTCCACCTCGTCGACGATGGCGTAGTGGTGGCCCCGCTGCACCTGCTCCTCGAGGGTGATGTAGATGCCGTTGTCCCGCAGATAGTCGAACCCGAACTCGGCATTGGTACCGTACGTGATGTCGCACTGGTACTGCTGGCGGCGGACGGCGGGCGGTTGGTCATGCAGGATGCAGCCGACCGTCAGTCCCAGGAACTGGTAGACGGCGCCCATCCACTCGCTGTCGCGCGCGGCGAGGTAGTCGTTCACGGTGACCACATGCACCCCGCGTCCGGCCAGCGCGTTCAAATAGACCGGCATGGTCGCCACCAGGGTCTTGCCTTCGCCGGTCGCCATCTCGGCGATTCGCCCCTTGTGCAACCCCCAGGCGCCGAGCAATTGCACATCAAAGGGCACCATGTCCCACTTCACCGGCAGGCCGCGCACGGTGATCTCCTTGCCCAGGAGCCGGCGACAGGCGGCCTTCACCACGGCAAACGCCTCGGGCAGAATCTCATCCAGTGCGGCCTCGACCTCAGCCGGGTCGGTGATCGCGCTCACACGGGCCTTCCAATCGGCGGTCTTCTGCCGCAACGCGTCGTCCGACAGTCCCTCGAGGGATTTCTCGAACGCATGCACTTGCGGCACCAGCGCCCGGCGCAACCGTCGAACCTCGCGGTCGTTCTTCGAGCCGATGACCTTCTTAATGATGATCCCTAACATGGCAATGAAACGGTCTCGCAACCTACGGGAAGGGCTCCCCACCGTCAAAACGTTTCGCAGCGCCCCAAATCATCGCCTAAGCGAGGCGCGGCAAGGAATTCCGGGCATTGCCTGCCCGGACGGGTGCGCGCCATGGAAATCAACCTCGAAATACCGCGCCTAAGGCCTCCAGAATCCACCCAACCCCCTC
>Ga0209096_1000528_pt1 | contig 51030 bp, 51 predicted proteins | sample AD_UKC034_MetaG_FD_184407 | JGI IMG/M metagenome (GOLD analysis project Ga0209096, IMG submission 184407) | Active sludge microbial communities of municipal wastewater-treating anaerobic digesters from USA - AD_UKC034_MetaG (SPAdes) (version 2) | ecosystem: Engineered > Bioreactor > Anaerobic >...
CCCCCTGGGCATTATCGCCCTGGCAAGCCTGCTCATCATCGTGGTCGTGGGAGTGATCGCATACCTGATCAGCACCCGGACAACGAATGACGATTCTCCACCGGAAGGTGGCCAATAACCTCCATTATTGACTTATAGGATACAACATCCTTTTTTTTCGAAGAGTTCGCTTCTCAAGGCCACCGAGGTATCAGTTCCGGCACCATCACAGCGGGATGAACTGAATTCTATGGGGGAAATTGGCAGATTCCCCGCACGAAAATCAGACTCATCAGATCTTCTTCATGTCTGAATGGCATTCTTATGGTACGGGAACGATCGTTCCTTTCACTCCCGGCAATCCTTCCCTATCCGGAACCCGTCATCTCGCGTCCCGCTCCCTGGTCACTGGCCAGCGTGCAGATCGCATGATCATCTCATCTATGCACATTGTCGAGAGATCATGGTAGACTATCCTCGCCTGGATGGACGAAAAAAAGGTGGCCGATACCCACCCTGACAGGAACTATTAAGAAAAATGGTGATGTTCAGTCATGTGTATCCAGGGAATGCTGGCGACAGTATTCCGGGGCACGGTTATGATTATCCTGGAGAACATCATGAACGGATTCCTTGCTCTCCCCCTCTGGTCACCCTATCTTGTCGGGGTGTGTATCGGGCTTTTGGTGTGCCTGGCTTTTGTATTATCGGACAGGCCGATCGGCTGTTCCACGGGTTTTGTCAAGATCCGTGGACTTGCGGAAAAGATCTTCTGCGGCAAAAAGATTCAGGAGAAGGAATACTACAAGAAATTCCCTCCCGCAGTTGACTGGCAGCTCATGATAATCCCCGGTATCATTATCGGTGCTTTCCTTTCCTCCGTCCTCTCAGGAACGTTTGGTCTCTTTATCATTCCACCGCTCTGGGCTGAACAGTTTGGAAGTTCCGCAGTGCTCAGGATCATCGCCGCCATTACCGGGGGGATTCTTCTCGGTATCGGGGCCCGGTGGGCAGGCGGCTGCACGAGCGGACATGGAATCAGCGGAAGCCTGCAGCTTTCAGTTGGCAGCATCCTCTCATCTGCCTGCTTCTTTGCGGGGGGAATTGCCATGGCCATGATCCTCTTTGGAGTTCACTGGTAGGAGCGGACTGCATATGGACCTCAAATCATTGCATACCAACCGATCGGCTCAGGTGCTTCTCGGTCTCCTCTTTGGCATTGTGTTTGGATTCCTCCTGCAGAAGGGGGGGGCTACCAGCTATGAGGTGATTATGGGCCAGCTCCTGCTTACCGACTTTACGGTTGTAAAGATCATGGCATCTGCCGTTGCAGTAGGGCTGGTGGGATTTTTCATCCTCAACCGCATCGGCTACGCGAGAAGGCACGTCAGGGAGGGAACCATCGGATCGAATGTGGTGGGCGGGCTGATCTTCGGTCTTGGTTTCGGGCTCCTGGGGTACTGTCCGGGAACCGTTGCCGGAGCTGTAGGGCAGGGAGCCCTTGATGCCCTGATTGGTGGATTCGTCGGAATCCTCATCGGGGTCGGGATCTTTGCGAGGATATACCCGTCTCTGAACAGAACACTACTCACCTACGGGAGGATCAAAAAGGAGACTGTCCACGAATTGTTAGGACTGCCGGAATGGCTGGTGGTCCTTGCCGGATGCCTCGGGATAGTCGTTTTCCTCTATCTCCTCGAGGTCACTGGCTTCTGACCTGCTTTCCCTCCTTTCTTTGCTGGCCGGCTATTCCCCCGCCTCTTTATCGGTGTAATAATAATATTCGCCACTCGATTTCTGGTCCCGGTCAAGGTATGAACCGGGCTTGTTGATCCTCGGCCTCCCGGTCTTGTCCCTCCGGAAGGTAACCCCGAGGCGGGAGAGGAACCTGTTCATTCCCTGCCGCATATCGAAAGGACCAGTGGCCTCTCCCCTCACCCCTGGTTCGCCATCAAAGAAGAGGATACGCTCGCTGATCATATCGATCAGATAGATATCATGGTCGATGACAAGGATGGCAGCATCCTTCCCATCGACATGCTGCTTGAACATCCTGGTGATCCGGACCCGCTGCTCAACGTCGAGGTGGGCACTCGGTTCATCGAGCACGTAGAGATCGGCTTCCCTTGACAAACAGGCGGCGATCGCGACCCGCTGGAGCTCTCCGCCTGAGAGGGTATCGATCGGGGACTGGAAGAGCGGAGAGAGCGAGAGGGGTTCGATGATATCATGCTGGTAGGCCGAGCTGTCAAACGAACGCGTGATCTGCCGAAGGGAAAATTCTACGGTGTCCGATGATGTGGCTTTGAGATACTGAGGTTTATAGGAGATCCGGGCCTCTCCTGAAAGTGGGCCCTCATCAGGCTCTTCCACTCCCGCCAGGAGCCGGGCAAAGGTACTCTTCCCGATCCCGTTTGCACCGACCACCCCGAGCACTTCCCCCATGCGTATCTCCCCGGGGGATATCTCCAGCCGGAACCGGTCGAAGCTCTTGCTCATTGCCGGGAACTCGAAAAGGATTGCACGTTCTGCATGCTTCTCGTGTGCACGTTTCTCGAACACCACCGGGTAATCCCTGAACCGTATATTCTCTTCAGGGAGGTATCCCTCCAGGTACTCGTTGATCCCGACACGCACCCCTTTCGGCTGGGTGATAACCCCAAAAACGGCCGGTTTCCCGTAGGCGACATGGACCGTGTCGGCGAGCATGTCGAGGATAGCAAGATCGTGCTCGACGATGACAATCGGCCGGGTGGCAGCAAGCGCCCGGATGATCCGGGCGGCGGCCATCCGCTGGTAGATGTCCAGGAACGGGGTGATCTCATCGAGGAAGTAGAAGTCAGCCTCGCGGGCAAGGCAGGCCACGATTGCCACCCGCTGGAGCTCACCTCCCGAGAGGGTTGCGATGTCATGATCGAGCAGGGGCGTGAGCATCAGGGCCCCGATGTACTCATCGAGGTTTCCCCTCTCGTCAGTTGTTTTGAGGAGCTCTGCAGGGGTTCCCGAAAACACCCGCGGGATATAATCGATGTACTGGGGCTTGATCGCCACTTTCAGGCGTTTCTCTGAGACCGTTCTCAGGTAGTCGAAGAGCTCGGTGCCGGTATATTTCCTGAGGATCTCCTCCCACCCGGCTTCTCGTTCGAACTCGCCAAGGTTCGGCTTGAGCTGGCCCGAAAGGATCTTGACGGCAGTGCTCTTCCCGATACCATTTGCACCGAGGATGCCGGTCACCTTTCCCTCGACCGGGATGGGAAGGCCGTACAGGGCGAACCCGTTCTTCCCGTACCGGTGGGTGGCATGTTCAAGCTCCTCGGGGAGGCTCACGATGTCGATCGCCTCGAACGGGCATTTCTTTACGCAGATCCCGCAGCCGACACAGAGCTCTTCCGAGATGACCGCCTTCTTATCCTCGCCGATGATGACCGTCTCGTCTCCTGTCCTCACCCGCGGACAGTACAGGATGCATTCGGTGCCGCATTTCCTGGAATGGCACCGGTCACGGTGGACTACTGCGATACGCATGGGTGGTTCACGCTGTAATTCCGCTCGTCAGGAGGATGGTCCAGGTGATGAACCAGAAGGCAAAGGTCATGAAACCCTGGTAGAACCAGTCCTTGAACCCGAGGGGCTTTGAAAAGAGGTGCATCAGCATGAAGATATGTTTCTGCACCACGACGCCTGCGATCATGATGAGAAGGGCAAGGAGGGTATAGCTCTGGAACCCAAGGATCTGTGATGAGTCGATGGCAAGGTACGAGATCACCCCGGTGATGATCCCCAGTGCCGCTGCAATCAGGGAACGTTTGATTTTCCTGCTGTTTTCCTGCCGCTTCTCTTCGGGCGAGAGTTTCTTTGGCAGTTCCTCCTTCTCTTTTACCTCATCTGCACTCATCGTGATACCAGTAGTCCTATTTTTTAGTCTTTAAGCAATATGTAATTTGGTATCGGATGGCCACAAAGGAAGGGATGAGCGGGGTAGATGTTCACGCGGTAGTGGCCGAATGGCAGAAATTCCTCCCTCTCTGGGTCAGCAAGGTCTACCAGTTCTCCTCCTCCCATATCGTGATCCGGCTCAACGGGCAGGAGCATGCCCGGCACCTGCTCCTGGTCGAGATCGGGAAACGTGCCCACCTCGTGGGCGCCATCCCCGCACCCCCGAAATTGCCGCCCCCCTTCGCGATGCTCCTCCGCAAACACCTTGAGGGAGGCAGGGTGCTCGGGGTGTCGCAGCCGGGTCTCCAGCGGATCATCTGTTTTGATATCGGAAAGCAGAATACCACGTTCCACCTGGTGATCGAACTGTTCGACCAGGGAAATCTGGTGCTCTGCAACGATGCCTGGACGATCATCCAGCCGCTCAGGCCCCACCGGTTCCGGGAGAGAGATATCATTGCGGGTGAGGTATACCGCCTCCCACCTGCCGATCCGGCAACCTTCTCAAGGGAGGCATTCGCCCGCTTCCTGAAAAACGATGACAGGGATATCGTGCGGGCACTTGCTGTCGGGGCACTCCTCGGAGGGAGATATGCCGAATACCTCTGCAGGAACGCAGGCGTGGAGAAGACCATTCCTGCCGGCCAGGCAGATGCAGACCGGCTGTACCAGGAACTCCAGGCGCTGATGCACCGTGCGGAAGAGGGGATCGAGCCGGTGCTCACCGGGCGTGAGTGCCTTCCCTTCCCGGAAGATGCGGGAAGCGGGACGGCCGATCCCGGGAGTTTCAACCAGGCTCTCGCCCGGTTCTTTCCCGGGATTCCGTCCTCTCCTGCGGAAGCGGCACCAGCCGCGAAGGGGCTCTCCAAAGAGGAGCGGATACGGAAACGGCAGTCTGAAATCCTTGCCGGATACGAGCAGAAAGCTGCCCGGACTGAGAAGGTTGCGGCCATGATGTACGAGTCGTACCAGGAGCTCGCGGAGATCATACGGGTCCTCGATGAGGCCAGCAGGAGGATGTCATGGCAGGAGATCGAACAGGTACTCAAAAAGGGCAGAGACGGCCCTGCAGGAAGGATAAAGTCCGTGAACCCTGCCGAGTCATCGGTAGAGGTGGATATCGGGGAGCGGGTAACCCTGTACGTCCATGAGAGCCTCGATGCGAATATCGGAAGATACTATGATACCCTGAAAAAACTGCGAAGGAAGATAGCGGGGGCAAAAGCGGCGATGGATCGACCCGTAGCCCCCCCAAAGCAGCCGCGTGCGGAATCGCCCGTCATGAAGAAGCGGTGGTATCACCGGTTCAGGTGGTTTTCCACCAGTGACGGTATCCTCGTGATCGGCGGGAAGGATGCCTCGCAGAATGAGGAGCTCGTCAAGCGGTACATGGAAGGGGGAGACCGCTTTGTCCACGCCGATGTGCACGGGGCAAGTGTCGTGATCGTGAAAGGGCGGACGGCAAGGATGGATGAGGTGGCTCAGTTTGCCGCTTCCTACTCGGGGGCATGGAGGAGCGGCCATGCCACCGCTGATGTTTACGCGGCAGACCCCGGCCAGGTGAGCAAGACACCCGAATCCGGAGAATACGTGAGCAGGGGTTCTTTTATCGTGAGGGGTGAACGGGAATATTTCAGGGATGTGCCGCTTGCAGCCGCCATCGGCCTTCAGCGTGAGCCTGAACTGGCTGTGATCGGGGGGCCCCCGTCCGCGGTAGCCCACCGGACCTCTCTTTTTGTGGTCCTGAAACCCGGCACGTTCGAACCGAACGATACGGCGAAGAAAGTGCTCCGGGCATTACGCGGGAGGATTGGTGAGGAAGAGGCAAGGACCCAGAAGGCAGTCCTGAACACCGACCGGATCGCGGCATTTGTTCCGCCAGGCGGATCGGACATCGTGGAACCATGAAAGCCGAAGAGGGAGAACTGCAGCGCGGATTCGGCGAGATACGCCTGTTCCCGGAGAGCCTGGACGACCTCTGGCACCTGGAGCACCTGATCGGTCCGGGCGATCTCGTCTTTGCCACCACGCTCCGCTCGGTGGAGTCGGCTTCGGACAAGCTGCGCCCGGACAAGCCGGAGAAGCGGCCGGTCCGGCTCGGAATACGGGTTGAACGGACCGAATTCCACCGGTTTGCCAACCGGCTCCGTATCACCGGGATCATCGAACACGGGGACGAGGCCGGCTCCTACCATACCCTGAACATCGAACCTGGATACGAGATCTCGGTCATCAAACGGTGGCGTCCTGTTGACAGGGAACGGATCGACCGGGCCGTGAAGGCATCGGTCTACGAGGCGGTCCACATCCTCACCATCGAGGAGGGCGAGGCCGAGCTCTTCCGCATGCGGCAGTTCGGCCCGGAAGGTGTCCTTACCATCATGTCGGGAAGCGGCAAGGAATCGGGAACCGGGCTCCGTTCGTCTTTTTTTGAGCGGGTAGTCTCCCAGCTGGAAGGGATCACGGGGCCGCTTGTCATTGCAGGACCCGGATTTGTGAAGGACGATCTTGTCAGGTATCTCCGTTCCGCCTTTCCGGAACTCGCCGCACGATCCCTCGTGGTCGAGACCCGGAGGATAGGGATCGGGGCGGTCCAGGAGGTGATCGGGCTTGGCATCCTTGAGCGGATCCACGAGGACATCCAGCTCGGAAACGAGGTCAGGCTGTTTGCCGAGCTCCTTTCCCGGATAGCAAAAGACCTCCCGGCCGCCTATGGGAGGGCAGAGGTGAAGAAAGCGATCGATTTTGGCGCCTGCGAACGCCTGCTCATCGTCGATACCCTGCTTCGGGACGAAGAGATCGTCCACCTGATGGACAGGGCGGAGCAGATGAACGCCGGCATCGTTGTCTTTTCCAGTGCATTTGAGCCGGGCAGACAGCTGGAGGGGCTCGGGGGCATCGCTGCCCTGCTGCGGTATCATATCGGATAAATCTCAGGAACAGAGCAAAGAACAGAAGAGCGAAGAGCCCTTTTTCCATCCCCGGGGAACAGCACGATACCCTTCTCACCAGGGGGAGGTATAGGACACCGGAGGGAAGCAGGACAGCCGGGGTCAGATCCGGCTCCGGATCCAGTCCGCGTACTGCTGGCGGAGTGCGGCAATCTCGTCGGATGACAGGTCCTTTTTCTGGGTGCTGTCGAGGTAGCGTTCGAGCTGCCTGATGATCTGCTCTGCCACCGAATAATCCTCTACTTCAAGGTAAGCCGGCCCCTGCCTGACACTGATCGCCTCCCCGCACCGGGGGCAGAGTTTCCACTGCTGGTACCGGTCTACGTAAGAGAACGTATGGCAGCCGGGACACCGGATGATGAGATACATCAGCAATGGCTGATTGCATCCTTTCTGGTATATAAATATCGTGCTGAGGTGGTCTTGTAAAAGAGTGCAGCTGTATTTTATCATCCTGTTTTACCTACGCTAGAAAAGATATGAAAGACGAGTCGATCCAGGTCATGGGAGTCCGCGGGCTCCCGCTGATACAGGAAGGGGATGATATCTGCACCCTGATCTGCAAGCGGGTACATCTGCAGGATGGCGATATCATCTGCATCGCTTCATCGGTCTATTCCAAGGCAAAGGGATACACGCGGTCACTCGGGGAGATCATTCCCAGCGAGCGGGCCTGCAGGATCGCAGGGAGAACGGGGGAAGATCCCCGGTTTATCCAGGGGGTGCTTGACGCCTCAAAGGAGATCCTCCTGGAGTATCCCTTTGTCCTCTCTGAGCTTCCCTGCGGCCATGTAGGAGTGAGGGCCGGGGTTGATCAGAGCAATATCGAGAAGGAGCATATCATCCTCCTCCCCCCCGATCCCATGGGTGCTGCATTCGATCTGAGGGAAGGATTCCGTACTGTTGCGGGTGTCGAGGCAGGGGTGATCGTGACCGATACCTGCGGCCGATCGTTTCGGAGGGGACAGACCGGTCATGCCATCGGGTGGAGCGGCATGACGGCAATCCGCGATTTCCGGGGGGATACCGATCTCTTCGGGCATATCCTGAAGATCACCGAAGAGGCGGTGGTGGACGAGATCGCCGGGTTTGCCAACTTCATCATGGGAGAGAGCAATAACGCGGTCCCGGCGGTGGTCTTCCGGAACTGTCCCGCCTGGAGCGGCCATGACAACCTGTACTTCTCCCCCGAAGAAGACATCATGAGGAGGCTGCTCACCTCCTGAGTGTCAGGATTTGCTGCAGAACGGTTCATGAATGAAGACATCAGAATGACGATCCTGGACTCCTGACGTTCAGGGACCGGGGGGAATCGGCCTGCTATTGCGATCTCGAGGAAACTCCTCTTTCCTTACAGACGAGGAGCGGTGCGGGCACAAATCCCGATTGAAGTAATCATTACAAGATGCCTCCCTTCCTGACCTGCAAGGAACTGTGCTGGAACAGATCCTCTAAAGGCGCTGTGCTGGAACAGAATCTGCTGCAGAATCACCCAGGGGAGATCGGGAGCATCCCTCTCACTCCCCAGGCTGTAGAGGTACTGATCATGATTCACCCCCCCTTTTATGCCGGGACAAGAAAGGTACGACCTTCTCCTGCGAACATACCACAGAAGGTGCTGCTGCCCGGGAATCGGGAAAACAGAGGGACGGGGAGGATACCTGATTTCAGGTAAAGAGGTTCAATACAAGGATGAATACCGAAATTGCAACCGCCACCACAATAACGGCAACAGGATTGATATGAATCGCCCGTTTATCCTCGCTCTCGTAGTAGTTGACCAGCCCGGCAGAGGAGATCAGCCTGCCTCCTGCTTTTTTTGCCATACGTATTAATTTCTCATTATCCCTATTTAAAATCGGTGAATCCGGGATATGCCCAGCGGTGAGCATGTGGTGGAGGGGCGGGCCCTTGTCGGAGAGATGCTTGAGGAGAGAGAGGTAGCGATTGTCGTCCGCGGGGGCAGGATCCACCGCATCGAAGACCGTGCGCCCCGACCGGGTGCCCCCTGGATCTGCCCGGCGCTCTTCAATGCACACACGCACCTGGGAGACAGTGTGGCAATGGACCTCCGGGCAGAGGGGAGCCTGGAGAGCCTGGTCACCCCTCCTCACGGGCTCAAACACCAGATACTCGAAAAAACATCCCCTGGCAAGCTGATCCGGGCGATGCGCGCAACCCTGGAGTTCATGCAGGAGGCAGGGACAGCCGGATGTGCCGATTTCCGGGAAGGCGGCCCGGCAGGAGTGCAGGCACTGCGCACCGCTGCAGAGGGGATCTCCTGCGTCCCGGTCATCTTCGGCCGTGAAGGGGGAGAAGCATACGCCGATGGGCTGGGGATCAGCAGTGCAAGGGATATCCACGGTCTTGAACAGATCGTACTCCGGTCACGTGAAATGAAGAGGCTGATCGCATTTCACGCCGGAGAGCGGGACCGTTTTGATATCGATTCAGCCCTTGACTACGCCCCTGATCTCATCGTACACTGCACTCACGCAACGAGCCGCCAGCTACGCAGGTGTGCAGAGGAGGAGATCCCCATCGCCGTCTGTGCCCGGTCGAACTGGACCCTCGGGGTGACTGATTCCCCGGGCAAGCCGCCTTTAAAAAAGATGATAGAGGCAGGGTGCAGGATCGTTCTTGGCACTGACAACTGCATGTTCGTCCAGCCCGACCTCTGGCGCGAGATGTCTTTTATCGCGACGGTCTACCAGATTCCTCCCGCCCTCATATTCAGGGCAGCGGTGGAAGGCTCGTGCCTCACGAAGACTTCCCCGTTTATCATTGAGGGATCACCCGCACGGTTCCTCGTGATCCACCCCGGTGAGTCCAACCTCTGGCTCTCCCATGACATGGTAACAACGCTGGTCAAGCGGGCCGGGCAGAAAAATATCGTCACAAAAGTTATTAATTGCTGAAAATACATTAATAGAAAAGCTCTTTTGGAGAGTACCATGTTCCGACACATCCTGGTGGCCATAGACGGGTCAAAAATCAGCGATAACGCATTGAAGGCCGCGATCGAAGAGGCACGGGTCTGGAAGGCAGAGGTTCATGCCGTCTACGTTGTGGAGACAGGGCTCTTTTCCTCCCTGCCCATGGACAGTACCTGGGAGATCATGTACAGCATGCTTGAGAAGGAAGGAAAGACTGCGCTGGATACTGCAAAAGAAATGGGAGAACAGCATGGCGTCAAGATCCAGACCTACATCCGCCAGGGGCATGCGGGAAACGAGATCCTGAAGGCGATCAATGAACTTCCTGTTGACCTTGTGGTGATGGGATCCCATGGAAAGAGCGAGGTAGACCGGATACTCCTTGGCAGTGTCAGTTCATTTGTCGTCTCAAACTCTCCAAAAACAGTTATGGTGGTGCGACCATCGAAGCCATGAACGTCTCTGATTTTATGACCACCGAGGTGGTCACTGTTGAGATACCGGGGAACAGGGATGATGTCCTGAAGATACTGAAGCGTACCGGGATTTCCGGGGTTCCTGTCCTCAAGGAAGGGAAGCTCGTCGGGATCATCACGAGAAAAGATCTCCTGCGCAAGGCAGACGAGACCCAACTCGGGCTTCTGATGACACGAAACCCTGCAACCGTCTCCCCTGACACCCCTGTCGAGGACGCAGCCCGTATCCTTATCGAGAAGAACGTAAGAAGGCTTCCGGTGGTCGAAGGGGAGAAACTCGTCGGATTGCTCTCCGTCGCCGATCTTGTCCATGCCATCGCCCAGTTACGGGTAAAGGACGAGATCAAACCCACGTATATCAGCCAGACCTTTGCCCTGTGGGAGGAGACTCCCCTCCCGCTCGTCGCCCGTATCATGGAGATATCAGGGTTCGATGCGATCCCCATCCTCGATGCAGAGAGCAAGCTCCAGGGGATCATATCCGAGCGTGACCTGATCCGGCATTCTTCCATCGAGGATATGGTCGAGGTGAGTGATTTTTCGAACGGTACTGATGACGATGAATGGACCTGGGAGAGCATCCGGGACATGCACACCATCAGCTATGGTATCTCAAAGATACAACTCCCCGACAAGCCGGTCAAGACCGCAATGGTCAGCAATGTCATCTCGGTGCCCCTGAATGCCGAGGTGAGCGAATGTGCCCTCAAGATGAAGCGGGGGAGGGTGGACCAGCTCCCGGTCGTGAATGGTGACAAAAAACTGGTTGCCATGCTCTTTGACCGTGACCTCATCAGGGCAATGTGCCGTGCACCGGACAATAAAAACCTTTAAATTTTCGGATGACATTTATTTGGTGAAGCGCTTTTGTGAGATTTTTCCAGCGTTTTCCATGTTTTGGGGTGATTATATGAGTGAGCAATATCAGGAGCCCCTGAAGGGAACGACGACTGTCGGACTTGTCTTTGAAGACGGTGTCGTGCTTGCTACCGAGAAAAGGGCAACAATGGGGTACATGATCGCAAGCAAGAAAGCAAAGAAAGTGTACCAGATCGCGGATCGAATCGGAATGACCATTGCAGGGGGGGTGGGAGATGCCCAGCAGATCGCACGGATCATGACCGTGGAGTGCAGTCTCTACAATATCAGGAGGGGGCGAGCGATGTCGGTCGCCGCCGCCTCGACTCTCCTCTCCAACATCCTGAACAACAACCGGTACTACCCCTTTTACGTCCAGCTCCTCGTGGGAGGAGTTGACGACTCCGGACCAGGCCTGTTCTCGGTGGATGCAATGGGTGGGGCAACCAAGGAAGAGGAGATCGTTGCGACGGGATCCGGATCTCCCATGGCATACGGGGTGCTCGAGGACCGGTTTACCAGGGGAATGAAAAGGAAAGACGCGATCTCGCTTGCAGTGAGAGCGGTCCGTGCTGCCATGAAAAGAGATGCAGGTTCGGGAGAAGGAGTGCATGTCGTAGTGATCACGAAGGACGAGTATTTCGAGGTCCCTGAAGACCAGCTCCCGAAAAACAGCGCGGCAGCGACGGCATAATACTTTTTTTTAGGACTGATTGGATGCTTATTGAAGATCGGCTGAAAGAACTGAAGAATAAGATCGATGAGAGAGTACCTGCGGGTATCACCGTCTCTGAAGTGGAGTTTGAAGGGCCCGAGCTGGTCATCTATACCGATGACCCCAAGCGGTTTGCCGATGAGGCCGACCTGATCAAGATCCTGGCGCGGGACCTGCGGAAACGTATCGTTGTCAGGCCGAATGTGCTTGAGGATCCCGAACGGGCAATGCTTGAGATCCGTGAGGTGGTTGCAGAAAATGCAGGGATCACCGATATCTTCTTTGATGCGGATACCGGTGAGGTGCTCATCGAGGCTGAGAAACCGGGTGTCGTCATCGGCAAGAACGGTGCAACGCTCCGCGAGATCACGAAACATATCGGATGGACGCCCAAGGTCGTCAGGACCCCGCCGATCGAGAGTTCAACGGTAAAACAGGTCAGGCAGTTCCTGCGATCGGTGAATGAGGACCGGAAACAGTTTCTCCGGACCATCGGGCGGCGTATCCACCGCGATGTCACCAGCAAGGACGCATGGGTCCGGGTGACCATGCTCGGCTGCTGCAGGGAGGTAGGGAGGGCGGCATTCCTCCTCTCCACTCCCGAGAGCAGGATCCTGATCGACTGCGGAGAGAAACCTGACAACAGCACCAACAATGCTCCCTATCTGTATGTGCCGGAGATTCATCCCCTTTCACAACTGGATGCTGTCGTGCTCACTCATGCCCACCTCGACCATTGTGCGCTGGTGCCCCTCCTGTACAAGTACGGATTTGATGGTCCTGTGTACAGCACCCCCCCCACGCGGGATCTGTCGGCGATGCTCCAGCTGGATTACCTGGACGTTGTCTCAAAGGAAGATCGGAAGATCCCTTACAGCTCAAACGATGTGAAGAGCTACATCAAGCATTCCATCACCCTCAATTACGGGAGCGTGACGGATATCGCTCCTGATATCAAGCTGACCTTCCACAATGCAGGCCATATCCTCGGGTCGGCCATCGCCCACTTTCACGTCGGAGACGGGCTCTATAATGTCGCATTTACCGGTGACTTCAACTACAGCAAGAGCAGGCTCTTTAATCCTGCCACCAACCAGTTCCCGCGGCTCGAAGCGATCTTCATGGAGAGTACCTACGGGGGCAGCGGTGATCTCCAGCCGGCTCGTGCTGATGCCGAGGAGAAACTCTACGAGACAATTGGAAACGTCATCTCCAGGGGAGGAAAAGTCATCATCCCGGCGTTTGCCGTGGGGCGATCTCAGGAGGTCATGCTTGCGCTGGAAGAGGGGATCAGGAGAGAGAAGATCCCGGCTGTCAGGATCTATCTTGACGGGATGATCCGGGAGGCTACGGCAATCCACACGACCTACCCGGAATACCTGAACAGTGAACTCCGCAACCAGATCTTCAAGGAAGGTTTGAACCCGTTCCTCGCCGAATGCTTTGTCCCTGTCGATTCATCGGATCTCCGTGAGAAGGTGATCAATGGGGATCCCTGCGTCATCATCACGACCAGCGGTATGCTGAACGGCGGGCCGGTCATGGAATACCTGAGCGGGCTCGCCTCCGATGAGAGGAATGCACTCGTCTTTGTCGGGTACCAGGCAGAAGGAACGATGGGGAGGCGTATCCAGAAAGGATGGAGGGAGATTCCTGTCGGGCGGAAGGGGACCATCGTGATCAACCTCGAGATCGTAACCATCGACGGGTTCTCCGGCCATTCGGACCGGAGACAGCTGATCAACTATATCGGCCATGTCCAGCCCAAGCCTGAAAAGATCTTCACGATTCATGGTGACGAGAACAATACGATCGATCTGGCAAGCTCGCTCTACAAGCGGTACCATATCGAGACCCATTCCCCGATGAACCTTGAGACGTACCGCATGATCTGAAGCGATGCCATGAGAAACCGCTTCCCTCTCTTTTTAGGCGTTTTTTCCATCATGGCACTTTCAAATGCGATCGTGCCGGAACTTGCATCGTTCGGGGACAGTACGATCGCCCAGGGTACCATCTATTCTGCATACTTCCTCGGGGCGTTCCTTCTCGTCCTCCCGGCCGGTATGATTGCTGATCGTGCAGGCGAACTTCCTCTCGTGAGGGGCGGTCTCCTGCTGACCGTTGCTTCAGGCGTGCTCCTTACGCTCACCACCTCCACCCTTCTGATCGTGGTGTTCCGTGTTATCGAGGGGATCGGGGCCGGGCTGTTCGTCCCGGCGGCCCTCTCCCTGATCAATTCCCGGCCTGACCATGAGACCTCGAGCGGATATTTCATGGCGATGCTGAATATAGGTCTTGTCGCAGGGCTGATCGTGAGCGGCTGGCTTGTTGAGATAACCGGTATGGGCGTATCGGGCATCGCCACCTTCACCGTGATTGGGGTGATCCCTGCCCTGGCGAGCATGGTCATGCAGCCGGGAGGGGGACAACCACGCCCGGCCCATGAACCGATCCGGATGACGGGGAGACGGCTGCTTCGTGTGATACAGGAATACTTCTGGCTCTGGATCTCGACCATCGTGCTCCTCGGGATAACAGGGGCGCTCACCTCTCTCTATCCTGAATTCTCGGATCTCTCACCCGGCCTTATCGGACTGGTCATTGCCGGGATGAGCACCGCCACTGCAATCGCCGTGATCGTGGTCTCCCATGCCCACCTTCCCCCGATTCCAACGATAAAAGGTGCATCTCTTGCGATGGCGGCAGCCGTGCTCTGCGTCTTCTTCTCACCTGTCTTTTTCATCCTGGTCGGTGCGATTGCAGGGGTGGTGATGATCGCCCAGCTGGCGTATCTTGCCGAGTCTGAGACCCGGCAGGGGGTGGTGATGGGACTGTTCAATGCCGCAAGTTACGGGGGAATGACGTTCCTTCCGGTCCTTGCAGGATTCATCGCGGAACTTACCACGTTTGTCCTGGCATTCGCCATCATCGCCCTTTCCGCGGTATTCGTAGCCTTTACCATCGGGAGGTGCCGGTGCCGCCTTGCTCCGGCCGGTGCCGGGGATCCTCCATCCTCCTGACCCCGCCTTTCATAGTGCTTGAAAGAGAAGTATTGGCAGGAATGACAGGCGCAGAATATCCCGCAAGGCCATCACGGGAACGCGTGGTTGCCTTTCTCGATATCGGTACCAATTCGATCCGGCTGCTCATTGTCCGTCTCTTCCCCCATTTCACCTACCATGTTCTCTCCCGCCAGAAGGAGACGGTCAGGCTTGGCGAGGGAGAGTTCGAGGAGGATCTCATTCGTGACGAAGCTATCGAACGGGCTGTCGGGGTCTGCCGGAATTTCACCTCCCTTGCCCGATCCTTCTCAGCCGATGAAGTGGTAGCGGTTGCCACGTCCGCGGCACGGGAGGCGCGGAACCGGAACGTGCTCCTGAACCGCCTGCGTCATGAAGCTGGGATTGATGTCCGGATCATCTCGGGGAGGGACGAAGCCCGGCTCATCTACATGGGGGTGGCAACCGGGATCCAGATCGGGGAGAAGCAGGCGGTCATCATCGACATCGGGGGTGGTTCCACGGAGATCGCCATTGGTGGGCAGCACACCTCCTGCCACCTCGAAAGCCTGCTGTTGGGATCGATCCGGCTCACCAACCTCTTCTTCTCCCGTGATGACGAGAAGCCGGTCACAAAAAAGAAGTACGCCCGCATCAGGGACCATGTGAGAGAGGTGATCGTCCCGGCTTTGCCAGGGCTCTCCTCCCATCAGTTCGACATTGCCATCGGCAGCTCGGGCACCATCATCAACCTTTCAGAGATTGCCATGAAAACCGGGGAGGGAATAACCACCCCCGAGACCGGGCTTTCCCGCTCAGAACTGGCACGGGTAGCCGCCCTCCTCTGCTCCCTCCCCCTCCCTGCCAGGAGGAAAGTCCCGGGTATCAACCCTGAACGGGGGGATATCATCATCTGCGGCGCCGCCATCCTTGAAACCCTGATGGAGGCCCTCTCCATTGACCGGATCTTCTCCACCCAGAGAGGGTTGCAGGATGGTCTTCTTGCGGATTACCTCACACGGATGGAGGAAGTCCCCCTGATCGACAGCGTATCCCCGCGGGAACGAAGCGTCCTCCAGCTCGCCCGCTCCTGTGGTATCAATGAGCACCACGCACGAACCGTTGCACGCCTCGCCCAGGAGCTCTTCTCCAGCGGAAAGCAGTGCGGATTGCATGCATACTCCAGCCCCGAGGAAGAACTCCTTGTCTATGCCACGTTCCTCCATGACGTGGGATCCTTCATCTCCTACCATAATCACCATATCCACTCCTATTACGTAATCAGGAACACCGACATCCCTGGTTTTCTCCCCCGGGAACTCCTCATGATGGCCTTCATCGCCCGCTATCACCGGAAGAAGCCGCCAAAAAAGAGGACGTTTGCGGTACTTCCCCTCGAGGCAGGAGATCGGGAGCGGATCAGGGTCCTCTCGGCCCTGCTCCGGATGGCGGAGAGTCTTGACCGGAGCCATGCCGGGCTGATCCGGCATGCAAGGTTCCTCTCCACCAGTCCGACAGGTGCCGTGCTCGAGATCACTGCAGTCGGCGAGTGCCAGCTTGAACTGTCAGGGATCGAGAACGAGGCGGATCATTTCGGGCGGGTGTTTGGAAAGACACTCATCACACGGATTGTCACTGCCGATCTTGAGGAACTGCACGAATGGACAGGGAACTACCCTGCGCTGCTCACGCACCCGGGGAAGATGTAGTCAGGGATACCGAGGGGGGCAACCCACCAAAGCGGTATTGCACAAGTATTCCCTTCCCGATGCTCTTCTCCGATCTTCCCGGCCTGGCTTCGCCACTTTTTATTCCCGACAACGGATGTCCCTCTTCAGGGACTGGAAGAGGATGGGCACTTTATCCTGCTGCACCCTGCATCCTTCTCCCGGTCATCCAGCGCTCGAGGAGCATGAGCCCGTATCCGATGGTTGCCAGGAGAATGATCGTCGCACCGGACGGAACGTTCAGGACATAGGACAGGAAGAGTCCCCCGATGGTGCATCCCGCAGCGGCCAGGACCGAGAGGCACATCATGGATCGCATACTTCCCGAATACTCGCGGGCGATGGCAGGCGGGATGGTGAGAAGGGCAATAACGAGGATAATTCCCACGACCCGGAGGAGGACGATCACGCTGAAGGCGATGAGAAGGAGGAGGAGGAGGAGGAGGGCTGTCACCGGGAGGTTCATCACACGGGCGTACTCCTCATCGAAGGTGACTGCCACAAGCTGGTTGAACCCGGCGGTCACGATGAGGAGGATCCCCAGTGCCAGGGTACCCATGATGATCAGATCTTCTGAAGGGATCAGGAGAATATTGCCAAACAGGAACCCGAACAGTTCCGGTGCATAGCCCGGGGTCAGTGCAATAAAGAGGATCCCGATCGCCATCCCCGCTGCCCATACCACGCCGGTCAGCGTCTCCATGTACTGCCCGAACTTCTCGCGGATGGTCCCGATGAGAAGGGCGATTGCGAGGGTGAATCCGGCAGCCCCGAGGAAGGGATCGACCCCGAGAAAATACCCCAGGCCGACCCCTCCAAACGCGGCATGGGCAAGCCCCCCCGAAAGGGATACGAGGCGTTTGACGATAACGAATGAACCGATAATGCCACAGACAATGCTTGCCATCAGTCCGGCTGCCACGGCGTTCCTGAAAAATTCAAATCCCAGGATCGAGAGCATCATCCCACCCTCCCATGATCACGGAATACCCGGTGAGGGATCCCATGGGCGATCAGGTCAACGGGGCAGTGATACGCTGCGGTGAGCATATCTTCCGATATCTCGCTGGTGTCATGGGTGAAGATCTTTCCGTTGAGGCAGGCTACCCTCGTGACATTGGTGGAGATGGCCCCGATGTCATGCGTGACCAGAAGGACGGTCATCTCATCCTTGAGGGCTTTGAGCATGTCGAACAACTGCATCTCAGTGGGCATATCGACATATACCATGGGCTCATCGAGGATGAGCAGGTCCGGTTCGCCGACAAGGGCGCGGGCTATGATTGCCCGTTGATGCTCACCTCCGGAGAGGTCGCAGATCGGCCGGCGGGAGAGGTGCAGGATCGCGGTCCGTTCAAGCGCCCTCCTTGCGGCTTTTCGGTCTTTTTCGGAGAATCGCCTGACGAGACCGGGGACCAGGCCGAGCCGTCCTGAAAGCACCATCTCCTCAACGGTGATCGGGTAGCGGAAGTCGAACGTCCTGTACTGGGGGACGTACCCGATCCTGCTCCGGGCTTTCCGGGGGTTCGTCCCAAAGACCCGCACCGTTCCGGAGCTGGCGGGGAGGAGTCCGAGTATGACCTTGAGCAACGTGGTTTTTCCGCCGCCGTTGGGGCCTATCACTGCATACAGGTCTCCTTCACGGACCTTCAGGTCGACCGCATCAAGCACCGTTCGTCCTGAGAGAAGGCAGGAGACCGATTCGAGTTCGATCACCGGGCCGTTCATCCCTGCACCGCCCCGCCAAACGCTTCTGCTACCCGTTCCATGTTGGCAAGGTAGTCCCCGGCCAGGGGATCAATGATCCTGACCGATCCGCCTATCTCCCCGGCAATGGTCTCGGCTTCCCGGGTGCTCTCCTGGGCCTCGGCAAATACCACTCGGATCCCATGTGATCGGGCAAGGAGAATGAACGATGCAAGGTCTTTTGCCGTCGCTTCTTTCCCGTCATTCTCGATTGCGACAATGTCGAGATGATAATCCCTCTCAAAATAGTCCCATGCCTGATGGGTGACGAGAATCATCCCCGGGTCATTCCGGGAGTACGCCGCATCGATCTCCTGATCGAGGTCCTGCAGGCGGGAGGTATATCCATCACAGTTCCTCCTGTACTCGTTTTCGTTGGCAGGATCGACCTTGATCAGGGCATCCCTGGTATTCTCCGACATGATCACGGCATTGCGGAGCGAGAGCCAGACGTGGGGATCGGGGCCCGAATTCCCACGGCCGGTATCTTTTCCGGGATACTCCCCCTGGGTCACGCTGGGACCCTCTCCCTTGTCCGGGTACAGATAAACGACGCCCTTGCTGCTGTCAGCGACAAGGAGGTCCGGGTTCATGGCCTTCAATCGTGTCACAAGGGTATCCTCGATGGGAAGCAGCCCTGTTCCGATGGTCACGTACAGATCAGCCCCGGCAGCTCGTGCCACCAGCGCAGGCTCCGGCTCGTAGGTATGGGGATCGGATCCGGGGGGGACCATCACCACCACCTCGACCCGCTCGCCCCCTATCTCCCGCACCATCTCTTCCTGGGGAGGGATGGTGACCGCAACGCTGATCCGTTCTCCGGGAGCGTTCCTGGCGATGTCGTTGCACCCGGCAGCAAGGACGAGGAGAACCAGGGCCAGGGCTATCACCCCGCTCCGTGGTATCATGGAAGCACCTTTTTTTGCATATCAGCTCACATTTTCATGCAGCCCATGAAAGGTTCCTGAAAGGCAGAGCGGATCATGGCAGATCTCCCCGCAGAATCCCCTGGTGGGATGGCCAAGGGCCCGGCATATTTTATTGACCGCCTCTCTCGAGAGATAGCACTCCATCCTGGAGGCCTCGGTGCAGGCCTCCTCCTCGGAGAGGCCGTAATGGGAGAGCACAAGGCCAAGGATCCGGTGCCTCCTCACGAGAAACGCCCCGTATTTTCTCCCGAACTCCGTCAGGATCACCCTTCCATACGGCTCATGCTCGACGTACCCCTCCCGGGTAAGGTCGGTGACGGTCCGGGTGACGGTGGATGGATCGACCTCGAAATAGCCCGCGATGCCGGATATCTTCACGCTGCCGCCCTGGAGGGAGAGGTATTTCAGGTAGGCTGCTTTGCCGGGGGAGAGCTCAAGGCCGGTGAAAGGGATCATCCCCTAGAGTTCTGCGGGCTATCTCATCAAATTTTGGGGAGATACCAAAAATTCACCACCATGCCGGCTGGATATGGCTCCTTGCCGCCGGGGTGGCCTCCCTTCCCTGCGGAGTACGCTTGATAAATCCTGACTGGATGAGATACGGCTCATAGACCTCCTCGATCGTGCGCACATCCTCCCCTATCGAGATGGCTATCGTCTTGATCCCGACCGGCCCTCCTCCGAAATCCTCGACGATCACCCTGAGGATCCGCCGGTCAATTTCATCGAGCCCGGTCCGGTCCACCCCGAGCATGGTGAGCGCCTGATCGGCAAGATCCTCATCGATCCTGCCGTCACCCCTGACCAGGGCGTAATCCCCCACCCTTCGCAGAAGGCGGTTTGCTATCCGGGGAGTGCCGCGGCTCCTTGCAGCGATCTCCCGTGAGCCGCTCTCCGTGATCGGGAGTGCCAGGATCCGTGCACTCCTCCTGACGATCGCTGCCAGCTCTTCGCAGGAATACGCATTGAGCCGGAAGATCATGCCGAACCGGTCCCGGAACGGTGACCCGAGCTGCCCGACCCGTGTTGTCGCGCCGATCAGGGTGAACGGGGCCAGATCGATCCGGATGGAGCGGGCGCTGGGCCCCTCACCGATCATCACATCGATCCGGAAGTCCTCCATGGCAGGATACAGGATCTCTTCGACAACCGTGGGGAGCCGGTGGATCTCGTCGATAAAAAGGAGGTCCCCTTCAGAAACGAGGGTGAGGATCGCAGCGAGATCCCCGGCCTTTTCAAGGACCGGGCCGCTGGTGCAGTGGATGGCTGCCCCCATCTCCCGGGCAATGATATGGGCAAGGGTGGTCTTCCCGAGACCTGGAGGGCCCGAGAAGAGCAGGTGGTCGAGCGGGACCCCCCGCTTCTTCGCGGCGGCAATGGCAATCGACAGGGATTCCCTCAGTTGCGCCTGCCCGATGAATTCGGCGAGCGTTTCAGGCCTGATCCCCTCCTCATCCCGGTCCTCCTCTTCCATCGTGGCAGCGATGAGCGCTTCTTCCCTCATGATCCCTCCCGGAGAAGGGAGAGCGCGGCCCGCACGACCGCTGCAACGTCAGAGGATCTGCTATTCCCGCGGAGCACGGCCTCAACAGAGGCCACAGCCTCCTTGTGCGAGAATCCCAGCGCTACAAGGGCACTTTCCGCATCCCTCCGGACAGGATCGCCGCCTGACGGGAGACCGGTCACGAACAGAGCAGCCCGCTTCTTCATCTTGTCCCCGAGCTCCAGGATGAGACGCTTTGCACTCTTGGACCCGATCCCGGAGATCCTCGAGAGGACAGCCTCATCACCGTCAAGGATTGCCCCGGCCAGATCAGGGATGCTGATCTGGGAGAGTATTCTCAAGGCAAGGGCGGGTCCCACCCGGTTGACCTGGATCAGGAGGAGAAACATCTCCACCTCTGACCGGGTGAGAAACCCATAGAGCACAGGTTCCCCGTCACGGACGGCAAGATGGGTATGGATCTTTACGGGCGTGGTGGTGCCGGCAAGGTCCCTGACCGCCGCATCCGTCATGGTGACTTCAAATCCGATCCCATGCACATCGATGACCACCGTGTTCTCACTGCACCAGAGGAACGTGCCGGAGAGGAGGGAGATCATGGCTCCCTCACCACGTGGAGATGGCACAGGGCTAAGCAGAGACCGTCAGCCACATCGTCTGGTTTTGGTATTCCGGGGAGGGCGAGGAGACGGCAGATCATCTCCTGCATCTGCCGCTTGTCTGCCCTCCCTGAACCGGTGATCGCCAGTTTTACCTGGTTTGGGGTATACTCGGCAACCTTCACCCGGTGCTGCTCTGCGGCAAGCAGGATCACCCCCCTCACCTCGGCAACCCCCAGCGCTGAAGTCACGTTCTTTGAAAAAAAGAGTTTCTCGAGGGCGATCCACCCGGGTTGATGCTCCGAAATCAGGCTGCAGATCCGGCTGAAAATCTCTTCCAGCCGCTGGGGGGTGGTGCTGTCCTTTCCCGAAGTCCTGATGCAGTCATACGCAAGAACGGTCTTGACCCTCCCGTCCCTGGACTCGAGGACGCCATATCCCACAGTGGCGAGACCCGGATCGATCCCGAGTACGATCATGTCGCCTTCCTCCATTCGGACTGCAATAAGAGTGATTGTGCGTTTCAAAAACATATCCTTTTGCCATTCTGTAAAACTGGCGTTATGCGGGCAATTCTGCACGACCGGCAGGTGCCGGAGTACCCCTGCACAGTGCCCGGAACAGTGCCGGGAAGGGAATGACGTGCACATGATGACCTGTTCCTCATGTGTTCCCCGAGTAAATGCAATCTGGACTTCGAGGTCGCGGGCCCTTCCAAGGGATCTTGTGATCTTCTTTACGGCACGAAACTACCTGCTATAGGCCTTTTTCGGGAGGCATGATGAAAAGATCGGCGGTGCAGCACGGAGGCGGCGTGAGGCAACCCTCATGCGGTGGATATGGGTGGCATCGTCCCCGGCCGATGCCCTCTCACCTCCTTTTTCAAGGATGTATATCCCTTCCTGATATGTTCCATTCCGTAGGGACCGAAGGGCTTGCTGCCTGGATCAGGTCTTTTTGCCTGCATTCCTCTTCTCTTCCTCCCATCCGTTTCTGGTGAGCAGGCACCATTCCTGGGCATTCAGGATCGGCTGTCCTGGTTCGGGCAGCAGGGGGGTATAGGCTCCATCAGGATTGAGCACCCGGTTCTTGACATTATCTCCGAGATGCACGGGAATGATCGTCTTCATCAGCCATGCCGCAAGGCTCCGGTCCCTGACCGGAAAGAGGATCTCAACCCTCCGGTCAAGATTCCGGGGCATCAGGTCAGCTGATCCGAGCAGCACCTCCTCCTCTCCCCCATTCCTGAAATAGTACAGGCGGGTATGTTCAAGGAACCTGCCCACGAGCGAGGTGACGGTGATCGTTTCACTCACCCCGCTGATGCCAGGCCGCAGACAGCAGATGCCCCGGACCTGGAGCATGACCCGGACTCCTGCCTCTGAGGCTCGGTAGAGGGCGACAATACAGTCCCGGTCAACGAGGGCATTCATCTTGAATATGATGCATCCGTCACCATGCTCCCGGTGCCGCTTGGTCTCCCGCTCGATCCGGGAGAGGATCCCCTGGCGGAGGGTATGAGGCGCAACGAGCAGTTTCCGGTATTCCAGCAGTGTGGCACCGCCGGTCAGGCTATTGAACAGGTCAGCAGCATCGGCAGCGACAGCGGGATCGGCGGTGAACATGCCGAGGTCCGTGTACACCCTGGCAGATCCCGCGTTATAATTCCCGGTACTCATATGGACATAGGTACGGAGGCCGTCCTGCTCCCGCCGCACGATCATGCAGATCTTGGCATGCACTTTGAGGCCGGGAAGGCCATAGACCACATGTACCCCCGCTCTCTCAAGTGCCCGTGCCCAGCCGATATTGTTCTCCTCGTCAAACCGGGCCTTGAGCTCGATCAAGGCTGCCACCACCTTGCCATTCTCCCGGGCTTCAAGAAGGGCATTGACGATCGGTGAATTCCTCCCGACACGGTAGAGCGTGATCTTGATGGCGAGTACGGCAGGGTCATTGGCTGCCTGCCGCAGCAGGGTGATGACCGGGTTGAAGCTCTCGTAGGGGTGGAGCAGGAGCTCATCCCTGTCACGGATATGGGAGAATATCCCGTCATTCTCCCCGAGGCCAGGCGGGACTGAAGGGATGAAGGGGGGATCCTTCAGGTCAGGGCGATCCAGCCCGGTCAGTTCCATCAGGTCTGCCATCCCGAGGGGAGCTCTCACCCGGTAGAACATCCCCGAATTGATCCCAAGCTTCCTCCCGATGATCCCGCTGGCAGAGGCAGGCATTTCAGGGGTGATCTCAATCCGGACCGGGGACCCCGTCCTCCGCATGCCGATACTCTCTTCGACCGCCGTGAGAAGATCTGATGCTTCGTCCTCCTCGATCTCGAGGTCCGCATCACGGGTGATCCTGAAGGGATACGCCCCCCTGACGATGCAGCCGGGGAAGAGCAGATCGAGGTTTTCAGCGATGAGATCCTCGAGAAATACCATCTGTATCCCGTCTTTCTGAACACGTCCCCGGGACTGGTCAGGGACCCGGATCAAACGGGGAAAGAGGTTGGTGGGGACCTTGACCCGGGCAAAGTTATCCTTTCCTCGCGGGGAATAGTTCAGAATGACTGCCAGGTTGAGCGAAAGGTTCGAGATAAAGGGGAATGGATGGGATGGGTCCAGGGCAAGGGGCGTGAGGACGGGAAATACTTCACGCTGGAAATAGTCGCGGAGCGCTGCCCTGTCATCCGGGGGGAGGTCCCCGCAGGAGACGATGTGGATCCCCGCCTCCTGCAGAGCCGGGATGAGGTCCTTTCCCCAGAGGTCAGACTGTTGTGCAAGCATTGGTTCAAGGACCCCGTGGATCTCTGCCAGCTGGTCCTGGGGGCTCATGCCATCAGGAGGAGGTTCAAGCACCCCCCTTTCCAGCTGCCGCTGCAGTCCTGCAACCCGGATCATGAAGAATTCATCGAGGTTGTTGGAGAAGATGGAGACGAACTTGATCCGTTCGATGAGCGGGTGGACAGGGGCACAGGCTTCCGACAGGACCCGCCGGTTGAATTCGAGCCAGGAGAGTTCGCGGTTGATGAAGAGGGAGGAGGGATAAGACCGGTCATTTCCGGTATCACCCGTCTTCCCGGAATCACCCGTCTTTTCCTGCCGGCTATTCCTACCCGCCATCCTCTTCACCAGGTTTCACATACTATTGGAGAAGGAAAATTTAAAACCATGGGGGAGAGCAGGGGAAAAACTTCCCTCCCGGACAGGACGGGCGCGAATACTCTCTTGCAGGGACCAGGCGCTCCCCCGGATTCATCCATCGTTTTTCCCCATTTCACCCTGCCGGCCCGGCAACAGCAGATAATGCGGAGAGAGCGATGGCGGAACAATCGCTGCATTCCGATGCTGAAAAATGCCCGGCCGCCACCATACCAAACAATTTTAGTAGTTATCTGACAATCTATCTTCTGCCGTGATTGACCATGGGATCTAATGACGACATCATGCATGAATTTGTAAGAAAGGAGCTCAAGAAACTCTATCCCAGCGTTGACGGATGGCAGATCAGGCCAGCGGCAAAATCCGGAGGAAAAGAGCAGGGATTCGTAGTGGCAAGGAGAATCCTCGGGAAATCAGAGGGTGCCCATGTCCTGGTCTCATTCGACCATGTCGTGACACCCGGTACCATCGATTCCCTTATGGCCATGGCACGGAACAACCCTGTCCCGGGTCTTGCATCCCCGAAAAAGATCCTCGTCATCCCGCAGAACACCAATGTGATGGTTGTTCCCTCAGAGGTTACTGTCCTCCCGATGCAGAGCTTTGCATGGGAGAACAAGGAGCTCGTCTGGCTCAAGAGAAGAAACCAGGTGAGCGAGAAGGCCTCCGCTGCAAAGCGTTCCTGAAAAAAAAGGAAAGCAGACCGACAAGACGACTAAAGACCACCCCTTATTCTTTTTTCGAGCTGCTCGCTGTGGGATCCCAGCCAGTAGAGTCTCCTGCATCGTCTGCACCAGAAAAAACGGAGATCCGTTCTGTTTTTCGGGGCATATGCAGCGGACAAAACCTCCCCGCTCTGTGCTGGCCGGAGGAGTTCGTTGCAGATCGAACACCGGTTCAGCCGGAGCTCCGGCTCGATGAGGCCCAGGTTCACGAGCGCTCTGATCTGGTCGATGACATCGTCTCCCGCGACAAGAACGGCCCCTGCCCCTGCACGCCTCGCAAGCTCCCTGTCCCTGGTCAGCAGGATCCGCCCCTTCCGCTCCGCAGACCGGATCAGGAGCGTATCCTCGCGGGGATTTCCCTCTGCCATGGAACAGGCACTCTCGGCGTCGTATCCCATGAACCGCAGGTAGCGGCAGAGGGTGCCAAGCATCCGGTCCACCAGGAATGAGGGGGGATCCGGGCGGTCAGGCCGTCCTGTCGACATAAGGGATCACTTCCCCGCATTGGGTGCACTTCTTTCCGGACAGGTTCCTGAATGCGGCTGAGAATCCCTGCCGCTCGATCAGGAGTGCCCCGCAGACCGGGCAGTACGTGTTCTCGAACCGGTGCGGGAAGACATTGCCAAGGTACGGATAATGGAGCCCGAGTTCCCTGGCCTGCCGGTAGATCCTCTCAAGAACAGCGAGAGGGGTCGGTCCCGGCTCATGCATCTGGTAGTCCGGGTGATACCTGGTGAAGTGGACAGGGGTGTCCGGTCCCAGGTGATCGATGATCCAGCGGATCAGAGCCCCGGTCTCATCGGGTGAATCGTTCAGCCCCGGGATGACAAGGGTGACCACCTCGATGTGCATGCCGAGCTCCCGGGCAAGCGTGGCCGCATCGAGAACCGGCTGGAGTTTTGCCCCGCATACCTTCCGGTAGAATGCATCAGAAAAGGCCTTGATGTCCACCCTGAACGCATCGAGAACGGGCCTGATCTCCCTGAGTGCCTCCTCGGTGATATAGCCGTTTGTCACGTATACCGTCCCGAGGCCCTGCTGTTTTGCGAGGAGTCCCATCTCGAGGGGATATTCATGCCAGATCGTCGGTTCGTTGTAGGTCCAGGAGATGCTTGCGCAATGGGCAGAGAGGGCCCTTTGTACCCCTTCCTGGGGGGGCAGATCGGCAAGGATCGTCTCGTAGCCCTGCCGCGAGATGTGCCAGTTCTGGCAATGCTCGCAGTGGAAATTGCACCCGACGCTGCCGAGCGAATACGAGAGCGTCCCGGGCAGGTAATGGTACAGGGGTTTCTTCTCGATGGGGTCGATCGCCTCCGCACTTACCCTGCCAAACGTGGTTGCGTAGAGGATCCCGTTCCGGTTCACCCGGACCCCGCAGATCCCGTGCTTCCCGTCCCTGATATGGCACCGGTGGCTGCAGAGGGAGCAGACCACTTCGAGATCGTCCCCCTTCCGGTACTGCCGCGCTTCGTGCCAGTCTTCCATCAGAGGAGATAACCGGGGAGGTACAAGATAAACATACCGGTGCAAGGAAGCCCTTCCGCTGATCACTCCCCGTTGTTCCAGGGAGGTTCATCCTCCTCTACGACAAAGGAGCCATAGTAGCCACAGCGTTTGCACCGGTATACCTCACCGATACACCCGCCGGCTACCCTGTAGATCTCGATACTCCTGCAGACCGGGCAGCGGATCATCTTCAACAATTATATGTAGCGTATAAAGAAACCATTGGGTGCATGAAGAAGGTCGTTCTCTCGCTGGGCGGATCCGTGCTCATCCCTGCCCTTGAAGAGCACCGGATAGCCCGCTATGCCACGGTGCTGCAGGAGATCGCCGGGTATGCCCGGTTGTATGTGGTGGTCGGTGGCGGCGGGGAGGCCCGGAGATACATCACGGCAGCACGGGAGATCGGCTGCTCGGAAGCCCTGGCTGATGAGATCGGGGTGGCGGTCACCAGGCTGAATGCAATGCTGCTTGCCGGTGCGCTGGGTGAGGCGGCCTGCCCCCTCATTGCAGAGAGCCAGGCTGAGGCGATGGCCTACGGGGCGGGAGAGAAGATCGTCCTGATGGGCGGGGTCACCCCTGCCCAGACCACGGATGCGGTGGCCGCAGTCCTTGCAGAGCGGTGCGGGGCAGACCTGATGGTCAACCTCACCTCGGTGGACGGTATTTACACCGCGGATCCCAGGACCGATCCGGCAGCCGAACGGCTCGACCAGCTCACCCCCGAACGGCTCCTGGAGATCGTGGGGACCGGGTCGCTCAGGGCTGGGGCAAACACGGTGATCGATATGATCGCCGCAAAGGTGATCCAGCGGTCCGGCATCCCGCTGCTCGTCATTGACGGCCGCGACCCGGGCAACCTGTCGCGTGCGCTCCTTTCAGGCACCTATTCCGGGAGCCTGGTCACCAGGGGTGGCGGGAGGCCGCTGCCGGTCACGGGATCGTGAACGGGACAGGTAACTATTTTTGGGTATCTGACCAACCATCTTCCTCATATCAGGGGTAGTAGGGTAGCCTGGTCCATCCTAGAGCGTTTGGGACGCTTTGACGGCAGTTCGAATCTGCCCTACCCCATCTCTTCCCGCCATCGCGCCCATTTTATGGATGTACGGCACCACCTGATCTGCATGGACAGGAAGAACGCCCGCCGGATCCTTGCCCTCCTTGCCGCCCGTTACCCGGACCGGTGGGCCCGGGAACGGTATGCGGCATCCCCTTTCGAAGTGCTGATCACCACCATCCTCTCTGCACAGACCACCGACAAGTCGGTGGATGCCATCAGGGATCAGCTCTTCTCCCGGTTTCCCAGGCCGCAATCTCTTGCAACCGCTGACAGTGCCGAGGTGGAGGAGATCATTCACAGCACCGGATTCTTCCGCATGAAGGCAAAACACATCATTGCCGCATCACGTACTCTCGTCGAGAGGTTCTCAGGAGCGGTCCCTGATACCATGGAGGATCTCCTGACCATTCCCGGGGTGGGCAGGAAGACTGCCAATATCGTGCTGTACCATGCCTTCGGGAAGAATGAAGGGGTGGCGGTGGACACCCACGTGTTCAGGCTCGCAGGGAGGCTCGGATTTTCTGATTCCCGGAATGCTGACGGCATTGAGAGGGATCTGATGCGCCTGTTCCCGGAAAAGGACTGGGGGGCTCTCACCGACATTCTCATCTCCCATGGTAGAGCTGTCTGCACGGCCAGAAAACCTGCCTGCCCGGTCTGCCCGGTCTCACATCTCTGCAGGTATTATCTGGAGGCGGGAAAGGGAGGAGCTGCGGGATAGCTGTTGGCTCTCCATTCCGCTCTATGGTTAAAAACTCTTAGGTTCCCTGAAACTCCCCGGCCTCATGAGAGGCAGGTGAATGATCAGAGAGGATACCAGAGGATTCGTGATATCCCGTCCTCTGGTGTCTTTCAGAACAGGCTCACAAGCTGAAAGATTCCCGTGAAAAAGACATAGCCCATGAGTGCACTTACAGGAATGGTAAGGACCCATGCCCACACGATACGCCGGGCAACGCTCCACCGGACATACCCGCTCCCCTGTGTGGCACCGACCCCCATGATTGATGAGGAGATCACATGGGTGGTACTTACAGGAATGCCAGCGATGGAGGCACCGATAATGGTCGCAGCTCCTGAGGTTTCAGCAGCAAACCCATCAACAGGCCGTAACCGGGTGATATTGTAGCCCATCGTCTTGACAATACGCCATCCCCCGGTAAGGGTGCCCAATGCAATGGCACTGTGGGCTGCCAGAATGACCCATATCGGTACTGGGAGGTTGTTTGGATCCACTGTCGTGCCAAAATATCCGATACTGAACAGGAGCGGGGTGATGATCCCCATCGTCTTCTGGGCATCATTGGTGCCATGGCTGAAACTGTAGGCAGCGGCTGAGAAGAGCTGGAGTCTCCTGAAGTGGCGTTCGGCCACCATCCGCTGGGCACCTTTCGATATCCAGAGCACGCATGACATGAAGAAGAATGCCATGATGAATCCGATGATAGGAGAGAGGACCATGAAGAGGATGACGATGTCGATCGTGCCCATCTTGATCGCGGCCAGTCCCCCTGCTGAGATACCTGCCCCTGCAAGGGCGCCGATCAGGGCATGGGAGGACGAGGTGGGCAGGCCGGAATACCAGGTGATCAGGTTCCATCCGATCGCGCCAAAGAGGGCGGCAAGAATAATATACGGGACGATCACGGGATCAACATACCCGAGATTGATGATCTTGCTGATGGTGCTGGCAACGGCGACCCCGAAGCCGAACGCAGCAATAAAATTGAAGAAGGCTGCAAAGGCTACCGCTTTCTGGGGGGAGAGGACCTTCGTGGAGATTACCGTCGATATCGAGTTTGCAGAGTCATGAAAACCGTTGGTGAAATCAAACGCAAGGGCGATAAAGATGATGAACGCGATGATATCCGGGGTCGGGACCAGCATGGATCAGCACGCTCCCGGCACCACAGGAATAAGAACCACTCCGGCAATTCGTCCCATGGCCTTCATCGGCAGGTGCCCCCCACGTCAGGAATGCCGGATTGCGAGGTCGGAAAGGATGTTTGCCACGTCCTCGCACTTGTCGGTCGCAATCTCCAGGTATTCGTAGATATCCTTGTACTTGATGATGTCCACGGCGCCCTTTGTCTTGAAGAGATCCTTGATCGCATGGGCAAGAACGTCATCGGCGACGTTCTCAAGCCGGTTCACCTCAATGCAGCGTTTTTCGATCTGCATCGGATCTTTGATCGACCGGATGCACTTGACCGCCTGTTCGATCTCGATCACCGAGAGCTGGATCAGCCGGATCAGCTCACGCATGTACGAATCCATCTCGGGTATCTCGTAATAGTCCATCTTCCTTGTTGTCGAATCGATATAGTCGAGCACATCATCGAGTGATGAGGCGAGATGGGAGATCTCATCGGGCTGGAGCGGGGTGATGAAGCTGATGTTCAGCTGCTCGTAGATCTCGTGGGTGATCTTGTCCCCTTCATGCTCGAGCTGCTTGATCTGCTGGGCATAGTTCTTCAGGTCCCCGAAATTGTCGGTGAGATCCACAAGCCGGTAGGACGCGAGCACCAGAACGGCAGATAAACGGTCGAAATGGTCAAAAAAGATGTCATCCTGCGGTATTATCCATTCCTTGAGGCCCACGAGTGATCGATGCTACATCATCCCACAGAGGTAAAAAAACTCCGATCTGAATTTGGCCGGGCTGCCCGGGAAAGAACAGCGCAACCGAACAAAACGTGATGGACCGAGCGGGAATTGAACCCGCGGCCTCTTCCATGCCAAGGAAGCGATCTTCCTCTGATCTATCGGCCCGCTCCTAGTAATGTGGTCGCTCCTGGTTAAAAGAATTATTTATGGCGAGCCGGGTCGGCTGGAGCGTCAGCACAATCCATTCCAGAGGAGTCCAGCCATCCCCGCTGGATCAGCGAACGCATGAGCCGTTCCCGTGCCGCAGAGAGCGGGGGACGCTGTACGACCACTCCGTCCTTCAGGTAAGGAGAGAGGAGTGGGATTCCCTTCCCGGGCCCCGGCTGCCCGGCGGGGAGGAGGTGATGGCGGCCATCCGGGAGTTCCCAGACCTGTTTCTCCCCGCTCTTCTTGCCCCGCTTTGCAGAGGGGGTGCCCTCGATCGAGACGATATCCAGGGCAAAGTCGACAACCGGGGCATTGGCAATCGTTCCGCCCACGCCGAACGCGTCCACGAGATCCCGGTAGGCGATGATGTCATCGCGGGTCACCCCGCCGGAAAGGATGATCTTCACTCCGCGGTATCCTGCAGCGTCAAGCTCCCACCTGACCTCTTCGATGATCGCCCGCATGTTCCCCCTCCTCGACCGGGGGGTATCCAGCCGTACCCCCTGCGCCCCTGATCGCGCCCCTGCAAGCGATTCCATCTTCTCGTCGCAGAACGTGTCACAGAGGAAGATCCGGGGGACATCCGGGTCGGCATACCGGTCAAAGGCCATGAATGCCTCGTTGGGGGAGGGGTAGCACATCACAAAGGAGTGGGGCATCGTGCCGGCAAGCGGGATCTCCGGGGGAGCAGCGGTATTCGAGACCCCGTCAACCCCTCCCACCCATGCGGCGCGTTCTACCATCGTGGCGATGGCCGGGTGCTGTCTCCGGGAGCCAAAGGAATAGATCGCTCTCCCCCCGGAGATGCACCGGAGCGAAGCGGCAGCGGTAGCTATCCCGGAAGCATGGCAGAGGAATCCCAGTATCGCGGTTTCGTACCGGATGAAATCCTGGTAGTGCCCTTCAATCCTGATCACGGGTTCTCCGGGATAGCAGATCGACCCCTCGTCCATTGCGTCGAGGCAGATCGGTATTCCCTCGAGGAGGGTGATGACATCATCGAGCCCGCAGAAGACCGCAAAGCCGTCAGGGAGCGAGGAGGCGGTCACCTCCATGGCCACCCGGGGATTTTTGCCGGACTGGCGGAGGATCGCTTCGGTCCTGGCAAAGTAGATATCGGTGCAATCACCGCGCCTGATCGCGTCATCGTCAACGATGGCAAACCTGCCCATGGAGAGGAGATCTGGAAGGGGGGGCTGATACAGCTTCCGGGACGGCCTCCTGCGAAAAGACCGAAAATGATACATTCTGCATGCATCCTCACTATACTGACAACAGGTGAGCCGACGATGCTAGGAATTATCGGGGGCACGAGTCTCCTTTTTACCCGATTGCCTGACCTTGAAAAAAGGGTGGTTTATACCCCGTTTGGAAATTCTGACGTGTTTTGCGGGGAGTATGCACTGCTGATGCGGCACCAGCGGGACAAGCCCCCGCACCGGATCAATTTCCGGTCCCATCTTGCAGCGCTTGCCCTCTGCGGGGTCACGCACCTTGTCTCCATCGGGTCGGCAGGGACCCTGAAGCGGGAGATCCCTGAAGGATCGGTGGTGATCCCCTCCGATTACATGAGCATGGCACCTGTCCCCTCCTTCCATGACCATGCGATCCATCATGTCCTCCCGGAGTTCTCTCCCGGCTTGTCCCGGCAGCTTGCAGCGCTCATCCCGGAAGCCCGGCACGGTGGGATCTATGTGCAGACCCCGGGGCCACGCCTGGAGACCAGGGCCGAGGTTCGTGCCCTCGCTGCCGGTGCTGACCTGGTCGGCATGACCGTGGCGTCGGAGGCCACCCTTGCCCGGGAGCTCGGGATGGAGATTGCAGCGCTCTGCACCGTGGACAACTATGCACACGGGATCGCCGATGAGAGCCCGACCTACGAACATCTCCTGAAACGATCCGCGGAATACAAGGATCGGACCGGAGACATGGTGAGGCGGATCATCGCGGGGCTGGCATGATGGCAGGACCACCTGAAGAGTTCCCCGATACGCCGGGCTCGCTCCTGATCAGGGGGGCTCTTACGGAAAGGGGCCCGGTTGACGTGTGCATCAGCAGGGAGGGGTTCATCATTGCCGCAGGACCGGATGCCGGCCGGACCTTCAGGGGCGAGGCGGACTCCGTGATCGAGGGAACAGGCAGGGTTCTCCTCCCCGGTCTTGTCAATACCCATACCCATGCTGCCATGACCCTGCTCCGAGGCTACGCCGATGACATGCCCCTGCAGCAGTGGCTCTCCGAAAAGATCTGGCCGCTGGAATCCCATCTCACCGGGGACGATGTCTACTGGGGAACGCGGCTTGCCTGCCTCGAGATGATCAAAACCGGCACCACAGCGTTCCATGACATGTACTTCTTCATGGAGGACGCTGCCAGGGCGGTAGAAGCAGCCGGGATACGGGCAGTGCTGACCTATGGGTTCATCGATCTTTTCAGCGAGGAGAAACGGGAGCAGGAGATCCGGGCAACCGAACGGTTTGTCGGTCATATCAAGGCCCTGGGAAATCCGCACATAAAGGCGTCGGTCGGGCCGCATGCCGTCTACACGGTCTCACAGGAAGGGCTCCGCTGGCTGGCAGAGTACAGCAGGGAGGAAGGGATCGGGATCCATATTCACCTTTCCGAGACCGAACAAGAGGTGCAGGACTCGGTGAAGACCTGGGGGCTGCGCCCCCCGGCAATCCTCGACCGGTGCGGTATCCTCACCCCTGCAACGGTGGCCGCCCACTGCTGCTGGCTTGACCGGTCGGAATGCACCCTCCTGGGAGAACGGGGCGTCTCTGTCGCCTACAATCCTGCAAGCAACATGAAACTGGCCGTGAACCGGGCGATGCCCTACCACTGGCTCCGGGAGGCCGGGGTGAATGTCTCGCTCGGGACGGATGGGTGTTCTTCGAACAACAACCTCGATATGTTTGAGGAGATGAAAGCCGGAGCCCTTCTCCAGAAATTTTACTGGAACTCCCCGACCCTCCTCCCGGCCACAGAGATGCTGGCGATGGCCACCAGCGGGGGAGCTCGGGCACTCGGGATCGGGAGCGGCACCATCGCTCCGGGCACTCCTGCTGACCTGATACTCCTTGACCGGCATGCGGTCTGCAACACACCGATGCATCAGATCCCCTCCAATGCGGTCTATTCATGCAACGGATCGGCGGTAACAACGGTCATCTGCCAGGGGAGGGTGCTGATGCTGGACCGGTACATCCCGGGCGAGGAGGAGGTGATCAGCAGGGCATCTGCCGTTGCTGCTGACCTCGTGAAGCGGAGCGGGACGGCATAGGAGAGAGGCCCGCTCATCCCGGTTCCGGAAAAAAGGGACGATGGAACGGACCTGGAGGCCTGCGCCCCGGATGGCCGGACCTGGAAAGGGGGATGCACCGTTTCAGGCCGTCTCGATCCGGGAGGCGTCTTCGAGCTGCAGCTCCCGGATGGAGAGTTCCCGCATCCTGAACTTCTGGATCTTTCCTGAAACGCTCATGGGGAACTCTTTGACGAATTTCACGTAGCGGGGAATCTTGTAGTGGGCTATCTTTCCCCGGCAGAACTCCTTTATCTCCTCCTCGGTCGTGCCGGCCCCCTCCGTCAGCATCACCCAGGCCATCAGCTCTTCCCCGTATTTTTCATCGGGGACCCCGATCACATAGACATCGGCAATCTTCGGATGGTGGTGGAGGAACTCCTCGATCTCGCGGGGATAGATATTCTCCCCGCCCCTGATCACCATGTCCTTCAGCCTCCCGACAATCTTGACGTATCCCTCTTCATCCATCGTCCCCAGATCCCCGGTATGGTTCCACCCGTTGGTATCAAGGGTGGCATGGGTAGCGCTCGGGTTGTTGTAGTAGCATTTCATGACGCAGTATCCACGGGCGCAGATCTCGCCGATCTCTCCACGCGGCACGATCTTCCCGCTCTTCGGGTCGACGATCTTCAGTTCGGTGTGGGGAAATACCCTTCCGACGGTTGAGACACGCCGCTCAACGGGATCTCTCGTGGTCGTCATGGTGATACCGGGAGAGGTCTCGGTCTGCCCGTAGACGATCACGATCTCGGACATGTTCATCTTCCGGTTCACCTCCTTCATCACCTCGATCGGGCAGGGAGATCCGGCCATGATCCCGGTGCGGAGCGATTTCATTGAGTAGTTCGGAAAGTCAGGGTGGGAGAGCTCGGCGATGAACATGGTCGGGACCCCATGGAGGGCCGTGCACTGCTCCTGTTCGACGGTCTTCAACACATCCTCGGCACTGAAGGTAGGCGAGGGGAGGACCATGGTAGACCCGTGCGTCATGCACGCGAGGTTTGAGAGGACCATCCCGAAACAGTGGTAGAACGGGACCGGGATGCAGAGGCGGTCTTTTTCCGAAAAACCCATCCCTTCCCCGATGATGTACCCGTTGTTGAGGACACTGTGGTGGGTGAGCACGACCCCCTTGGGGAATCCTGTTGTCCCGCTCGTGTACTGGATGTTGATGGGATCGTCGAAATCGAGCATCTCTCCCCTGGCAATAAGCTCGTCATCGCTGATCTTCTCCCCCTTCTTCATCAGGTCAGGCCAGGTATACATGCCATTGTAGGTGATATCCCCGAGAAAGACCACATTTTTCAGGAACGGGAATTTTTCCGAGTTCAGTCTCCCGGGCCTGGCCTCCTGTGCGTCAGGACAGGCTTCGTAGAACATCCCGATATAATCCGAGGTCTTGAACCGTCCCTGGAGGACCAGGGTCTGGATCTCGGCCTGCTTCAGGACATATTCCAGTTCATACGTCCGGTATGCCGGGTTGATATTCACCATGATGGCGCCGATCGTGGCCGTGGCAAACTGCACGGCGATCCATTCGGCATAATTCATTGCCCAGATTCCTACCCGGTCACCTTTCTCGACTCCCATCGCCATCAGCCCCTTTGCGAGGCGGTTGACCTGGGAGAGGAGCTCCCGGTAGGTCCACCTGATATCCTGGTGTACCGAGACTACCGCTTCCGTGTCAGGAAAGCGGGCAGCGACAGAAGAGAGCATTTCACCGAGGGTGAGACCGAGAAGGGGCTGGGTTGAGATACCGCAATCATAGCTCCGGGGATCCATCCTAACAAAGGAGGATTTTTCAGGATATATCACTACTGATTCCAATGCATAACCATTAAATCGGCACAATGCGACCTTAATACGGCTAAGGGGGTCGTGGCCTAGTCCGGAATGGCGACGGGCTCCAGCGGTCTTTCGCGTCGTGTGGATGATGAACAATGGGTCTCCTGATGAAAAGATGATGATCCGTTGGAGCACTGACGCATGTCGGAGAGACCCGTCGATCGTGAGTTCAAATCTCACCGACCCCACATTTTCCTGATCTGTATTGCACGGTTACTCATGTCTCTTGCCCAGTTTTTCTGACCCCGGGCCTTCTCTTGCCGCTTACCGTTCTTCTCCAGCCCAACCCTTCTCTGATCCCAAGCATGCTCCAATCCATCCCTTTCAGGGATTCCAGTGGTGGACCTCTTTACCCGGGAATCCGCTCTGTGAAGGAGAGAGCCTTCCCGCGTCCCGGCATTGCACCCTCTATCGCCCTGCTCACCGATCCCCCTCTTCACCGATTCTGACAGGTCCATCCGTTTCATCCAGTCCCTCTCTCGCACCATTTCCCTCCCTTCCCGCGTCATTCCTCTCTTTATGGGGCATTTCCCTGCCGCTCTGACCGTGTGTGCCCCGACTACCAGAGGGCTTTTTAAACCACTATCCCAAACCTAGTAGGCAGGAAAAGGGTATCCCATGTATCTTATCGGTGAAGCACTCGTAGGCGATGGTCCTGAACTCGCCCATATCGACCTTCTGATCGGCGAAAAGGACGGGCCTGTCGGGACGGCGTTTGCAAACGCTCTCTCCCAGCTTTCTGCAGGACACACGCCACTCCTTGCCGTGGTCCGGCCAAACCTCCTTGCAAAACCGGCGACGCTGGTCATCCCCAAGGTCACGCTGAAGAAAGATGTCCAGATCCGGGAGATGTTCGGCCCGGTCCAGGCCGCGGTGGCAAAAGCGGTTGCCGACTCGGTCGAGGAGGGGGTATTCCCGGACAGTGACATCGACTCGCTGGTGATCCTTGCGAGCATCTACCTTGGTCCCGGGGCGGCAGACTACAACCGGATCTACCGGTACAACTATGGCGCCATGAAACTGGCACTCCGGAGGGCCATGGAGGGATTCCCGGACAGAAAGACACTCCTCTACGAGAAGGACCGGTCGACCCATGCGGTCATGGGCTTCAAGGTCCAGCGGCTCTGGGACCCGCCCTATCTCCAGGTGGCACTCGATCTCGTTGACATGAACAAGGTCTCCTCTGTTCTTTCCGAGCTCCCTGAAAATGACCACCTTATCATCGAGGCAGGGACTCCTCTCATCAAGAAGTTCGGGCTTGAGATCATCCCGGAGATCAGGAAGTGCCGCCCGAATGCCTTCATCATCGCGGACATGAAGATCCTCGATACCGGGAACCTTGAGGCCCGGATGGCGGCAGATGCCTCTGCCGATGCCGTTGTCATCTCGGGGCTCGCACCCACCTCAACTCTCGAGAAGGCCATCGCCGAGGCGAAGAAGACCGGTATCTATTCGGTGATCGATATGCTGAATGTGCCTGACCCCGTGAAGGTGATAAAGGGTCTCAAGGTCAAGCCCGATATCGTGGAACTCCACCGGGCGATCGATGCCGAGGATACGGCCCACGCCTGGGGCAATATCCCTGCACTCAGGAAGGCTGCCGGGGGACGGCTCCTCGTCGCCACTGCCGGGGGTATCAGGGTCGATGTCGTGAAGGATGCGGTAAAGGCCGGGGCGGATATCATCGTGGTGGGCCGGGCGATCACGGCAAGCAAGGATATCCATACCGCTGCAGATCTCTTCCTCGAGCAGCTGAACCGTGAGGAGATCGACCAGTTCAGGGTGATGACGGACTTCTAGTCAGTCAGTATAATTTTATATCGGAAATCTCAATATTCTCTTTTAATGAACACCCAAGAACTCATAGATCAACACATCCAGGAGAACCTTTATTCAGGCAACCTCTGGAATCTCCTTTAATCATACCAGCATTGTGCATTTTTGATGAATATATCCAAAATATTGATGAATCGCAGAGATTTCTTATACTTGCATTTGAGTATTAATATAGTAGGAGGTGAATGCCTTCAGTGACTAATAACCAAGAACGAGATTATTGGATTTCAGTAATTGGTGGACTTGGGGGTGGTATTATCAGCGGTATGCTGATCTGGGCTCTCGATCAAGATCCTGTATATCTCTTAGTGCCTGGTATCACTATTATAATAATCGTGATATACGGCGGCTATCGTCTCCAAAAGCTAAAATTATGATGACATATACTATTTTTTTTAAACTTAAAAAAATCGTATATGGGTATTATTTATATGAAATTAATGACGCTTACTTCTTTTATATTCAGCAAGATCAGCAGCAATTTCATCTATAGCATGATCTGCTCTTGCGAGTTCTTCCTTGGTAGGTGGGCGACAAGGATTCTTAAAGGTTAAATCGCCTTTTTTCCACAGAAATCTCGCTTTAAACGTCATTACAATTCTTATTATCAATAATACGTTCAAGATAAATAAAAGTAACTTCAGGACTATCCCTTGATACACCCATCCTCGTAACCATCCATCTTGTGCCACGCGGGAATATTATTTCTGATTCATCACCACCAATAAATAGAGCATTTTCTCCTTCTTTGCAATTTGCAATAAATAGGATTTTATCGTCTCCTGCTTGCGTTGCGTATTCTAATGCAATTATTTTATCAAAAGAAAATGAAGTATACCCTTCAGGATTTAATACCGTTTCACCGGAGGTAAGATTAGCTTTTATTGTCGAGCCGTAGTCCCCCCCAACACCACGAAAAACGCGATAATTATTATTTAAATGGGAATTTGTTATTGCTTTATCTAACTGGAATAAAAATGAACAAAAAGAAGCTGGATCCTGTATTCCATAAGGATTCCTTAAGCATCTATTGATATCAATACCCTCTTCTAAATAGTCTTTTATTGCTCTCTTTTCATTGTCAGATAGATCTTCTCTTAATTCCCAAGGTATATCTTCTTCTGACAGTGTTTCCATTCCGAACAAGATCTTTTTACAAGATAAAATAAAATGATACCGAATCGAGATAGATAATGATACTGACAAATATCTTTTTTGTCAATTCAAGGCCATGATGTAATCCTGATTCTCCTTTTTTTAAGGCTTGTGAATACTCCTCCGTATCGCTCATCGCTCACCATTCCACGCCACATCGAACCAGCAATAGTCGAATCAGCATTTTTTCAGGCCTTTTCCTGTTTCCCACCGGCGGACTTAATAAAGCATTAATAGTTTAACATGCTACCCTTGACTGCTATGGAAGGATCAATTACCCTGAAAGTGAAGGTACGGACGTTTCCGAGCAAAGGCCGGGCCCGTGTCCATGAATCGGTCCTGCCGATGATCGGTGCAAAGGAGGGGGAGGCACTCGTCCTCGCACAATATCCGACTGCCTGGGACCAGAAGACAAAGACCGTTGCGGTGACCGGATACGGCGATCCGATGGTCGACAAGTCCGTCATCATGATCTCCCCTGAAGATATGGCCGCCCTCGGCGTTGCTGAAGGGGACACCATCTCCGTCATCCGGAAAGTGACCTGGACTGAACAGATATCAGGGGCAGCTGCAAAGGCGGGGGGAGCGGTAAAGGAAGGGGCCACCAAGGCAGGAAAAGCCATCGGGAAGGGTGCGAAGGACGTAGCAGGAAAAGTCACCCCGAAAAAGGGCGACAAGGAACTGTAATATCAGAAGTGATGACCTGTGGTTGATTTGCCAATTGTTATTGCCTCGACCTCGCCCTACTGGCGATGGTTCGAGTCGGTGTTCTGGATCATCATCCTTGTCATCGTCCTCATTATTGCCTACTTCATCATCAAGGAGATCCGGCTGATGACCAACACCCGGCGCCTTGCCGAGATCGACCTTGAGAAGGAGAAGCTCAACCTGATGAAGGCCGAGATGGCCCAGCGGGGGACCCCGTTCTTCCGTGTCTCACCCGAGCAGATGAAGGAGATCCAGGTACTTGACGATGAGAATGCAGCCCTCGCGACCGACATCTTCGCGAGACACAGCATGGTTGACAAACGGATCGAGCGGCTCGAGAACAAGGTGAAACTGACCAAGCTCGACCGGATGGTCGAGAAGATCAGGGATGAGGAGAAGAGGCTCGGGTGATCGCAATGGTTGAGTTTGCATCTTCAGAGACGGCCAAAAAATCCTCGTTCAGGGAGTCACTGTCCGCGATCTCCGGATCAGTTGAGTCACGACTTCCCACGATGGACAAAGGGCTCGACCGGTATTTCGATGCCCACATGTCGGCGATCATCAACGAATGGGGGCTTATCACCATCCATACCCTCGATGATCTCGATGACCGGCTGGACATGGTGACGACCGAGATCCGGAACCTTGAACGGGGCAGGGACGAGATTGAGAAGCGGGTCGCTGCCCTTGAGGCAGGTATCAGGGAGCTGGAGGTTGGGTAATGGTCGGCATGGACAGCTACATGAACGCCTACCTGGACCGGAGGATGAAGAACCTCATCCAGGACTGGGACCTTGCGACACGGAATGACATCGGCGATTTCGAGAACCGGCTCCGTTCTATCGAGGAGGCAACAAAGGAGATCGAGTCGTTCGAGACCAGTGCGGAAATTACCCTGGAGAACCTTGAACACCGGGTACTGCAGCTGAAGGGGGCAATGCGATGACTCCCCTCGAGGCAGTTCTCATTATCATCCTCGTCGCCATCCTCCTGTTCCTGATCTACTATTACTGGAGGGGGGCAAAAGGTGAGGTGTCGCTTGCCCGGCCGGTGGAGAGCAGGGTGGACGAGTATCTCGATCGCAGGTTCGAGCTGATGATCGAGGAGTGGTCGCTCGTCAGCCGTGCAAGACTCCAGTCATTCAGGCAGTCCAAGGACCAGGTCCTCCTGGCAAACGAGGAGAAGGTTGCCTCGCTGAAGGATTTTTCTGAGACGATGGAAAGCAGCCTGAAAACGCTCGAGGAGCGGCTGGATGCTCTGGAAAAAAAGACCTGGAAGAAGTGAGACGAAGGGGTCCCGAAAGGATCCCGACCTGTTCTCCCGCGTCCGGAATGACGTCACCGTGATGAGAAAGCAGGGTGAGCCCCCGGAGAAAGATGCATCCTCGTTCTCGCGGTTCCACTGCGACCTCTGCAACAGCACGTATCCTTCCACCGGGCTGAAGCAGTGCACCCTGTGCGGGAGGTGGGCCTGCTCCACCTGCTGGACACAGGACTATTATATCTGCAATTCCTGCAATGGCATTCTGAAACTGCATCTCATCCAGGGGCAGGAGAAGGGCAGGGCAAAGGAATAACCGGGGATACCCGGAATTCATCTCTTCTGATAGCACCATTTATCTTTGTCCGTGGCCTGCCTCATTTCGGACCTGGCAGAACGGCTGGAAGGCACCACTTCCCCTGAACGGTAATAACGAGATGAGACCGTTGGGAAGAAGGGGAGTGGGCAAGAAAGCCCGCCAGCCAGGGCAACCACCCCTCATGATTCAATGGCAGGCAATCCCGGTCAGAGGGGCTTCATCCCTGTGGATCGGTCCCCTGTCCCTGGTCAGCGGGATCTCCTGCTCGAAACATTGGTTCACCGCGGAAGGGAGGCGCACGACCACAGCAGGATCCCGATAAAAAAGGAGATTCCGGGGTTTTCGCATCAAATGGTGAGGCTCTCGCCCGGGGCAAGTATTCTCACCCGGATATCGGTGGTCCGTTCAAGGGCAGCCCTGAACAGTCCGGGATCCTGCCGGATCACCGGCCAGGTATCGTAATGGATGGGGATGACCAGCGGGGCACCGATATACTGGGCTGCAATCATCGCCTCCTCGGGGCCCATGGTGAACCTTCCGCCAATCGGAAGCAGGGCAACATCAGGGTGGCAGAGTTCGCCGATCAGCTTCATGTCCGAGAAGAGTGCAGTGTCCCCGGCATGGTATACCCGTTTTCCCTCCATCCCGATCACGAACCCTGCTGCACCGCCGCCATTGCACCCGATGCCTGCCTCTTCAATCCATGACGAATGGACCGCCTGCACCATGTGGAAGGCTACCCCATCTACGCTGATGGTGCCGCCAATGTTCATCCCCTCGGCAGGGATCCCCTTCGATTTCAGGTATTTCGCCACCTCGTTGATGGCTACTGTGGGCCGTTTCAGGGCAACGGCAACCCCCATGTGATCCGCATGCCCATGGGTGACGGCCACGATATCGGCGGGGGGTGGGATTATCCCATCAGGGAAGAAGGGATCGACCAGCACCGTCCTGGCTCCTTTCAGGAGGATGCAGGAATGTCCATAATAGGTGAGCTCCATGCTACAGTATCTGGGCTGATACTAATTGAAAAATGTGGCGGGGGGGTATCCTGAAGAGGAATGGCATGGTGATATGCCTGACAGGGATGGTGGGGGAGTGGTGCCCTGTAGGGCCAGGGAGTCCTCCATGATTCTCTCACAGAGGAATACCTCTTGTGTGCGTTTACGGCGTTCCTACAGGAGGAATGAACAGAGCCAGGCAGGGATCCAGCAGAGAGTATGACAAGGAAACCAATCCCTTCAGAAGCAGTGAAGCCTCAAAGGGCCTGCTGGCACAGACATCATGCCCGGGGCTCATCGCCAGCGTATCATGGCATGAGATCAGTATCATCGGGGTGAAACGATAGCTCATCCCAATATGTTCCAGGAATGTCCTTTAACGAAAGGCGGATTCAAGGGAACGAAGAAAAGAGATGTTCTTTTAGGAGACATCCACCATCTCAGCCTCGGTGATGTCGATAGAGTCCTCAAGCCCGTCTTTGGTTGCACTCTTGGTCATGACCTCGGAGAGGTCACGATCCTCCATGACATCCTTTATCCGCTCAAGGTAGATGTCGATAGTGACATCGTCCCGCTGCTCGATCACATGCCGGTATTCGCGGAGCGTTGAGGGACTGACCCCCAGGTGATCGCTGATCTCCTTCATGGTCTTTCCCGAGTAGAGCAGCGACTCCATCTTTTCCCGGTCGAAAGGCATCTTGAAGTCGAGATCCCTGAACAGTTTCAGCCTGACCCGTGCCCGTGCCACGGTCTTGGACAGCTTCTCATCGCCCAGCTCCCGGGCGATCTCGGTATCATTCTTTCCCGCATAGTAGGCAGATACCAGTTTTGCGAGCTGTATGGGGCGTAACTTGGTTTTAAAAAGGCCCTGTTCAAGGATCTCCCGCATCACGAGGGCGATCTCCCGCTCGACCGCTTCACGGTCACGCAGGGTGCCATGAATTTTCTTCATCGGCTCAACGATCTTGGTTTTCCCGGAAATGTTGGTAAAGAGCTGGAGCAGTTGAGTCTTTCTGGTGTCGTCCTGCATGAATTACCGAAATACATACCGGCCAATGTATTTAACACTATCTCTCTGAGCCGGATTCTTCAATAAGAAGGATTTTAAACTAAAATAGGAGTTAAGATAGGGTATTTTTTTCTCGACCGGCCCCCAGGCTGATCACCCCTGCCGAGCCGGAATCGCGCTCTGGAAGGTATCCCGGTTGCCCGCACTGATACCCCCCTCTCCATGTTCCGGGATCCACACAGCTTTTTGATTCCGGGCAATGACATACATAAAGAGCCGTGATTGCCTTGAGTGATATCTATGAGAAGATAATTGATCTGGCAAAAAGGAGGGGTTTCATCTGGCCCACCTCTGAATGTTATGGTTCCGTGGCGGGTTTTATCGACTACGGGCCGCTCGGGTCGATGATGAAACGCAATATCGAAAATATCTGGAGGAAGTTCTACATCATCGGTGAAGGATATTACGAGATCGAATGCCCGGTGATTGGACAGGAAGAGATCTATGTCGCTTCAGGGCATGTGAAAGGTTTTTCAGACAAGATGTGCCAGTGCCCCCACTGCAATGAGTACCTTCGCGCCGACCATGTCGCCGAAGGTCGCGGGATTGCGGGGGCATCAGCGATGAAGAGCGAGGAACTTGCATCGGTAATCGCCACCCTGCCCTGCCCCGCATGCGAAGAGGTGCTTGGTCCGGTCGAGGTCTTCTCATTCAACCTCATGTTCCATACCACTATCGGACCGGGATCGCAGAGGACCGGGTATCTCCGGCCGGAGACGGCACAGGGGATCTTCACCGATTTTTCAAGGCTCCTCCGGTTTTATCGCGACAAGCTCCCGTTCGGTACGGTCCAGATCGGCAAGTCCTTCAGAAACGAGATCTCCCCGCGGCAGGGAATGATCCGGCTCCGGGAGTTTACCCAGGCTGAGGCAGAGATCTTCGTCCATCCCGGGCAGAAGAAACACCCCCGGTTCCACCGCTATGCCGGATACGAGATGCCCCTCTTTTCCGCAAAGCAGCAGATGGCCGGGGCGGATCCCCTCGTGATGACCATGCGAGAAGCCGTGGACGGGGGAGTGATTGCCAACGAATACGTCGCCTACTACCTTGCCCTGACCCATGACCTCCTTGTACGGATCGGGGTCTCCCCTGATAAGCTCCGGTTCCGCCAGCATCTCCCCGATGAACTCGCCCATTATGCGGAGGACTGCTGGGATGCCGAGGTCTTCTCGGGCAGGTTCGGCTGGGTCGAGACCGTTGGGATCGCCGATCGGACCGATTACGACCTCAGGGCACACGAAACACAGAGCGGGCAGCGGTTTTCCGTCTTCCTGCCCTATGAAGTCCCCCGGCGTATGAACCGGGTCCGGGTCATCCCCGACATGGGGGCGCTTGGCCCGCGGTTCAGGGGATCGGCAAAAGCTGTCGCCGATGCACTCACCGCCTGCATACCCGGGCCGGACGGGATCACCCTGACCATCGAAGGGAAGGAAGTGCTCATCACCCCGGATCTCTACGAGGTCCGCGAAGAGGTGGTGGAGGTCCCTGGAGAGGAGGTCACTCCCCATGTAATCGAGCCTTCGTACGGGATCGACCGGATGATCTACGGGGTGCTCGAGCACAGCTACCACGAGGAGATCGTAGACGAGGAGGAGCGGAGGGTACTCCGGATTCCCCCGGCCGTGGCACCGATCCAGGTCGCCGTCTTTCCTCTCATGAACAGGGACGGCCTTCCGGAGATCGCGCTGGAGATCACCGATGCCCTGAAGACGAGGGGAATCCTCGCGGAGTTCGATGACTCAGGGGCCATCGGGAGGCGTTACAGGAGGCAGGATGAGGTGGGGACCCCCTTTGCCATCACCATCGATTATGACACGAAGGAGGACCGGACGGTAACAATCAGGGACCGGGACAGCATGCGGCAGGTCAGGGCCGATAGAGGGCGGATCCCTGACCTTGTCAGGTCACTCATCGATCAAACCGTGAGCTTTTCCGAACTCTGAATCACATGTCCTGGATCACCCATCCGTACATCCGTCCCGGGACCCTCGAGTCCCGGACGTACCAGCTCTCGATCGCCATGAGGGCACTTGATGGCCATACGATGGTGGTGCTGCCGACCGGCCTTGGCAAGACGGCGATCGCCCTTATCGTCGCGGCCTCACGGCTCTACAACGAGAAGGGGAAAGTGCTGATGCTGGCGCCGACAAAACCGCTGGTGGAGCAGCACTACCGGTTCTTCCGCCGGTTCATCGTGATCGACGGCAACGATCCTGAATGTGCCCTCTTTACCGGGGAGACCCCTCCTGAACAGCGGCGGGAGGAGTTCTCGCGTGCCAGGCTTGTTTTTGCTACCCCGCAGGTGATCAAAAACGATCTCCTTTCGGGCGCCTATACCCTCTCGGATGTCACCCTCCTCGTTGTCGATGAATGCCATCGTGCGGCGGGGAACTACGCATACGTATTCATCGCCTCAGTCTATCGTGAGACGGCCCGTTCCCCACTGCTCCTTGCCATGACCGCCTCCCCGGGCGGGCAGGAGATGAAAGTCGAGGAGGTCTGCCGTAACCTCGGGGTGACGATCGTGGAGACACGGACCGAACAGGACAGCGATGTGGCACCCTACATCCACGAACGGGAGATCCAGGTGATCGAGGTTGATCTTCCCCTCTCCCTGAAATCCGCGGTGGTGGATCTGAACGAGCTCCTCGATGCACGGATCGCCCTCATCCGCGAACTCGGCTTTGACCTCCCCAGGAGGCAGCAGCTCACGATGAGAGTGCTCAATGCCCTCAATGGCCAGATCCAGGAGCGGATCCAGCAGAGGGATGCAGCCGGATACACTGCCGCATCCCTGTATGCAGAACTGATGAAACTCCGGCATGCTGTCTCACTGGCCGAGTCCCAGGGAAGTGCGGTCCTTGCCGGGTATATCCACCGGCTCTTTTCCGAGGGCTCTTCTGCAGGAGGTTCGAAGGCGGCAGCACGGCTGGTAAAGGATCCGGTATTTATCCGTCTCCTTGAACGGACCATGTCCTGGGATACAGAACTCCATCCGAAACTGGAGATCCTCGCATCGGTGACGCAGGACCAGCTCACCCGGTATCCGGAGAGCAGGATCATCATCTTTGCCACGTTCCGGGACATGGTCCAGCAGATCGTGGAATACCTGGGAAAGAAGGGCATCCGTGCCGAGCGGTTTGTCGGCCAGGCCGCGAGAGACGCGGACCGCGGGCTCTCGCAGAAGAAGCAGATCGATTGCCTCAGGAGGTTCCGGGAAGGGGAATTCCCGGTGCTTGTTGCTACCTCGGTCGGAGAGGAGGGGCTTGATGTCCCCTCCACGGACCTGGTGATCTTCTACGAGGCAGTCCCCTCAGAGATCAGGAGTATCCAGCGGAAGGGCAGGACCGGCCGGAGCGGGAGCGGCAGGATCGTTGTGCTGGTCACGAAGGGTACCTCTGATGAGACGTACCGGTGGGTCAGCCAGTCACGCGAGCGTGCGATGATCAGCGGGATCAGGACGCTGGGTTCCCGGATGGAGGCGAGAGCCGGGGAGGACCAGACAGAACAGGCGGGGGAAAGGCCGATCCAGAAGAGGATCGGCGAGTTCATGCCGCAAGGTCCCGCGATCGTGGTGGACGACCGGGAGACCTCCTCAAAGGTGGTGGAACACCTGCATTCCCTTGGTGCATCCCTTTCCGTACAGCGGCTCCCCTACGGCGACTACCAGACAGGGGACCGTATCGTGGTGGAACGGAAGACCACCAGGGACTTCGTCGATACGCTCATTGAGCGGGACCTGTTCGGGCAACTCAAAGGATTGTCAGGGCATGCGCTCCGGCCGGTCCTGATCCTTGAAGGGGGTGACCTGTACGGAGAGCGGGATGTCAACCCAAATGCCCTCCGCGGTGCCCTTGCCGCCATTGCCATCGACCTGGGGATCACCCCCTTCTTCACCCGGGATCCGGAAGAGACGGCCCAGATGCTCATCGTCCTTGCACGAAGGGAGGAGGAGGGCGGTGAGCGGACCGGGCGGCTTCCGTTCAGGAAGGCATACCAGTCGGTCACCGAGGAGCAGGAACGGATCATCGGGTCGTTTCCCGAGATCGGGCTGAAGAATGCGAGGCTCCTCCTGGATCATTTCAGGACGATCCAGGCGATTGCCAATGCCAGCACCGGGGAGCTCGCAGAGGTGAAGGGTATCGGGGAGAAGAGGGCGAAGCGGATCGCTGACCTGGTCAGGAAAGAGTACCGCTAGCAGAGCAGATGCGGTTCTATAAACCGGATTTTGAGCCCCTAGCGGAGCTGCTTCAGGGCTTTTACCCCGGATCTCACCGCGTTTACGAGGATCAGCACCTGGGCGGGATCCCGCTCGTCCCGGATGCGGCGGCAGAGTTCGATGAGCGTCTCCTCCAGTGCTGCCGAAAGCGATGGGAAGGATGCTGCAGTCCCCGCCGGGACTTCCTGATCGGCAGGAGCCGGCAGTGGTACGGCGGCGGGGGGAGGGGGATTCCGGCTGGCCTCATCTTCACGGCATACCACGCAGAGCGTCTCTCCCTTGATCTCAAAGAGGGGGCAGCCGCAGGCAGGGCAGCTCGTGGAGAGCATCTTCCCCCCTTTGAGGAGGTATCCGGCCATGATATCATCTTCGCGCTTCACAGGGGCAGGCATCCTCCGTTCTCCTTTGACCATACTAGGTATGTGGTCAGATATCATGATTTCTCCTCAGGCCAAAAAAAGGTCCGCCCTGCACTGGGGAGGACGGAAAAAATGAAATTAAACCGCATTTTGTCTAAAAAAAGGTCACAGAATGACGATTACCAAACTTTATAAGTGGGATATTCGTATTAATAAGAGAAGAGTGGAGGGCCCCCTATGCCAAACCCCGAGAAAACAATTGATAACTGCATCCAGATGTTGCAACATATCATGGATGACAGCACCATCCCCCGGAATATCCGCCGGGTAGCCGATGAGACACGTCAGCTCCTTTTGAACCAGAATAAGGGGACAGGGCTCCGGGCAGCCGAAGCCATCTCAAAGATCGATGAGATCAGTAACGACCCGAACATGCCGGTTCACGCACGGACGCGTATCTGGGAGCTGGTCTCCCAGCTTGAGACCATTCCCCTGGACTGAACGCAGAATACCCGCTTTTATGAAGATGGCCTCGCCATTTTCTTTTTTGCTCGTTCTCACATTGATTTCAGGTAATTTCTTTCAGGGGAGGACTGTTCTTTCCGGGGGAGAAACGCACCGAACCGTTCTTCCCTAATCGATGACCGACACCACGATCGTCCGTGACCTCCCCTTCCTGACGTCCAGTTCGAGCAGGACCACCTGCTGCCAGGTACCGACCAGGAGGTCATGGTCAGCCACGGGAAGGGAGAGGGAGGGCCCGACTATTGATGCCCTGACATGCGAACGGCCGTTCCCATCCCCCCAGCGGCGGTCATGGGCGTAGGCGATCGAGTCCGGCGCGATGGTCGAGAGGGCACGGGAGAGATCCGCCAGGACGCCGGGTTCGTACTCGATGGTCGTGACTGCGGCAGTGGACCCTGCCACGAACACATGCGCGATCCCTTCGGCGATCCCGCTCTCGCGGACGATCTCCCGCACCCGGGGAGTGATATCGACGATATCCCCTTCATGTGACGTTGTCACCTGGATCTCTTTCCGGTACATATGAGAGTAATGGGATCCGGGGATCCCTTGAAGTGCTCCCCCATTCCTCCCCTGACTGAACGCGGATACCCGGCAATCGCGGAGCGGATTGCAGGCGATGACGAGGAAAATACGGGGTCACGCCATCCACCAGGGCATTGCCGGCAGGAATGAACGAGGGCAGGTATCCCTTCCCTATTGAAAGGGGGGGTGACTGCGCGATGCCCGATGACAACATACGTTCGGGAAACCCCTCAAAAAGGCCGGCAGGAAGTATCCGGGGCGATCGTAATCCCGCATTCAGCCGCGGAGAGAGGATGGGTCAGGGAAGATCGCTCATGTTTCACGGGAGGCAGGGGGAGCCGGGTCCTTCTCACTGTCCGTCCCGTTCTGATCGTTCCCGTCAACATCGGCAGGGACGACAGCAATCCCGACAACCTTGTCGTTCTCCCCCAGGCGCATGATCCTGACCCCTTTTGTTCCCCGACCGATCACCCGTATCTCGCTGACGGGGGTCCTGATGACGATGCCGGACGCGGTCATGACGAGGATCTCATCGGACTGGGATACGGCACAGGAGGCGATCACGACCGCATCACGGTCGAGCTGCATGTTCCGGACTCCCATCGTCCCCCTTCCGTGCCCCCTGAACTCATCAAACTCGGTCCTCTTGCCGAAACCGACATCCGAGAGAGTGAGGAGGTGGTCCTTCTCAAGAAGCGTCAGGGCAACGACGGTATCTCCGCCCCGCAGTTTCATCCCCCTGACCCCCTGGGCATTCCTCCCCACGGTCCTGATGGTCTCTTCATGGAACCGGAGGCTCTGGCCGAACCGGCTGGTGAGGATGATCTCCTTTGTCCCATCGGTCATGATCACATCGACCAGCTGGTCACCTCCCCGCAGCCTGATCGCATTGGTGCCGACCGACCGTGGGTTCGAGAACTGGTCCAGAGGGATCTTGATGACCTGGCCGAGCCTGGTCGCAAAGAGGAGATGCTGATCCTGTGCAAACTCGCGGATGGGGATGACCGTGGTCACCACCTCATCCTTGAGGTTGAGGAGGTTGACGATCGGCTTGCCTTTTGCCACCCGGGAGCTCTCGGGGATCTGGTACACCTTCAGCCAGTAGACCCGCCCGGTATTGGTGAAACAGAGGAGGTAATCCTTCATCCCGGCGACAAAGACGGAATCGACGACATCATCCTCCTTGATGGTCATGCCGGTGACGCCGTGGCCTCCCCTCCTCTGTTTCCGGTAGCTGTCGATGTCGGTGCGCTTGATGTAGTTTGCGGTCGTGATAGAGACCAGCACCGTCTTGTCCTCGATCAGGTCCTCGGTCGAGAGTTCGCTCATGTCAAGCGCGATCTGGGTCCGCCTTGCGTCCCCGAACCTGGCGGCGATCTCGTCAGTCTCGCGACGGATCTCATCCCTGATGTTCGCCTCACTCGAGAGGATGGTCTGGAGCCTCGCGATCTCGGTTTCCAGCCCATGCTTTTCATCCAGTATCTTCTGCTGTTCGAGCGCTGCAAGCCGGCGGAGCTGCATCTGGAGGATCGCAGTCGCCTGCGGTTCCGAGAGCCCGAATGTGCTGATGAGGGCGGCCCGGGCGGTATCAGCGGTATCGGAAGCACGGATGGTCGCGATGACCTCGTCGATCCGTGCGAGGGCCATGAGCAGCCCCTCAAGGATATGGACCCGTTCCTGCGCTTTCTTCAGGTCGAACTCCGATCGTGCCCGGATCACCTGGACGCGGTGCCTGACAAATTCTTCGAGGAGTCCGGTGAGGGTGAGGATCTTGGGCTGGTTATCGACGATGGCATAGTTGATCGCCCAGAAACTCGACTCGAGTGCGGTATGCTTATAGAGGTTGTTCAGGATGACCGGGGCAATCGCCCCCTTCCGGAGTTCAAAGACCACCCGGATCCCTTCTTTGTCGGATTCGTCCCGGATATCGCTGATACCGTCGATCCGCTTCTCTTTGACCATATCGGCAATCGCGGTGATCCACTGTGCTTTGTTGACCTGGTAGGGGAGCTCGGTCACGATGATCCGATCCCCGCGGCTGCCGCTTGCGGCCTCCTCGATGTTCGCAACACCCCGGACGACGAGCCGGCCCTGGCCTGTCGCATAGACGTTCCTGGCCCCTTCAGTCCCCATCAGGATTCCGCCGGTCGGGAAATCGGGGCCCGGCATGACCCGTATGAATTCCTCCATACCGGCTTCCGGGTTGTCAAGGTATACCCTGACCGCACCACAGACCTCCCGCAGGTTGTGGGGAGGCATCTTGGTGGCAAGCCCGACCGCGATC